>OGKM01000102.1_pt1 | contig 69232 bp, 49 predicted proteins | sample 1572501 | NCBI WGS metagenome assembly OGKM01 (sample SAMEA2582154, study PRJEB24529) | metagenome | biome: Human gut stool | place: China | collected 2011
TGCGAAATCGCTCCCAATCAATGAAATTGATATGGGAGTAGCAAGCGACGTGATTGGATATCCAATCACTCGATTCGCGATGCGAATCGGCTTGCCGGGAAGACCCGTACCCCATGGTCGGCGGAGCCTCCAGACCGCTCACGCGGCATCACAGAAAACCCGTCCCCACACCTCACACGGAGGCGTGGAATGAGCCGGGCCGAGAACAGGACGCACTGCGTCGAGAAGATCATCAGGTTCACGCCGGACGAGTGGGAGCGGGTGCGGAAGCTGTATGAGGAGCTGACCAGGTACGCGCCGGAGCACCGGTCGTTCAACTCCTACGCGCGCAGGATGCTGTCCGAACGGCGCATCCACGTCACCGAGATCAGGCCGCTGACGGACCCCGAGCCGATCGCGCGCGAGATCGACCGCATCGGCGTGAACGTCAACCAGATCGCCCACTGGGCGAACGCGAACGAGCACATCACGCCCGCTCAGGTGGAGGAGATCCGCGCGTCGTTCGACCGCATCGAGCGTCTGCTCGGCGACCTGTTCGCCGACAGGCGTGAAGCCCGGAAGGACGCGTGAGCATGGCGGTGGTCAAGCTCGGCAAACCCGTGAAATCGAATCTCGGTGGACCCGACGGGGCGATGGCGTACATCATCAAGCCCGCCAAGACCGACGGCGGAAGACTGGTCAGCTCGAACTACGAGCGGACCAGGACGGACTACGACGCGCTGGCCGAAGGCATGCTCGACGACAACCGCAGGTCGCCGAAAGGCATCCGGAAGGACAGCCGGCTGGCGTACCACATCAAGCTCAGCTTCAGTCCCAAGGACCCCGTGACGCCCGAGCGGGTGCACGAGCTCGGCGTGGAGTTCGCGCGCCGGATCACCGGCGGCGAATACAAGTTCGTGGTCGCCACGCACACCGACCGGCACCACCTGCACGACCACATCATGGTGTGCGCCGCCTCCCGGTACGGGCAGCATCTGAAGGCCGAGCTGCCCAAGGACATCATCGACCAGTGGCGCGCGGTCAGCGACGAGATATGCCGCCGCGAGGGGCTGAGCGTCGTGTTCAACCCCGTCGTGGAGGAACAGACGCGCAAGATGCGTGACGACGAGACAGCCGCCTGCGACGCCGGAACGTCGCCGGCGCACGATCCCGAACGCGACGATGAAGCAGTCGCGCGGAACGCGAACGAACCGGAGACGAAGGCGCGGAAAACCACGGGCGGGGAGCCGTTGGAGCGCCGGTACGGCATGTCGATGGAGGAGATCTACGCGTCCGCGAAGGGCCTGGGCGTCAAGGACCGGATCCGCATGCTGATCGACCTGACCTCGTCCACGGCGGAGAACCTCGAGGACTGGAAGGACATGCTCGACATACGCGGCGTGGACGTGACGGTCCGCGGCCGGCACCTCACATACACGCTCAAGGACACCGGCTTCAAGATCCGCGACGCGAAACTCGGCCAGGCATACGACATGACGAACATCATGGCCGGACTCGCGCACACGCCCGTCATCCCCATCACATTCAACCGCAGACTCGTCGCCAAACAGACCAGGAAGACGATCACCGTGTGGCTGCCCGGCACCCACAGGAAGAAGAAGATCACGTTCGACGCGAAGCGCCTCATCGACGACGGCGGCTCCACACTGCGCGCGTTCCTGCCCCGCGACCGCGACCAGATCATCCTCGACCCGTCCAACCGGTACGCCGGCAAGACCCCGACGACCGGACTCTACCAGTGGTTCGGCGAACCCACGAGCCGACTCGAACCACTGACCTCGCCCGAACGGCTGCCCCTGCGCTACGGGGTCAGCCCCGCCCAGCAGCGCTACTACCAGGCACAGGCGCGCCGCCTCGACCGGCTCGCCGGCGAGGCGAAGGCGCTGAACACGGCGATCCGATGGACCAGGCTCGCCGGCGGCGACAGCGCCAAGGGACTCAAGCTGCTGCGCGGAAAGGTCCGCGAATCGCACGACGAACTCCAGGCCGCCGTCATCGCGTTGCATGACGCGATCCAACAGGGAGACCCCGACCTCGTGGCCGAGACGCGCGGCGAGATGGAACGCCGCGAGGCCCTGTGCGACCGGTACGAGGGCGAGCTGGCCGCCATCGAACGGGAGATCCACACGACCCGCGACCGCGAGCAGACGGAGACCGAGCAGCGCGAACAGCATCAGCACAAGCGTGGACGGTCCATCTGAACCGTCCCAGGAAAACACCAACCGACAACAGAAAGGAAACCGCAATGCCAATCGAGGAACAGGCTGAGGAGAAGATCCAGAACGCCGTCCAGACCATCATCACCGGAGGCGCGAAGCTCATGCTCAGAATCCCCAAGGGCGTGGCCATGGCGCTGCTCCGTTCCGGCATGAAGCTCACCAAGACCGGCGTGCACGCCGCGGGCGAGGCCGTCAAGAACAAGATCGACAGCGGCGAGATGTCCGAGAAACGATTGCAAAGGAAGAAGGACGGCGACCTGCACGAGCTGCAACTCGACGACTCGACCATGCGCGAGGTACAGCACAGCCTCAAGACCGCCGGCATCGACTATCACCTCGAGCGCGCCGACCAGGGCCAATTCATCCTACACTTCGCCGGCAGGGACGAGGACCACGTCCGCCACGCCGTGCAACGCGCGTTCAAGAACATGGGCCTGGACATCGCCGACGAAGACTTCACCGTCGAGCAGACGGAACAGCAGGAACGGACGACGGAACGGACCCGCAACGAACCGGAAACCCCGGCACGGGAGACGCCCGTCGAACCGGCCGCGAAGCCCATGCCGACACAACGCATCGCCTGGGACTTCGTGGATCCGGAGGTCATGGAGATGGCCGCGAACAGCCTCGCCGCCCGCCACCCCGAACTCTCATGGGACAAGCTCATGGGCGACACGACATGGAATGAGCAGGCCGGCCGCGACTTCGCGGACCGGATCATCGGCAAGGCCGCCGCCGACCCGGCATTGCGCGACGAGCTCGACGCCATCCTGCGAGACGACTACGGGCAGGGCGCGCAAACCCAGGAGCAGAACCGTGCGCAGACACCCGAGCCAAGCCGGGAGACGCCGGCAACGGAGCCGGAACCCACGCCGGCCGAAACCCAGTCGAAGGACCCGCAACAGCAGACGCAAGCCAGAACCAATGGCCCCAAGCCGACCGGCAAAGCTCAGAAGCCGAAGCCGATCCGATCGAAGAAGGCACTGCTCGAACGGTTCAAGACCCGACTCAACGAGAACCTCAACGAACAGAAGAACCACATGCCACCCACCCAAAACAGGGACCGCACGCCCCGCAAGGGCCGCTGAAAGGAAACCACAATGAACCAGCAGGAACAGGCGACGAAACGCGCCGCGATCTTCCAGGACACCATCAACGGAACCAACGACCCGACCCCATGGCCGGTGACCATGTGGGCCTCGTCCGGCGACACGATATGGACGGCCGGCACGGCAAGGACGGCCGGCGAGGATTCGGTGGGCATGATCTACGATCCTGGCGACACCATCGTTCACCGGAACACAATCGCCGGCGACGTGACCCGCGCCACCGAATCCTTCGCCATTAGACCGACGGACGGGCAAAGCCCGATGGACGCGATGCTCGCGGGCATCGAACAATGGAACCACCGCCATCCCGACCGGTGGGACACCGTGACCACGCCGGGCGAGTACCGCATGACGGATCCGACGACGGGACGGCCTCTCCCGATGGGATGGAGCGCCAGCCTCGCCGCGGCCGCGTCCGCGGCGGGCCGACTCGACCCCGACCTGCTCCAGGCCAGCCTCATGCAGAACGCGGTCGAACACGAGCCGCGCCCCTGCGTGTTCTTCCTGGAGGACAACGGATACGACCTCATGGTCTTCTCCTGGCATCGGAACCAACAGGGACTGTTCGACGCGATGACATTCAAACACCTGCAATACGACGACCTGAGCATGCAGGTCACGACCATCAGCCACAGCGAGGACATGAGGGAAGCCTTCCCCGCCAAAACCATGAGCGACGGCGAACTGCTCACCCAAAGCCGCATCTACCGGGACGAATACCAGCACTGGCGCAAACAGACCGGCGGACCAGTCGCCCACGGCATGACCGGCCGCGTCATGCGCAGCGGACTGCTCAAACCAGGACTGGAACAGAAGCCGCTGCTGAACCTGAACGACGGACGCCGCGCACCGGACTGGAACGAGTTCACCGACCAAGCCGCCATCTCGATCCTCCAGGGCCGACCCGTCTCGCCGACGCCCACGCTCCCCCAGCAGGAACAGCCGGAGCGGACCGCCGAACCCACGGCCGCGACACAGACGCCAGCCCGGACGGACGCGGCGACGAAACAGGTCTGGCCGAACGCATGGGTGGCGAACAGGCTCGCGCACACCTATATATTGCACGCGAAGGACGGACGCGACTGGCCGAAGATGATCGTCGGACTCCCCCGCGGCACCGTCATCGACGGACAGGACCTGACCGGCTGGGCCACCGACATGTTCATGAGCGGCAAGAACCAAAAGCAGAAGAACGAGGGACAGGCCGTCAACCTCAGATTCAGACCCGGCACCCCGGTCGAACTGTTCACCGGCCGCGGCACGGAACGCCGCACCATGCAGGTCGACCCGCAGACGCTCGTCCAGGCAATCATCGACGCGCAGAAACGCAACCGCGACGCCGAGGAGACGCTCGACACGGCATCGGTGGAACTCGCCTCGAAAACCGTGGAGGAATCCTGGCCGCAAATCAGCCGCATGCAGGGCCGGTTCACGGAATACCAGCGCGCTGGCACGTACAAGCCGGCCGTCGCAATGAAATGGGCGCGCCGACTCGTCGACCAGACCGCCGAAACGGACGAAGGACGGTGGACCAACCGCCAACGCCGCCAGGCCGCCAGGCTCCTCATCCAGGAACTCGCCGGCGCACAGGAACCGACGCAGGACAGAGACAAAACGCCGACCCGGCCAACCGTCGAACAGGACGCGGAGGCGACGGGCACGCCACGGGAAACGGAACCGACCAAGGAGACGGAACAGGGACGGGACCACGACGAAGCCGGCTCGCCGGCCGCCGACCCGGGAGCGAAAGCCGAACCGCCGGAAACGGCGCGCCGCGACGATCCGGAACGACGGCACACGGACCTGAAGTCAACGCTCGACCGGTTCCATACCAGGCTCAGGGAGAACCTCGACGGACTCAACACAGCCACGCCGGCACCCGGCATCGACCGGAACCACGGCCAACGGAAAACACTATAAGAAAGGAGCAAACCATGGCGAGAAAACGCCTATACGCGAAGCGGACGGCCTCGGCCGAATACGAGCAGCTGGACCTGTTCGGCCTTCTCGAGGAGGAGCAAAGGCAGGCCGACAGGATAGCTGAACAGGTGCGCGGATACGAGATAACGGTGGGCCATGTCGCGGTGCAACGGCTCCGCGCGCGCGGCGCGGACGACGAGACGATAGCCGCCGTGGCGGCCGAATACCGGGAGAACCGGCTCCGCGGACTCGGCCGGAGGGACGCACGGATCGCCGCCGAGAACAAGCTCGGCGTCGGCGCCGCCACGCCCGGCGAGACCATGCCGCAACCTGTGGTAAAACGTTTCACACAATCCTCCGGCACGGAAAACAACACTGAAGAAAGGAACGACGATGGACGAGATGACATGGACCGACCCGCAGCTCAAGGCACGCTACGAGGAGAACAGCAGGAAGCTGGAACGCCTGAAGGAGACGCTGCCGAACCTGTATTCCGAGGACGCACTGCCGTACAAGGTGTTCACGACGAACAGCGTCCACGGCATCCAGCGGATGCGTCTCATCTGGCTCAAGGAGCACCATCCCCAGCGGTTCAGGGAGATGATGATGGCCAACGTGCTCGAGGAGCATCTGCGGGACATCGAGACGCGCACGAGGGAACGCCAGGCGCAGATCATGGACCAGCTGATGGAGTCCAGGCACCTGCTCAACCGGACGGACTGCCTGAAGGCGGCACCACAGCTGACCGACCTGGACCGGCTCAACGGGATGAACGAGGCCCAGTCGGAGTCGATGAGCATGGCGATCCACGAGGTCGTGGAGAGCTTCTAGCATCCCTCGACGCGCAGCGCGCGCGTTCGCCACGCGAACGCGCCGAAGCGAACATCGCCGCCATCCAGACACTCAAGAAACTCGGCGGAGACAACGGCGGCCGGCCCTCAGCGAAGCAAATGGACACACTACGCGGATATTCCGGCTGGGGTGGATGCGCGGACGCGTTCTCGGACAAGCCCGAATGGCGGACGATCCGCGACGCGATAGAACAGGCCCTCACCCCGGAAGAGTACACGCAGGCCCGCGCCTCCACACTGACCGCCTACTACACGCCCGGCCCCGTGGTCAAGGCCATGTGGGACGCGCTCCGCATCGGCCCCACACCCATCCAGGTACTGGAACCCGGATGCGGCACCGGCAACTTCATGGCCGGCATCCCCGACGACGTCGCGGCGCACGTGTCGGGCGTGGAACTCGATCCGGTCAGCGCACGCATCGCCGCCGCGCTGAACCCGGACGTCACGATCCTCAACGCGGACCTCGCGGACTGCACCATCCAACAGGGATCGTTCGACCTCGCCATCGGCAACGTGCCCTACTCGGGCGACATCAGCCTCGACTACCGGACCACGGACGGCGGCACATCCCGCCTCCCCCTGCACGACTACTTCATCGAACGCTCGGTGGACGCGCTGCGCCCCGGCGGCGTCGCGATGCTGCTGACCAGCAGATACACGCTCGACAAACGCTCCGAGACCATGCGCGCCGACCTCGCGAGAAAAGCCGAGCTCGTCGGCGTGGTGCGTCTGCCGTCCTCGACGTTCGCCCGCCAGGCCGGCACCGAGGCCGTCACCGACGTGCTCGTGCTGCGCAGACGCGAACGGACGCTCGACCATACGCCCGACGAGGCATGGATCCACTCCACGCCGATCGCCGTGCCCGGCTACCAGGACGTGACCGTCAACGTCAACCAGGCGGTCGCCAACGACATGCCCACGCACGCGGTGGGCGACATCAGACCGGTGATCGGACGGTTCGGCGGCGACTTCGACGTCGTCTTCCAGGGCGACACGGAACGGATCGGCGAACAGCTCCGGACACTGCTCTCCATGCAGATCACCCACGGCAGGCCGCCGTTGCAGCTGGGCGAGATGGAACCGGCCGAACGCGCGGAGGTCATCGTCCGCCCGGACCATGTGACCCCGTTCGAATACTCGGTCGACCAGCGCGGCGTGGTCTGGTACGGCGACGGCGCCACCGTCACCGAGGCCGCCCACGGCCAGGGCGACGAGGCACGCCGACTGCGCGGCATGATCCGCCTGCGCGACCTGGCGCGCGAACTCCAACGCCTCGAACTCGACCCCGCCCACGTGGACGACCCCGCCCACGTGGACGACCCCGCCGTGGAGACCAAACGCAAGGAACTCGACCAGGCATACGACCGGTTCACCGGCGAGTTCGGACGCCTGAACGACCGCGCCAACCGGCGCGCCTACGACAGCGAGGAATCCGGCCGCCACCTCGTCATGGCGTTGGAGGAGACCGACGAAAAAGGAAGGTTCGTCGGCAAGGCGAAATGCCTCTCGCAACGGACCATCAGCCCCGTGCCGCCCATGCCCGACCATGCGGACAGCCTGGACGACGCGCTGAACATCAGCCTCGACCGCGCCGGCAGGGTCGACCTGGAACTCATCGCGCGCCTCGCCGACACCACCGTCGAGGAGGCCGAGGCCGGCCTGGGCGACCGCATCATACGCGACCCCGACACCGGCACGGTCATGCCCGCCGAGGACTACCTCACCGGCGACGTGGGCACGAAACTCGACCACGTCACGGCCATGGCCGAACATCTGAGACGCCACGCAGGCACCGAGGCCATGACCGAGTTCACGGCATCCACCTACGCGACGCCGGAGGACATGCCCGCCACGGAGCGGGCGGGCGAATGGATCAGCGAGGCGGGCGCGGACGTGTGGCGCAGCCTCACGGACCCGTACTCCGCCGAATCCTACAGGGATCCGGCACCGGTCATCGAACGCATCAACGACGGACGACACGGATGGACCATGGGCTGGAGCCGCAACCCGGAACTCGTCCTCGCCCTCGCCTGGCGGGCTGTGGAGGAACTTCCCGAGAGCCATGCGCGCGTCACCCTCGAACGATCCGACACCGGAGAGCGGAAACCGTGGCACGCGCCGGCATGGCACCAATCACACGGCACCAGCCCGCTGTGGGACGCATTGTGCTGGACATGGCGCGACGGCGACGCCCCGCAGAACTACGCGCCGATCCTCGCCGACCGGGACATGCCCGTCACGGACCTCGCCCTCTTCGTCCACAAGATCGCCCACACCGACCGGATCGAAACCGCCGACAAGACCGCGATCCTCTCCAACCTGTTCGAAAGCTGGCGCGCCGACGACGCGAACAGCCGGCCCATCTGGACGGACACGACCATCGGCGCGATGGCACGCACTCTCATGCCCGGCACCGACGAGCCCACACGGCTCGCCGAACGGCTCGCCACCGACATGTCCCTCAGCGAATGGATCTGGGGCATCGCCCGCGAACTGCCCGAAGACCTGCGCCAAGGGCAGAAGCACAACGCCTACGGCGCGCCTCCACGCGTCGTCGACGCACGCCCCGACGACTACCAGGCGTTCCGCGCACGCCGCGAGGAACAAATCAAGCAATGGCGGGAACTGCCGGAGCACGCCGAGGCCGCCCGCGCCGACCAGGCCGACGCGGAACGGCTCGAACACGTGGCCGGCATGCTGGAACGCGTGCAGCCCACCCCATTGGAGGCCGAGCAGATCAAAGCGCCATTGGGAGCCCCGTGGATCCCCGCCAGGGACGTCCACGACTTCATGATGGAGACGTTCAACGTCCACGGCCACGGGCTCACGCCCGGCAAGCTCGCCCAGTACTCGGTCGACTGGATCCCCCAGCTCGGACAATGGCGCGTCGGCTACTCGGGAGGCGGCGACATCGACTACAAGGCCGCGAAGAACTACGGCACCGAGGACCGCAACCCGTTCCAACTGCTGGAAGCATGCCTGAACAACGCGCAGATCACCGTCACCAAGGACTCCCCCACGGAGACCACGCCGGCCGGCAAGCCCAAACGCGTCAAGGACCAGAAGGCCACGATGGCCGCCATCGAGAAGGCCAACGCGATCCGCGACACGTGGAACCAATGGGTGTTCAAGGACCCCGCCCGCGCGCAAAGGCTCACCGCCCTGTACAACCGCAGATTCAACAGCATGCGCCCCCGCCACGTCGACGGATCCTACCTGACCACGCCCGGCATCGCCCACGGCGTCGCCCTGCGTCCGCATCAGAAGGACGCGGTGGCCCGCGCCCTGCGCAGCGACGAGGGAACCCTCATCGCCCACGTCGTCGGAGCCGGCAAGACGTTCGAGGGCGTCGCCCTCTCCCACGAGGCGAAACGCCTCGGCAAGGCGTCCAAGCCGATGCTCGTGGTCCCCAACCACCTCGTGGACCAGTGGGCCGGCGACGTGCTCAAGCTCTACCCGGCCGGCCGGATCCTCGTCATGGACAAGGACGCGCAACGCAATCCCGAATCGGTGCGCCGGTTCTGGGGACGGGTCGCCACCGGCGACTGGGACGCGGTGATCGTGCCGGAAAGCCGGTTCAGCCAGCTGCACGTCAGCAAGGAACGCCGGCTGCGCAACATGCGCGCCCGAGTCGAAGAATTCACCCTGGCCGTCGAGGCCGCCGCCAAGGCCAGGGGCGACAAGGACCCGACCGTCAAACGGCTGGAGGCGGCGCGCAAAAGCGCCGAGACCGCCATGCAGCGCCTGCGCGACGGCAAGGAATCCCGCGACGACAAGGCATTGGCGGGCATCGAGTTCGAATCGCTGGGCGTGGACATGCTCATCGTCGACGAGGCCCACCACTTCAAGAACCTCGGCGTGCCCGTCGCCTCCGCGGACCTGGGCATGCAACTGTCGTCCGCCGCGAAATGCGAGGACCTGCTCGACAAATGCGAATGGCTGCGCGAGGCCGGACACGGCGGCAACATCGCGTTCATGACCGGCACGCCGGTATCCAACAGCATGAGCGAGCTGTACAACATGCAGCGCTACCTCGCGCCCGGAACCCTCAAGGCGCAGGGCCTCGACACGTTCGCCGCATGGGCTGGCGCCTACGGCCAGGTCGTGCCCACCGTGGAACTGAAACCCGAAGGCAACGGCTTCCAGGTCAAGCAGAGGTTCGCGCGGTTCCAGAACCTCCCCGAACTGATGAACGCGGTGAAGCAGTTCACCGACATGATCACCAACGACGACATCCAGCTGCCACTGCCCGAACTGGAGCAGGTGCCCGTCCCCGTGCCCATCACAGACCGGCAGAAGGAGGAGATGGAGGAACTGTCCGACAGGGCGGACCGCGTGCGCGACGGCGACGTGCCGCCTGAGATCGACAACCTCCTGCGGATCACAGGCGACGGACGCAAGATCGCCCTCGACCCCAAGCTCCTCAAAGGACACGAGAACGACCGGCCGTTGGAGAACGGCAAGATCCAGGCATGCGCCGAGAACGTCGCCCGGATCTGGCATGAGGAGACGCCGCGCCTGGGAACGCAGCTCGTCTTCTGCGACTCGAGCACGCCCGCGTCGGGCGGATGGAACGCCTACCAGGATCTCAAGGACCGGCTCATTCAATTGGGCGTGCCGGCCGAGCAGATCGCGTTCGTGCACGACGCGGGCGACAACCCCGCCAAACGCGAGCAGCTGTTCGCGAAAGTCCGTTCCGGCGAGATCCGCGTGCTGATGGGAAGCACCCAGAAGCTCGGCACCGGCACCAACGTGCAGGAACGTCTCGCCGCGATCCACGACCTCGACTGCCCGTGGAGGCCCGCCGACCTGGAACAGCGTCTCGGACGCATCCAACGCCAGGGCAACACGTACGACCACGTGCGCGACTACCGGTACGTGACCGAAGGCACGTTCGACGCGTACAGCTACCAGACCGTGGAACGCAAGCAAAGGTTCATCAGCCAGCTCATGAGCTCGAAGAGCCCAGCCCGCGAGGCCGCGGACCTCGACGCCGACGTGGTGACCCTCGCCAACATCAAGGCGCTGGCCACCGGCGACCCCGACATCCAACGCCGCATGACATTGGAGAACGAAATCAACCAGCTGAAGCTCCTGCGCGCCTCATGGGCGCAGCAGAAGGCCGACACCCGCAGGGACATCGGCCAGCAGCTCCAGCCACGTGTCGAACTCCTGCGCCGGACCATCCGGGAGAAGGCCGACGACAAGCCGCTCGCCTCCAAGGCCCTGAGCATCCACCAGACCGCGCGCATGAACGGCCGATGGGAGGGCATGACCATCAACGGACAGCCGGTCGCCGACCGGCAGACCGCATGCAGGCTCCTCCACCAGGCCGCCCACCAGGCGCACGACGGGGACACGATAGCCGAATACGACGGCCTGCCCGTCATCGCGCACAGGGCGGCCGCCACCGGACGGATCACCCTGGCCGTCAAGGCGGTCCACGAACACGAATCCGGCACCGAGATGCCCGGCCCCTACCTGACCGGACCATCCAGCATCGTCAGTCAGCTCGACCGACTCGTCAGGAGCATGGCCACCGACCCAGGCAAGCTCACGGAACGGCTAGCGGACGCCGAAAGGGAACTCGCCGCCGCACAGGAGACACTGGCCGAACCATTCGCCCACGAGGACGAATACCGGCGGAAACAGGCCGAACTCGAACGACTGACGTCCAAACCCGATGAACCCCGGGAGACGGAAAGTAGAGACCAGGAAACCAAGGAAAGGAGCGCAGGAATGCCACTGACAACGGAAAACGCCAGACGACTGCTCGAACAGGACCCCGACATCACCGAAGTCACCCAGGGCGGCAACGCCATGGGCCACTACCTCGAAGCGAGACTCACGGACGGACGCGCCGTGCAGATCGACTTCCACGACAACCCCGCATGGAAGGACACGGACCGTCTGGCCGGCCGGATCGAGGTGTCCTACGCCAACCGCCCACAGGCGGAATGGCAATACGATGACAATGACATGGCCGACCGCGAACACACCGTCATCGATCCAGCCGACCCCGCAGCCGAGAAAACACTCGCCAAGGCGGTGGAGGGATGGGAACGCGCGGGTGGCCTCCACGCGGCCCGCGCATCCGAGAAGACGAGCCACCTGGCCGCCACGCGGCCGCCGGAGGAATACGCCTACCGGTGGCGGAAGCCCGGAGACCCCGACAGACACATCGCATACCTGAGCACCGCCTTCGACCGCGACCAGGCGATGAGGGCGAGGGAGAACGCCGGATATCTCGTGACGAAGGTCGAGGAGGATCCGGCCATACTCTACGAGCGGCACCGCAAGGCGTCCTGCCTGCATGCGAGCCACATCCTGGAACGGTACGACTCCCCCGACCCGGCCGCAGTCGGGATCCTCCATGGCATCGTAAGCGAGGTCAACGCTCACGACCCCGAGAACGACATCGCCGCCTACCTCACCTACCCGTCCGACAAGGCGGTCCAGCTCGCCGGCGACGGTCTCACCGAAGCGGACATCGCGGAGAAACGCGAGATGGGCGGATGGGATCCGCGGAAGGACCCGCTCATGCGCATCAACGAGCAGGGCGACTGGACGGGCGTCACCCAGCAGCAGGCCGACCAGCTCGTCTGGGACAACCGCGACGAGATCCTCGCCCGCGCCTCATACGACGGCGAACTGTCCACGTGGACGCTCCACCAGCTCGACCAGCTGAAGGGGCCCCAGCCGGCCCAGAGCCTGGACCGCGACCGGCCGGAACCGGATCGCGAAGCGCCCGCACAGACAGAATCCACGACGAAGCGTCGCGGGCCAAGACTGTAGATCCTCTCCAGCCACGGGGCGGCGCGCTTCCGCGCCGCCCCGCATTCATTCCGCACGAAGGAACAGAAGGCACACATGACAACAGAAGCAAACGACCAGCCGGAACCCGTCATCTGGTTCGAGGGCACTCTCATCAGGGATCCGCAGCCGCACGGAGGACAGGACGACTGGCTGCTCGAGACACTGGCCGACGCCGACGGGCCGAAGATCACCATCCATGCCAGCGGCGAGGATCACTCGGCGAACATCCGCGACAACGCGCACAGGGGATCTCGCCTCATGGTCAAAGGCACCGCCGGAGACGAGGGCTCCGGCATCGATATCGAGGCCACAAGCCTCGCATTCGACCCCAGCCACGACGAGCCGGACGGGGAGCAATGACACGGACCACCGTCAGCGGCATCAGACCGGACAAGACCGGCACCGGCGAATGGATCGACATCAACAGTCACGTCGGCCGGCTCATGTCCACGATCATGGCCGGCGGCCGACCATTCAGCATCGACGCCGACCCGGCCGGCATGACCATCGTCACGCCCCTCCCACCCCCGGCAGCCGGCCCGGACACGGAAGCGGCCGGCGGGAACGACTCCAAGACCGGAACGGACCCGGACGAAGGGCGGATCACCAGCAGGAAGACGCTGTACGAGCGGTTCAAGACCCGACTCAACGAGAACCTCGACGAAAGAAAACAATAGAAAGGAACAACCATGGAACGAATAAGAGGAATCATCGTGAAAACGCTGACCATCCTCGCGGGATTCTGGCTCGCCGATCTCGCGGCCGCCCGCGTCCAGGCCGGCATCACGGCCGGCGAAAGCGTGGAACGGATCATGGACGACATGACGACCATGCTCCAGCATCCGACCGCCCTGGGATTCGACCGGACCAGCCTCCTGTGCGGACTGGGCGGCGCGTGCGCTGTCGGCCTGTTCCACCTCTACCGGTGGAGCACGAACCAACGCAACTGGAGGGACGGCGAGGAGTACGGGTCCGCACGCTGGTCCACCAGCCGGGAGATGGCCCCATACACCGACAACGACACCAGGCAGAACCTCCAGATGACAGCCACCGAGGGCCTCAGCCTCGACGCCCAGGCCACGCGACGCAACCTCAACACCACCGTGATCGGCGGATCCGGTTCAGGCAAGACCGCCACGCACGTCATCCCCAACATCCTCAAGGGCAGCATGAACTACGCCTGCACCGACCCGAAGGGCGAACTCTACGCGAAGACCAGCGGAAAACTGAAGAAGATGGGCTACACGGTCAAACAGCTCGACCTGGTGGACCTGACCAGCGAGACGAAATTCAACCCCATGCGCTACATCGACCCCGACAAGCCCGACGTGGCGATCATGCGCCTGGTCACCAACATCATGGACAACACCAACGGCTCCACACCCAAGGAGCACCAGACCGACGACTTCTGGACCAAATCCGAACGCAGCCTGCTGACCGCGATCACCGCGTTCGTCTACTACCTGCCCGACGACATCCTCAAGGACTGCCTGAACATCGACGCAGGCCAGACCCTCAACGCGGTCGCCGACATGCGCGATCTGCTCGAAGCCAGCGAACAGGACGAGACCAAGGAAAGCCAGGTCGACGCCGTCGCCCGGACCGCCACGGAGATCTACGAGGAGACCCGCGCCGAATGGGAGCGCGATGGCGCGGACCACGACGACCCGGACCTGCGGGAGGCATGGCGTCTCGCCCAGGGCCTGAAGTTCGCGGCCCGCCAGTACAGGCCCTTCACCCAGGGCGCGGGAGAGACCAAGAAGGGCATCATCATCAGCCTCGGCGTGCGCCTCGCCCCATTGACAGTCGGTCCGGTCCGGGAGATCCTCTCCGACGACAACCTCGGCATCGACCGGATCGGCGGATACGCGGACGAGCACAAGGGCGGATACAAGCATCCCAACGGGAAGACGGCCATCTTCCTCGCCCTGCCCGACGAGGACCCGACATTCAACTTTTTGGCCGCGATCTTCTACCAATGCCTGTTCGACAGCATCATCCGCCGCTGCCGCACCTACCCCGGCGAATGCCTCGCCACGCCATTGCACTGCTTCCTCGACGAGTTCGCCAACGTGGGACGCATCCCCAACTTCGACAAGCTCATCGCCACGATCCGCTCGCGCAAGGTCAGCGTCAGCATCATCCTCCAGACCATCGCCCAATTGAAGACCATGTACAAGGACTCGTGGGAGACCATCGTAGGCAACTGCGACTCGGTGCTGTTCCTCGGCGGCAACGAGCAGTCCACCACCGAATGGCTCAGCAAGCTGCTCGGCAAGGAGACCATCGACATCCGTACCACCAGCGACTCCAAGGGCGTGTCCGGCAGCCACACCACCAACTACCAGCGCACCGGACGCGAACTCCTCACACCCGACGAGCTCGCGCAATTGGACAACGACAAATGCATCTACAACCTGCGAGGACTCCACCCGTTCCTCAGCCGCAAGGCATGGCCCGGAACCGCCATCGCCAGACCGAAATCCACGCTCAAGCACTCCAAAGAATGGAAGGCAGCGGCATGAAGCCCAACACCTACACCCTCAACATAGACCAATGGAAATTCATCGTCTTCACAGATTTGGACCGCATGGACCGAACATCATTCGTCTCCATCGCCCCGGGAATCGCCGTCAGAGCCGACTATTGCATCCGCGCAATGGAGGATCGCATCGGGGAATACGACATCCGCCTGCACATGGGGCACAGTGCGGAAGAGCGGCGCATCATGCTGCGGAACTGCGAGATCGGCACCACACGCGAACTTAAAATCAGAGACATCGCGCGGCTGCCCATCGAGCAGATCATCCGCTCCTACCATCCCCCGCTATGGTCCTACGAGATCACGGACAGCGGGACCAATATCTTCGGCCCGCTGCCGGATTGGGAACATGGCGTGCTGAGCAGCGTTGATTTCCCCGCACTCCGAGAGCAAGGGCCCACGCCCGATACCCTGAAATGGGCTTCACAAGTCTATTCGGTCGCTCAGCTCAACAAAGGTCCCGCAACGAAACGTTTGACGGAAATCTTCGGAATCCCCCTGCGGACGGCCTCACATTGGCTGACGCTCATGAAAGAGCGCGTTCCCGAATCAGTTTCCATGAAGCTCCCGTCACCCATCACCATTCTCGATTGTCAGAATGTGTAACCGCGACGGCCCAAACGAAGAAGACGGTTAAACGCAGCTAACGATACAAGCCGACTACGTTTAGCCGTGTAAACGAGGGAGACTTTGACATGGCGGTCGTCCTACCGGGTCAGAGCCCAGGATCGCCGCCGGGCAAGCCGAAGTCCTCATCAGACGGTGCCGGCACGGACCATCCCGGCGAGGCTCCGCCCGTATTGGTGGAGGACGACGAGCCTCCCGAAGACGGACGTCGAACGGTTTCGGAACCGAATCCGGAACTTCCTTGGGATTGGGATTGGCTTCCTCCCGAATATGAGGGTGTTTGCCGCTGTGGAACCGATTGGGATTGCGATGCCTGCGCCTGCTGCGCGGCGGCCGCAGCGGCTTCCTGTTCTGCCTTGGCTTTCGCCTCCGCGTCGGCCTTTTCCTTCGCCATCTTCGATTCGTTGACCTCTTTCACGGCTTTTGCGATGGCGTCCGCGTCGCGTTTTTTGATGGCGTCCAGCAGGCTTGCGCGGGTCTTGTCGTCCGCCACCTTGCCGTCGGTCTGCTTGTACAGCGCGTTCGCGTCGTCCACGGTCTTGTCGAGTTTGCTGTCGGTGACGGCCTTGGCCGCGGTCTTGAGGTCGGTGAGACGGTTCTTGAGCTCTTTGGTCGTTCTGCGCAGCGCCGCAGTGGTCCTGTCCACGTCGGATGTGACGGCGTCGGGCGCGCAGGAACCCTTGATGGTGGACGTCTTTGCGTCCAGGAGCCGATTCAACGCATCAAGCGTCTTGGGATCCGCGACTTGGCCGCGACTGGTGTCCTTCAATAGTCTGGAGGCTTTGGCCGTGGTCCTGTCCAGGTCGGACTGGACGGTCTTGCGTGTCGCTTCGGCCGAGTCGCATGCGCTGATTGCGGTCTCATGCGCCTCTTGCCGCATGGCAGCGGCACGGCGGTTTTTGATTTGCAGTCCCATCCAGGACACGGCGATGAGGCTCGCGGCCATGACGATCACGACGAGCGCTTTCCCGACCGGGAAGACGCGACGCACCTTCAGATCGTCGGGGTCGGCCGAGTAGGTGACGGCCGACCCCGACGATTCTGCTTCCGGTATTGGAGGGATGTCCGCCGTATCCGATTCCAAGTCGGCGATTCGTTCGAGTGCGGCAAAATCGTCGTCGGCGTCCTTCAGGGCCTTCTCCACGGAATCGTCGGGAGGAGACTGCTCCGCCGGCGCAGACACGGGTTCCTGCCCCGGCTCGTCTTCCGGCGGCAGCGGCGCGGACGGTATGGCGACGCGACGGCGGCCGCGCATGGACGCGGGCGGCAGCGGCGCGGCACCGGCCGTGTCAAAGCCTTGCTCCTGCGCGGTATGCCACCATTCGGCGAGCTCCGGCCACGCGTGTGGATGTTCGGCGATCAGGCGCATCCATGGACGCCAACCGGGCTCGTTGGCCATGGCGTACAGCTGGTCGACCGTAAGCTTGGGGCTGAGAATCGGCTCACCCGTCTTCCTGTCGATCCTGGTCATTCCTCTCCGCCCTCGTCTTTGATGAGGACTGGCTGATCCTGTTCGTTTGCCTTCATCACTTTTGTTCCTCTGATTTGCCTTCATGCACCCGGTATCCGCCTTCCAATGGGCCCTTGACCGCCGCGCATCGCCAGCCGTCGTCAGTGAGCGTGTAGTCAAGCACCCAGGATGCCTCCAGCCCGGTGGATACGGCGCATGTCGCCACCCGCCGCCCCATGGACACGGGGAAGCCGGTGAACTCGGTCTCGGGCAATGGCTGCGGGGCTATGGATGATGCCGGTATGTCGAGGCCGGCGGCATCCGGCGTGAAGTATTCGCCTTCGAGTTGGCCTCGTTCGTCGCCCATGTAGACGCCGAGCGCTTTCGGCGCGAGGTCGGCGCACGGATCATCCTCCGTCGGCGTCGCCGGCTCGGTCTCTTCGTCTCCAGCCGTTTTTTGTCCGGGTTCGGTTTTCGTTCGCGGCCGGGCGACGGTGCTTTGCGTGTCCTCCGCGGTTCCGTTGCCGGCGCATATCACCGCGACGTTTCCTCCCAGGATGAGGAGCGCGACCGCAAATCCCGTCGCGGCGATGATCCTGTTTCTCTTTGGTTCCATGCTTGGTTTTCCTTTCAATGGATGTAGCGGACGCCATTTCCGGCTGCGGCCAGTTGGGAGGCGCTGATTTCGCGTGTGGATACGACGCCGAGGCCAAGCGCGTTGGACTCGCTGATCAGGATCGACCCGTCCCCGCGGACCTCCTCGACCATGGCGACATGCCCGTAGTCGGCGGACGCGCCCAATACTCCCGGTTGGAACACGATGACGCTGCCGGCGGATGGGGAGCCGTCCACCGTGTAGCCGGCCGACGCCGCGGAACCTGCCCATGTGGCGGCGTTGCCCCACCCTGGTATCGGTTTTCCTATGTCGGCTCTTCTGGTCGCGGCCCACCAGGTGCACTGCCCCCATGGGTATCTCGTGTCCGGCGTGATGCCGGCCGTGGACACGATGCCGCCGGAGACCGTCAGTTTCGGTTCGAGGGAGCCGACCGTGCCACCCTCGGCGGTCCCCGTTGCGGTGTATTTGGTCGCTGCGAGTTCCTTGATCCGCCGCACATAGTTGATGGTTTCCTCGAAGGGCGGCACCATGCCGTATCTGAGCACGCTGCCCAGGCCAGCGTTGTACGCCGCGAGGGTCAGCTCCAACGTGTCGCCGGTCAGTTTCCCGGACTTCTTGGCCGTTTCGACCTGCGAGGCGAGGCCGCACATGTAGTTGCCCTGGCTCCAGATCGCGTCGTGCGGGTTCCAGATGTCGGCCTTGCCGTCTCCGTCGCCGTCCTTGCCCGCGGACGCCCATGTGGATGGCATGAACTGTGCGATGCCCTGCGCTCCGGCGGAGCTGCCGGCCTTCGGATTCCAATTGGACTCCTGGTCGATCTGGGCGGCGATGATGCTCGGCGTGACGACCTGGCAGATGGATCCGGCGCGGATCACGTCGGCCTCGTATTCCGCGGGCACGCCCGAGACCGTGGATTCGCTGGCGCTGGATCCCAGGAACGCGCCCATGACGGCCAGGAGCACGCCGAGCACCGCGAGCATGGCCGCGATGACGGGCATGATAGGAAGGCTGATGGAGGCGGCCCCCGCGATGACGCGGGACGCGGCCATGCGCACGAAGTTCGCGGCGGCGCGGGCGGCGCGCACGGCGGCCTGTCCGGTGGCTTTCGCTCCGCGTACCGCCTTGGCCGGCGAGCGGCGGTGCCGCCAGATGAATTTGGCCGACGAGTTGACGCCTTTCACGCCCGCGCGTGCCGCTTTGAAGGACAGGTCGCGTGTGGTGCTTCCCAGCTTCGACGCGAAGTCGTCGTCGGCAGCGGTGAGCCTCGCGCCGGCCTCGTCCATCCAGCCCATGCCGGTGGATCCCATTCGTTTGACGCTACGGCCGGCTTTCCCAATGCCTGTGCCTATGTGCTTGCCGATCCGCTTGCTCGCTTTGCCTTTCGCGGCGAACTTGCCGATCTTCTCGCTGGGCTTCGCCTCGGACAGCGCCTTGGGTTTGCCGGCCGTCTTGCGCATTCCCTTGCCCGACCGCAGGGCGCGTTTGCCGCGGTTCATGATGCGCCGCGCCTTGCCGGCCGTCCAGCCCACGCCGTGCATGGTGGAGGACATGCCGTACATGCCGGCGCGTCCCGCCATCTCGGCGGCGGTGTGGCCCATGGAATCGGCGATGTCGGCCCGGTCCGAGCCGAACTGCGCGGCGCTGGACACCACGCCGGTGGCCGCGCGTCCGATGCGGGCGCGTGTGCCTCCGGCGTGGTGGGCTTGGGTTCCGCTCATGCGTTTACTTTCCTTCCTGGAAGGTCGTGGAGTACAGCCGGTAGAGGTCGCCGCCCGCGGGGATGCGCCCGTCGAACGGCACGTAGGCGCTGCCGATCTTCATGAGTCCCTGGCCGGGCAGCACGCCGGTGAAGTACTGGCGCTGCTCCTCGCTCAGGGTCAGCAGCTCGCACAACGCGTCCGCGTCGGTGCTGTTCTGGCTCAGGAGCATGAGGAAATCGCTGTTGGACAGCATCTCTCGCGCGTCCTGGAGGTCGAGGATCTCCTCGACGTTCTGCGTGATGCCGGTCACGCCGAGCCCGTATTTGCGGGCGCGCTTGTAGATGTCCTTGAACTGGGCGGCGGCATACTGGTTGGAGAAGAAGCGGTGGAACTCGTCGACGTACAGCCAGGTGCGCCGCCCGTTGGCCTTGTTGCGGATGACGCGGTTCCACACCTGGTCGATGACGACCATCATGCCGAACGTGCGCAGCTCGCCGGACAGGCCGGACACGTCGAACACGGTGAACCGGTTGGACAGGTCCACGTTGGTCTGGCCGTTGAAGCCGCTCATGGAGCCGGTGATGTACGGGTTGAGCGCGTCGGCGAGGTACCGGCTCACCTGGTCGCCGCCCGCCTGCAATTCGTCGTGCAGGTCCTGCAATGTGGGCTGGACCACTCCCCCGCCCTGGTTGCGGTAACGCGTGTACAGGTTGCTGACGCACTGGTCGACGAGTCCCTTCTGGAGCGGGTCGAGGCCGTCGATGCCGCCGATGAGCGCGCCGATCATGGAGACCACGTTGTTGGTCTTGTCCTTGACGGGGTCGGAGGCCGAATCGTCCTCCAGGACGATGTCCATCGGGTTGACGCGCGTGCCGGTGCCGGCGCTGATCTGGATGATCTGTCCGCCGAACGCGGCCGCGAGGGCGAGGTATTCGCGTTCCGGGTCGATGACGATCACCTCGTCGTCACGGTTGAGGAACATGCCGGCGATCTCCTGTTTGACGGTGAAGGATTTGCCGCCGCCGGACGTGCCGAGCACGAATCCGTTGGAGTTCATGTGGCTGCGCCGGTCCGCGAGGATCGGGTTGCCGCTCCGGGCGTTCGACCCGTAGAACAGGCCGTGCGGCTCGAACACCTCCTGCGTGGTGAACGGGATGAGGATGGCCGCGCTGTTCGTGGTCAGGGTCCGCTTCATGGGCAGAGGGTTGTTGCCCAGCGGCAGCTCGGCCGTCAGTCCCTCCATCTGCATGAACTTGAGGCTCTCGGCCGTGCAGGACTGCGCGTTGACCTTGGCCTTCACGTTCCTGCACGCGACCTCCAGCTCCTCCTGGCTTGCCGCGGACACGCCGATCACGATGATCGAGTCCACGAGCCTCTGGTTGGTGGAGCGCAGCTCGTCGCGCAGCTGGCCAAGCTGTTCCTGCTGGTCGGCGAGGTCGTCGGGAAGGTCGTCGGGGTCGAGGCCCTGCTTGCGGTTCTTGCGCCGCTGGTCCATGATCTGCATCTTGACCTCGGCGTTCTTGCGGCGCACGAGCGTCATGCTTTCGCCGCGGTCCATGGGCGCCAGGTGGATGCTCACGTCGACGCGGGCGCGCAGGCCGGTCAGGTCGTTGACCAGCTGGTCGGACAGTTCCGGCGGCAGACTGGACACCCACATGGTGCGGTGCAGGTATTTCGAGTCCAGGGATTCGATGTCGAGCATGGTCGGGTTGCGCGCGTCGATGCTCCACGGGCACACGAGGTCCTTGGTGTCGGGCTTGCCGGGCTGATGCTCGAACCGGCGTTCGTCGAACCGGAACTCCTCGCCGGGCCGGAGCACCTCGGCCATGAGGCGCAGCCGGTGCTCGCGGTCGAGTCGGGTGGCCTTGCATGCGTCGATGGAGCGCATCTGGCTGACGAGGTTGTTGCACAGGGCGTTCAGGGTCGCGACGGCGGCCTGCTCGTCGCTTTCGCGGACGGTGACGGTCAGGGTCTTGACGGTGCTGGTGTTGCGGCTGACGGATTCGAGTTTGCCCTGGGCGAGGCGGTTGTAGTCGAGCCGGTAGTGGTCGAGGCTGTCGCCGGTCTCGCCCATCATCACGTCGGCGAGGATCTCTCGCACGCCGCGTGAGCGCGTGTAGGAGGCGATCTGCACGCTTTGCCCGGCCTCGAAGCTGTTGATGAGCTTGGCCCACCGGTCGATGATCTCCATCTGGTGGGATTCCGGGCTCAGCTGGTAGTTGATGTCCTGGAAGAGGATGGTGGCGCTCCACCGTCCGTCGCCCAGGCTGGCGATCCCGTTGCGCAGCATCGCGTCGTAGCCGATGAGCTGCTTGACGCCCTTCGGCAGACGCGTCACCTTCTTTCTCCGCGCCTTCGCCCTGGCTTCGGCATCGTCTTCGTCCGGCGCGACCTGGGGTTTCTTCTTTCCGAACATTCCTCACCTTTCCTTGATCGTTGGTTTCGCGCCGGTGCGGTATGGTCTGCCCGGTCCGTCGAGCAGATAGACCTCGCGCTGCGTGTAGTGGCGCAGGATGTATTTCAGGTATTTCTCGGGCATGAGGCCCTTTGGCCTCACCCATCCCCATATGGCCACGGGCAGGCCGGGCGGGAAGATCAGGTACATGGCGAGGTTGGGGTCCATGCCCAGGCCGAACCACAGTCCGACGTATCCTCCCCCGCACACGATGGCGAGGATGACGGCGGCGAGGCACTGCCGCCAGCTCATCCCCATGAACACCTTCGACTCGATGGTGGTCAGTTCCCTGTAGACGGGCATCTGCAACGCCATGATTGCTTCCTTTCGTGGATTGCGTTGTGTTTCATTCGCCGCCGAAGAGCTTCTTGGCGACGGAGTTGGCCGCCATGACGATGCCGATGAGCATGACGCTCGCCAGGAGCAGGCCGGTGAAGTTGTCCATCACCCAGCCGGAGAGGCTGTCGCCGTCCTTGAACTTGCTCGGGTTGAGCGTGCCGCCCACGAGCGTGCGGTACATGAGGATCGCCAGATACAGGGTCGCGCATTGGAACACCAGCGACGCGTACTGTTTGAAGTAGTTGATGCCCCACTGGCGGGTCTCCTCCTGGGCGATGAACGCGATCGGCAGCGGGTTGAACGCGGTGAGCATGTATATCTGCACGAAACGCAGGAGGATGACGACGGTGACGACGATGGTCGCGCCCTTGGAGACGAGGAACGGGATGAGCAGCAGGATCAGGCACGGTATCTGGCCCATCCAGCCGGCGGAGTCGATGGCGTCGCGCATGCTGTCGCCAAGGCCGAGGCCCGACGATGCGCCGGTGGTGGGCGCCGCCGAATGGATGCCGCCTAGCACGCTGTCGCCGATCTCGTCGATGGCCTGGAGCATGAGCTCGCTGTGCTGGGCCGCGGTGAACACGAGCGTGAGCTTGAACATCGCCATGGCGACGAGCTTGACGCCCAGCTCTCGGTCGCCGTCCGCCCGGGTGCTGACCCTGGCGAGTTCCAGGACGCACATGATCGCCAGTATCGTGCTGGCTATGGGTTTGACCGCCGAGCGGGCGACGGTCAGGCTCAGCTGGTACATGCCCGCGTTGTATTCGGCGGGGGTCTTCAGCAGGTCGGCCACAAGGTCGTCGCCGACGCCGGACCCTATCGAGTTGAGGATACCGACGATGAAATCGACCATGCGCGGCCCCGTCTACAGGGCGATGCTGGAGAACAGGGCCGCGGCCGCGATGATCATGCCGCCGCCGACGACCTGCCAGACGCCCGACTGGGTGGCGGGGCCGTTCTGGTCCTTCAGTCCTCCGGCCAGGGTGATGACGCCCCACACGGCCCACAGGCCGCCGCCGATGATGGCGAACTGGCTGAAGAGCTGCAACGCACTGGTGACGACGCCGCCGCTGTCTGCCGCGATGGTGATTCCGTACATGATGTTTTCCTTTCGATGTTTTGGATGACATGACCACGGTATGGCCGTCGAGAAGGCTCCGGTTTGGACGTTCCCGACGAACCCGAAGAGGCTCGGACGATGGTATGGAAAAGGGCCCGCCGACCGTTCGCCGGTGGGGCCGGGTCCCGCCGCCGCGCGCCGGGCTTCGAGCGCCATGATTCCCGTCCGGCGTTTCCGCGGGCCGCAGAACATGGAAACGGACGGCATCATGCGAAAGGAAGACGGACCGATCCGCCACAAGGAGATTTTCAAGGAGTCGGACGGTCCGGTGCGCAAGGGAAAGGGGTGGCCGGCCGGATCCGACCTCATTGGATCCGGCCTGCCACCCCGTTCTGGTTTCCATGGTGCGCGGGAAGGGGTTCCCGCGGCGTGCCCCCGCCGGGAGTCGAACCCGGCGCCGTCACAAAGGAGAAAACAAAGACGGTACCGGTGGGGGCCTTGGGCGCGTCCGGGAAGGAAAGGGATCTGGGCGCGCCCGTGGGCCCGTGCGGCGGATCATGGGGAACGGTCCGCCGCGGGCCCGGGGTCAGGTTCGTCGGATCACTCCTCCGAGCTCTCGGTGTCGGCCGGGGCCTTCGCCTCGCGTCGGCGGGACGCGATCAGCAGGCCCGCGCCGCCGACCGCGCCGAGCGCAGCCAGCGCGGCCACGCCGGTGTTCGCGCCGGTCGAGGCGAGCGGCGCGGGGCAGGCATCATCCGACCACTGGGCGTACAGGGTGGCATCGCCGGTGAGCATGGGCAGGGCCGCACCCTCCTTCACCGACACTCCCGAACCGTCCGGCTTGGTGTTCCAGCCGGTGAACGTGGCGCAGTCCTTGGAGAACCCGTTGGTCGCGGCGGCGGGCGTGTCGCCGATTGCGCCGTCGTACCCCTTGGTTTCGCCCTTGCCGCCGTTCGCGTCGTAGCGCACCTTGGCGGGCGTGCGGTTGTTCGCCACGTCGCCCAGGTTGACGGTCGTGTGGGTCTGGTCGATGGTGAACGCCACCGGCCGCCCCAACGGGTCGTGGCCTGCCGGGGCCTTCGTCTCGGTCAGCAGCCAGTCGCCCCACGCGAGGTCGTCGACGGTCAGCACGCCGCCGCGCGCGTCCGTATCCGCGTCGCCGTTATCCGCCACGGTGATGGGGGCGTCCGACACGGCCGCGCCGTTCTCGTCGGCCACGCGTCGGAGCGTCCACTCGCTGCCGGAGAGGATGTCCCCGGTCTTCGCGTCGGTCTTCGTCCATGCGACCGTGCCCGCCACGCGCGTCCACATGGCGTACAGGTGGGTCTCGCCGCGCAGGGTGGCCCGGTCGCCGGGGGCGATGGTGTCGCCCGACAGGTCGGGCCGGGTGTTCCACCCGGCGAACGTGTACCCGTCGCGCCTGAACCCGTTGGCGGCCACCGTGACCATCTGGTCGGTGACGCCCGTCTGCGCGGCGGTGTCGCCGGTCGCGTCCGTGGCGTTCGCATGGTAGGTGATGGAGGCGGGGTCGGCCGTCCACTGGGCGTACAGGCGGCCCTCGCCGTTCAGGACGCGCTTGTCGCCGGGCTTGACCGTTTCGCCGGTGCCGTCCGCGCGGGTGTTCCACCCGGTGAACGTGTACCCGTCGCGTTTGAAGCCGTTGTCGTGCACCGCTACCGTCTGGTCGGTGGTTCCCGTGGTCGGTTCGGTCGCGCCGGACGTGTTGCCGTTGCCGTCGTAGACGAGCTTCGCGGGCTTGGCCGTCCACCGGGCATACAGGGTGACGGTCCCGCCATCCTTGGCGGTCAGGTTGAGCACCTCCTGCCCGTCCGCGTAGCCGTCGCCCGACCCGTCCGGCTTGGTGTTCCACCCGGTGAACGTGTACCCGTCGCGTTTGAAGCCGTTCTCGGTCAGCGCCTGGGGGCGGTCGTACGCGAACGTCTCGTCGACCATGGTGCCGGTGCCCTTGTTCGCGTCGAACGCGACCTTGTAGGCGTTGGCGCGCCACTGGGCGTACAGGGTGGCATCCGCGTCCAGATGGAGCGCGCCGCCCGCCTTGTACGCGATGCCCGACCCGTCCGCGCGGGTGTTCCAGCCGGTGAACGTGTGGCCGGTGCGGGCGAACCCGTTGGCCGCGACCTTCACGTCGCCCGGCCTGCCGGTCACGCCATCGACGTGGCCGGACGTGTTGCCGTTGCCGTCGTAGGTCAGGTGGACGGTCCTCTCGTATCCGGCGGTGATGGTCGTGTCCTTGTCGAGCGTGCCGCCCGACCTGTCCCACACGCCCGGCTGGTAGCCGTCATGGCTTGGCGCGGCCGGGTTCGCTGGCATGGCGGCACCGCAGTCCAACGTCTTCGAGCCGATGATGCCGCCGGTCAGGCCGTCCTTCCATGTGACGGTGCACTGCTTGACGTACCGGTAGGTGACGGTTGGGCTCGCGTCCGTGACGGTGCCGGATTCGGGCGCGGAACCGTCCGCAAGCCCGTCGTACCGGTAGCCGTCGATGTCGGGGTGGGTCGCCTGATAGGTGCCGCCGGTGCGCAGGCCCTTGACGACCTCCCAGGTCTTCAAGGTCGCGCCCGTCTGGTCCACCGCCTTGCCGGTCACGGCGTAGACGAGCTGGGCTTGGGTCAACGGCGCGCCGAACACGGTGCCGTACTCCTTGTACAGGCTCGTGTACCGGAACGTGATGCTTGGCCCCGAGAAGACCGCATCGAGGATATGCTGCTGCGCGTGCCCGCTGGACAGGTCGGTCTGGGCTTTGTTGCTATCCTTCGCCCCACCCCAGCCGTTGGTGCCGTACCGGACCAGATGCGCGTCCCTGACGGTGTATGCGGCATCGAAGCCGTCCAGCAGCTCCACGCCCTCGCGCACGTTCTGGGCAAGCCCCGCCGCGTCGTTGTTCACCGTGCCGTCCAGGTCTCCGAAGCCGGTCATGCCTTTGAACGACGCGGGTACCGTCTCGCCGGTATCCGAGTAGGTGAACGAGACTTTCCATGTGGCACCGTAGCTCAGGGCGTAATCGGTCCTGTTGTCGCCGGAGAACAGTCCGAACATGCCGCCATAGCTGAACGCCATGCCGCCGTTGCGGTCGATGACGGTGAGGGTCGCGTCGATGTCGTGCCTCACGCCCTGCGGGTCGGTCCATACGCCGACCTTGGGCAGTCGCACGCTCGCGCCGTCCTTGGCGGGCACACGCCCTGCTACGCCTGGCCAGTCCCCGTCCCAGACGGCCCAGTTCCCGTCCCAGACGGCGTTATCCCACGGGTATTTCTCAGTGCTGAGCGTGAACCCCTTGTACGCGTCCGGGATGTCCTCATCGTCCAGGTAGTGCGATGGCAGGGCGCCCGTGGGGCAGACCCCCTCCGAACGGCTGTACGGGGTGCACGCGTCCGTGGCCGAAGCCGTGTCGGCCATGGCGGCCATCGCGGTCCCCGGCATGGCGAGTGCGGCGATGGTGGCGATGGCGGCGGCGCCCGCGAAGATCCGCCTGTTGTTTTCGTTTTCTCTCATACTGTCTCCGATTCTTTCGGTCTTTCGGCGTGCCCCCGCCGGGAGTCGAGTACCGGTGGGGGCTTGGACGCGTCCGGGAAGGAAAGGATCTGGGCGCGCCCGTGGGCCCGTGCAGCGGATCATGGGGAACGGTCCGCCGCACGGGCCCGAGGTCAGGTTCGTCGGATCACTCCTCCGAGCCCTCGGTGTCGGCCGGGGCCTTCGCCTCGCGTCGGCGGGACGCGATCAGCAGGGCCGCGCCTCCGCCGAGCACGACGACCGCGGCCAGCGCGATCAGCGCGATGCCCGCGCCGGTCTGGGCGAGGGTCCTGCGGTAGCCGTTCCAGTCGTCGGTGGCGGACTCCACCTTGGTGTCCGAGCAGTAGTCCTTGCCGTCGATGGTCACGACGTCATCGGACTTGCTCTCGGTCTCGGCCTCAGGCTTGGAGCCGGACTCGTCGTCCGAGGTGCCGTCACCGAACGGGGCCGACGTGTCGACCGGACATTCGGTCAACGGGGTGCCGGTGACCTTGGCACGGTCGGTGTGGGTCTTAGTGACGCCCTTGAGCGTGCCGGTGACCTCGACGCTTTCGCCGGGCTTGAGCACCTTGGTGTCCCAGTCGGCCGGGTACTTGAGGTCCACGACCTCGCCGTCGCCGACGATGGTGGAGTCCTCGAGCTTGATGTCCTTGGTACGGAACACCGCGCCCTGCTTCGTATCGGGGTCGGTCTTGCTCGTGTTCGTGATGGTGAACACGATCTCCGTGTCGCCGGAGACGGTCAAAGCGTCCTTCGAATTGTCGCGGTCGCCGTTCGGCCAGCCGGACTTGCGGTCCCACTTCTGGACGTCGATGCTCGGGGTCATGTCCGGGGTGCGGGTCCACACGACGTTGGATTCGAGAGTCTTGCCGTTGTAGTGCTCCGTGAACTGATTCTCGTGGCGGTCGGTCACGGCGAGGCGCTTGCACTGGATGTAGGCGCGCCAGCCGGCCTCATGGGAGTCGTCGGACACGAGGGCCCTGTAGCGGTCGGTCGCTTCGATGGTGACGACGTTGCGGCCGTCGACGGTGGCCGCGGAGAGGGTGAAGAGGTCGCCGCCGAGCTTCGAGCTGTCGAAACCGGAGCCGGCGATCCTGTCGCCCTTGGACGCGAGGACCTCGCCGCCTGAAAGCAGGTCGCGGGTCGCGTACACGGCCCACTGGCCGGTGTATTCGTCGAAGACCGGATCGAGGGAGTCGACGATATCCCACTTGTCGACCTGCGGGTAGGCGCGGTTGGCCGGCAGGATGGAGCTGTCGAGCTGGTAGAGGAAGCTGCGGCCCTTGTAGATGCTCTTGCCGTTGGCGGATGCGCCGCCGACCTTCACGGTGACGTCCTTGGCCGGGTTGATCTCCTTCAGCGGGTTGGTGACGGTGTTGGTCTTGTCGCGCCTGTCGTTCGTGACCTGCGTGGCGGTGTTCTCCACCGTGTGGCCGTCCTTGACCTTGATGACGGTCATCGGCATGACCACCTGGTAGGTGTGGCCCAGCAGCGACTGATCGATGCTCGGGTCCTTCAGCGGGTCGTAATCCTTGTCGGTTTTCTCGCTGTACGCCTTCAGGTCGTCGGGTTGCGGGTCGCCGGGAACGGTCTCGCCGGTCGCGGGGATCATGGTGTCAACGGTCCTGGCGAAGGCGTAGAGCACGCCGTCCTTGTCCTGGATGTTGAACTCGCCGGTGCGGTCCCTGCCGGTCTCGTCAAGGATCTCCACGTGCTTCGCGTCGAGGGTCAGGTACTCCTGGTCGTAGTCGTCCGTCATGCCCAAGCGCCATACCTTGTAGGCGGTGTCGGTGAGCCTGGAGGCGTCGATGTTGACGCGGTAGTACACCTTGTCGCCCAGCAGCGCGGTCTTGCCGTCGATGCTGATGGTCGGGTCCTTCTGCGTGTCCTGCTTGGAGGGCTTGATGACCGGCGGCTCGTTCTCGACCTTGTTGGACGGGGTGACGCCGTTGTTGACGGTCAGCGCGGCCTTGTTGTCGACGGTCTTGTCGGTCGGCGCGTCCTCGTTCACCTTGGCCTCGAAGCGCAGCAGCACGCGCGGGTTGGAGCCGGCCTTCCAGTTGGCGGCAACCCAGTCCCTGGCGAACGTGGCCTCGAACGAGTGGTTGGCTTCGTCCCACTGCACCTTGTAAGCGCTCTTCGGGATGATGCCGCCGGTTCCCAGGTCGGTGATCTCCAGGGTCTGCTTGTTCGCGGTGGTGTACTCGGAATAGGTGTCGCTCAGCTTGATGGCGGTCACCGAATATGCCTGGTCCGCAGGGATCTGCGGGTCCACGCGCACGGTGTATTCCACGGTCTGGCCGGGGAACACGGTCTTGGTGTCGATGCTGGACTGGTCGCCGCCCTGGGAGGATTCGGCGATGACCTGCTTGTGGATCGGGGGCACGGTCACGCAGATCTTCGGCGTGTTGGTGTCCACCGTGCTGCCGCCGACCGTCTGGCCGCCCTTGTTGTCGAGGTCGTCGCCCTTCGGGTCCGCGCACGTGTTGAGCTCGTCGCCCTCCGCCTTGCCGTAGGATTCGAGCAGCTTCACGGTGTCGAAGTTCACGTCGAACGGGATCACGACGCTGATCTGCTTCGCGGTCTTCAGGTCCTTCTGCGCGGCCTCGTAGGAGTCCTTCGCGCTGACCGTGACCTTGGTGCCCTCGGCGGTGATGTCGAACTGGTCGGTCACGTCCCTGCCGGTCTTGTTCAGGTCGTTGACGCCGGCGTTGGCCTCGTCGGTGGTGTCCTGCTCGTAGACCTTGATGTTGGAGGTGTCCTTCAGGTCGAGGATGCTATCGACGTTGGCGAAGTCGTCGGTCCACGCGATCTCGGGCACGCGGCCCAATCCTGTGGGCAGGGTGCCGGAGATGACCGCCGCCACCTCGTCGCCGAGACGGTAGTACTTGTCGTCGCCGCCCACCTTGTCGCTCTTGGCCGGATCGACGGTCAGCCGCCACTTGCCGCCGACCTTCATGGCCCACGCCTTGTTGGGGTTGGGCGTCCACACGAACACCGGCGGCTCGTTGGTCGGTCGGGTCTCGTTGTTCCACTTCTCGTACGCCTTGTTGGTCAGCTGGATCTTCTTGCCCTCGGTGGCACCCTTTTTGATGGTGCCCGTCAGGTAGAACCTGACCTTGCTCGCGCTGTTCCTGAACATCGTCTTCGCGATGTAGGCGGACTTCGCGGTGGCGGTCGCGGTCCCGGCCTTCCGGTCGATCGCGATGGTGAAGTTCGCGGTCTCGTCCTTGCCGTCGACGAACACCTTGCCGGACTTCCAGTCGATCCACTGGATCGAACCGGTCAGATCATCGGTGATGGAATAGGATGCCAGCGGGTTGAGCAAGTGGCTCGGGATGCTGCCGTTGACGACCACGCCCACCTGGTCGCCCACCAGGAAAGTCTTCTGATCGACGCCCTGCTGGTTGGTCCAACCCTTGTCCTCGGCCACGAGAGCGCCGGACTCGTCCAGCACCCACACCTTGTCCGGGGTCGGCGTGACCTTGCCCACGCTGTCGCTGTTGCCGGTCTGGCAGTCGGCCAGGCTGCCGGTGCCGTTGTCTCCGTTCCAGCACGCCACGGAACCGTCGTTGATCTCGTAGTCGCCGCCGGTGGGTTTGGCCGACTGTGGCACGTTCAGCGTGTAGAGGCCGGAATGCGGGGCGGTGGCGTGCGCCTTGACCACGCGCTTGCCATCGATGGAATCGTCGATGGAAATGTCCGCCGGCACGATGTTGCCGTTCGCGTCGGTCACGGTCACCTTGCTCACGTCGTCCTTGTCGGTGCCGCCGATCACCACGTCCCTGGTGTCGATCGTGTCGTAGATCCAGAACTTGCCGGAGGCGTTGGAATGCGCCTTGATGTGCGCCGTGTACAGCGAGCCGGACGCGATGGAGTCGTTGCCGTCCCGCACCGTGTCGCCGGCCCCGTTGGTCAGCCATTTCTCGGGCGGGGTGGTGGTCTTCTCGCCGGACTCCTTGCCGTCGTTCTCTCCCTTGTGGGAGACCGCCTCGGCCATGTTGCCCTGCTTCGCCACGTCAACGTCCCACCAGCGCTTGCCCGCAGGCCACGACTCCCACGAGGCGTCCATGTCCTTGACCGCCGCGCTCACTGTGGCGCTGCCCTTGTTGGATGCGGTGAACCGCTTCGCCACCGTCTTCTCGGTGCCGTCGATGCCACGCCAGTGCAGGGTCGCGGTGCCGTTCACGTTCTCGGTCTTCGACCCGTCGCTGGACAGGGTGATCGTGTCCGAAGCGTCCTTGGTGTCGCCCGACTGGCCCGACATCTCCGCAGCCTGCGTGCTCACGCTCAAGTGATAGTTCGGCTGCACCGGCTCGTATTGGTTCAACATGATGACGATCGCAACCGGGTTGTTATTCCACTGGGAGGCCGCGATCGAGTCCACCGAACGCTCAGGAGCATCAGAGAAACCGTCATTAGTGTCATAAGACGCACCATTATTGTGGTATTTAACCGGTGCGATGTTTTTGTTCCATGCGTCGCTCCAATAGGAGGCGCTGGCGAAGCCTTCGCCGGAATAGGAGTGCGTGGTGGGCGTGGCGACCACGCCGACGGCGACCATGCGGCAGTTCGCGGTCTCGCCCGGATGCTTGTCGTTGAAACGGGCCACGCATTCATTGTTGGCCATCGTGATCGCGGTGTTCGCCTTCTCATCGGCCACGCCGTTGTAGTTGTTATAGGTCGCGCCCATCTTCGCCACGGCCTTCTTGAACGCGTCAAGGGTAGCGCCGCCGAAACCGCCGTTGTTGTTGTCCTCATAGGCCCAGCCGATCACCGCGCCGCCGATACTGCCAGCCGAGCCGGGAGCCCAGCCGCCGCCGCCGTCGGCCATCGCGGTGGCCGCGACCATGCCGCCGCCTGCCAGCGTCGCCACCGCAGTCAAAGCGGCCACTGCCACGCGCAGCCCCTTCCCGTTGCGGGCATCAGCCCGTTTCCTCTCGTTGAAAACCATAGGGTTTCCTCCTGTTAGATTCTTGTTTCCGACCGGCCTAAAAGCCGGTAGCCGGAGTCCGGAAAACTTCGGCCACAAACCATTAGAACCCCATTTCGGCCGGTCCAGTTTGGACATTTTTTCCGATCAGTTACGCGAGATATTGACCACGAGGAGGGGAAACGCCTAAAACGCCTGATTCGGGGTATTTACCGAAATACCGAAACCGGTAAAATCGGTGCATACCGAAGCGAATGATAAAAAAAAAACTCGCCCGAACGAATCGGACGAGTTTCATGCCTGCATGTCAGCAAGTCAGACGCCGCACACGCTCTCCGGGCAAGTTCCGCCCGGAGTAGCAGCTCCATAGCCGCTGCTGTAGCCGAAGCTCCCGCCGTAGGAGGAACCGGCGGAGCCGCCTGTGGAACCTCCCGTGGTGCCGCTTCCGCCACCAGTGGAGCCTCCGCCGTAGGGGTATGAGGGTGTCCAGGATTGCTGGGGCTGAGACTGCTGATAGTTGTACTGCTGTTGTTGCGTCTGGGCGTTCGCAGCGGCGGCGGCTTTCGCATCGGCCTCGGCCTGGGCCTTGGCTTTCGCCTCCTCGTCGGCCTTCCGCTTCGCCGCGATGGAATCGTTCACCGCCTTGGATGCCTTGGCTATCGCGGCCTCGTCCTTGGCTTCGATGGCCTTGGACAGTTCCTCGCGCGTCTTGTCATCCTGCACGTTGCCGTTGCTGGACTCCAACAGGGTTTTCGCCGTGTCGATGGTCTTCGCCAGCTTCGAGTCGTTCACCGCGTCCACCGCCTTCTTCAGGCTCCCGGTGTGCTTCTCGTACCATGCGGCCGCATCGTCCAGTTCGTCGATCGCCGTTTCAAGCCCGTCCTTGCCGTCGGCCACGCAGCCCTCGTATTCCGGCGCCTCCACGTCCAGCGCGGTTTTCAGCGCGTCGATGGTCTTCGCGTCCTTCACCTGATCGGCCTTGACCTCCAGCAAGTCGGCCGCGTCGCCGTTGACGAGCGTGTTCCAGTCGTTCATCGCGCCGCGCGCCGCGTCGGAGGCCGTGGCGCACGCGGCCTTCGCCTCGGCCAGTCGGCGGTCCGACCATATTTTCCATCCGATGCCGCCGGCCACCACAAGCGCCAGCGCGCACAGGCCCGCGACCAGCGGCACCAGCCACTTCGGCCGAACACGCCTCGACTCCTCGACGGCGGCGGTTTCTCCGTTCGTGGGCGGCGGGGTGTTGGTTTCCGTTTCCTGTTCCGTTTTCATTCGTGTCCTTTCATCGTTCGTTTCGGTATGCACCGATTTTACCGGTTTCGGTATTTCGGTCATTCTCTGTCGGAGCCGGGGTTGCCGGTTTCCGCGCGTTCATGCCGCCGCCGGTGGCGCTCTGCCCCGTTCCGGTTCGGGCACCTGCTTGTTTCGCACGGCGTCTCGCGTCATGCGAGATAGGCTTCGAGCGCGAGGTCGATGACCTCCTGGATGCGCATGTCGTGCGCGGCGGCGTAGGTCTTGAGCCGCCGCCGCGTTTCGGGCCTCATGCTCACGCTGGTCTTGGACCATTCCCCCGTCTGATCGGAGCGGAAGACGTCGGCCATGCCGGAGACGCTGCGGGTGCGGGCTGCGGGCCTGAAAGCCATGTCGAGGTTCCTCATGCGCGCGCCCCCATCGCTTCGACGATCTCGCCGAGCACCTGGGGGTACTCGTGGAGCTTGTCGGGGGAGTGCCCCATGCCGGCCTTGATGTCCTGCCGCTTGCACACAACGGCGTCGAAACGGGGCGTGCCGGCCTCGTCAAGAGCGGCGACGGTCGCCTGGAAGGCTCGGGTGCGGGGTTCGGCGCGCACGATGAGCACCGCACCGGGCTTGCCATCGGGAATCGCGTTCATCGTCGCCCACGCCTGCTGCAGATCAATGGGCGAATCGGAGGTGGGCACGACCACGAAGTCGGCGGCCTTGACGCTTTCCCCGAACAGCCGGCCCTGCGGCGGCGCGTCCACCACAGCGAAGCCGCCATGCCCGGCACGGGCCAGCCGCTGGAGCGTGCTCAGGTTCGCCGGCATCACATCGGTGCCTGCGGGCCACCCGCCGTTTTCCTCGGCCATGTCCCTCCACAGGCTCGCGCTGGACTGCGGATCCGCATCGAGCACCGTGGCCCCCTCCTCGAAGCGCCGCGCGTATGCGGCGGCGAGATAGATGGCGCTTGTGGTCTTGGCGACGCCTCCCTTGGCGTTTGCGATGGTCACGATCATGGTTGTTTCTCCTATCGGTATTTCGGTGTTGGATTCGTATCGGTATTCCGGTTTTTCGGTATTCCGGTTAGTTGGTTTTTCGGTATTTCGGTTTATGCCGCGTCCCACGCGGATCGCGACGGGAAGCGGTCAGAAGAGGCTGCCCTGGACCAGGCCCTTCGGCACGGGTTCGGTCGGAAGGAACAGCGGATCGTCGTGCGTGTATTCGCGGCGCGAGCGTTGGCGGCGTTTGGCCCGTCGCCAGTAGTCGCGGCCATCACGGCGCATGCGTTCGGCCCAGTCCGGATGTTCGGCCAGCCAGTCACGGACCCGACTCCGTGGGATCCGGTGCAGGCCGCCGTCGGCGATGTGGAGGTCGCGGGCGATCAGTCGGGCGAGGGTCCAGCGGCTCGCATAGTCGAGCCCGCCGTACACGGCCTTGTCCTTCCAGCCGTTGACGAGAGCGCGGCTGATGCAGTCAAGGCGCATGGGGCACGCGGCACACAGCACGCGGCCCTTGCCGCGCATCCGTTCGTCGACCAGGTCCCGGCCATCGTCGTCGGTCGTCGTGTTCCACATGCGATCCGCCATGGCCGGGTCGACTGCGGCGATTCTCGCGCAGGCCGGCATCATGTCCCGCCCGTTCATGGCCGGCGGCCTTGCGTCATCGGCGTCTTGCGGGCCTGGAGACGTCCTATGGCGGTTTCGCCGGGATTGCGGGCGGCCCATGCCCGGGCGTATTGGATCAGCAGGCCGACGGCCTTGGGATGGCCGAGGCGCTTGTTGCGCCAGTAGACGGCATGCAGCTGCCAGATCAGGTCCGCGTGCCCGTCGAGCTGCGGGTTGGCGAGGAGGAATTCGCCGAAGCCCGCCTCGGAACAGTCGATGCGCGTGATCATGCCGTCGCCTCCCCTCCGGCCGTCGCGTCCTGGCCGTCCAATTCGGCCAGCGTCTTCACGGCCCAGTCGGGCAGCCATGGCGCAGCCTCCGGTTCCGGCACGGCCGCCGGAACCGTCTGCGCGTGTGCGTCGCCGTCTGTGCGGCCGGCTGCGAGGATCATGTCGTCGTTGAGTTCGTCCCAGTGTCTGGCGAGGGCCCGGCCGGTGCGGATGCGTTTGGGCCACCAATCGCCGTTCATGGCGAAGCCGATCGCGTCGACCATCACGAGGGTGGGCCATTGCGCTCCCTGGTCGACGAGCCTGCGGTACAGGCCGATGATGGCCTTGCGGTCGGCTTTGGTCGGTGAGGGCGTGACCAGGCCGAGCATCGAGCGCTGCTCACCGAGCGAGGCGAGGACCCGTCCGGCCGCTTCGGCGATCTCGGTGTCGTCCTCGTCGAGTTGTTCGGTTTTATTCTTTTCGGCGGCGGCCGCCCCGCTTGCGGGGAGATGCCCCGTAGGGGCAGAGGGGAAGGAGGGTTTACTAGGAGGGTTTACCTGGAGGGTTTTATCCTTATATATACAGCCCTGCGAGATTTGCAGTGCTGGGGGTGCGGCATTTGCAGTGCTGGGGGTGCAGCTCTCGCAGTGCTGGCCCTGCGGGATTTGCAGTGCCGGTTCCGGCCCTTTTTCCAGCCCTGCGAGATTTGCAGTGCTGGGAATCGGCTTCGTTCCAGCGTTTTCCGGCAGCACGTCCTCGGATTCGCCGTTCTCGAACACGGTTCCGGCCTCCGGGTCCACGGTCTTGCCCATGGTCGCGGGATCCCGTTCCGCGGTGTGCGTCTCCCCGATCCACTTGAGGGTCGACGGGTCGGATTCCACCGCGAGGTCCCACACAATCTGGCAGTACTGGGGCAGACGGTTCCGTCCGCCCTTGCCGAGACGCGCATACCGTTGGTCGCCACGGCGAATGAAGCCGCGCTCCTGGAGAGTCTTCAACGCGGTGCGCACGGTCCGTTCGGACAGTTCGGTGACTGCGACGATGGTCGCGATCTTCGGATAGGCTGCGGTGCCGTCGTCGTCCGCACGGTCCGCCAAATAGACGAGCACGGCCTTCGCGGACGCGTTGCCGACATGGCATCTGAAGGCCCATGACAGTGCGATGTTGCTCACGGCCGCTCCTCCTCACGCTGCTGGGCGGCACGGCGTTCGGTGTCCAGTCTGGCGGCCATTTCGTCGCCGAGACGTGCCGCCCGGCACAGGGCAAACACCATCAGCCACGTGAACGCGACGAACAACACGATCAATACGATTGCAAGCCAGTTCACGACAGCCTCCCTTCCATGGCCATGGACGGGAGCGCCATCATCGACGCCAGGCGACGGGAATCAACGGAGCCCGGACCGTTGTGGCGGGCGAATGCCACCACGACCGGGAACGTCCAAACCGGCGCCTGGAAATCCCGGTTACACTCAGGAAACACAGAGCAAGACATGCGGAATGCTTTAGTAAAGTCGTTCATGTGTGATCACTACTCCAAGACAATGCATTGGGCGGCCACGGACCGAGATCCGGCAAGATACGGGATCCGCGGCCGCTCGGAATATTGGTTGCACCGCCCGTCCCCGACGCTCCAACATCGGGAACGGGCGTTTTTCTTTCAGTTGCAGAGAAAGAGAGAAAATCGAATGGGATCAGACCATCGCACCACCTCCCTCGCCGTCGACGGGCCACGCGCCGCCGCAACGGATGGCGAGGCAAAGGCAATCAAGAGCCTGCTCATCAGGGACATCAAAGACTTCGATCAAAGCGTCCCAGCAGTCGTCAGACACGACGATGGAACGATCAGGCCTACGTACATAGGCGTATGGGGACAGGACCGTCTGGTAGGCGCGGCCCTCATCCAGCCAGCCCTTTGCGTAGCCGAGACGCTCATATACCGCACCGGGACGAGCGGGGTCCATGCCGCACAGATACGAGAGGCTTTCGCCGAGCATGCAGCCATCATCGAAGGGATCGCGGTCGTCAGAAAGCATCGGCGCGAAGGCTTCGGATCGCAGATCAAGGCGTTCTGCGACTCCTGGGCGGCAGACCACGGCGCTGAACTGATACTCAGCATCCCCACCAACGAGGGCGCGCGCCTGCTCAACGAGAAAGCCGGATACACGGTCGTACCGCCCGACGGATATCTCACCATCAAGGTATTTGACGCTCAGGAACAGCCTCTTCACATTCCCTACGCCGACCAGCGGACCCAGGACAGAGGCACTAGCATGTGGGCGTACAAGCTCGTAGGGCAACGCACACAGCACTTCGAGATTGGCGTTCTCACCGCCTCCTGAAGTTCCGAAGACCATACCGTCGATGAATGTTCCCGACGGGTCGCGGGAGAAGACGAGTCTTCCGGCTTCGTCGCTCATGCCGTCCTCCCCTCGGTCAGCAGCAGGTTCGCCACCACCCGTTCGCGGACGGAGAGCTGTGCATCGACCTCCCGGAAGGCATGCGTGTAGGCATGCGTGGGGCGGAGCCAGGTGTCGGCCAGGCCGCGGGTCTCGCCGCGGCGCAGGGCGCGCACGGCGCAGGCCGGGCAGAGCTCCAAAATCTCCGTGTCGCCCGGGACACAGTAGTTGCGCCAGCCGTTACGGGCGAAATAAGCGTCGCGGGCGGCCGAATCGTAGTCGTCCCAGAACGTGCCCCAGACCACCGTGTGGCAGCCATCGCACACCGTGACGCAATCCCACCGGCTGTCCGGCCATTCGGACTGTTCGTAGATTCCACCAGCCATCACGCCACCTCCTCATCATTGAGATTCCTCTGGAAACCGAGAACAAAATCTGATGAAAGGCCTTTTTCCTGCTTAAGAAAGGCAAGGTCACTTCGATTCCAGTCAAGGTGACCATTTTCCTTCTGGCTGAGGGTAGATGGAGACATTCCCATTTCAGCGGCAAGATCTTTCTGCAAGATGTCATGATCTTGCCTCCACTGCTTTACCGGAGATGCATCCATTTCAAGGCCTCAATTTCTTTTTTCCAAACGAATTTCTGTTTTCTAAATATAGTCATACCTTAGAACAACTTTTTGGAAAATGCAAATTTGCATGTTACGATTCAGATATCCAAATTGTTGAGGAGACGACAATGACGCAAGAAAATGACCGACGCAATCGCGCAGAGCAGATGGCTTCGATAATCAGACAGAATTTGAAACGAGCCATCACCCGGCAAGGAGTTTCACAACAAGAAGTTGCACGTAAAGCTGGCATGAATCCAGCATCGTTTTCCCAAATGTTAAACGGCAACAAACGCTTACTGTTTGAGGATATGTACGCAGTCTGCGATGTATTGGGCTTAAATATTGCAGATTTGATGGATGCCACCTCACTCCAAAATGAGATGCAGCAAAAAGTAGAGGCTTTGCTTAAGCAAGCGAATCAGCTGACGGATCAAGCCAATAATTTGAAACAACAAGCTGTGACGCTCCAGCATGCTGACGCTCTTGGCAACCAAGCAAAAGGTGCTTTGGTAGGTGTCGGCTCCCCCAGGTTCCTTGTCAGTCCCTTCAACCCCGACGCCCCGATCGAGGGCGGAATCTCGGGTGCTGCTAAAGGTGCCCTGGCTGGTTTCGTGCCATACGGGGTCCCGTCCGGCTCGGGTTCCCCGTCCAGCCCCTCGAAGCATGGCGGGATTGGGGTTTCCGGCCGGTCTCAAGCCCATGAGACACTTAGGAACATGACTACCATCATCATGCATACCTCTGAGGGCAGCATCACCATCAACCTGTTCGACGACAAGGCTCCGAACACCGTGGCCAACTTCCTGGGCCTCGCCACCGGCGAGAAGGAATGGGCGGACCCGTACACCGGCCAGCCTTCCCACGGCAAGTTCTACAACGGCCTGACCTTCCACCGCATCATCAAGCAGTTCATGATTCAGGGCGGTTGCCCGCTGGGCACCGGTACCGGCGGCCCTGGCTACGAGTTCGACGATGAGATCGACCCGAGCCTGAAGTTCGACAAGCCGTACCTGTTGGCTATGGCCAACGCCGGTCTGCGTCGCGGCATGGACGGTAAGGTCCATGGCACCAACGGCTCCCAGTTCTTCATCACCACCGTGCCGACCCCGTGGCTGGACGGTCACCACACCATCTTCGGTGAGGTCGCCGATGACGACTCCAAGAAGGTCGTCGATAAGCTCGAAGCACTGGACACCGATCCGATGGATCGCCCGCTCGAGCCGGCTGTGATTCTGTCCGTGGACGTGGCGGAGTAAGACCGACAACATATACGAAAAGGTCCTGATTCTGAACCGCACCCCGATTGTTGGACTGAAGTAATTCAGATTCGATGATCGGAGGTGCGGTTTCTCATGTGTAGGGATCGCAGGCGTCATTACGATGACGGTTTCATGCGGGTCGTCGCCGACCTGATCCGGGGCGGGGCCGGGAGGCGTTCTCTCGCCCGCCGGCTTGGCGTGCCCGTCAGTACCGCGGGAAAATGGGTGTTGTCATACCGGTTTGGCGGGGAGGCGGCGCTCATGGGAGAACGCGAAGGCAACAGGAGATACGACTACGAGACGAAGCTCGCGGCGGTGCGCGACCATGTGGAGCATGGGCTGACGAAGGCCGAAGTCATGGAGAAGTACAGGATCGCGGGTCCCACCCCGTTGGAGCGCTGGTGCCGCGAGTACCGGTCCGGCGGCCCGGACGCGCTGCGTCCGAAACCGAAGGGCAGGCCCAGGGGCGCGAAATCCAAGCCGAGGCCGGCTCCCACAAGGGAACAGCTCCTTGAGGAGGAGAACGCGTACCTCAAGGCGAGGGTCGCGTACCTGGAAAAAGTCGACGCCCTGCTGGCGCGGAGATCGGCAACCGGGACAGAACGGTGATCGTCTCCATGCTGGCGGGGCCGGGACATCGGCTCCGGCACCTGCTCAGGGCGGCCGGACTGGCGAAAAGCACGTATTACCATCTTCTGTCGCATCCGGCCGCCGTGACCCGGCCGGACATCGAGCCGATGGTCGCCGAGATATTCGCGCGCACGCCCAACGGGTGCGGCCACCGGCAGATACGCATGTGCCTCGTGCACGAGTTCGGGGTGCGGGTGAGCCACAAGAGCGTGCTGAAGGTCATGAGGCGCATGGGCCTGGAATGCCGGATACGCAGGCCGAACCCGTACCGGAAATACAGCTCGTACCGGGACGAGACGGGCGCGAGGGCGGAGAACCTGCTGAACCGCGACTTCACGGCCGACCGGCCGTGGGTGAAGCTGGGCACGGACGTCACCGAGTTCAGGGTCGCCGACGGCAAGGCGTATCCGGCTCCCGTATACGACATGGGATCCAAGGAGATCGTGGCCCGGGACGTCAGCCGGCATCCCGACATGGCCCAGCAGCGGCGCCTGCTCGCCATGCTCGAGGAGAAGCTGCCCGAAGACGCCGACCCGATCCCGCACTCCGACATGGGCTGGCAGTACCGGCACCGGTGGTGGCGCGACCGGCTCGCGGGACTGAACATCCGCCAGTCCATGAGCAGGAAGGGCAACTGCATCGACAACGCCGCGACCGAGCAGGTGTTCGGCCACCTCAAGGACGAGTTCCACGCCGGACGCGAGTTCGCCTCATACGAACAGTTCAAGAACGAACTGGACGCGTACATCATCCACTGGAACACCAAACGCCGCCAGATACGACTGGAGGGACACACCCCGGAGGAATTCCGGAACATGTCCCCCACAGCCTAATCAGGTACCCTTAATAAACCACGTCCAACAATCGGGGCGCAGTTCAGGTATTCCAGTCAGGACCTTTTCGTGTTCTTGGCTCCCCTCTCTGAGAGGGAGCCAGAGTAAGGTAACGGCCTACTTCATCTTGCGCAGTCGAGGTTCGGCGGATTCCTTGGCACCAGTGATGCGGTACACGTCGAACACGCCATCAATCTTGCGCACGGCTGCCAGCAACGAGTTGAGATGCTGCGGATCGGCCATTTCGAAGCTGAACTGGCTGGTGGCCACGCGATCGGAACCGGTGGCGATCGTACCGGAAATGATGTTCACGCCATGGTCGGAAAGCACACGTGTCACGTCCGAAAGCAGGTTTCGTCGATCCAGCGCCTCGACCTGAATCTTGACCATGAACAGGCCCTTGGTGCTGGTCCATTCGACTTCGACCACACGCTCAGGCTGCTTGTTTTTCAGATCGATCATGTTCTGGCAGTCGGTGCGGTGCACGGATACGCCCTGATTACGGGTGATGAAGCCGATGATATTGTCACCGGGCACCGGCATGCAGCAACGGGCCAGCTTGATCCACACATCGCCCACGCCCTTGACGGACACGCCGGTGGAGCTGCTGGAGGCCTTGCGTTCCATGGGCTTCAGCGGCAGGACTTCCTGCTCGACTTCCTCATCGACCTCGTCGGCACCCGCATCCTTGACCAGATGCGAGATGACGTTCTGCGTGGAGACCTGTCCGTCACCAATGGCGGCGAACACGGCGTCCGCGTTCGGGAAGTTAAGGTCGTCGGCCACACCCACCAGTGCTTCGGGCGTAAGCAATGTGTTGACCGGCAGATTGCGCTTGCGCATCGCGCGGGTCAGCTCGTCGCGGCCCTCCTCGATGGCTTCAGTACGACGCTCCTTGGAGAACCACTGACGAATCTTGTTGCGGGCCTTCGGGCTCTTGACGAAGCTCAGCCAATCGCGTGACGGGCCGGCTGTATCGGATTTGGACGTCAGAATTTCGACGGTATCGCCATTATCGAGCGTGGTGTCGAGCGGCACCAAACGACCGTTGACGCGCGCGCCCATCGTACGGTGGCCCACTTCGGTGTGCACGGCGTACGCGAAGTCGACCGGCGTGGCGTGAGCGGGCAGGGATACGATTTTGCCTTTCGGCGTGAACACGTAGACTTCGGACGAGCCAAGGTCTTCCTTGAGCGAGCCCAAGAATTCGTTGGAATCAGGGGTTTCGCTGGTCCAGTCGGCGAGCTGCTGAATCCATTTGAGGTTATCGACCTCGGAAAGCTCCTGATTGTTTTCATCACGCTTTCGATCGGACTTGTCCGGCGAGCTCAGGGCGCGGCCGGCCTGGCCGTTTTCCTTGTATTTCCAGTGCGCGGCGATGCCGAATTCGGCGCGGCGGTGCATGTCCCAAGTGCGAATCTGGATTTCGACCGGCTTGCCACCGGGGCCCACCACCGTGGTGTGCAGCGACTGGTACATGTTGAGCTTCGGCATGGCGATGTAGTCCTTGAATCGGCCGGGAACCGGGTTCCACCGCGCATGCACGGCACCAAGCGCCGCATAGCAGTCCTGAATGGTGTCGACGATGATGCGCACACCGACCAAATCGTAGATGTTCGCGAAATCATGGCCGCGCACGATCATCTTCTGGTAGATGGAGAAGTAATCCTTCGGGCGTCCGGTGACGTATGCCTTGATGTTCTGCTCGTCGAGATCCTCGTTGATCTCCGCCAGAATCTGCTTCAGGTACACATCGCGCTGGCCGGCTCGGCGAGCCACCAGCACCACGATCTCGTTGTAGATCTTCGGGTAGAGCACCTTGAAGCTCAGTTCCTCGAGCTCCGTCTTGATGGCGTTCATACCGAGTCGGTTGGCCAAAGGTGCGTACACGTCAAGGGTTTCACGCGCCTTCTTCTGGGCGGACGTGGTCTTCACATAGCGCCAGGTGCGAGCGTTGTGTACGCGGTCGGCGAGCTTGACCACCAAGGTACGCACGTCGCGGCTCATGGCCACCACGAGTTTGCGAATGGTTTCGGCTTGGGCGGAATCACCCACTTCAAGCTGACTCAGCTTGGTAACGCCATCGACCAGACCGGCCACGGTGTCGCCGAATTCGGCGCGGCATTGATCCAACGTATAGTCGGTGTCTTCCACCGTGTCGTGCAACAGGCCGGCTGCCACCACGATCGGGCCCATGCCCAGATCCGCGAGAATCTGGGAAACGGCCAGCGGGTGGATGATGTACGGCTCGCCAGACTTGCGGCGCTGGGCGGAGTGCTGGATGACGGCACGCCGGTAGGCACGGTCAAGAATGGACAAATCCTCATCGGGGTGATGGGACTTGCACACCTTCTTGATTGGATCCAGCGGATTGAGCGGATCGGCACTGATCTCACAACCCAACTTACGGGCGGCGTACTGCTCGCCATCAATCTCTGCCATGCCAGTCACCTCCCTCGTCATGAAGTTCATTGTAGCCGCGAACCGGAGCCTTGTGCATTCACCTGTTCGCCATCATTGGTTCCACAACCGTTGTTGCCGTCATCACCTTAGTCATTCAACCGGCCTAATCCGGTCAGGACGCCACTCCCGTCGAACCGAACCCGCGTTCGGCGCGATCGGATCCGGGCAGTGTCTCGGCCGGGATGAACCGAGCCTCAACATACCGCTGAATCACCAATTGAGCGATGCGATCGCCCGGATGGAAGACGGCGGTGTGCTTCGGATCGAGGTTGATCAGAGGCACCTTGATCTCGCCACGGTAGCCGGCATCAACGGTGCCAGGCGCGTTGAGCACGGTGACGCCCTGCTTGGCGGCCAGCCCGGAACGCGGATGCACCAACGCCACGTAGCCCGCAGGTAGGGCGATGGCCACGCCGGTGGGAACCAGTGCCCGTTCAAAAGGCTTCAGCGTCACATCGACGGTGGTGATGAGGTCGGCACCGGCATCGCCCGCGTGGGCATAGTGCAGCTGGGCCGGATGTTCGGGGTCGAGGCTCTTGACCAGGACCTCGGTGGATTCGGGCTCGTTGTAGGTCTCGTCGAACGCCATCAGGCGGCGCACTCCTCACACACCGGCTGGCCATCCTCGTCCGTGTAGGCGAGCTGGCTGCGATGCTTGACCAGGAAGCACTGCGAGCAGATGAACTCGTCACCCTGCATGGGGATGACGGTCACCGAGGAATCCTCGTTGCTCAAATCGGCGCCCGGCAGTTCGTAGTCTTCGGCGATGGCGTTCTCATCGTCGTCGATGTCGCTCGAGGCGTTCTGCGAGGACTTCCCCAGCGCCTGCAGCGATTCCTCGTCCTCATCCTTGTTGCGGGGGGAATCATAATCCTGAGCCATCATGGTCCTTTCGTCGTCTTTGGTTCGTAAGTCGATATATATAGCACGGTCAGCGCCGTACTCGCCCATAGGATACACGATTTGAAATACTCGTAAAGTTCGACACGTGGGGCATACTTAAAAGAAGTAATGTCTTTGCGACGGAAAGTGGTGCGAATATGCCAGATGATCGGCTTGAAAAAGCCCGTTTCGTGCGCGTGAGCAAGACGGGGGACCTCGTATTCTCCCTTGGCGGCAGGGAAATGGCTGTGAGCGTGGACGACACGCTCGAACGGGCGATTCTTGAGGCCAAGCAGGTCAGAAGCGAGATGCGACAGGCTCCCCAGCCGCATCAGCAGTCCACTTTGCCGATTTCCCAGATACAGTCGCTGATTCGCGCCGGTGCCGATCCGGCCCGTGTCGCGGAGAAATATCATCTGAGCGAAATGCTGGTACGTCGTTTCTCCATGGCTGTGGAGACCGAGAAACAGTATGCCATCGAACAGTTCCTTGCCGTGGCGGCACCCAAAGACAGCAGGGTGCGCACCATCAGCGAACTGGTGGAACGCACGCTGGCCTCTGCGGGAATCGGCATGGAATCAGTGACCTGGAAATCCACCCGACGTGGACTTGAGCCTTGGCGCATCGTGGCGATATTCACTTCCGCGGGCCGTGAGATCCATGCCGAATGGACGTGGAATATGCACGACAATTCCGTGATGAGCCTGAACAATGCCGCTCGAAAACTGCTCGGCGAACAGAATCCGGAATCAGCCACGGATTCCAAACTCAAGCCGACGATTCCCGAACTGCCCGGCGACTCCGTACGCTCCGCGCGTATCGAGCGCGCCGTGTCTGCTTGGGCGGCTCCTACGCCTTCGATTCCGGCCGCACGGCCTGCCGCAATCCGGCCCTCTGTCACTTCCACAGGTTCCATGCCCCCAGTGGATCTATCCACGTCCATCTCACCGGCCACGACCCAGGCTCATGGCACTACGGCCCCCAGTCCGGTCTCTTCGCAGACCGCCGGATCTGTTTCGCCATCTGCCGCAGGATTACAGCAATCGCCTGCCACGGCACCAGAGCAGGGCTCTGACAATGTTTCGGACAAGACCATACGGAGTGGCCCCAATGCACAGCTAGTAGCCACCGAGCAGGAGCGGGCGGCCGAATCCGCCGCCACCGAACATGAGGCACCAGCCAAACCGGCCAAGCGTAAATCAGGACGTTCGGCCGTACCAAGCTGGGACGAGATTCTGTTCGGAGACTGAATTTCCGAATCAGGCCATATCGATCAGGCAGGGAATATCCATTTCCAATGCTGTTTGGGAGCCATGCACGCTCGGCAGGTGGGTGGCCTTGTCTCCTTGCGTACGCGAATCGACGAGGGTCACGGCTCCCGCTGCCTGCACGACCACATCGCCGAGCATTGGCCGGACTCGCTCGCAGACCGGTCCAAACAATCCGTCCGCGATGGCCTCATCCTTGGTCCGCACCAAGGCTCGGTCTTGCAGACAATCGCGCCACCGGCAAGCTATATCCTCAGGTCGTTCATCCGGCTCGGCATACAGCATCAGCGAGCGCGGCTCCCCCCCGACCAGTGACACGCCTCGGGTGAGCTGCGGTTCAACGGCGATGTCAATCCGCTGGTCCATGTCGGTTTGCACCATGCCGTGGTCGGCTACGATGACGATCAGCGTGCCTTTGGGTGCGCTGCGTTTCAGGAGCGCGAGCTGGGCGTCGATATGTTCGAATGCGGCCACCCAGTGTTCGGAATCCCACCCGTAATTGTGGCCGACTTTGTCGGCGTCACGGATGTACAGGTAGGTCAGGCCGGGGGTGCGGGAGGCGCGTGCGGCGGCCAGCACACGATCGCGTGGGGTGACGTTGCTTTGATAGTCGGTGCCTCGCAATGCGGCTTCGGTCAATGGCGATTTGGAGAACTTGGGCAACCCCGAGCTCGTGACGCGCACCTCTTGAGCCGCAAGTTTCTCGAACACCGTCTCCTCGCGCTGCAGGTCGAGCGGATCGACCATGGGCGGCACAGGAATGTGCGGATTGGCTGGTTTGGGTGCCAGCGCGTCTTTGAACTGGATGAGTTGGATGAGCTTATGGCTGGCGGGTTCGAGCTGCGTATAGCCCGCCATTGCGGTCAGTCCCGGGCAGGTTCCGGTACCGAATGCGGCCATGGCCGCCACAGTGGTGCTTGGAGCGCAGGTAGCGATGGGACGCTGATTGGCGCTTTCGTTCATCAGCGAACGCAGATAGGGCGCGTGGCCGAGGCGCATGGCGAGGTTCCAGTAGCCCAGGCCGTCCACGAGCACCACGATGGCCGATTCGGCATCGGGCAGCCCCAATGCGCGCTGGCAGGCCTTGGGATCGGCGTGGACCTTGGTGGGGGTCGGATGTCCGATGGCGGCGGACAAGGCGGGCAGCACGGCGGACAGGTGCAGTGCTCCCCCACGCCGATCGGCCGGGGCGTCATCCCCATAGCCCACTGTGGGCACCAGCCGCAGCAACTCGTCCATATCCGGCGTCTCAACACTCATAGTTGCCCATTCAAGTAGCACCCCTCCCCTTGGCTCAGTGCGCAGAGAACGGTTCTCAATAACAACTGTGCGCTCCAACGCACATAATCAAACAAACGCACATCGACTGAAACACTGGAATCACGCCGTTTTATCGGCAAACATGTGCGATTGGCGCACCGAAACCAGCGCACAGTTGTTATCGAGAACCGTTCTCTGCGCACTGTTTCGCGCCCTCCCGCTAATATGGGGGCGTTCGAAAGGGAGTTTCATGGCATCACACCGCAAACCGTCCGCGCAAACCTATGATCCGCGCACGGTCAAGGAGCATATCGTCGAGACGCCGCTGAACGAGGAGATGAGCAAGTCCTTCCTCGAGTATGCGTATTCGGTGATTTACGCACGCGCACTGCCCGATGCGCGCGATGGCTTGAAGCCGGTGCAGCGCCGCATCGTCTACCAGATGGGCGAGATGAATCTGACTCCCGACCGCCCGTATATGAAGTCCGCCCGCGTGGTGGGCGAGGTGATGGGCAAGCTCCACCCGCACGGTGATTCCGCGATCTACGAGGCCATGGTGCGTTTGGCACAGCCGTTCGCGATGCGTCTGCCGCTGGTAGACGGCCACGGCAACTTCGGCTCGCTGGATGACGGCCCTGCGGCCTCCCGTTACACCGAGGCCAGGCTTGGCCCGGCCGCTCTCGGCATGAACGCGGATATCGATGAGGACACCGTCGACTTCACGCCGAACTATGACAACAAGCTCAAGGAACCGACCGTGCTGCCGGCCGCCATCCCGAATCTGCTGGTCAACGGCGGCTCGGGCATCGCCGTGGGCATGGCCACGAACCTGGCCACCCACAATCTGGGCGAGGTGGTAAACGCCGCCAAGTTCCTCATGGCGCATTCGGACGCCACCCTGGAACAGCTGATGCGTTACGTGCCCGGCCCCGACTGGCCCACCGGCGGCACGATCATCGGCCGCGACGGCATCCGTGAGGCCTATGCCACTGGCCGTGGTACGCTCACCACGCGCGCCGCCACGCATATCGAGCATGTCACGGCCCGCAAGCAGGCCATCGTGGTCACCGAGCTGCCGTACATGGTGGGCCCGGAGAAGGTAATCGAACGTATTTCCGACGGTGTGAAGAACCGCAAGCTGGAGGGGATTTCCGGCGCGTTCGATCTGACCGATCGTCATAACGGCACGCGTATCGTCATCGAGATCAAGACTGGTTTCGACCCGCATGCGGTTCTGGTGCAGTTGTTCAAGCACACACCGTTGCAAGACAACTTCGCCATGAACAACGTGGCGTTGGTGGAGGGCCGCCCGCACACGATGGGTCTGAAGGAGATGCTTCAGGTGTGGGTGGACCACCGCCGTGTGGTGATTCGCCGCCGCAGTGAATATCGCAAGAAGAAGGCGCTGGAGCGCCTGCACCTGGTCGAGGGCCTGCTGCTGGCCATGTTGGACATCGACGAGGTGATTCAGGTAATCCGCACCTCGGATGATGCGGATGCCGCGAAGAGCCGTTTGATGGTCGTTTTCGATTTGGACGAGGTCCAGGCTCAGTACATCCTCGACCTGCGTCTGCGCCGACTGACCAAGATGAACCGTATCGAGCTTGAGGCCGAACGCGATGATCTGAAGAAGCGTATCGAGGAGCTGACCCGGATCCTGGCCTCCGCCGAGGCGCTCGACCAGGTGGTCACCGACGAGATGGACGAAGCGGTCGCCAAGTGGGGCTCGCCGCGCCGTACCGTGCTGCTGGACGCCGACCCGGATGGCACGTTGACGCCGGTCGTGGCGCAGGGTGCCGGGGCTTCGGGCGTGTCCAAGTCCGCGCTCGAAGCGGTGAAGGCCGCCACTACGATCTCCTCCGCCGAAGCCGATGTGGCCGCAGCCGCAGCTGCGGCCAAGAAGACCGGCGAACAGTCCACGCTGACCGGAGCCTTGAAGATCGAGGACGAGCCGTGCGTGGTGATGATGAGCGCTACCGGTTTGATTGCCCGTACCACGCCAAGCGCGATGGACGTGTTCAATGCACGATCCACTTCCGATGAGCGTTTGAGAGACGATCAGATCACCACAATCTTCGAGACTTCCACGCGCGCTACGTATGGGCTGGTCACGTCGGCCGGCCGCCTGGTGCTCGCGCATGTGGTTGATTTGCCTGCCTTGCCCGCTACCGCCACATTGTCGCTGAAGGGAGGAGTTCAGGCCGACGAACTGATCGGCATGACCGAATCCACCGATCCGATTCGCGGTGAGCGTGTGATTACGGCGATTGCCATGGAGCAGCCGACGTCCGGCAAGACCAGTGCCAAGGACGAGAGCGAGGATGGCGGGGCCGCCGAGGCCAAGCCGTTGCCGTCGCTGGCTATCGGTACCCGTAACGGTGTCATCAAGCGTTGGAATCGTGAGGCACCCACCACCATGGATTCTTGGCCCGTCATTGATCTGAAAGATGGCGACGAAGTGGTATTCGCCGCCGTGGCCGAGGATGACGACCGTCTGGTGTTCATCTCCTCCGATTCCTCGCTACTGACCTTTGAGGCGAAGAACGTGCGCCCGCAGGGTCGTACTGCGGGCGGTATGGCCGGCATCAAGCTGGCCGAGGGCGCCCGTGTGGCGGCCTTCAACGTGGTTCCCGCCGGCAAGGTGGCATGGACCTATGAAGAGGGCGAGAACGGCTTGACTTCCGGATCCGGTGCAGTGGTGCTCACCGTGGCCGGCGATTCCGATGCACTGCCCGGCACCGAAAACGGCGCGGCGAAGGTCACTCCGCTGGAAATGTACCCCACCAAGGGTCGCGCTACCGGCGGCGTGCGTTCCCAGCGATTCCTGAAGGGCCAGAACACGCTGATTCTTGCCTGGGTGGGCCTCTACCCGTTGCACGCCTCTACATCCGCAGGCTCTCCGGTCGAGCTTCCCAAGCCCGATATGCGCCGAGACGGTTCCGGAGTAGACCTCGCCTCCCCCATCGCCTTCATTGCGTAACCTCAATTAAGCTCCCTCTGATGGGCCGAGCCGTAAAGCAAACACCCCAGTGGGGTGTTTGTAGGCGAGGAGCGAACGATAGTGAGCCAAACAATAGAGAAGAGACCCTGAACCCGGCCTACACTAAGCATTAAGGAGGTGGCGATGAGACTACTGGTTGCCGTATCCAATGAACCGTTGGCCCACGCCATTCATGGTGCCCTGCTTGCCGGTCGTCATGAGGTGTCTTTGGCAAGCACCGGTAGTATCGCGCTCGCCGCTGTCGCCAAGGAGTCATTTGACGCAGTGATTCTTGATGAATCCCTGCTCGGCATTTCCACCGAGCAGCTCATCGAATCCCTTGGCGAGCGCTGCCTGACGAGTACGCCCCTATCGAAGAGACGCCCTACAGCTCCTTCAGCGCGGATTCACGCGCAAACAACTCAGATGCCGAAGCCGAACAACGCTCGGACAATGCTGCCTCTAGCGCACAAGCTAACGCACGACACCCGGATGTCGTGCTGAGCAAACCATTCTCCGATGGCGAACTGCTCTCATACGTCGGCTCGCTTGCCACCGACTCCCCCGTCATGATCATTCGTGGCAATCTCACGTTGGACACCACGAATCACAAGGCCTACTACGCATCCACTCACAGCGCAATCTCACTGTCCCGTCTGGAATACAGTTTGCTTGAAGCGCTGGTCAAGGCTGATGGCCAGTTCGTCAACACCAACGAGTTGGTCAAACTTATCGGCGGCCCATTCTTCGAGCAACAGGGCTTACTCAAGAACGCCCTCTACACACTGGATAAGGAGCTCACCCGCGCCGGCCTCATCATGACCCAACGAGGCTCCAACTACCGCATTCGATAGCTGGGCTCAATCAGTACAGCCGCATGCCTTGGGGAACGGGGGTGAAGCCGGACTGGTGGAGGATGCGGGCGAAGGGGTGACGGGCGTTGAGGGGTTCGCCATTGATGTCGCTGAATGTCACGGAGCCGGTGCCATTGCGTTTGAGGGCGTAGGCCAGTTCTGTGGCGGCCTTGCGCATTTGTTCGTCGGAATCATTGACAGCGGCTTCATGGCCGACCGATTGATCGAACGCTGTCAGGTGCTTGGCTTTGGCGGCCGCGTATAGTAGCGCGCCTTGCGCATTGAGCACGACCGTGGCTCCGATACGGCGTGCCGGTTTACCCGCACCGGCAGGCGCGTCCGGCCACGCGATGGCGGAGCCACTGAGATTTGCGGGGTCGAGCACACTCAATGCCACCACGGACTGGCCGCGATGCTCTGACGGATGACGCAACGCATCCACGGTGTCGCGCTCGGCAAATTGGGCCGCGCCGAAACCACGGACGAACATGCCTCGTACCAGTCGACCATGCTCCTCCATGCGATTCAATACCGGATACAACGCTGAGTAGCCACCCGGGATATTTTCCTTGTCAATCACCGGCTGCGCGATGACGCCATACCTGTCCAGCAACGTCTCGACCAGTGCGAGTGCCCGTTCGGTCTGGTCGGTGTCTTCGGCTTCAGCTTGCCCGATTACGGCGGACCACAAACCTCCTAACGTCATATCCGTAGTGGCTCGGCGAATCGGAGCGACACGCCCACGACGACGTGATGTAGTGGATTTACGCGGGCTTGCTGCGCCTGCGGTTAATGCACGCACCGGCGCGAAGCTGGAATTGGTGACCTTACCTTGCCAGACCAAGCTCCACAAGGCATCCTTGAACTGCTGTTCGCTCCACTCTTGCGGAATGATTTCGCCGGTGTTTGGATTGATGTCCGGCTCCGCGGTCTCATTCCACGCACGTTTGGCGGCATCCATCAGTTGACGGGCATGGAACGCTCCCCCTGAGTCCAGTGCGGTCAGAATCGCTTCCGGCATGGTGGCGTCTGAGGCGTTCGATGTCGTACCATGTTCCACACCGCTGAACAATATTGAATCCGCCGGATAGAAAGCAACCTCACCGGGGTCCATCGCACTGGTTCCCCCGGTTTTTGAGCCGACCCAGACCACATCGCCGCTGGTCAGCAACTCATCCAGCAATGCAGGTTGGTAGTCTCGTACTCGTGCGGGGAATACTGCCGACTCCCAGAGTGCAGTGGGCAGTGATATGCCCTCCAGCTGCTCGATAACGCGCATGAGCCCGTCAGCACCTTCATATCGTTCGCCGCCGACCGGCCCGATACCTTGTCGGTCGATAAGAAACATCTGGAACGCCTCTGATTCTACTGGCTTGACTGCTTTACGCGCCTTGGCCAATGAGCGAGACCGAATACGGCGGAATACGTCCTTATGGAGCCACTGTTGGCCTTGCTCGTCATCATCTACAAAGTGGCCTTGCAGCAACTCGCCTTTGGCAGCCAGCACATCCAGAGTGTGCACGGCATCCGTAGCATCGAGGTGTAGATCGGCTATGAGCTGATCGGCGGTGAAAGGACCATGGGTTTTGGCGTAACGGGTCACGCGACCAGTCACATCATCGTCGGCAAGCTCATTCCAGAAAGTGTGCTCCCCCAGTTCCTGTTCGACTTCGCGAATCACGTCCGGGTTGAGCACTTGTGCCATATCGGTGGTGCCGAGCAAGCGTTCGAGCACGTGCGGATCGAGAGACAGCAGTTGCGCGCTACGCTCGGCCTGAGGTTGGTCATACTGGTACATCACCACGCCGACGAAGCCAAAGAGAATGTTCTCGGCGAAAGGCGATGGCGACTCGGTTTCCACGTCCTTCACGGTAATGGTGCCGGCTTGCAATCCGGTCATCACCTCGTTCAGGGCGGGCATGTCGTATACGTCTTGCAAACATTCGCGCGCGGTTTCCAGCAGCAGCGGAAAGTTCTTGGCCATACGTGCGGATTGCAGGAGCTGTGCGGCGCGCAGTCGCTGCTGCCATAGGGGCACGCGACGGCCCGGGTCGGATCGCGGCATGAACAGTGATCGGGCGGCGCATTCGCGGAATCGTGCGGCAAATAGCACGGACTCGCCCACTTGACGCTCTACATCTGCTTTGAGGTCTTCTGGGTCGAAAAGGAACAGGTCTTGAGCAGGAATATGTCCGTCACCGTCCGGTAGCTGAATGACGATACCGTCATCGGCGGCATATACCTGCCCATCGAAACCGTAGCGTTGGCGCAGTCTGCGGCTGATGGCCATGGACCACGGTTCGTGAACGCGGCGGCCGAAGGGGCTTAACAGTACGATGCGCCAGCCGCCGTCTTCATCGCGGGTCCGTTCCACGATGAGGGTTTGGTCGCTGGGAACTGTGCCGGTGATGGCTTGTTGCTCGGAGAGTAGGCGGGCCAGGTTGGTGATGGCGTTGGGGTCTAGGCCGTCTCGGTGGAGACGGGTGAGGATTGTTGGGATGAAGGTTGGGACAGCTGGACCTTCTGCGGCAGAACTCCCCCCAGTCCGCTTCACGTCTAATCCGGCGGCGATTTCTCGGGTGAAGCGGGCTATGGTACGGCTGAAACCGTAGTCACGGCCAGCGCCTTCACCGTGCCAGAACGGCAGACGGGCGGTGCGGCCCGGAGCCGGAGTCACGACCACACGATCACGGGTGATTTCCTGAATCTGCCATGTGGAGGTGCCGAGCGTAATGACATCGCCCACGCGCGATTCGTAGACCATCTCCTCATCCAACTCGCCGACGCGACGCTGGCCTTTGCCGGCGTCCGCCTCAGGCAGGACCACGGTGTACAGCCCTCGATCGGGAATCGTACCGCCAGAGGTAACGGCCACTTTCTGCGAACCGGGACGGGCGGAAATCAGGCCATTATCCCGATTCCATACCAGTCGCGGCCGGAAGGCCGAGAATTCCTCGCTGTTGTATTCGCCGGACATCATGCCGATTACCGCATCGAACATGTCACGTGGCAGTTCGGCAAACGGCGCAGCACGACGCACTGTGGCATACCAGTCATCAGCGTTCAAATCGTGCATCGCGGCAGCGGCCACGGTCTGCTGGGCAAGAATATCGAGCGGATTGCGCGGCACGGCCAATGGTTCTATATCGCCGGCAATCATGGCTTCCAGACTTGCGGCCCCAGTGACAATCTGCTGACGGGTGAGCGGGTAGAACAATGCGTGAGAGACGCCACCGACCTGATGATCGGCACGGCCTACACGCTGCAATCCGGAGGAGACCGACAACGGCGTATCGACTTGAATCACCAAGTCGACCGAGCCCATATCAATGCCGAGCTCCAAACTGGAGGTGGCCACCACGCAGCGCAATTCACCACGTTTAAGCCGTTCCTCAATCATTTTGCGGCGATCTTTGGAAACCGACCCATGATGAGCCATGGCGATGACATCATCGCCCTCATGTGAGCCGACAAGCATGGTGGTGGAGCCGACCACAGCATCGTAATGCGTGGAGAACCCTTCGCGGCCTTCCGGAGAGCCCGGATCCCGCACAGTGTCGGGATTGGTGCCATGCCTGGTCTGCGCATACAAATCGTTCAAGCGCGCAGTGAGTTTCTCAGCCACACCACGCGAATTAACGAACACCAATGTAGTGCGGTGCGCGAGAATCTCATCCAAAATACTGCGTTCCACCACAGGCCAAATGGAACCGGAGGTACGGTCGCCCGCCGCTCCAACCAACGCGGAGGAATCAAACTCATCACTCGCATCAGAATCGTCCCCAGAAGTGGAAGAAACATCTCTATCATCCACCGGCACAATGCCCCTGCGTTCAGCAAGTCGCTGCATGGCCGGCGTGACACCACTGATATGCGGAGCGGACCGTTCAGCATCCACGCCACCGACACGCTGCTTGGCATTCACGGACTGCAAATCACGCATGTTTTCCAACGGCTCAATCATGCGCAAATCCATTGCAGGCCGCCCACCGGGATTCACGATGGTAACCGGTTGCCCGCCGCCCAGGAATCGCGCCGCCTTTTCAGGCGGATTCACCGTAGCGGATAGACCGATGCGCTGCATATGACGATCGCCGCGGCCAGCATCAACGGCGGTATCACCGCCCTCATCAGCATCTGCATCGATTGCATCTCGCTTGCGCGATTCTGCGACAAGGTTCTCCAGCCGTTCCAGACTTACCGCCAAATGTGCGCCGCGCTTGGTGCCCGCCACTGCATGAATCTCATCGACGATCACCGTATCGACAGTGCCGAGAATCCGCCCTGCCTTCGAAGTGAGCAACAAATACAACGATTCTGGCGTGGTAACGAGGATATCCGGTGGATGGGAGGCTATGCGCCGCCGCTCCTGTGCGGTGGTGTCGCCTGAACGAGTGGCGACCGCGATCTTCGGTACGGGCAGCCCTTGCGCCTCGCATTGTGCAGCAATGCCCTCCAAAGGCTGTTCTAGGTTCTTGGCCACATCGGCCGCGAGCGCCTTTAACGGCGAGATATACAGCACACGCACACCGGCACGCCGCGTGCGTGGCACGGTCATCAATCGGTCGATGGCTGAGAGAAACGCAGCCAATGTTTTGCCGGAACCGGTAGGGGCGATGACCAAGACATTGCGACCGGAATGGATTGCCGGCCATGTCTGAGCCTGTGCCTCGGTCGGCTGACCGAAGGCATGCTCGAACCACATCTTGGTGGGTTCGGAAAACAGGCTCAGGCTTTCGTACATATGTACGATTATAGGTCAGCTGAAGTAGGCGATGACTTCTTCGGCGGTGCCGTAGGCGCTTTGGGCACCAAGCTTGGTGGCCGCATAGGCGGAGACATAGGAGCCGATTTGCGCGGATTGCAGCAGCGTATGACCAGCGGCCAAGCCAGCCAGCACGGTCCCCATGAACGAGTCGCCGCAACCGGTGGTGTCCACCGCATTGACTTGCGCGGCGGATACGCGATGCCAACGTCCGTTCTCGATCACCACCGACCCCGACGCACCAAGCGTCACTATCGCCCGGTCGAATCCGTAATCAGTGAATCGTTCGGCGACCTCATACCAGTCGAGTGATTCCACATCGCCGTCCGGCAGACCCAGCAGTTGAGCCGCTTCATGCTGGTTGACCAGCAGAATATCCGTGGCTTCCACCAGTTCGTGAGGCAGCTCGTCCATAAATGGCGAGTCGTTGAGCAGCACGGTCACGCCAGCGTCATGCGCGGTCTGTGCGGCGGCGATAACGGTGGAGATCGGGCTCTCCAAACACAGTCCCAATACCGCGCATTCGGCGATGGTCGTGCGATGTGATTGCACATAGCCGGCACTTGCCTTGGCGTTGGAACCCGGCGAATAGACGATGGTATTCTCGCCCTCAGCGCTCACGGTGATTACCGTGGTGCCGCTGGGGCCTTCAACGTGCAGGATATCGGCGGTGTCGACACCGGCCTCATCCAGCTTGCCTAATAGGAAGTCCGCGTTGGAGTCCTCGCCCACCGCGCCCAGCAACTGGACATTGACACCGAGGCGAGCAGCGGCAGACGCCTGATTCGCGCCTTTGCCGCCCGGCAACACTTTCATGGCACCACCATTGACGGTTTCGCCTGGCTTGGGCAGTCGTTTGGTGGTCACGGTGTAATCGGCGTTCATCGAGCCGACCACGATTACCGAGCCCGGCGCATCCTTCAGCGCTTCCAATCGCTCCCGTACGGGCTCGGGCATCTGTTTATGTTCTTCTTCACTTATCACCATGGGCTCCAAGCATAGTAGGCGGCGGGCCCAAATGCGCGCATGATCAGCCGCGCAACTTACGAAGACGCTCGTGCATGGCCACCATCAGCACCAAGAGCACCAGCAAATACCACGGGTAGAGACTGATTGTCACATATTGCGCGATGATGCCGAACAGTGGCGGCATGAGCAGTGAGCCCACATAGGCACAGGCCATCTGCACGCCGACGACGGCCTGCGATTTGTCTTCGCCGAAGTAGGCCGGCGTCGAGTGGATGACGCACGGATAAATCGGCGCGCACCCGAAGCCGATGACCACCAGCCCAACGACCACGCCAAGGTGGTGAGGCAATGGCACGAACATGGTGAGGATGCCGGCGAGCACCAGCACTTGGCCGAGGCGAATCATGACCGGGTCCTTGAATCGCATGGTCAGAAAGCCGGAAAGCGCACGCCCCACGGTGATGCCTACATAGAATAGGCTGGCCCAGCTGGCGGCGGTGATCTTGTCGATGCCGCTGTGCATCACCATGTAGCTGGAGGCCCACAGACCCGCCGTGGATTCGATGGCGCAGTAGCAGAAGAACATCACGAGGATTCCCTTGGCACCGCGAATGGCGAGCACGCCGGCCACGCCGAGCGGTTTGCGTTCAGCAACAGACGCCCCTTCAGCATTACCACATCCCTCGGCATTGCCGTCAGATGATGCGGCACCATCGGTCGATTCGCCGCCCCCAGTCGTGCCACGTTTCTTCCACAGCGGCAGGCTCAGCACCAGGATGACGGTCAGCATCACCTGCAGGATCGCGATGTACCGATAGCCCCACGGCCAGCCTTGGCCTTGAGACAGCGCATAGCCCATGATGTAGGGGCCGACCGATGCGCCGACGCCCCACATGCAGTGCAGCCAGCTCATATGCCGGCTTTCGTAGTGAATGGCTACGTAGTTATTGAGCGCCGCATCCACGCCACCCGCGCCAAGGCCGTACGGTATGGCGATGGCCAACAGCACCCAGTAATTCGGGGCAACGGAGAAACCTGCCAAGGCCGCCGCAGTCAACGCCACCGAAACGGCGGTGACCTTGCCTGCCCCGAATTTCAATGTCATTCGGTCCGAAAGCAGCGCCGAGACAATCGTGAACATGGAAATCACCGCGGAGATGCCGCCAGCCCACGCCACCGGCACGTTCAGATCCTGGCTCATGGTGGGCCATGCGGACCCGAGTAGCGAATCCGGCAACCCCAGACTGATAAACGCCACATAGATGACGGCAAGCAACAGACTGGCCATGTTCCATCTCCCATTCACAGTACGGCACCGGTTGTGATAACGATGTCATCAGTCTATCGAATGACTCATGGGCAACACGCATAAAACATATGACAACGTGCTCACCTCAAACGCCAATTACGGAAATTCTCGGTAAGCACGATGTCATTATCAGCGACGTCTTCGATCAGGTATCGATCTTGGAGCGGTCGAAATCGTCGGCGTTGTCGACGATGAACTGCTTGCGCGGCGGCACGTCGTCGCCCATCAGCAGGCTGAAGATCTCGGATGCCTGGGCGGCGTCCTCCATGCGGATGCGGCGCAGCATACGCGTGCGCGGGTCCATGGTGGTGTCCGCCAGCTGGTCGGCATCCATCTCGCCCAGACCCTTGTATCGCTGGATGTCGTCGTTGTAACCGATGTGCTTCTTGTCGAGGTCGGCCAGTTTGCCGGCCAGCTCGTCATCGGAATACGTGTAGATGTATTCGCCCTTATGCGAGCCGGTCAACGCGATGCGGTGCAGCGGCGGTACTGCGGCATACACGTAGCCGTGTTCGATAAGCGGCCGCATGTACCGGTAGAACAGCGTCAGCAACAGGATACGGATGTGCGCGCCGTCCACATCGGCATCGGTCATCATGATGATCTTGTGGTAGCGCGACTGTTCGATGTCAAAGCTCTGGCCGGAGCCGGCGCCCACCACCTGGATGATGGCCGCGCATTCCTTGTTGGAGAGCATCTGCGTAATCGACGCCTTCTGCACGTTCAGAATCTTGCCTCGAATCGGCAGCAGCGCTTGGAAACCGGCGTTGCGGGCGGCCTTGGCGGTACCGAGTGCGGAATCACCCTCGACGATGAACAGTTCGGCCACGTCGTCATTGCCCGGCTGACAGTCGGAGAGTTTGGCCGGCATCGAGGCGGATTCGAGCGCGTTCTTGCGGCGCGTGACCTCCTTGGCCTTGCGCGACTGGATGCGTGCGTGCATTTCGCCGACGATCTTCTCCAGCACGCGGCCGGATTGTTCCTTGTATCCGCGTTTGGAGCCGGTGATCATCTCGCCGAATTGCTTGTCGGTGAGCCGGGTGACGATCGGCTTGACCTGCGCGGTGCCAAGCACGTCCTTGGTCTGGCCTTGGAACTGAGGTTCGGCCACGCGTGCGGTGACCACGGCCACGAGTCCGGCTTGGATGTCGTCGCGCTCCACCTTCATGGCGGAGTCCTTCATGTTCACCTTGAGCTTGCGGGCGTTGTCTTCCACCGCCTTGCGAATCTGCTTGGTGATGGCGTTCATGAAACCGTCCACGTGAGTACCGCCGCCGGGCGTCTCCACGATGTTCACGAAGCTCATGATTGTGGTGTCGTAGCCGTTGACCCATCGCAGGGCGATGTCCACGCCGCAGGTGCGTTCGATTTCCTGGGCGTGCAGTTCGCCGCCCTCACCCACGGCCTGGGTCTCCTCCTTATAGGTGCCCTCGCCTTGGATGCGCCAGATGTCGGAGATCGGCTCGCCTTTGGACAGGAAGTCGACGAAGTCCTTGACGCCGCCTGTGTGCAGGAATTCCACGACGCGCGGGTGCGCGGGCTGTTCGCCGAACGCGCCATCGACGACCTGGTCGCCGGCCGTCAGCGAGAAGTCCTCCTCGGCCGGGCTCTCGGCATCGTCGGACTGGGATTCGGCGGAGTCGTCGAAGAGTTCGGCATCGTCGGACGAGACATCCAAGGCCGGTGCCTGGTCTTGCGCAGGTTCGACTGTTGCGTCATCAGTGGCCTCGACGGTGTCAGTCGCCGCCGTTTCCGGTACGTTTTCGTCGATGATGGTGATTTTGAGGCCGGGCACCAGGAAGCTGGTCTGACGCACGCGGTCGATGAGCTGTTCGTATGAGAACTCGGCGGTTTTGTTGAAGATCTCCGGATCATACCAGTAGCGAATACGGGTACCAGTGGTTTTGGGAGATACCTTGCCGATGATTTCCAGCTCGGTGGGTCGGTTCTTGCGAGTGCGCTTGAACGGGGAATCGGGAGACGGATTGGCCGGGTCGGCATCCGTGTATACGCCAGGGTGACCTTGGTGGAAGGTCATGTGGTGCGTCTTGCCGTCACGATCCACTTCGACGTCCAGTCGGGAGCTCAGGGCATTGACCACGGAGGAGCCCACGCCGTGCAGGCCACCGACGGCGTTATAAGACGAGTTGCCGAACTTGGCACCGGCGTGCAGTTTGGTCAGTACGACCTCCACGCCGGACAGGCCGGTTTTCGGTTCCTTGTCCACCGGGATGCCTCGGCCATTGTCCGCGACTTCCACGGAACCGTCGGTGTGCAGGGTGACCACAATGTCGTTGCAGAAGCCGGCCAAGGCCTCGTCCACGGAGTTGTCGATGATCTCCCACAGGCAGTGCATAAGCCCCTGCGAGTCGGTGGTGCCGATGTACATGCCCGGACGCTTGCGTACCGCATCCAAGCCCTCAAGAACAGCTAGGTCCTTGGCACCGTATTCTTCTTTGGGCATACAGTCCTATTTTTCTCTTCAAATGCTTGGCTCCCCTCACAGAGGGGAGCCAGATGATCATTGATCCAGGAAGTCGCGCAGGGTCTGCGAACGGGATGGGTGGCGCAGCTTGGACATGGTCTTGGACTCGATCTGACGGATGCGTTCACGGGTCACGCCATACACACGGCCGATGTCGTCCAGCGTCTTCGGCTGGCCGTCTTCCAGGCCATAGCGCATCTTGATGACGCCGGCCTCACGCGGAGACAGGGTTTCCAGCACCTGCTTGAACTGTTCCTGCAGCAGGGAGAAGGCCACGGCGTCGGACGGAGCGATGGCGTCGGTATCCTCAATGAGGTCACCGAACTCGGAATCGCCATCCTCGCCAAGCGGGGTGTGCAGGGAAATCGGCTCGCGGCCGTACTTCTGCACTTCCTGCACCTTCTCAACCGGCATATCCAGCTCGCGGGCCAGCTCGTCCGGCGTAGGTTCACGCCCCAGATCCTGCAGCATCTGGCGCTGTACACGGGACAGCTTGTTAATCACTTCGACCATGTGCACAGGCACGCGAATGGTGCGGGCCTGATCGGCCATGGCACGGGTGATGGCCTGACGAATCCACCACGTGGCGTAGGTGGAGAACTTGAAGCCCTTCTTCCAGTCGAACTTCTCGACGGCACGAATCAGACCAAGGTTGCCTTCCTGGATCAAATCAAGGAAGAGCATGCCGCGACCCGTGTAGCGCTTGGCGAGCGAGACCACAAGTCGTAGGTTGGCTTCCAGCAGATGGTCCTTAGCCTTCTTGCCGTCGGCGGCGGCCCACTTGAGTTCACGCTTGCGCTTGAACTCCATGCCTTCGCTTTCGGTGTCGAGCAGGTGCTGGGCGTACAGGCCGGCCTCGATGCGCTCGGACAGGTCGACTTCCTGCTCGGCATTCAGCAGGCTCACACGGCCGATCTGCTTCAGGTAGTCCTTGACCGGGTCGGCGGTTGCGCCGGCCGCAATCACACGACGCTTCGGATTGCCCGAGGGGATGATGTTTTCTTCCTCATCATCCGTGTCGGAGACCACGTAGGCACCCTTTTCCTTGGGCTGCTCGGGTGCCTTGGACTTGGCTTCTTCCTCGTCCTCGTCGTCTTCCACATCATCGTCGTCGGCATCGTCCTCATCGAGGTCTTCGTCGTCGGCATCGTCTTCGTCAACGTCGTCAAGATCCTCGTCGAGGTCGTCAACGTCCAAATCGTCGTCGTTGACCTCGGCATCGTCATCAAGCTCGTCATCGACCTGAGTGTCCTCGTCTTTGACGAGCTCATCGTCCTTGGCCTTCTTCGCGGTTTTCTTCGCAGCGGACTTGCGCGTGGTCTTTTTCGAGGGCTCTGCGGACTTGGACTTCTTGGCGGAAGTCTTGCGTGCGGTGGTCGTAGAGCTGGCCTTCTTCTTGGTCTCGGTCTCCTCGCTGGACTCGGCTGTCTGCTTGGTTGCCGTCGTTTCCTTCGTGGCCAAAACTGCTCCTCCTGATCTCTCGCCGTGAAGTGCATATACCACATGGGCCCACTTCTGGCAAGGGCAAATCGTCAACTATGTGAGTAAACCACCCTCCACGGACGATTATTCCCACATCGTTGCCCGACGTGTTGCCGATCACCACACGCTTTCCTTCCGCGCATCGCGCGTAAAACCTCGGAAATCCGCCGTTTCTGTTCACTCAGCCCGAGCACCATGCCGGTGCCACGCCTCGATCGGCGGCTGAGAATATCATCGCCGCCAGCGAACAATCCTCATCGAGCAGCAGGCATCGCAAGGCGAACACCATTGCTCGCGGATCGCCCAGCCACCATAAGGTGTAGGCGATTACGGCCAATGGCTGTATGCAGTACGGCACCGGTGAGGCTTCGGCGATATCGAGCAACATACCGATGCCGGCATGGCAACGCTCCTTATCCGGCATCATGCCTTCATCCTCGAATGCGCAAGTCAGCAGCTCGCCCATTCGTGTTCTCGTACGCGCCAGATGCGGTCGCGCCGCGAATTCCATAAGCCATGACTTGGGGCAACGGCTTTCATCAATAACCAACGAGAGAATCAGCGCATCACGAATCGATAAGGTCTCACGCATGCCCACCGCAAACGCGGCCATCGTCTCTCGGCCTAGGTCGGTGTTCCCGGCATCAAGACAAGACAGCCATTCGTCCAATGGTTCGGCCACCCAGTCGGCATTAGCCTGTTGCGCGCCTCGAAGTCGTCGATCATTGCGAAATTCCTGTGATCTCGTCTCCAACTCGTCAAAGCCAAAGGGCTCCGTCTGCTCGGCGGCGTGCCGTTTGGCGTGTCGGCTCTTACGCGGCTTGTGCGGCGTGTTGTTGTTCATCATGTCCTCCTTGACTAATGGTGTGCAATCTATTGGTGTTGTGGTGCGCGCCGAGCCGGATAGCTCATGCGCCGAGGGGGTGTGTGCCCACTATGGCTGAAAACGCCGTATGACGCAGGAAAAAACGACCATTGTGGTTCTAGCTTCAAAACCCTTGATTCCCAACGTTCTTGTGTTCTTCAAACCCTGTGGATAAGTTATTAGGCATGTGCACAACTGCTAACAACCGCGAAATCATCGAGCCACGCATCATTCAGTTGGTGCGGGAACTGACTGCCGCCCCCGCCACCGACGAGGTTGCCGACGCCCTGAAACCGGTGATGGAACAGGTTGTGGACCAAGCCGCCTCCTCCAGCCAAGGAGGCAAACGACTGCGTGCGCTGCTCGCGTTGGACGCCTTCGATATTCTTGCCGGCGACGTGACGCCTGATCGGCGTGACGCCATGATCGACCTGGCCTGCGCCATTGAAGTGTTTCAGACGGCCGCACTGGTGCATGACGACATCATCGACGAATCCGATCTGCGCCGGGGCAGGCCTTCCGCACATCGTGCCTTGGAACAGGCCGTACACAGCGGTGCCATAGGCCGTGGCTTGGGCCTGATGCTCGGCGACATTCTGGCCACCGCCTGCATTGAAATCACACGCCGGTCCGCCAGCCGTCTTCCCAACACCGATGCCCTGAACGAGGCGTTTCTTACCATGCAACGCGAGGTGGAAATCGGCCAGGTACTGGACTTGGCCGTCGAGATGACCCCACTGTCCAATCCCGAAGCTCTGGCGAACGCCTCATTGAACGTATTCCGCTGGAAGACAGCCAGTTACACCACCATCGCTCCACTGCTGCTTGCACTGCTGGCCGCAGGAGAGAGCCCGGATCAGGCCAGGCATTGCGCGTTGGCCGTCGGCCGGCCGCTCGGACTGGCGTTCCAACTGGCGGATGACCTGTTGGATGTCGTCGGATCAAGCCGCAATACCGGAAAACCAGTTGGCGGAGACATCCGAGAAGGCAAACGCACAGTGCTGTTGGCTGATGCTCTGTCTGCGGCAGATACGGCGGATAAGGCCGATCTGATTGCCATCTTCGAAGAAGATTGTCGCAATGACAACCAGGTGGCCCGCACCATTGAACTGTTCACGTCGACCGGTGCTCTTGATCGATCCCGCGAGCGCATCGCTGCCCTATGGGGTGAGTCCCGTAAGGCGATTGCCGGTCTTGAGCTGAATTCCGAAGCGCAACGCCGTCTGACCGAGGCTTGTGCGCGATTCGTCCCCGAATCCTTGCGATAGTCCACAATGCGAGCCGCCGGACCATGAGACCATGAACACCGGTGAAAACCCGTGAAAGCTATGCGCTGATGCTCCGGCCGCGTAACCGGGGCCATGTACACTGAACATGTTTAGTCGTGATTAAAGGAACCGTACGATACAACATGAGTGAGAACGAGCCCGCACAGATGATTGAGGGACGCTACCGCATCGTGCGCAATATCGCCGAGGGTGGTATGGCCACCGTGTATGAGGCCATCGATGAGCGTCTGGGGCGCACCGTGGCGATTAAGGTCATGCACACACAACTCGCCAAAGGCCCGCATCGGGAGCAGTTCGTCGAACGGTTCCGCCGCGAGGCCAATTCGGCCGCGTCCATCGCCAACCCGCACATCGTTCAGGTGTATGACACCGGCGAGTTCAATGGACTTGATTTTCTGGTCATGGAATATGTGCATGGCGTCAATCTGCGGCATGAGATGAACGCCCAAGGCACATTCTCCGTACGTGAGACGCTGCGCGTGGTCGCGGAGACGCTGGATGGTCTGGCTTCCGCGCATCGCGCCGGCGTGGTCCACCGTGACATCAAGCCCGAGAACATTTTGATCAATGATCGCGGCCATGTGCAGATCACTGATTTCGGTCTGGCCAAGGCCGCCAGTCAGGCCACATTGAGCTCCACCGGCATGCTATTGGGCACCGCCGCTTATCTGGCTCCCGAAATGATCGAGAACAATCAGGCCACCGCGCAAGGCGACCTGTACTCGGTGGGCATCATGGCATGGGAGATGCTGACCGGCAAGGTGCCGTTCGATTCGGATAATCCGGTGACGCTTGTTTTCAAGCATGTTCATGAGGACGTGCCGTCCGTGGCCACGGTCTGTCAGGGCATTGATCCGTCCGTGGCGGCGTTCATCGCCCATCTGACCGCGCGTCAGGTGGATGCCCGCCCCACCGATGGCGCGGCAGCAGCTGAGGAATTGAGCCAGTTGGCCGCCAAATTGCCGCTGGAGGCGTGGCAATACCGTTTGCATGCCGAACCCATCGGAGGTGATCATACCGATGCCACCGCTGCAGCGCTGGTAGGCAATATCGCCGAGCAGGCCCCGCTGACCGGCGTACCTGCCGGTGCAGCAACGTTCAAGCCGTCCGTACCAGCGTTTTTGGCCGATGATGTCGCAAGCAATACCGTCGATACCGGTGGCGCCGCAGACGTCAATCCTCCGGCTCCTCCGGTCGCCCCCACCACGGCACTTGATTCGTCGACGCCAGCCGATGCTTCGGCTCCCCATAAGACGCAAATCATGGCACAGTCCGGCAGCGAGACACAAGTGCTGCCTCAGGCCGGCGATGCCTTCACCCGAGCGCTTGCCTTTTCCGATGAGCCGGACGTCGCTTCCAACGGCACCGGGCCAAAGAAGCAGCGCAGCAAAAAACCGCTCATCATCGTACTGGTGATCGTGCTGGTACTGGCTGCAATCGGCGGAACCGCCGGCTGGTGGTGGTTTGCCGGGCCGGGCAGCTATTGGAGTGTGCCCAAGCCGGATGACGTGACCTGCGATGCGAATGCAAGCACCGAATGCTCGTTGGCCGGCGCGGATTGGGCCACGTATGAGAGCACGTTGAAGGCTCTCGGCATCCCCTACAAGACGCACAAGGAATACAGCGACGACGTGGCGGAAGGCAAGATCATCTCTTCTTCCGTGAACAAGACCAAGGCCGTTGTGAACAGCCGCATAAGCAAGCGAGCCAATCAGGAGCTTACGGTGGTGGTGTCCAAGGGCGTGCGGATGACCACCATCCCGAAGGATATTCTCGACGCGAATTCGGCCAATGGCAAGGACCCGTTGAACGCGCTCAAGAAGGCCGGCTTCGATAATGTCAAGCATGACGAGTCGAAGGATGAGTATTCGATGGACACGCCGCAGGGTGTGGCATTGACGATCTCCCCTGATCCCGGTACCACGGCCAAGCACAACGATGAGGTGACGGTTACTTTGAGCAAGGGACCGATGCCGGTGACCATGCCTAACATCGTCGGTAAGACCCAGGATGAGATGCAAGCCGCGCTCGGCGAGTTGAAGCTCACGGCCAATGTCACCGAACAGTACGATGACAAGGTCGAGGCCGGTCAAGTCATTTCCGCGTCTCAGGAAGCCGGAGCCCAGCTGAAGTGGGGCGATAGCGTGGACGTGGTGATTTCCAAGGGTCCGGAGATGGCGACGATACCGTCCGGCCTTGTCGGCAAACAGGAAAGCGCCGTAACCAAGACACTTGAAGGTCTCGGGTTCGAGGTGAAAACCGACAAGGTGCTCGGTGGCCTGTTCGGCACGGTACGTACCGTGAAAAGCGGCGATACGGACCTCTCCAACGGCGGCAAGATTCGCTTGCGCGACGCCAACGGCAACCCCACCGTCATCACCCTCACCATCGTGTGAGATTTGAATGAGGCTCCCTCTGTCTTCAGACGAGGGAGCCTCATTTGTTAATTACTTTTCGGCTTCTTCAGCGGCCTGCTGGGCCTTGAGCTCGGCCTTGACCTTCTGGGCGTATTCGTTCACGAATTCCTGACCGCTCATTTTCTGGATTGCGGTGGAAACACGATCGGTCAGCGAACGCAAATCATCATGTGTAATTTCATCAGCCGGCTTCTTCGCAACCTCAATCGGCTTGCCATACAACACCTTGGTCTTGCCCTTCTTGGGAATCGACGTGCCAATCGGCTGCAGCTTGTCCGAGCCGATGATGGCGGTCGGAACAATCGGGCAACCGGTCTCGAGCGCAAGTCGTGCGGCACCGGTGTGTCCCTTGTACAGTCGACCGTCTGGGCTGCGCGTGCCTTCAATGTGGATACCGAACAGGTGCCCATCCTCGATAATCTCGCGTGCGTGCTTGAGTGCGCCAAGCGACTTGCTGCCACCGGAACGATCAACCGGGAACACGCCCACGGACGTGAACCACCACTTCTTGAACTTGCCCTTCAATCCCTTGCCCTCGAAGTATTCGGCTTTGCCCATGAAGTGCACCATGCGCGGGCAGGTAATCGGAATCAAAGCATCGTCGATCACCGCCAGATGGTTGGCTGCGATAATCGCGCCGCCCTCTCGCGGCACGTTATTCAGTCCGCTGACAGCAGGGCTCAAACGATGATGAGCAATAGGGCCGAGACCTTTGACGAAGAACCAGTAGAGCACTTGGCATTCCTCCCGCAGACGAACTAGCCATTGGCCGGTCGCCTGATTAGAGTGACAGTTATGACTGAGAACCAGAATAGCAATGCCGACGGAGAGCGGCCAACCCCCACGCCGGGCAACGGACAGGATTCCGGTACTTCATCCAAGTCGTCGACTCCCGGTGCCGCCGGACAAGCCACGAATGGTGCCGATACACCGCAATCGCATGACGCGAACGATTTGGACGCGGCGTGGGCCGCGTTCGAAGCCGAGCATCAGGCCGACTTGCATGACGTGGCTTCCTCCAGGCAGGCCAAAAAGTTCGAGAAGCAGGCCAAGAAACGCGAGAAGGAGGCGCTGCTTTCCGTAGATGACTTGGATATCGGCTCGTTCACCGATGATGCTCGCCCGAGCCGTGGCGGCAAAAAAGGCAAGCAGTCAGGCCCCCGTGATTTCACCGGCTCCAGCTGGCTGGATACCGATAATGTGATGGACGCCTATGATGATGGCGGCTTCACTCCCCCGAACCCTGATCTTGGTCCGGTCAAAGCATCTACGGTACTGCTGACGGCGTTGCTCATCATCGGTCTCGCAGGCGAAACGGTGATGATATTCGTTCCCGGCTTGAACGCGATTCCTCTCTTAGGCGCGCTGCTCAATATTCTCTTCGGGCTGGGCGTCATTTTGGGTCTGGGCGGATTGGTGGCCAAAATCCTCAACCGCAAAGACCGCCCCGGTGATCAGGGTGGCTATTACGACGACGGCGCGAGGGTGTAGTTCGCGTAGGTTGTGTAGTCCTTGGCTCCCCTCTCTGAGGCCGAGCCGTTAAGCAAACAGCCCAGTGGGCTGTTTGTAGGCGAGGTGTGAGCGATAGCGAACCAATGTATCACAGGCGTAGCTCGTCCGTAATTGCGGCCGAGCCAAGATAGGTCACGAATTGAAGTCGATGGACTCCTGCAACTCGAAATAGTTGATAATGAAGGAAAGGGTAAACATATTCGAGCAAACCCATTCCATATCACGCCTTGGACTTGGCGGTTTCGATCCACTTGTCGAACAGGGCTTCGGCCTTGCCGGAATCGACGGTTTCCTCGGCCAGCTTGTAGGCTTCGGCGAAACGCTCGGCCAGTGTGCCGTTGCCGACCAGATTGCCGTCGGCCACGATGGCGGAGGCGGCGTTGAGCAGTGCGGTGGTGCGGGACGGAATGTCCTTGCCGGCCAGGAAGTCCTTGAATGCGTTGGCGTTGACGTCCGGAACGCCGCCCTTGAGCTGTTCGACGGTAATCTTGGCCAAGCCCAGATCCACAGTCGGATCGAACTCGGACTCGGTAACCTTGCCGTCGCGAATCTCCCAGACGGAAACCGGGCCGGTGGGGGCAAGTTCGTCCATGCCCTCGTGGGAGGTGTAGACCAAGCCAGACTGTCCACGGCTGGCGTACACGGCTGCCATAATCGGGCTCACCTTGCGGTTGGCGCAGCCGATGGCCACGTGTGCTAGGTTGGCGGGGTTGGTCAGCGGCCCCAGGATGTTGAAGACGCACGGGATGCCCAGCGCGGCGCGAATCGGCCCCACGAAACGCATGGCCGGGTGGAAAGTGCGGGCGAACGCGAAGGTGATGCCCACCTCGTCGCCCACTTCGCCGACGGCTTCCGGCTTCAGATCCAGCGGCAGGCCAAGGGCTTCGAGCACATCGGCGGCACCGCACTTCGAAGATGCAGCGCGGTTGCCGTGCTTGACGATCTTCACGCCGGCTGCGGCGGCGGCCACGGAGCCCATGGTGGACAGGTTCACGGTGGCGAAGCCGTCACCACCGGTGCCCACGATGTCGGTGGTCCCACCGGAAACGTTCAGCGGCACGGCGTGGGAGACCATGGCCTTGGCGGCACCACGCACCTCGTCGGCGGTCAGTCCCAGCTGCTGCTGCATAGCGAGCGCGGCACCCACGGCGGCCGGATTGGCGTTACCTTGCATCAGGTCGTCCACGAACCACTCCGATTCCTCAGCAGTAAGGTGGTCTCCCCCGACCAGCTTGGTGAGAATCGACTTCCATGTGATCTCGGCCATGATGCCCTCCTTGGCGTTTCCTACGCCGTGTGATGTATGTTCGCCGCTCATTGTAATGGTTCGTCATTTCAAGGCCCTGAATCTTCCATATTGCAAAATATGGCGCTATTGCTGTTTTCGTGGATGTCGGTTCGTCGTCGAGCCGTTGGTTTCGTA
>OGKM01000110.1_pt1 | contig 66742 bp, 38 predicted proteins | sample 1572501 | NCBI WGS metagenome assembly OGKM01 (sample SAMEA2582154, study PRJEB24529) | metagenome | biome: Human gut stool | place: China | collected 2011
TCCTTATCTGATAATGAAATGAAAACAAAAAGGCCATGTTCCCGAAGGAGCATGGCCTGTTGCTATCTGGTGTTGGTATGTTGTGGGCTGGAGAGGTTTAAAATGTAAGTAACTAATCGCTGTAGTGTGTGGTCCGGCACTCACTGAGGTCAGACAGCTCTTTTTGCGTATTCTTCAGATCCGGACTGAAGGAGCCAACTTTATTATTGTTGACGTAAACATCGAAATTAGACGACTGACCCAGCGCGTCAATGAATGACACCCAGGCATTATCACCATTGCGCCAGCCGAGGGATGACGGTAACGGATACTGGCTGTTATCCATGACGACCGTTATTTCTGTCCCGTCGTCGTGAGAATCCAGCATCGTACCATTGGGCAGGGTTACTAATACGCCATGCTGCAGAATGTTCTGTTCATCCGGATTACCAGTGCAGTTGAGGTTAAAAATCACCTTCTCAGGACTACTGATAATGTATTCCGTCACGCCCATCCCAAAACCACTCGTCCACATATTGGGAATAGCCTGTGCTGTTGATACTGAAGCCAGCATAGCTAATGTAACAATTACGTAAGGCAGTCGCATAATGTTGTCCTCAAATCATGTAATAAAGCTTTTGTTGTTTAAAACAATAAAGTAATGAAAAAACAGTTGGATTATTTTATTTGTTTGTAGCGAAACGCTTCTTTTCCGGCATAAATCCCGACAAGATCGTCATAACGAGGGTCCTTTTTATTCGGGCGGAACGTTACTTTCATATCGGGACTGCACATATCCTTCATGGTGAGATTGAATTCTTTACCTGGCGTAATCGTATAGCCTGTTGCCACATCGTCTTTACTGGGAGTGATCCACCCCCATATGCCACCCGGACAATCTCTGGAAGGTTTCGAGCGAACAACAATAAACCATCCCATTGAATCCACTTCCGTCGCTGTACACAGTTTTCTGACCTGTCGGTGGGCATCACACCAGAATATATTCCCACTCTTATTATTCACTGCCGCAGGCAGGAACCCGCTATAAGGACGTGCTGCATGAGCATTACCTGCGATAAGTAAGGGGAACAACATGACTGGTAGTAAAGACAATAAGTTCAATTTTTTCATTGCATTAACCTTACATTTAATTATGGAGACCATCTCTAATCAGTTTGTCCGGATTGCCCCCGACTTTCTGATGGAGAAAATGAATTCAGCGACTGTTGAATAAAACGGAAATGAGGTAAGGCTAAGATAAAATGTTTGTCCTCCGACAGCTGATGGAGAAGCTCACTGCGAATAAATGTTTCCCGGGATGGCCTTACCAGATGAATCTCATCCAACCGGAAGACACGTAATTGCCTGTTATATTCAGCGACCAGATACCAGTAACCATCCAGGGCGATTAGCCGGTAAGGTGCAACGGCCTCATGACGCTCCCCTTCAGTCAGAATGGTGATGCGCTGACATCCCGAAATAGCTCTGACCAGCCTGTAGAAGCAGAGCTTTCCTGCCGGGGGATGAGGTCTGTCCTGATGCCATACCAGACAAGGTCGCTCATCACAGTCCAGCAGGCTGCTAACCAGTCGTCGGTCAAAGCCCGGGAAAACCCCGGCCAACCCCGTGCGGTCAGCAAAGGTCAGAATATCTATTTCCTGCCGCGTACTGTGAATATCTGAGCGCAGACTGCACTGCCCCTGGTAGTAATCCAGGTCGAGATACATCAGACGTTCCCGAAAGTCACGACGTAACGTGCGCTCTGACACCCCGAATTCAGTTGCCAGTTTGCGAATAAACAGAGTTTCACCGGACACCAGGCGGCTGATAATCAACGACAACCTGACGGCAAGCCGGTCATGTCGCCGCTCCTGAAACGTCATGAAAGATTTCTCCTGAGAAGTTAACTCTCTGAATTAATGCTGATTACTTTAAAGGAAGGGATGGACAGGGTATGGACAACATCGGAACTATTTTTTATGAGCAGCACGGGCTTGTGGGCGCTCGTCTGACAGATAATGATACTTCGCCTGATTTAATTGATGATAAAACGTAGTGGAAAGGACGTGTCCACAATCAACACATCATTAACAACCAGTTCATCATTCGCAGAGAAAATTGCGATATCAGAAGAATATCCAGACCCAGACGGCCCGTGCGACCGACACCACCGCATCACGCACGCTACGAATCACCGTTTTCAGCGATGCAGGCATGAACGAAGATGATTCTGCTGTATCGAAAACCCGGCCCACAGCTTCACCAAAATCGTTACGGGCTTGCGACTTTACCGGCTCTGTGCATAGCCTCCCGTGCAGTTGTGTCGCTACCGGGCTGGTGGCGCGGTCAGGCAGACAGCGCATCATGGCTGCCACCATCTCCTCAATGCCCCAGCCAGTGCGGGCTGACACCACACAGACCGGATGATGCGGTTTAAACATCGCCATAATTGCAGCCTGCTTCGCTTTAAGATTTCCCAGTTGGTGCGGTGAAGGTTTGCTGGTGAGGGTATCCCATTCATAACAGGGTTCGATTTTGTCGGCCTGGTTAATCACAAACTGTACCTTTTGCCTGTAAGGTTGCATCACGCCGTGCCACAACTGCTCGTCCACGGTCAGTGCCCTATCATCGGCCTTAATGATCCACAGCACCAGATCCAGCTCCGGCAGGATTCGACGGTACAGGGCCCGGTACTCATGATCCCGTCGCCCGCTTTCACCTACACCCGGTAAATCGACAATCACCAGACTGTGACAACCGCTGCACAGCCGGAAGCGCAGTACGTCGCGAGTACAGGCGTTCACGTCACTCACCGGGGACACCTCGCCCCGGAAAAGTTCGTTGCAGAGAGAGGATTTACCAGCACCACTTTTGCCCATGATGCCAATCACCGGCTCGTAGTGAGTCAGGTTCTGGATACGTTCAAGAATAAGCTGGCGAAGCGTGCACGGAAGCGACGCGAGCGGTTGTTCAAAGGCCTGAAGGCCGTCAGGTTTATTCATACAGTAGTCTCAGCGTGAAAAATTAAAAACCCCGCGATCCAGTCAGGAAGGCGGGGGGTTCACAGAGATGATATCTATCTGAAATTATTTTGAATTTTAGATTAATACGTAAAGGACTTTGTGTAGTCTAGGGCTGAAAGATGTCCGCTTCGTACCAAAAGCGGAAGTAGCTAACAACAGCCTGTGTTGATAGGTCATATGTGCCTTTTCGTAATTTTTACTGCCTTTGTCAGAGGTTTATCTGCGAACTGAGATCCTATCGCCTTGCCTATCTCCGTGCGATAATTCTCCATGCTATGAGCAGCGGTTTTTGTACTCAAAAATCTGGTCCAATTGCATAGATCACTCACAAGCCATGAATTTAAACTTGTGTCTATGTACTCTTCACCGTTGGTGGCGAACTCATTAGGGTGGTCGCAGAAACCATATGAACGTGGGGGAACGGTTGGTACTAAATCACCAAGTCGGCGTATCTGGATTGGATAATTGTCGAAACAATTCAGATAGAAACCAGCATCAGCATACCTTGGTGCACCGAATATACACGCCGTAGCTGGCCATTGTGTTATCAGAGACTTCGATACTGCCGCTACGGCTCCGCCCAGTGAATGGCCAGCGAGTACAACATGCTCGATAGATGAACGGTCTGCTTCAGGTATTGCGTCAAAAATGCGCTTTGTTATCCGAACGGCTTCTTCCGCAAAACCACTATGCAATCCACCAGATATAATTTTTTTATCTTCAATGTGGCAATGGTCAAACCAATGATATTTTGTTACGCGGTGAGCGGAATCCACGCGCACAAGCTCTGCACGTAAGTTAACCTTCCAGTCGAACAGCAGTGCCGTACCACGGAATCCAATGAACATAATCCCGTCGATTACCACTCCAACCACTACAATCCCTGCAGATGACGCAATGAAGGGTTTTGGTAGTTCCGCATCAATGAAAGCTTCGAAAACATTTTCACTGCCCCGGATACCTTGGTCGACCAATATCTGATAGCCTTCACTCGGGACTCTGTAGAGCTTTGCGCGTTTATGCTTATCCACTTCCCATTCTGGTACCAAGTGATAAGACATTTCGGCAAAAAGCGCGGCAAGGTATCTCAGTTCCGGAGCATTCACATTAAGCGGGCTGTTCTGTGTTATGTTGAGAGCTCGGATCAGCGTGTGAATTTCATTAAAAGCGAAATCTTCCCACCTATTCATTAATATTCCTCAATTCTCAATCGCATTGACAAATACAGAGGCTATCACCCAGCATTACCAGAATGCTAGTATTCCTTCTGCAGCCTCTAGAGTTACGCCATTAATTGTATTTTTCGATTCAAAACGTCCGCTCCTCGCTCACAGCTGACCTTCAACTCAGTTAGCTTATACGCTTCGAGCCAGAAGCAGACACTCTAGTAAGCATGCAACCGCTCCAACTTCCATACCTCGCCATATTAATCCTTCACAATGAGAAATCAGACGAAGAAACCACTGGGATCACAATGCTATTTAGCAGATCGCCGATAAGATTTTGCCGCCTGCCAGGCATGTTTCATCTTCTCAATAAACTCCAACTTCTCTTCAGGTTGGACGTTCCACACATCTATAGCCGCAATAATCATGTCATAACGCATAGACGTATTATAAGGGCGAAGATAGCCCGCTATTCGTCCTTTTCCTTTGAGATAGTCCCAGAGATATACTAACTGAGTTTCATCATCTCGTGACATCCAGTCAAAATCTGTCAGAAAAAAATCATATTGCTCAAGCCAACGCTCATGCAGTTTTCTGAAATAAGAGATCTTATCTCCAAGTGAGCATGGAGCTTCATCAATATACCTCATCACACCATTGATGAGTTCACGCTCAGTTACCGGAGTGGGGTTGTACAGATCGGTACTTGCTCCCGCGTTCAGATAAAATCGGGAGAAAACACGTTTCGGTTTTTTCGAAGCAGTAGCCTGTGGATTTGTTATCAGATCCCAATCAATATCGTCCAGGTCGAAATTAAATTTAGAGAAATCAAGCTCTGTGAGGATATTATCGTTCATTAAAAGAGAATTAAAACCACCTGAACAACCGACGTCATTCCCCAATCCACCAAGTGTCAACCCTGCAGATTTTACTGGGTATTCGAAAATATAATGGTGAGCAAACCACGATGCTCTTGGTGAACCTTTGAAACAATCAAAATAATCTTTATCAATCAGTTGCAGGTCGGCCCATTCTTTAAGTGTTTTCCGCGCAGCTTTGATTCTGTCCTGATCGCCAAGAAAATGTCGTTCAAGTATCTGAGAGATCAAACGTCGAAAATCATCCGGCGTATCATAAGTACTGCACAGTAACGAGTGATCTGTATTGAAAAAACTATCCAGCGCTTTTAGGTACATTATCTCGCTGCGGATCATATCGTAATGCAACATCGTCTCTTCCCTCTGCTTCTGACTCCCAAAAACAGATTAGCATGAGTACCTTTTGGTGTGGTGGAGTCTAGTCACAGACCTGAAGAATGACTGATTTTTAACTGATATCCTGCTGATTTTATTGTGATAATGCTCTGACTTATTACTGCGTTATTCCTGTGGTTTTACTCTACGAATCTCCTCTGTTCACCTCATTAGAATCGTTCAACAGCAGACATGAACATTTGGGTTTTTAGTATAATTAAGGGGCACTTCCTGTTTCTATACCACCCTGTTCACAACGCCTTCCCCCAATCATTAACCCTGTCTGTCATCCCCTGGATACACAGTTCCCTGTATCTGCCATATCTCCGCTTCTCTTAAAAATTACATCTCATCCCAATCCTTTGTACTCCACCTGACAAAGGATAAATCAATGCACACACCTTACCCTTTCAATTCCAGATACACGATGAACTGGTTTCTACTGTCTCTACTCAATGACCACCTGAATCAGCTACTGAACCGATACTCCCGAATACAGGCACTCAGACTCGACCTGTTCTATCAGAAAGGTACAGAGCGTTATAAACGTCATTCATGGTATGAAACCGAGCGAGAGGTACGCATGCTGGTTGAACGCACCATGCAGCACACAAATCTGGCTGGGTATTTCTGGGTACTAGAGAATTCTGTAGACCACGGCTGCCATGCCCATATCGTGTTCTATCTCGACAGGCACCTTAACCAGGCTACCTACCCAATAGCTGAGAGAGTAGGAACAATATGGCGGGAAATAACGCGACGAGAAGGCTATTACAACCGCTGCGAATACAAACCCTCTTATGAAGTCAGTATTGATAGACCGGTGAACTACGATGATACCGAAGCCATTGATAACCTGCGCTACATTATCAGCTATCTCGCCAAAGAAGAGCAAAAGCACGGTCACTATCACTACGGAGCCAGTGAGGTACCGCCCCCCAGTGGACTGGGGCGTCCTCGCACGTTGTAACTTACGTTCTGCACTTTTTTACGTATCAATCCATTGATGTGGAAGGGCTGGTAGTAACGAGCAATCAACCACCAGCTCAGAATAATCCCACAATGGAAGACAGCATTATGACAGAACAAATTTCTTTGCTTGATAACCAACTGGTGGATATGCGGTTCCTCACGAAGCTAACGGGACTTACGGATAAATGGTTCTATAAGCTGATTAAAGATGGTGACTTCCCCAAACCAGTCAAACTGGGGCGCAGTTCTCGCTGGTTAAAGAGCGAAGTAGAAAACTGGCTTCAGGAACGCATTAACCAGTCCCGTAAATAACACCACTCTGACCTAACCCCCGGCAAAAAAAATAACTATCCGACTCGTTCGGAGGTTTTCTGCTGTCTGTCATTAAAGCCAGAAGGAATATGAACAATGAAAGATTACAAACCACGTTACGAAGAACTTTATAAATATTATCAGGTCTGGTTGACTGATTTTACGAAGCTGACGGTCAGATCGGGTATGTGTCACCAGAATATCTACCTCCATCATACCCTGACGGTTGGCAGCCTTAAGTTTCCGGGAGAGGAAGAGGTTATTGCTATTGTCCCCCAGTGCCTGCACCGGATTATTTATGGCAGAGCAGCAGCCCCACTGACTGTTAATGATGACCTGAGTGTCAGTTTATTTACCCAGGAGCATCTGCTGGCTCACCATCCAATGCTGGAGGGGGTTTTGCTGTCTGAGTGCGTGCGTTTAAAACAACGCCCTCTGGCAAATAAGCTCATCAGTCTGTTCCGCCAGTTCGGCGGTAGCGAGCTGCGTCTGAAGCTGGTCTGGCTGTGCTGGTACGATTTGATGCTGGGTAATTGCCTTGATGACTGGACCGACAACCTCAGGTTCAAAAAAGACAAGGAGATGGATATCTGGATCAATGACCGGCAGGCTGAAAACCCTGCGCTGACCAGTCTGATGGACGAGTATGTCTGCTTTGCATGGCGGACGACAGCGGAGCCACTGAATCAGGCTTCATCCATAGTCATGCAAGGGATTTGAGGGTTATTGGGGAGTGAAAATTAATTTAGGTTAATTAATATAATTAATAGGCACTCCCTTTTTACAACCATCCTCTTAATCCATGCGGTTCCCCCAGCCATGGCTCCTCCTTAAGGCCAGGTGCATTCCATTGACTGGCCCTCGCCAGCACTAAAGAAATTCATCCTATGCAAAACAAACAACGATGGGAGCCAGACTGGTTTCGACAGTCACTTCTGAACAACCATATCGACAAACTGATAGAGCGCTATTCCTGCCTGCTGGCACTCCGAACAGATCTGTTTTACCAGGATCATACCGCTAAGTTTTTCCTGCGGGATCATCGGCAACTCGAATGAGATATCCGAAAGCTGATGAACCGTATGATGCAACTCGAAGCGGTGGTCGGTTTCTTCTGGGTTATCGAATGGACAGAAGACCACCACTACCATGCTCATGTCGTGTTCTGGCTGGATGGTAGTAAAACTCAGAATACCTATCCCTGGGCACAGCAAGCCGGTTTGTACTGGTGTATATGACCAAAACCCAGCAGAAATATGGGCTGTTACTGTTCGGTTGCAATGAGGTCCCCGAACGACCTTCAAGCAGACGGCCACGTAAGAATGTCTTCTAAGTAAGGCAATTTTTTACGCCAGCATCTCATCGTGTGAGAACCACACTACTCCCACCCTCATAACACCTTTAAACCATCCAACCGCACGGTGTCTGTCAGTCCTGCTGGGACGGTTAGACCTGCGAATTGTCTGGTAGGAACCAATACTATTTTTGCCAACTCCTTGATTGCTTTCGACGATAACGCTCTGGCCCCCTCAGGGTCAGGATAATTGCCGACAAAGAAAACTGAGATTTATGCTGGCAGAACTAGTGTCTGCACCACTGTTTTTTCTGGCACTGCGTTTTATGTAAAAATGATTGCGATGGAAAAAAATACTGCCTGACCTGTGGTGTTGTGACCCCAGTTTCTATTTAAAATAGTTTCCTGCAAAAAACTGCTCGTAACCACCTGATATATTATTACCGCATAAATGATAAACACTACTGATCAAACTTGGCTGGGTAAGGATCTTCTTTATCTTTATCCTTACAAGGATGCCGTAGCCATTTTTGCCAACCTTGAGGATCCTCCTGAATATCAATTTCGCTGTCAAAATCCTCCAGCTCGCAACTATCTAACTTCTCTTCAACACTGTGTTTATGGCGTATAAATGATGCCAACTGATCCTGGTCGAAGGTACCTGCAAGGTAGGGATAATTGATAATCATCTCAGCCGCCCCCTGGACTTGAAGCATTGTATTGATTCGACCAAAGAGGCGATCAACCCGTCCATTCCTCTGCTCGTTATCACCAGGAGTCCAGGCGATGCCATAATGATGAACTTGATTGCATTGAAGATGAAGATTCACGCCTTCCTGCAACACAGAGGTTGCTACCAGCACATTAGGGAAGAAAGGTGAATTAAATCCACGAATTAAACGTTCGCGATTTTTTGACTGCCCGCTGGCATACCAACTTGGACTACTCAAGCTAGTGAACTCGCGCCAAGTATATTGAGTATTATCTAGTTTCTGGCCAACAATTTTCACACATAGCGTTTCGAAAGTTTCAATGGCAGCCACAAAATAACGTAGCATCAGTGATCCATTCAATTTTGGGGTGACCCATTCTACAAAATGCTGATATCGCTGCTGGACCTCACCTGTTTGAGGTCGACGGTTGAACTCTGTAAACCAGCAATAGAGCTCAATGATCACAGGGCTGGCAAACAGGTAACCCGTGCGAAGATAGTTGGCAAAGTTCTCAATAATTGCCATACCGTTAGGCTGGTCACGCCACTTAATCAATTGCTCTTTTGCTGGCCGCGGCAGCTCATGAAACATCAATCCCCAGGCTGTGGGCAAAGCAGTGATATATTTGATTTTCTGAGCTGTTGTCGACTGCTGCAGCCGGGCATCTCTCGCGGCATCACCATAGCTGTCACGTTGACGTTCACCAGACTCTTTGCGGTAATGATAATGATAGGTCCCGGTCGTACCATCCAATGCAGGCTCAAGAAATAATGAAAAGAGGCTTTCAGGGCGACGGAAACGCAAACTAACGTTGGCGCAGTCGGTACTGCGCAGGCCCGTTTTCTTCATAACAAATAGCTCGGCAATTTTACTTGAAAGCTTTAGCTCGTTATCCGTTTCAGGCTCATCTGTCTCCCCGTCCTCCAGCATATGCTCATCAAAATCGGACTTTTCATTGGATTTTTCCGATAAAAGCTTAACAAAAATATCTCGGGACCAACCCGACTCTCGCCATTCTGCCAGCGCCTTTGCAGGTAGCTGCCAGACATTCATCAATCGCTCAGCCATTATTTCATCATAACGTGCGTTGATGCGCTGAGTAATTTCGCGTACAGATGGTATTCGACGAACAAAAACCAAATGCTTACTACAATGTAGCGGCTGAGACTGCTTGAACGGATCACTGGTAAAGCAGGCCTCTACCAGAGTGTCGTATTTGGGATGATCTGGAAAGCGGTTATAGATATCGTGAAACTGCCGGGTCAAGCTATTGAGCAGAGCAGAATCCGGCGCGTGGTTGAAGTCATTATGGATTTGCCCCTCTTCATCACTACTATTATCCCGCTCACTTGCGGTACTGCCCGTTGATTCAAACCCTTCAAGATAGCCATATAGCATGCGCCTGCCGCCACCTGCCTTTTTCTCTTTGTCCAGTTGAACCACGAGTTGTTTCTGATATAGAGCAAAAAACAACTCAGCATCCATCTTATTAGTAAAACTGGAAATGCTAGCGCGCTCATGACGATATTCATATTTGCTGTGGCTGCTCTCTCTGCCCTGCATTTTGCGCAGTCGGCGGATGGCAAAATCATTCATCAGCGCACGGACATCATCCTCTGCATAACGTTTTGGCATGTCACTGAAGTAGCTAAATATGTCATAAACATTTCGCGATGCTGAGTGATTTGGAGTTGCCGTCAACAACAGTACATTGCTCCCCAGCCGGTCCTGCGCATCACCAAAGAAGGCCTGAGCGGCGGCGGCACGCTGTGATCCGCTTCGGTTACGAAAGTAATGAGCCTCATCGATTATAATTAAGTCAAACCCTCCTTTTCCAAGAGCTTGCTTAATCTGCTGACGATATAACACGCCATAAGACGCGGCAGCATTTAAAGCATCTTTTTTTTCATCTGGAGGGACCAGACCGCTTAGTGAATGGATAGTAGTAAGGTAAAAATGGTGAGATTTTTTTTCCACAGCGGCCGCCAGCTCCGCCAGTCTGCCATAAATTTGTGGGGCATATTTTGTCTTACCCTCTAAAGTGGTAAAGGCATTATGTTCAGCCCGATAGTGTATCTCTGTGAAAATGCTAAATTCTCTCTCCCAGTTATCACAGAGCGTCCTGTTAGGTGCCATAACCAGAATGCGTGCATCAGGTTTTGCCTGCCATAACAACAACATTACTCCCATCGCCTGATAAGTTTTCCCCATGCCGACTTCATCAGCAAGGAGTGCCAGTCGTTGTTTATTCAGCAAATTCCACAACCCAGCCACCCCCTCTGCCTGCTTCGCCGCCATGCTGGAAGCACCGGATTGATACTGCCAGTGCGTATCAGTTGCATCGAAATTCATCACGGCTGAAACCTCAACCGGGGTAATGATCTGTTTTAACTTATTCGCCATAACTACAGTCTTCCATGATAGCAGCGAGATAACGTAGGCTAGTGGCATCGCTAGTTAGGGGGGGAATTGCAACCTGTAGAGACTCCCACAAGTGCACAGCCACAGATATGGCTTCAGCCCCTTGTTTGTGACGTATGCTTTTAACACGCTTTCTTGCCAGAGCGGCCAGAGTGTTAACTTCTTGGGCCAGAAACCAGTTAAATACTAGCTGAGTCGGTTGATTTATACGCTCCCTGGCTATTTCAGCCAATTCCTGTAAGCAACCTGGTTCACTGAACAAACGACGATACAGCTGAGTGCCATCGTCCGCGTCTGCTAGCCAGTTGCGCCGTTGTTGGATAGCCTGAAAGAGGCGGAAATAGCTAGTGGCATCTAAATTCATGGCTTGCGCCATCCCCTCACTTTGCTCTTCATCCTGCGCGCCAGCACAGCGCAGCATAAGGCGATCACTCAATGCGGGATCCACTGAATTCAGATAGCTGTTAAGTAAGTCATCTAGCGACTTAAAGCTCAACGCACGCCGGTGTTCAATACCGCTTTCAACGATCATGCCCTGCCAGTCGGTTATTCCAGTTCTACGAAGGGTATAAAAAGGGTTATCCAATACGGCATTGCTTTTTAATACCGTCAATTGCCGGGGCGATTTCAGACCTATACCGGTAGCTTTCCATACCAATTCATTTGCCCCGTTGATACCGGGCAATATCAGTTGATAACCTGACGCAGGCTTACCACCGAACCATTGCCCGGAAATCTGATACTCACATCGAGTCCAGTCAAAAATAACGCTCAGATCGAAAGGTTGAAGTTCATCAGGCTCCAGCGCCTCTTCCTCCAACAATGCTTCACTGGCGAAATTCTCTTCATTAACATCATCCCATTCTTTGCCGCAAATCGTGATGTTACGAGAGACCGGATGCACAATTCCCGCTTCTACATTCCAGTTTGCCTCAGGTAAGCTGCTGCAACCCGGGTTGGTGAAATTCCAGGACCCCACGGCAAGTTGCGTACCGGTATTGCTTTTCGCCAGCCAGAGCTTGGCGTGGGTCATCAATGCCCTATCGTCCTTGGGCACTGGAGAGCGATACACGGTAAGCTTTTTATTTGTAATCATTGCCTGAATACTGTCACTCCATCGAGTGCGGATATAACGTCCCTCAACCAAATCCGGAACCAGTTCTACGAGCACTTCATGCCCAATATTGTCGATAAACCCTGCTAAATCCTCAGCAAGATAAGGCGACCAAACACTGAGTGTATGAATCTCACCGCCGTTTTTTAATGCATCTAGCAGTGTGCAACCAGCCAGACTGTGAATAAATGACCAATCAGGATCATCACCGAGAAACTTGCGACGGGTTGGGAAAAATTCTTCATCATTCAGACTGTTATCAATTGTGGTAAAAAATCGTTTTACCTGCTGGTATTGGGCATTACTTGCAACACAACGAAAATCCACAGTTTCTTGATTTCGCCCCCACCCACTAAGCGTAAGGTTGGCACTGCCCGCACCCACAATAATCTTTCTGTAGTGATCTTCGAGATAAAATACTTTTGGGTGAAACAGCCCGCGCTCTTTATCCAGATAAGACTCTTCGCTTTGAGCCAGCTTACGCACCGACACCGGATATACCGCAATGGAGGTACGTTTCGGCTTTTCTTTCGCAATCATGCGCGGATCGCAGTAGATGCGGAAATCAATACCACTCTCATTCAGCGCACGCTGCAGACCTTCGTAATCCATACGACTAACGGGCGGGTCCATACCCAACACAGCAGGAAGTACCCACGTTTCAACAAAAGAGATATCCAGATTAAAGGTGGTGAGCCAGACACGTTTCAACATACCCATATCAGCAATTTGCTTTTTGAAGACATCTAACAGCTTCATGCAGAATGCCCCCATAAACCGTTCAGCAAATGTCTGAACTGTGGTAGATAATAACGGTTTACCCAGTCGCTATTCTGACGATCTTCGCGTAGCGAACATGGTGGTACCTGCAGCAAAATATCATCACCTTCAAGCAGGAGCCACGGGAACTGCCCCCTTGACTCCATTATCTTGTGATGATAATCCAGCAAGCCTCGAACCTGATCTTCCAGCGACGGCATACAGGCCAGTGCTAATAGTTGCTGAAAACGTCTGGCGGGCGTACCGGAAAGCGAGGAAAGGAGCACATCATTTTCCAGAAGCTGAGCCGCCTTTTGTGGCAGATCAAGTTCCGTAAGACCGCGCGACTGCCAGAATTGACGAAATTCTGCCAAAGTCTGACTACTCTGTCGGCGTAAGCCTGAAAACATCAGGTCGATCAGGGATAAAAATGGCTCCGCCTGACTGATATGTTGTAACGCCCTGAGGTCACTTTCATTCATTTCAGGCATACTTTTCGCCTGATGCATGGCACGTTTGAAAACTTCAGCATCTGTAAGCTCTAACTCGTCCAAACGTTTCTGCTTGAGTACCCGATAAATAGCACCCGCTGCATATTTATCTAACCCCGTTCTTTGTAGCCAGAATATTCGCGAATAATCCCCGACCATTTTCGGGTCGCGGAATGCCTTTACATACGCCTTTTTTAGGCCGACAGGAATATCTTCGAAAAATGGGTTGAGGTCGCGCTTATGTGAGGCCTGCATTTTCAATTGCATGTAAGTCAATGCCGCTGCATGTAATTTTTTCAGCTCTGGTACATTCCGAATAAATGCCTCTGCTGCCTGCCACACTGGCTTGCTTTCCGGAAGATCATAGCGATAATCAGTAGAGAAAAAATGCATTTTCATCATTGGCGATTTATAGCGCCCATTGGTACCAAGAGCGATCTGATTAGTCAGTAACTCACTACTTTTCTCATGACCAAAAAATATCTGAGGATTTTTATTTGCAGCGTTCCATTTAGATCTGGCTTTATTAATACCCTGCACACCAGTGAGAGTGACACCTCTTTTTTCAGCCGCCAGCATGGAGTAGATATAAATATTTTCCAAATGGATCAGACAGGCAACTCTAAACTCATGTAATTGCTTTTTGGGATACAGACCTTTCATCACGCCTGAAGTTTGCAGCTTTTCATCGACCAGTATCTGGCGCAATACGCTGTGATGCAGCAGATTCAGCGTATATTGCCGTACATCATTTGCGATAGAAGTAATACGGCTATGAAAGATGTCCTGCCCCCAGGACGACCAGATGACTAATTGCCCAAGCGGATCCACATTCAACTCACCCGTTAGCGAGTCATCGTATTCAGTCAGAAATTTCTCGATGTACATTTCGTTGCGTCAGTCGCTTATGCCCACAGGGCTAACAACACGCAATCAGTGCACTGCGAAAGCCCTTCCATGTTCCACTTTCTTTCCTGGCACTTACCAAATCAGCAAATCAGTGGCCGATATTGATGAGTGCTAAAATGCAGATAACCAGAAGCTGTAGCTTCTGGTTATCTGGCTGGATTACTCGCTTTCAGGCTCCAGTAAAAAACTAGGTTTACCGTAAGACGAAACAAACAATCCTTTTACCGCGCGCGTTGCAGCCACATGGAGCAACGCTCGTTCATTAAATAATGCATCGCGCTGTTCTACAGGGTCATCAGATGCAATTGCTTTGACTTCCGGCACAACACCATCGTTGATGCCCGCAAGAAACACATACTGGAACTCCAACCCCTTAATGCGGTGCATCGTTGCCATACGCACACCAGGGCGTTGATCACTATCACCACTATCCTGACCTAAATTATAGGTCTCGATTCCAGCATCATTCAGAGCAGAAGCATAACGCTCGTAAGCATGCTTCGTACGAGCGGTAATGCAGATATCCTGGGAACGGACATCATTGGCTAACAACGCCTGAATTTGCTTGATAATCGTCGCAGCCTCTTCTTTAAAATCTGAAGCATGAGTGATCATGGGTTTTTCACCATGAAGCAATGATAAATAATCGTTGCTGGCATCAGTTTCACCATCCAGGTTGTCAACCTTAACGCCGGTTAACAACCCGACAGCAAACTGTCGCGTCTCTTCTGTAGTCCGGTAGTTAATTTTCAGTTTTTTACTACGGCGCCCACGAACGTTAATCCCACACTGACCTAGAACGACTTTATTGCGGTAAATACGCTGATGTCCATCACCCACGATAAAGAGATCGTTAGGAGACTCTGGAACCAGGCTACGAATAAGGGTAAAGGCCGGTGCGCCTATATCCTGAGCTTCATCGACTACGATACTGCTATAAGGCAATTGCACCTGTTTTTCTTTAAACAGAATGATAGCCTCATGCATGGCATCTCCCATCTCTCGCAGTTTGGCTCGCGCCATTTGTGCCCGGAACTCTTCGAACACAGGCCAGATTTTCGCACGCTGAATACGGGATAACGCCGTGCCACGACCAATACGACTCACCTTCAGATATTCTTCACGGCTGTAAACCGCATTCGGCTGAACAACACGTTGCCACTCTTCAGAATAAAAGTTATCCGGTAATCCCAATTCAGCAGGAACTTGCTGCAAGGCATAGTTCCAGCATTTACGTCGCCCTTCATCGCTGTCATAGACCACGCGGAAATCATATCCATGGCGTTTAAGCTGCTCGCTCATCCAGGCATCAATGTTAACAACTTCAATACGCGCCATCTCCTCACGGCTACACAAACGCTGGAGGTTGGCGCGAATATCCGCCGCCAGGTTACGGGTGAAGGTTGTGAACAGAACTTTTTTACCGGGTTTATCGGCCAGGCGTTGGGATAACCAACGTGCACGATGCATCGCAACAACTGTTTTACCCGTGCCTGCACCACCTAACACTCGCACCGGACCATTTGCCGGAGACTCCACCAGTTTTCGCTGGCTCGGGTGCAGGAATACACGCCATTTTTCCAGTGGCGCATTGAGCATTTGCAGTAGCTCCTGTTCATTTTCAACGACATGGAAACGACGTTTACTTCTCTCAATTGCCTCAATAAAGTCGTTGGTATCAACAGGCTCATCACGGTGATCGTTAAACTCCTCCAGCACTTCCTGGTAATCCAGACCTTCTGCCAGCCAGTGTAGGGGCTCCCAGGCTTCTGCTGGCATCACGCTTTCCAGCTGATTCAGCCCTGTGGTATCCACAAGAGCCATCACCTGCTCAATAAACACAGGAGGAACACCCAGCGCGAGGATCTGCTCTGCCGTATACGCAGCAAAGAGTTTGGGTTTATCGACAACAGTCGGCTCGGGGGTAGGTTTGATATAGCTGGTATCAATCACCTGAATCGCACCGGTTACCGGGTGAATCGCACATTCGTGTCGCCGCGCCCAGTCGTAGGCTTCGTCGTGCTTATCCACCCACATCAGCATATACAGAGCACCCTGCTCAGGTTTCAGGACGATCCCCCGGTAGGTTTGGTCTATACGCACGGAATGCACATTATTGCTGCGTGCATCGTGGATCTTTTCGTAGTTCAGCCCATTACTCGTCGGATCCTGGCGGAACTTAGAGATGAATTCCTGGACCTTTTTTTGCTGCGCTTTAGGAATCCGCGCAAAAGCCCCCAGAAAACCATCAGAAAGTGCCACCTTTGGCGTTGGAATCGTCATTTGTCACCTCCGGACAGATGCTGCAATGTATTTTCGTCAATTGGCCCGAATGCAACGTGCCAACCCTTACTTGCGAATAAAGCAGTAAACTCCTGATTATCAATAATCAAGGCTTGCTTTTGTAATGGCCAGGCGAGATCGGCTTCTGCAATAATTTCGCCATCGTCATCCTGCAATTCATATCCAACCGTCGGTGCCGGTAGTGATAACGACTGAAGCAAAGCGATTTCTTCTGCGCCCAATAAGCCAAACTCAAGTATTTCTGCCCAGCTCTCGTCAGGCTGAATATCCACTACAACCGAAGTCTGCATTTTTACCGTTTCAGCCTCCTGCGGTAAATGAACCGCTTTACGGCTGGTAAATGTCATATCTGGCAGGAACTGCAGTAAATTCACCATCCACCAGAAACCGTTAAATCCGGCTTCATAGCCATCATCCTGGGAATAACGATCGTCAAAGCAAATATGCAGCCTCAACCAATTTCGCATTTGTTCAATGCTTGTCGTTGATTTAATGGCTTGTTGCGGTACAACAGCTGCCAGCTCAATGAACTGTTGTGATGAACTACAGCTATCCAGTAAACCACCAAATACAAAAGGTTCATCAGGCAAAAGTGCATTCAACCGATAAGCGGGAGCGTTCTCCTGCATTTCATAGGCGTACTTTTGTTTGGCTCCAGTATCCTGCGACTTTTTAGGATCCAGCCACACCCAGGCAAAGGCAGCGGCCATTTTCTGCCATAGCATAGTTTTATTACCGGGATCAGAGAGATAATCGAGTAGCAGTGCAAAACTGTTTCTCTCCCGGAATGAACCTTCAAGCGTAGCAAAGTTTGTATCATGGAACAGGTTATAAAACTTAGGCTGTTTCATATCCGGATTATGGCCAAGCCCCATAACATTCTGTACATGTTTAATGCCTTGTTCTTGAAGGTCAGCCCAGGTCAGTGTCCATACCCAAAAATTACCGCTGTCTTTAATCGCCTGCCGTTTTTGGACATCATCCGACACGCTATCTTTATGAAAAGCAAAACCATCCAGGAAAATTGCTACCGGTTTTATCTTTTCTGACTGCATCAGAGGGTAGAGCACATAATCTGGTCGGCTAAGGATGCCAACCCCTTCTTTAACCCCTAAATCAATCTGTGCTTTGAGATGCCAGCTCATCGCCGGTTCTGTACGGGTATTAATAATCCAGCCTGCATTCTGATGGGCATAACTCCGGCTCACGAGAAGATTTTTGTTATCCTGCAGGCAGTGAATGAACCGTTTTTCCAGTTCACTCCCCATCATGGCATCAAGCGAAATGTTTTTGATGGAATCAATAACGCGTATAGAAGCACTGGCCTTCAGGATTTTCGCCAGTAAGAGACGCGCCTGATCTCTTGATACATACTTCATACGCCCGCGGTCACGGTAAGCGTAAACACAGCGATAGCAGCCGTCTTTATGCGTATCATGGTTGCAGCTGCATTCCACTAGCGCCTTGTAGGCCAGCTCAAGTAATTTCAGAAGGTTGTCAGGTGTACGCATCAATTCTTTGAGTGAGCCAGTCCCCCCTGGTACGGTGTCGTAAATCACCAGATACTGACGCCAGGATTCGCCCTCATTTTCCGGCTCGCGATACACCACGCCTTTCAGATGATCCACGTTACCTTTGAAGTAATGTTTAAGCCCAAGCTGAATGGCTGCACCCAGGGAGGCTTCCACCACGCGATCGTTGCTGTAGCTGGTCACTGGCAGCAGGATACGCAATGCCTCAGATTCCAGTTGGCGATAAAGGTAGAGATAATCTTCAAACTTCGCTTTTTCGGGTTCAGCGCGATATTTACAGCTCAGGTCATGACGAGGTTCATGATCGCGAGGGCGCTGCACCATGCCGCAGCCGAGGCAAACTTTAAACCCGGTGCGTTTCTTTGCCTCTCCTGCGATCATCAGTTCATTGGCATCATCCGCCATTTTGCCAAAGTTGATATCTCGCAGAGTCACTTTGCTCAAAAACTCAAAGCCAAACGGGATTTCTCCTTCATCAATGGCATAAGCGGCCGATACATCCTCTTTTTCGAAGCTGACCAGCAGCTGTCGCTGGAAGAATGCCGGTTCTCGGCTATCGCTCTCATCACTGATCTGGCTGTCCCGGGCGCTTGAGCGGGCATAAACCTGGCGAAGCTTCAGTAACGTCGTTTTTTGTCCGGCATCAGCCCAACCTGGTGTGCCGCATTTTGGACAGTATTTATGCTGATCGCCGGTCTGATCGATATTCTCGCTGTAATTACAGTGGCTGCAAATACGCCAGTTTTCAGGCTCAGACACTTTCAGATCAATCTGTTCGATTTCAACTTTATGCCCACCCGCATAGAAGTTATTCAACGGGGCAAGCTCAGCCAGCGCCGTTGAAGCCGGACGTTCGTATTCGTAGGTCGTGTTCTGATACTCACGCGTTTCCCCACCGTCCTTGCGCCGCCACAGCACAGAACGCAGCGTAATACCGGCCTCCGGGAATGCATAGTTGGGAAGTAATCCTTCATCGGTAAGGAAATTAAGCGTTTGCTTGTTATTGATCTGGTTCACCAGCGTCATTAGCGCCTGACGTTCCGAAGTCAACTCGCGCATATCGCTGTCAAAGTTTTGATCGTGCGGGTCGCTCTCCAGCTTGTCGATACTGCGTTTGAGTTTATCAATCCGGGACCGCAACGATTTGCGATCTTCCACCAGCAGTTTTAATGCTTGTTCGATACGTTGAACCAGAGAACGCTGCCCTGGTGCCCCTTGCAAATATGACAGTAACTGTAGACGAGTGTCTTCCGTAAGATCAGGGAAGATGGATGAGAACTGCTGAGCAATATACACATGATGCTGATCAATATAACGCAGGAAGTTATAAGGGAACCCAGACTTGTGTCCAAACTCCAGCTCGTCCAGCATCTGCTTCACGTTTTTGCTGATAGCAGATGCCGGGACGCCGGTTTTCACCCAGTTGTCCATGCAGAATGCGGCCAGCTGACGCTCCAGGATAGCCGTTGCGTTCAGGAACACACCAGGGGCCTGTACCTGCCCTTGCATCATCTCCAGAGGCTCTTCAAAGAAGAACTGATCGTGCGGGTTCCCCTCAGCCACCGTGATGTTAAGTGCATTGCCGTCTTTACGCCCGGCACGACCAATACGCTGTAAGTAATTAGCCTGTGCGGGTGGAACAGAACAAAGTAATACCGTAGAAAGATCACCCACATCGATACCCATCTCCAGCGTCGGTGTTGCCGAAAGCAGGTTGATATTCCATGGCTGATTACCGCGGTAGAACGATTGTTCCGTAGCCTCACGATCTTCACGACTCAGTAGTCCGGTATGTTCTGCGCCCTGAACACGCGCGATATCCATATTATCCCAGCGCCAGGTCATCGTATTTTCAACTTCCTGATAGCGACCTTCGCAGCGCAGAGAAAGACATGGCGCGTTTCGCCAGTGCCACCCCTGATCGGCCGGTGCCCGAACAACCTCACGACAGCAAGAGCAGTTTAGCTGAACAACATCACGACTCACCACCAGCGCCGAAGGCACTAGCCCCCAAGCTTCTTTGCCTTTTGTGTCAAAGTCTTTTACCAACCCGGCCGTTTTCAGTGTCGCAAACAGACGTCGTAAAACCGTCTCGGCCAGGCTACTGATAAACAGATTATTGCCGTTACTGAGCGTGCGGTTGATCCAATGCTGATACCAGCTGGGGTTAGATTTCGCACCAATCAGTCGATGGAAGCCATTTATTTTTTCAAACGAGGCATAGGCGGGTTTACGCGTTTTCGGACCAATAGACGGCATATAGCGCGAAGTTCGCTCCTTCTGCGTCATCATAAAGGTCTTACCCTCACGCCGATAACTTTCGAACGCCGGATGCAGAACAGCTCCCGCCTGCCGCTGATGCCAAAGAACGCCAATCACCAGGTGTGCCACCTGCTCAACGCTAACCCCAACCATTTCATCACCCAGCTCTTCGACAAGCTGTTGGTGAAGCGCCGTTATCGCTGAATTGAAACGTGCAACATCAATTCCTGCAGCTGCGTAACCGGTGGCCTCCAGCGTACGTCCAATTCGTGCGCGTAGGGTAAATTCGCTGTATACCTCCCAGTCGAGACGAAGAGAAACCAGCTCCGGTAAATCGGAACTCTCTGCCAGCTGGCCTTCGTTCTTCAACGTCTGGTAATCGTTCATCCACTGCATGTTGGGCGCGATGAAGCTCGCGGCAAAATGAGCATCATCCGGTGAACGTTCACGCGTCTGCTGGCAGACACGTGCCGCAAAGGCATCCAACGGTAACGTTTCTTTTTCACCCAACACGCTGGCGATCTGTCCGCGTACCATCAACGGCCAGGTTCGGGCTGTAAAGAAACTGGCGCGGTGTGCGGCATCCTGTACCGAGTCAGAAAACGTAATCAGTTTTTTATGTTCGTTGAACTGGCTGCCATAAAGCTGATGGATCATCACCGCCGACAGGCTGGCTGCCTGTGACCCAAGAATCGAAATACCCTGTTTGCTGTTGCAGTACGGGCATTCGTTGGCAAATTCCAGCTCATCCTTACGCTCTTTGAGCATATCCGGGATAAGTACTTGTAGCAGACCAGTATGGCCACAATGCCCGCACTGCACGTTAGATTGCTTATTGAGCTTTAAACAGGAAGGGCACAGCTTCTGGTGAACACCGCTGACAGGTTTATCGTTGTTATCCGGGAAGGCCAGTACAATAGAACGGCCTTTTTCGAAGAACTGACGATAAATACCGTCCAGATCAGTTTCGAGTTGAACGCTCTGACCATGGCGCAGGCTCGCCCACCCGGTAGCATGGCAGTCACGACAGTGAATCACGGGAAGATAATGTTCGCGATCTTCCACCGCGACATCATCAGCAAAAACAAGCTCAGGTGTTTTTGACACGCTGGCGACCAGGCGGCGCATCTCGCGCAGCCACAGTTGAGAACGTAGTTGCACAAAAGGCAGAACAGGACGCGCTTTATTCGCTTGCAGGCGCTTTTCCCGATCTTCCTGTTTTTCTGGAACGTCCAGGCGCGCCTGGGCAATCAGTGCCAGAATGCTTTGCAGCACACGGGTCGCATGCCCGGCACTTTCTGACAGCATCACCTGGAGATTTTCCAGGCACTGCTGTTCCGACAAAATTCCCCCCTGCAAATCCTCAAGGAGTACGTGCAGGATGCTGTGGCGACGTAACAATGAGCCCAACTCAATACGCTTTTCACGTCCGAGATCGCTGTCCAGATCGGCAGGTAATTGCAGTGAACTATCCGGAAACCATAGTGGAATTTGTCCGTTCAGATAATCTACCGGGCTGGCGTACGTTTGCGGATCCAGCGCAGCGCTGACATCCTGGCCCGGATACTGACTGTACTCGATGGTATAACCTTGCAGATATTCCGCCGCCGTGTAGCGATCTTCGCGAATAACCGCGTCATCGCTAAACGACTGATCAAAGATCGTTTTCGCATAATCGAGTAGTTGTCCCAGTTCGTCACCTACGGTAGCCGACGTCCCCACACAGGCAAAACGCTTGTCATCGACACCAATATGATGCTTTAAGCGACGCACCAGACAGGCCAAATCCGACCCCTGCGCACCATCAAACGTATGCAGTTCATCCACCACCAGATAACGCAGTGACCCAGGCTGGTTATAGCGCCAGAGCTTCTGATCGCCGGGGCGCATCAGCAGGTAATCCAGCATCTTATAGTTGGTTAGCAGGATATCCGGCGGGTTCTCACGCAGGGTATGTTTGCAGGTGATGACTTTATCCGCAGACATCTTTTTGCTGGGTTCGATTTCACTGTCGCCAACAAACAGGCCGACGGTCACTTTGCCATGCAGTTGCGGATCGCTGGCGATGGTTTTGGCGAAACGGCTGGCCTGATCGGTTGCCAGGGCGTTCATCGGGTAGATGATGATCGCTTTAACACTGGCCTCTGATGCCCCAGCACAATGGTTAAGCAGCGGGAACATAAAACATTCCGTTTTACCGGAACCCGTACCGGTCGCCACCAGCGTCGGCTGAGGCGTCTCGATGCCCAGGCGCTGGAACGCCTGCGCCTGATGTGCATGCGGTGGGAACGGCAGCGTCAGGTTAGGGAAGAAGTTCAGCGGTAAGTCACTTTTGCGAAACGGCAGCTGAGCGGAAAGATACGGCCCTTTCAGCAGCGTTTCCGGCTGGGACAGAAATTGCTCCAGCATCGAGACGTTATTATTTTCTTCACCATTAAACAGCGGGCTGTTAAGCGGGAAGGCTGCCCGTAAAAAGGAAGCAACGCTGTCGGCAACCTGCCGACTGACAACGGAAGGCAGCATCAGGCACTCCTGCATTCAGAATAAGTAAGTAAGCATGTTGCGACAGTGTCGGGTAAATCATATTGATTACCAAACATAATCAGCCGCTTCCTTGGCCTTGATATCGTTACATATACTTTGTTGAGCTCTTGTGGATTAGCCCAGTCTATTTTCTCAAGCCCAACATAAATCATGGTGTCAAACTCCAGGCCTTTGACATTCTCAGCGCAGGAAAAATGAACCTGATACTTTTGGGCGAGATCGATATGTTCTGCAACGCGCGGAGTCCTTGAAGACTTCTGAATCAAATCATTGCGTACACGCTCCTCCAGTTCCCGTGCTAGAGCCAGGTCTGGACAGATAACAGCAATAGTCCGCCCATGAGGTTGTTCACTAATGAGATCGACCAATTCAGCATCAATATTGTCGAAAGGTTGGTTGATGAACTTTTTATTAGTCCCGTTTTGCGCTTGTTCTCGCCAGAGAGTGAGCTGCCCTGCCGACTCCTGCACGCGACTATCGTTCTGAACTAACGCGCGAAAGAGCATCGACGTCGCCGCAAGCTGCGGCTCTCGTTCCTGTCTTTTATTTTCTTTTAGCAGGAATTTTGTCAATGAATGGTAAGGGAAACAGGCATCAAGATCGCGAACATTCCCACGCCCTAGCTGCTGATGCATATCCCCCACTAGCGTTACCGCGTGATATTTCGGATCGGCCTGTTGAGCCATCAGGAAAACCTGCACCTCTGTAAAATCCTGAACTTCATCAATGAAAACAGAAGGATAGAAAGGTTGCTCCTGCAAGCGTGGAGCAAGCCGACTGGATTGCGCACCACGCGTTATGATTTGAGCAAGCGCTAACAGAATATCTTTGTCATGATCTGCCAGTAATTTCGCTTTCAGACGTTCTGACGCCTGACTCACATGCGAGTAGTCCTGCCAGTATTGCGGGAAGGAGAGCAACGCATCCCGATAGAGATCGGCATACTGCCACGAGCTATAAATCCGTTGCATCTGAGAACGAAGCCGTGCTGCGAGGGAGGTTTGCGTTTTCTCATCACCCACTTCAATTTTGCGTACAAAAGGGTTGGACTCAGACAACGAAAAAATGCGTTTCTGGTTAATACCAAACAGCTTTTGGTTGATGAGATGGATGTTGACCGCGTCAAAATCTTTCGCCCACGTAATTTTGATGCTATTCACCACCGGTGGAATATCACACACCAGTTTAAGATCGGTGCGACATTCCCAAATAATCTCAGCATCTTCAGCAACATAAACGCTCAGACCATCTTCGCTTCGCACGCTGCCATTTTGCGCAAAAATGTTGAGCAAATCGGTGTATGTTTCAATCAATATCTCCGTCGCTTTCCGGCGAATTCGGTCATTCTCATCACGGACCCGTTCGACAACGACTAACACCACGCTCATTTCACGCAGGGTTGTTACTGCCGCTTTAGCCTCTTTTACAATCAGCCATTCTTCCTCAGACGGATGCACCCAGAGCGTATTCTTATCAAACAAATCACGTTCGATCCGCTCATGTGCATTGACCAACCGGCTCAGAAGGTTATCCAGTGCAAAAGCGTCGCCAGAATGCCCGGAGAGCTGATTGAAAAGAGAAGCATAATCTGATGCAAGGCTCCGTTTCACGAGTTCCAGTAAGGCATTTCCGGCTTTAGTTTCCGCCAGGAAATGTGCTTTGAGTAGCTCAGCGGGGATGCTGAGTGAGGCCAGTTGTTTTTGCAGTTCAAGCTGAAGGAGAGCGCCGATTGCTTGCGCGGACGCATGAAGCCAGTTCATGGTTGTTTCAGCAGAGAAATCATAGGAAAGATTTTCTGAGACATTCGTATACCTAGCGCGAGTCACTTTCTGCCCTTCCGCGCTGGTCGACGTGGAGCGCTGCTCAAGCTGGCGAACATTGTTAAGCCGATAAACCAATGAACGGTACTCTTCTATTGGTAGTTTATCGATGCTCAGCGACTGGCAGGAAGCCTTCAGATAGTTTACCAGCTCTCCCGTTCGTACAAATCCCACACTGCTTTCATCTAAAAAGTCAGCATTAAACTGTTCTTCATCGGGGGTACGGGCTAAGTCGCATAGTGTCTTCGCACGCCCCAGTGCCACACAGGTTTTCCCTGACCCGGCAACACCTTCAACAAGCATGGGGCCCGTAGTGGTCGCGCCAGCCATAACGCTGAGTTGTTCTTCTGTCGGGTTCAGAAAGAAATAGCTGCTCAGCCCAATATAATCGTCACGGTCATCATCGCTGCGACCATAAATATCGTAGTGATTTAAATGCTCCTCGGCATCATCCTGGAACAACTCATAATCTTGTCCAGTCGCAAAATCCAACCAGTTTTCCGACTCCTGCTCGATACCGTCAGCTGGAATGTTTTCGAGGAGCGGTGACAATGCCACATCTGTCACAACGGCTTGCTGATGTTTAGGTCGATACCAGCGCTGTAAAGAGAGTTTCAGATTATTAATTACAGTCTGAAGACCTTGCTTACCTTTATCCGCAATTGACGTTGATTCCATGACCTGAAAATTCTTGATGTTCTGTGCCGCTTCAATACCACTAAAACGAGCGAAATTGCGGATTTCGACAATAGTGTACCGCCCCCATTGATTGCTTTCAGATCTCAACCCAATTTGGGCCTGGCGGCATAACCGGCCAATCGGTGAGTCAGGGGTCGCGTATCCTAACTTAGTGCTGGCGTAATCACAGGTCGCCAGGGAGGTACGCAGCACCTGACGGCCCGAATTTTCAGTGTCAATGACGACTGTTTTCCCGAAGCCATGGCGATAAAGCTCTTCATAGCCTCTTCGCTGAAAAGCACTCGCGGAACGCCGACGCTCTTCCGCGAAACTGATCACTTCATTGAGTGCATCCAGTTCCGATGTTGCAACGCTATGTCGTTCGGAAGATTGTTCGTCAGAGAGTTGATCCAACTGCTCAGGTAACCGGTATATCGCCATGTAAACGTCCTGAAAAGGGCGTAGCCCGGGCTACGCCTGATACGTTAATTGATATGTTCTGAAAAGAATGACCAGGCGACTTTATAGTCATCTTCACGGTCAGGTTTGATAAAAGGTGCCTGCCAGGTAACGGTTCGGCGCTCGCCTTCATCGCTTCGGGTATAATCATCAAAAGTGACGCTGACGGTACCGGTTTGCAGATGTTTAACATCATCCCAGCCGATAGCTTGATCGGTGCAGTCGCCACCGGACCAGTCCGGGCTGTCGACATCATAGACAAAGCCGTTTTTCAGGTCGGATTTACGCGCGGTACGCGGCAGGCCGACGCCCACCAGCCCTTTACTTGGGGTAAAGATGATGCGGCCATTTTGATCATACCAGGTATCGGCTTCGTACTGGCGCATTACCGGGAACTGGACACGGTAAATAGTAAGCAGTTCTTCGAGGATTAACCCCAGCGCCTGCGCCACCAGTACGTCGATTTCCACCAGCGCCTGACGGCGGCTGTAGTCGGAGCGTAAGGCGCAGTTACGCTGCCACTCTGGAGTCAGATTGGCGAAGAAATCTTGTGGAAGCTGTGGGAGATTGCGGCTCCAGCGTTGGGTGTTGAAATCTGGGGTATAGCAAGATTGCCAAAGCTCGGAGTAATGCGCTGTTATTACATTATTAACTAAGCCACGAGCAAATAGCCTTGCCCCTACATCTGAAAGCATTGGTAAAATTCTCACTAATTCCGCCCGACAATCGCTTTTACCCGTTGTTTTAATTACAAAGTCAAAAGGTAAGGAATTAAAGCTGGTATTGAAAATCACCAGTTGTTTAGTGTCTTTGAAAGTTAATGAGAATCCCCCATCTATATGGGCTACATCTTTGGGTATAATTGCACCTATAGCAGTTCGCTCCGAAGAACTACCAATGGCTCTTCTATTTATATGACGATAATAATCCGTCACCTTCCTCGGCTCATCTTCACCAGGTTCAGTCCATGTAACGCGTGGAGTACGTTTGACATATTCCTGTGCATCACATGCCGGAATGTAGTTAGTGCGCGGCAGGTAATCGTCGGGCAGTGTTAGCAGGTCCAAGCAGTCATAATGTCCTTTCTCGGTGCAAATCTCTCGAGGTGTTTTATAAAGCGGCGTTCCGACATAGAAATGTGGTCCAGATAGAATCCATTGTGCAACATCCTCCGGGAATTGGGTATGCCGCTCAATGGTGCCATCACTTTGTTGATTTGTTTCATGCCACATTTCAAGAGACAGATATTGTCCCTGCAAATCCCCTAACCGTTTGGGCTGATCTGCAAATTTTTCAAGTACAGAAACAAGCGGCTCAGCATGAAGCGCAGGAAGTCGAGCCTCAAGAGCCGGCGTTCCCTCTTCATCATAAAGGGTGGCAAATAGTGCAAGCCGTTCCATTCCAACGGTCAAAATACGGCTTTGATGCCCCGCTTCATTCCAGGAACCTGTTTCATCATCTTTAATGCCACCAACTTCACCGGAACCATCATGTGCAAGGCAAAGCTCGATCGTTTTGGCTGAGAAAAGGTTAGCCATATTGATAAAACCGACAAATTGATTCTGTGAAGCCGTATAAATATTAATGCTGAATTTAACCCTGTGACCAATTGGGAAAAGCATATGCTGATTCTGAAACTGAAAATGCGCCCTCAGTCTCGGGTACACTGCCGCACGCAACTGCCCTCCTTTCGGGTCATCATAAATCCCTTCCGGGTGCAGGAACCCTGACACACCTTTCTGCGCCCCAAGGCGCCAGGCCTGCGGCAGGAAGCATTTATACAGATTGGTCTGCACACCACGCAGCACCGGGTAATTCTGCTGCGCATTCAGGAAGTTCTGCATCCCTTCGCAGCCTTCATACTCGCTGCGCCATGCATTTTCCAGCGCCGGAATAGCGTTAAAGGTATCAGCACGCAACGTCGCCAGCTTCGAGGCGCTCAGCTTACGCAGCACAAACTCCGGCTCGTAGTCGCCCAGCACGCCAGCTTCCTGCCATTCTACTTTCAACCAAGGCGGGTTTCCGAGCATTAGGTCAAAACCACCGCGCTCGGCGAACAGATCGCTGAATTCCAGATCCCAGTGGAAGAAACGATGTTGCTTCTTCAGCGCATCAACAATCGCCAGACGTGGCAAATGGCGGAACAGCACATCGGTTTTCAGGCGACCAGCACCGGAAAACAGCGAAGACTCTTCACGCACCATGCCCTCGTCGGCAAACAGATCGCCGGTGGCCTGCTCTGCGGCTTCAGTGACTCTTTCCGTGACGACAATACCATCGAGCAGAGTCTCCATCTCCATCAGCCACATACCGCGATCGGGCAGTTCATCCGCTTTGTCGATCGGCCAGAACCACAGCGCACACCAGTAGTCCATCACCCAGCGCAGTTTCAGATAGGTACTGTTATCTTCGAGGCGGCCGCTGAAGGTTTCATCTTTGCTGCTTAAAGAAGAGCGGGCTTGGTTCGTATTTTCCGCAGGCCAAACCGGATAATTGTCGGCGGTTTTCTGGCGCTCAGCTTTCAGCTGCTGACGGAACGTGTTCCAGAGCGCTTCCACTTTGCCGCTGATGCGCTGCACATCGGCAATCTCATGCGGTGCAAGGCTTTTGGTAAACTCTTTGCGCCAGCTGTCCAGCGCTTTGAAATCATCCGGATAGCGCTGTTTGACGGTTTTGTCGCTGTAGTTGGCCATACCGCTATCCGGCAGCAGGAAGTGGAAAATCTGCTTCTCTTCGCGTGGAATATTCATCGCCAGCTCGGCCGGTTCACTGTTAAGCCAGCTCGGATCTTTCGCTTTTTTGTAGGTCAGCTCGCTTTTGTTGAACACCTGACGGCGTGCGCCCACCAACGAGTTGCCACAGTGCAGCTGGTAGCCAAACCACGGTACAAATGCATCGCCGCTAATGGCATTCAGCCACAGCGACACTTCCGCCAGCTCCACCGCCACCGGGTTTAAGTCCACGCCGAATACGTTGTTGTCGGCAATGTACATCTTCACCCTTTGCAGCTCCTGGGTGTAGCGATCCTGAGGAATACGGCGACCTTCCGCCTGCTGTTTGTGGAACAGGTAAGCTTCCGCCAGCTGGTTGATGGCTTCGTTAAGGAATGCTGCGCTGCCCATCGCCGGTTCGCACACGGTGAGGTTTAATATGGCGTCGGCTTTGGCGTGCGGATCGGTAATCGGATCAATTTGCTCTTTAAACAGCTCTTTCAGGGCATATTTGACTAACGAGCGGGTCAGCACTTCCGGGGTGTAGTAAGAGGCGGATTTTTCGCGGTCACGCCCGGCCATCCGATAGATAAAGCTGCCTTTACGGTGAATACGCAGGCTGCCGTCTTTTTCGTAAACCTTCTCGTCGTCGTGGTATTTGCCGATCTCGTCTTTGCTGACGAAGTAGCCTGTCTCCAGCTCGTTAAACTCTTCTCCGGCTTTTTTGACCTCGTAGAGGTCATCACTGGCAAAGAACCCTCGGTAAGAGAGCAGCGCTTCATACACTGCACCTAACTGGTTGATACCCAATTGGCGATAGGAGATACGCCCCCGGCGATTAAAACGTCCTTTACCCGGGCGGCTTAACGACATCGCCTGAATAATTTGTTGCAGGGTTTCGTTGCGGAACACCACACGGTTAAGAATACGGGTGTTATTCGCTTCAAAAAGATGACTTTCCAGACGCGGCACGCTGAACTGATGGCTGTGAATAGTGATCTGGTCGCCGCTCTCCAGGTCGCTCTGCATTTTCACGCCGCCGCTGTAGCCGTCACGCACCAGTTTGAACAGCATATTCAGGCTATCGTGGAAGTAGCGCCCATTGCGATCTTCTTCGCTGGTCAGCGGGATCATCTCCAGATCGCGCAGCGTTTCCAGGCTGTAGCCCTGTAGATAGGTTTTGGCGGTCATCGGCGCATAGCCTAGTTCCGGGCGCGCTTCGATATAGAACAGGAACAACAGACGATACATATACCGCAGGCATTCGCGGCTCAACTCATCCGGGTTAATAGCACGTTTCCCGGTATAATAAGCCAGCTCGTTGTCGATGAGATAACGCATCGCTTCATTACCCAACAGCTCAATGCTCTCACGCAGGGCATATTTCAGATCTTCCGACACGCCAAACGCATGTTTGTGCGAATTGTCATCCAGCGAATCGAGATATGGCGCACCGCTGCCGGGTAACAGCGAGTCTTTGTGTAACAACACCGACATCGCTTTCAACGTATCCGTTTCACGACGGCTTAAAATTTCTTCAAAATCAAAACGCAGCAGACGGTTTTGCGCCCACTTAGTACGATCCAGCAATAACAGCTGGCGATTGCCAAGCAGCAGTACAAAACGCGGCGGTTCATTTTGCGTGAAGACCACCGTGGAGAGCAGATCCTGCCAGCTACGGTATTCGCCGTTCGCTTTTTTACGCAGACTGTCGCGCTTATGTTTATCGGTATCTGCCGGGAACTGCGCGGTCAGCAGCGACAGCGCCAGCGGATCCAGCGTTCCTTCATCCTGATCATGTGCTTCAACAATCCACAGCCACGGGCTGCCGTCGGTACTGTTGTAACGAGCCAGTACCGGCAAAGGCGTATCGTCATCCAGCATCTGAATGTGCGGATTGAGTTCATAACCCAATGCCTTTAACAGCGGCTGCCAGCGAGTGCGCTGATCGGCAAGACGCTGCGGGATCTGGCGCTGTTTTTCATGATCAGTGAGTTTGCGGAAAAACTCTGTCGCCAGGCTGTTAAGCTGGTTCCACGGCGCGCGGTAGCCCGCCTCAACCTCTTTGCCCTGTTCACGGGCAGCGCGTTCAGCTTCACGAGCGGCATTTTCCTGGTTAATCCAGGGTTCCAGTACATCGCGGATATCGCTGGTAAAGACTTCGCCCAGATAGTGGTTGGAGTAAAATTCGTTTTCGTTATTAATACCGACCAGCGCCATGATTAGCCCTCCGCTCCGGTGATTACAGCAATAACCTGGATGTAGGGTTCTTTTTCGGTGGTCATGGTGTCCTCAATCCATTGGATATAACTGTCAAAATTGTGTTCGATTTCTCGCTGACGTTGTTCTTTGCGGCTCTGTTTCACTGAAAGCTGCTGTTTATTATCGGCAAAATCCAGCTCCAGTTGACTCAGCTGACGCCCACGCAGAACGTCCAGCTTTTGCAGATGTTCATTGAGCTGCTGATTGATATGCTCCTCAAAAGCATTTCGATCGTGAACAAACACATCCCGCGCATGGGCGATTGCCGCTTCCAGCAGATCCTGTTGACGTTGATGGTTACGATCTTTGCCGCCGCCGTTAGTCAGCTTGCTACTCAGTTGCGGATGTCGTTTCAGGAACTCAGCAAAAGGCAGGCTACCGCTTAACGTTTCGCGGTTAAAGCTCACTACCAGCCACGGGTTCACCATCGGGTGCGACTTACGGTTCGGGAACAGCCCGGAAAGGATGAAGTGATCTTCATCAGGCTCAAACAGGTGCGGCAGGCGCATCACCGGAGCCTGGTGGCGACCAAAGGCGGACTGAATTTTGTCGTCTAACCACTGCACGACCGGGTTAATTTGCCAGAGATACTGCACATCGGGCCAGGCATGTTGCTCACCACGCGCACGCGAAATGGCTTCCGTGATAACGGTTTTGTCCTGGCTTAGATAAAGCTGCCAGTTTTCCGGCGCAATTTCCGGCGGTAACTGGTTAAAGCGACGGCGTAACTCCTCCGGTGCGACCAGCGATAAGGTGTTATCAGGTAAGGTATCGTATTGCACGGTCTGACCGCTGGCCTTCAGATAGCCCAGCGCTTTTTCGCAGTATGCCTGCTCATTATCAAACAGGCTAATGTCGCTTTCGGTCACGGCTGAGGCATCGTTGGACACTGCGCTGCAGATTTCGCCAAACAGGTCGTTTCCAGTATTTTCAGTGACATTGCTATTAAACAGATCATCGAACAGGCTGGCACCATCGTCCTGCATCATGAATTCAGCAACCTGCTCTTCTTCCTCTTCCTGCGTAAATTTGCCAGTAAATTCGGAGCTGTCACCGATATTCTTCTGCGCCTGTTCGTCTTTATTGATCAGCACTTCCAACACACGCATATCACCGTTGATCTGCGGTTCACTGGCTTCAGTCAGCAAGTAACGGATCTGTGGCTGGTGTTTTTGTCCGTAGCGGTCAATACGTCCGTTACGCTGCTGGAATACCATCAGCGACCACGGAATATCGAAGTGAATCATTTTATGGCTGAGGTGATGCAGGTTGATACCTTCAGACGCCACATCCGAGCAGATGAGCAGGCGTAGCGGAGACTGGGTTTTGCCAAACGCTTCGACGGTTTCCATCAGAACTGTATCGCCCTGATCGCCTCGCAACGTGGCAATTTGATCGTCTTTCAGCTTGAGATCGGAACGCAGTTGCTGCCCAAGGAACTCGAGCGTTTTGATACTCTCGGTAAAGATCACCAAACGATCTTCTGTGTTATTCGCTTTCCAGCGGAGATCGTTACGGATGGTCTCCAGCAACAACTGATACTTGCTGAACTGACTGGCATCAATATTATTGAGCGCCAGCAGCAGTGACTCTAATTCGTTAATCTGGCTCTGACTGTTTATTTCTTTGCGGTTCTCAAGCCGCTTCAGGCGGTTAGCCACCACGCTGGCACATGCCATTGGACTTGAGAACAACGCTTTTTCGAGCGTAATTTTGAACAGGCGGCCTTTGTTTGATTGCGAGTCTTCATCATCGTCGTCACGGAACTGGCTCTCAACCAGCCGACGATAAGCTTCTTCTTCGGCCCCGGTTGCCGGGTGCGTGAGTTTGACGATATTACGTTCCGGAAACTCGCCAGCCATCTGATCTTTCACGTCTTTTTTGAAGCGACGCACAACCAGATTTTTATCGGCAAAATCGGCGTATTCATACTCTTTCGGATTAGCAATGGCCGTCGGGTCGAGCATATTCATCAGGCTGGCAAAACTTTCAGCCTTACCGTCATGCGGCGTGGCCGAGAGCATAATCAGCGTATCGCTGCGTCCGGCAAGCAATTTTGCCAGTTTGCTGCGCAAGGAGCTGGTCCCACGTTCAGCGACGTTATGCGCTTCATCGATAACAATAATATCCCACCAGGCATTTTCCAGGTGGTGGCGATATTCGATGTCCTGTTTCAGAGTATCGATGGAGATAATGGTCTTATCGAAATAGTGAAACGGGTTGTGGTTGGTTGGGATACGGTTACGCACCTTTTGTAAACCAGCGGAATCAAGCCGCGTCAACGGAATAGCAAAACGGCTCCAGAACTCTTTCTGGAATTGCGTGAGCATGGATTTAACCGCCAGCACCAGAATGCGTTTGCCACGTCCGCGGCGAATCAGCTCTGAAACCAGGATACCGGCTTCCAGCGTTTTACCCAGCCCTACCGCATCAGCAATTAATATCCGCTGGCGCGGCTGCGCCAGTGCCATGCGCGTGGGATCGAGCTGAAAGGGCATGGAATCCATCGCAGCCTGATGTCCAAAATGGACTTTGCTGTCAGTCGGGACGCGTTGGCGTAGCTGGCTCTCTATGTACAATTGAGCCGCCTGGTAATTGGCTGACTCATCTTCCACCAGATTTGTTTTTGCTGGATCAAGAATCTCGACTTTTTGCTCCAGCTTTGTCAGAAATAGCCCTTCTTTACCGCGTACCAGCTCCGAAATTCCATCACAGGTCAGCAGGTGACCACCATCTCCGCTGTCATCCGCCCGGCGAATGCGCCACTCTGCATCACGAATAACCACCCGCATCCCAGGTGCATAATTTTGCTTATTCATCGGTTTTTCTGTCTGTATGAGGCAGTGGCGGTAACACTATCCCGAGCGATGTGGTGCGGCACACTGCGATAAAAAAGAGGGCCTTAAAGATAACATGAAGGGCAGCGTCAGGGGGATAAAATGGAATGTAATGCGCAGAAATCACGCATAAATTTCAAACAACGATAGTTAAAAAGTGAGTTGGGTCAACTCCCCCACACTGAGTCGGTGGGGGAGAATTCGTTTAGCCTGCGATGATATAACTCTTCAATCCATTATCCGGGGCTATAACCAATGCCCGGCATGTTGCCAGGCGCTCGACCTGATTCGGTATTCGTCCTGAAAAATCGAAGAATGTGTCACCTGTACAACGCCAGTAACTCAGTCCCATATCGAGCAACACATAATGTTCACTGCCATCGCTGAAGGTCACGGTCAGTTCACGTCCGTGATCGGTGTTCTGATTATCTCCTGCTAACCATGAGATTTTCCCTGACCAGGCTGGCCCAAGGTAGCCCTCTTCCAGCAACGTGGTCATAACTTGCTGGCGATCCTGCTCATCAAGCCATGCGTTATAGAGTGAATCGTGTTGGCGAGAACTGTACTCTAACTTTTTAACTGAAACAGTGAGTTCGGCACGTTCTGCCAGCCCCTGTTCAACCAATTCCGTCAAAATTTCACCTAACAAACGTACAGTAAATGGGCTATTGAGATAACGATCACTATAATGGACGTGAGTAATTTCGCGTCCATTAGTAAAAACCTTCTTCCAGCCAGCATGCTGCTGAGCTATCAGTGCCCAGAAACGCGAACCAAAACCTTCCACCTGACCGTCAAGTTGTTGGCTGAGATTGATGCGTACCGCCCCGGCGGGCAATGCTGGCAGTAAGTCTTCTGCACTCAAAGTCTGACCCGAGAATGTTTTTCTGGACGCCCCTTTAATCGTCACTACCGGCGATGCCGAGCTTTGTCCCCATAATTCACCGGGCGAAACGGTGGCACTGTCGGCAGCGGCCCACTGTTGGGTTTGCCCCTCACGAGTGACCTGTGCCAGTAAGTGCCCATTCCCTTGCACAAGTTGCGCAGTGTCTATAGATTTCACTTGCAAGCATTCACCCGGTATCGCCGCTAGCGCGGAAAGCTGATGTCTGGTGCTATCAGCTAAGTTTTCCAGCTGCGTGGCAATCAGCAACTCAACATTGCCCCCAGAGGAAGCAAACTGGAGTAACTCTTTAAATAATGGCCATTGCGCAAAACTCCACTGTTCCTGCGACCCAGCAAGAACCAACGAGCAAGAATCATAAACCTCGCTGTTCAGGCATTGCGCAATACGCAAACTGAGTGGGTTGGTTTCAACCCGACTACTTTCTCCGAAGTACTGATATTCTGGCGCGAGATTAAGCCGCTGTAGATGAAGATTAGTGAGCAGGGTTAATGCCTGGTGACGATCTAATTTGCCGACATAATGCTGACTGTCGTAGCTGAGCAAGCAGTGGTGGCAGAATTTATCACAGCTGCAATCGAGCAATTTTCTGGCGTAATTAAAGACATCCGACCAATTATCGATCAATTGCACTGCATAACCCGCACCACCAGCATTATTATCGTAAATAAAGATAGAATATCCAGTGAAGCCATCGATATCGCGCGCTTGCTGTGTCGTCACGCCCAGCTCAGTATTTTCGATACCCAATTTATGCGCTAATCCTTCACGCAAAGCAACCGCAAGGGAACGCGCGGCAACATCATCCCTGATCAGTAAGCCACTATCATCACTGAGTTGCAGCTCAACCATATCTGTACGGCTGCTATATCCCAACCACAGATCTTTATGAACATGACCGTGGCACAATTTATTGTTCCCCTGCCGATCATTACTACCGCCTCTCAACAGGTAGTGTGTATTTTCCTTCTCCGGGTTCTTTAGATTCTCCGGAGTACGCTGGGGCTGGGTTTGAGATTCTGCCCGGCCACAGGAAAGACAAATTGCGTAGCCATGACCAAATTCACCCTCACTAAAGTGGAACAATTCCCCGCTATGACTAAAACGGTAACGTCCGAGTCCAGCATCGGGTAAGGAGACCCATACCGAAGAAGGTACAAGAACACGAGGATCTTTCCAGGGAAGTTGCGCAGGCATGGATACATCATTATGTGCCTGATAACGAATGTCTGTCGCGAAACCGACAGGCTGTAAATACCGCTTCACATCAAGCTGCTGTATATCTGCCTTGCAGTGGCAACATTCGACAGGCCGGGTGGCGCTGGTCGCTCCCGCGCCGCATTTACGGCAATGCCAGAACCACGGAATATGATGATCGCCAGACAGCTCCTGCCCGCTGGCAAGTACTTTACCAAGCATAATACCCGAGGAACGATATACTTTTCCGCCCAATACCACATCAGCACCAGGAGCATATTCACGTAATGCTGTGGGCAGGTCACGGCTGGGCAGTTTTTCAATGCGGCGAGAAAAGTTTTCTCCCCCTTCATTAGGGTCAGCCTGAGTGGCTTTTATTGCGCGACGTCTTTCCAGTTCATCCGCGGTCAGATAATTGAAATTGACCACGCCAACCGGGAAACCATGACCCGGCAGGAACGCTTCACTGATGAGTTTAGAAAACAGATAAGCACCGCGATAATCACGAAGCTGATAAGTGATTGCTTTGCCTGCTGGCGTTTCTTCCCACGCGCTGTTATCTGTTTTCAACGCTTCGATGTTTTCCAACAGTATGGCAAGTTGGCTTCTCCAACGAGTATCAACCAGCTGCATCATCGTTTGCGTACGAGTCAAGAGCTGTGGCGGCGTCAATGACATCAGTACAGTTCCCTGGGTAAGGCGTTTAAGTTTATCCGCCAGCTGATCGGCCTGATGATTTAACCAATGGAGAAAACGAAGACACTGGCTCTCATCACCTTCAAAGAACCATTTACAACTCAGTTTTGTCGCATCAGGAACTTCAGCCCGTAAAAACGCACCTAAAACCAATGCGTTAACATGCCGCTGAACAATACTACTGCTACCAAAACGAACCCGTGGGGCACTCGCAACGGTGTTGAACGCCCAGAGAGGGTCTTTGAATACCTCCATTCCATGCGCGGTGTTTTTACATAACGTAATGGCGGCAGATGCGCTTTCACCGCGACGGCCAGCACGGCCAGCACGCTGCAAATAATTCGCCGGAGCCGGAGGAACGTTATTCATCGCGACCAAACTCATACCACCAATATCCACGCCCATTTCCATGGTCGTGGAACAGTTCAACACATTGACTTTCCCTGCTTTAAATTGTTTTTCATTAAACTGGTTCTTCTCTGGTGTTCGCTGCGCTGAGTGTTCCTCCAGACGATACCAGCTATCTTTCAGGGCCAATCGATCACTGCGAGTAGACCATACCCCCTCCTCCCGAGCATGTTGAATGCGTTCATTACATTCCAGCCAGTGCAGGCGCTCTTCTCGCGCCATTTCTCCACCACCAGATAAACGCCAGTGACGCGCAGGAAGCTCAGGCATTTCAATCAATACAGCTTTTTCAGGTGCTATCTCTTTGCTACCTGGTAAATACGGAGAATAACCCAATAAAGTGACATCTAACGCACGGCGAGTATAGGGGCAACGCCAGACTTGCTTTGGACTGTAAAATTCAGCTTGTTGTTTAATGTCCAATTGATAACCCGATTCAAACTGACGCAGGCATGGTCGAATAGCTTCCCAGACCTCATTCATTAAGTAATTAACCAGCGCTTTCCAGTGAGCCTGCTCAGGCTGTATTGCCGGAAAGACAGCAATTAATAGCTTAATGACCCGGTTATAATGACGATCGCGTATTTGTGGCCAAAGTTGATCACGTTTCTGCCCTTTGTATTTTTTATCTGGCCCCTGCAGCATTTTTACCGGGAAACGTGCTCCCATCCAGCGAGGGTACTCCTCGTTTTCGTAAAAAACGGCACTGTTTTCACGTATAAAGAAATCAAGGGTAATCTTCAATAAATTACGCCATTCCGGTAATTGCTTATCGGGGTCGGGTAATAATGTCTTCCAGTCCTGCGGGCAGGTTGTGACTTTATCAATAAATGGATAGTGAATGGCCACCAGCCCCAAACTTTCGAGGGTCCAGGCATTTTTAGGGCGGCGACCAAACTCACTGTATAAACAAAAATCAGCAAACTGTTGTTTAGTAAGCTCAAGTCCAGACAAGTCTTTAAAACTGCCTCTCATTCTGTCCGCAAGGTCCACACTGCCAACAAGTTGTTCAGACAGAGTTTGCCACGACATGGTTTTCTTCTGCTGATTGCCTGAATTGACGAGGAGTATTTGCATTGCTTCAGCATGTTCCTGACTTAAGGAACTAACCATCGGCTCGATAATTCTAAGCGCCTGAACGTCTGCTGGGCTAAGCTTCTCATTCGAAACCATCGCTTTTCTCAGTGCGTCGATGGAATTTTTTAACGGAGGGATAGAAAACTGGGTAATAAAACTCTCTAACAATGCACAATGTGCCGGACTGAGCTTTACTGATGGCTCATTAATATTTGCCAGTTCCTGATAACAAAGGGTTCGTAACGTAGCTTTATCTGCGTCCTGCTGTAATCGGGCAGAGATACGGGCGGTTCCCTGACGTGAATCCGTAAAGGTGAGCAAACGTCGACCATTAAACGGTCCTAACTGCTCTTCTCTTGTTTGCGGTAAAGGCGAAAATTCAAGCAGAGTAGGAATAATTTCATTTAAAAAAAAGGGTGCACCGAGTCGAAGCGGACGGAACAAAGGATTATTTTTCCGTTGGGTGTCACCACAACAAACACAAGCAAAGGAATTATTGCGTCCCTCACCTCGAGATTCAGGTCTTAGCAGATTTATCTCATAGTGCTTTTGCGCCTCGCGGTCGATTTTACCCGCCGTCGCTTCCTCCAGTGAAATGATATATTTTTCACCATCGCTCGCTATAAGACGATCAAATTGGGAGTTATTTTCTAATTCGTTGTTATCTTCATCTTCAGAATAAACATCGAGATCAAGAGCAAACTCATCCTCTTCGGCAGCAGCAGGTTGCGCCACCAACCAGCTCGTTCCATCACCGCGCACTTCCTCCTTGGCAGACAAATAAGCTGAACCACACCCGGAGCAACGTAAGATTTCAAATACAGGCGCACCACAGTCACAATATTGGCGTTGTTCAAACCATACCTGACCAAATGGCCAGTCACTCTCACCTAATTCACTCGCTTTATGTGCGCATTGTTTATTTGAACATGCCCATAGGCCCGCGAGTGTTCGGATAAACCCATGCATACGTAATGGCGTAAAAGCTAGTGAAAATTTAGATTCACCCTCTCGCGATTTCGCCATCAGATCGAGAAGCTGCAGCAGCTCACGGTGATTAATGTCTGGCCAGGTTCTTCTGGCAACATTGAGCAATTCACTCAAACGTACCGCCAGGCGTCCGGGGCGAGTTAACGCCTGACGCAATTGCTGGGCCACACGGTAATGGCACAGCTGTTGGTAAAGTTCCTGAGAACTTAGTGAGTTAAGAGATGCTAAAGATGTGGGATATTCATGACGAATAAGAGACTCCGATATCGGCGGTATTTGTCGATAGCCACGAACTACTTTTACATCACGTTCTGTGACCCCCGCGAGATCGGCAACAAATTTAGCAAGTTCTTTATTACCTTCAGGAGAATCTTCACCAATAGTGGCCGAGGTAGCAATGATTTGCACAGGTTTATCTGTACCAGGTCCAACATTGAAGGCCTGCATGACGCGACGTAAAAGCAGCGCTAATTCAGCTGCCTGAGAGCCAATATAACTGTGAGCCTCATCAAGGACGATATACTTCAGCATTCCCTGGGACTTTTCAATGACAGGGGCATCTTTGCGACGAATCAGCATATATTCCAGCATCGTGGTATTCGTCACCATGATGGACGGTGGGGCTTCATAAATGGCTTCCCGACTCAATGCCTGTTCAGGTACTTTGAGCTGGTCTTCCTGAACTTCATATTTGGTATGCCGGGTTTCGCCATTATATAGCGCAAAGCGTATCTTCCCTTTAAACCCGCGAGTCCACTCGCGAAGCCGCTCTTGCTGACTATTTATTAGCGCATTCAACGGATACAAGAAAATAGCCTGCGTCCCTGTTAGTGACTGCCGGGTCAAATTTTGCTGACGAATAAGATCTTCCAGCACCGGCACCATAAAACATTCTGTTTTTCCTGACCCTGTACCACTGCTCACTAATAGGGACTGCTTGTCTTCAAGAATCGTTCGCCACGCAGTTAGCTGATGACGAAACGGCACTGGCGCATTGCTCAAAGCATCAACCAGCGGGCTGGAGATCAGTTTGTCACGCAAATCCTCCATTGTTTCATCCGCGGGCATCCAGCCAAACGTACTTTCGAATACCGGATCTGCAAGCAGTGACCCCCCCAGACCTGGAGGCTGGAAATATTGAGATTCCAGATATTGACTCAACGACTTGCTCCGCAATGCCAGCTGACTTACCACCGACCTCACCGCACGCTGATGAAGCTGATTTAGAAGTGGCGCATAATGCAGTTGCTGAACGTTCATCAATGACATACTCCTGCTTGTTCAAAATAATACTGATAGATAACCCCCAATTGCTGCGGGGCTTGCTGATAGTGAAATTCAAAAAGTGCAGTTAGCTGATGCATAAGTTTATTGTTTCTTTGGGAAAGCAGCGCCGCGACTAACATCAAATTAAAACGTTTTTCAAAACGAGTGTGATATGTGTTTTCGATCCAAAATTTATTAAAAACAGATTTAAGGTCTGGAGTAATAGCACTATCCCAAAGCTCTTTAGAAAAAATGCTGACACGTCCAAAACTATCTGGGTTTCTTAATAACATCTGTTTGGCATCATTAAACTGCTCGCGGCTTACAGATGGCAATACAGTGCAACCTGCAGGTAATATCTCACTATGTGTAAGCAACATGTTAGCGATGGGAACTAATCGACGATCGATATGCGCTTGATGATTTATAAATGCAATAAATGGCTGTAGTATATTTAATGCAAATGCCTTATCATTAATCTGTTTTTCCAGAGAATACCAACACTGTTCAAAGACATCTTTCCATATTGAAACAGGAATCCATCCCCATGAGAAGGGTAATTCCTCCTGTATATCATAAATAGCATCACTATCCCCAGAAAGACATGATGATATTAACAACTGAACAACCACGCAATAATTACTCGAAATTTCTCTAAATAAATCCAGTTCCAGCAAAGGCAAGCTATTATTCAACTTATATTTTTTAATGTACTCAACCAACAAATAACAAGAGTTTTGCAAAGGATTATTTTTCATTTCCAAAAACAGCGCATCACAATATTCCTTGCGTTGTTCTGGCGATGCGTTGCATATAGCATTTAGAAATAAATCATCTGTCTGTAATGTAGGTAGCATCCATTTAATCACTGGTGCAATACGAATTGCACCATCAATTTTACCCACAATTAACCATGGGCCACCTTGATTATTCAACGTCGAGAAATCATAACCAGACTCATCTTTTTTCAGCAGGACTGTGCATAAGTCAGGAGTATTAAGAGAAATGGCTTCAACAACCATGTCGTCTATTTTATGGTAAGGAAAAACAATAGAATCTTTTATATCAACCAGCAATCTTTCATCACCCTCAATAAAACGGCCATCGTAGCGTTTAATATTGAGTGTTGTTTTGTCCTTACCAAATCTGTCAGAGTAAAAATCAACACGTAATGTACTATCATTTTTCCATGCACATACAAGCATGGCGTTCAGCAGATTATAATTCTCATAAAGTGAAATCTGTTGCAATTTTTCATTACGGCCAGATAACAATGGAATATCCGCATGTAAATAATGAAATTTTTCAGACATCGGGTTTTCATCCAACAACTCGATATTAAGATATCCTTTCCCGGCACAAGATATTGTTAACAGCTCAGCGTCCACGCCATGCAAATGTGCTATAGATGCAACACCGTCAAAATGAACAGAACCATCATTACTTACAAACCGTCCACCGCTAACGGGCTTAGGTAATAACAATTTAAGATTAGAACCATCTTTCCAGGATACTCGTAAATTGATGGTGCTCTCTAGCATCTGTGATGAATTACAATCAATAACACACTCGTTTTGCAAATAATCTGATTTAAGTGTTACTTTTTCATTGTTTGAATATTTATCAACCCTTGCATCCGTTATACCAGAGAGTACAATAACTCCTTGCTGAGCAGTCTCGGGAATAATTTGAATATCGAAATCTGCTGGCAAAATCACAACTTTACCGCTAAATAAAACCTCACCATTGACTATTCGCCTGACTTCTATCTGCCCTTTCGGCATTACTGATGCGACAGAAAACCAGGAGTTGTTACCTGAACGAATGGATCGCCAAAAAAGTTCGTTCTCTGGGACAATGCCATGCTGCATATCCTTTTTCCAGCCGATCTTTGGCCAAGCACGATGGACAGGATAATCAGATTTTACCAGATCGATCTCTGTCGGTTTTATATAATACTCAATCGCAGAATCATAAAGTTGCTGCGTGCGAATCGTACAAACTGCGCCATCATGTAAAACAACGCTGAATACTCCGCTTATTTTAGTTAAGCTACGTTCACTATTTTTCAGCAACCTCGGGATATCAAACTCACCTTCTCCACTAATATCCAAATGACTATTTGTCGGTAGCGAAATAAAAAGAGAGTTTTGCCTGGAACTAACAGAGCCCATGCCGACAAGTTTTAACTGCGACTCGCTCTCATTCATCGCTTCAAAAACCCATGGTAAATCTTCGGTAAGCTCATAACCCCCTTTGGGAATTACGTGACCTAGCAGAATCGGCCCTTCATGGAGCGACAACGATATTTCGGTCATCGCATCTGCCCCAGAGAGTTTTTGCATAGCGAAGGGTAATAACTCTACTCGCCAATCTTGCTGTTCATAACGGCTTAGCATTGCCAACCGGGCCCCACCATTTCTCCATTTTGCAGAAATGATGAGTCGTGTCTGTTCCGGCTGAATATTGCTTTCAAACAGGGATATTAACTGTTCAGTACGCATTGTGGCCGGAAATCGAAACCGGGCATCGCAATACCAACTGTCATCAACATCAACCCATATCCTTTCAACCAGCACATTGCTTGATATACGGGGCTCTGAAGATTGAGAAAGTAATCGTCTTACAATCTCTGAGGCATTCTCTTCCGGGAGTACCAACGGAAGTTGAAGATGCCAGTCAGGATATTGTTTGCGTAGTGAGGAAACGGGGTCCTGACCATGAGTGGGATGCTCATTGAGTAACGTATGAAGTGTCTCGCAAAATTCACCAGCTATTTCATAGACGAGTTCATTTTGCATTGTCGCAGGAATAGTATCGCCCAGTTCTTGTGCGATTATTTCCGCAGGACGCCTTGACGATTGCCCACGTAGTGCCTGATAAACTCGTTTGAAATAGGTTATTAAATAGCCACTTTCATTTTCAATCATCCGGATGGGCAAACCGCCTTCGCAAGCCAGAGTATGCAGATAACCCGATGCTTGACCCAGACTTCTCACCTTTCTTTTCCAGTAACGAATCCCATCATTTACCAGCTTTTGCCGATGTGCGTAAGGTACCTTCCAGCCAATCGATTCTAAAATAACGTCCCATCTTGGATGTCCTGCAGTATGGTTACGGCGGATAAACTCAGCGGCGTATATGCTGAACAAAACATCACTGTAAGAAATGAATATGGTTTTGGGGTAGTTACGTGGAACATGGGCACGAAGAAGAGCAGCCAAACTTTCATACTCTGCATCATGACAACGGTAAGCATACAGCGCCCTCCCATCAGCTCCGGGTAATGAACGACTGCTAAAAAACGCATTGAGCCATCGCAAAAGTGGGTTAACTGGAGTTTTCACAAGCAACCTGCCTTCGATTGATACAATTAGTAACAGATTACTATGATTGCAGGAAAGCTCAACGCCTGAGACCAACAAAATATGATAGAAATCATGTATATCTTGGCGAAAGTTGATACAATCAACGAAGATTCACTGGTTTAAAGGCCACATATTTTACAAGGTGTACATACAATTTTTACACCAGCATTACTAACTGTGATTATTACAGGAATAACAATGTTAGCTCAGCTTTTTGAACATTTGTTTCAATCAATTGATTCCACACTCGTCACAAACATTTTTATTTGGGCTGTTATCTTTGTATTTTGTGCTGCTTGGTGGTGTGATCATAAAAATATTCATATCAAATTCCGAGAGTATGCTCCAACATTAATGGGAGCATTAGGCATACTGGGTACTTTTATCGGTATCATTATTGGATTGCTTAATTTTAATACTGAAAGCATTGATACCAGCATCCCTGTATTATTAGGAGGTCTTAAGACAGCATTCATTACCAGTATTGTTGGAATGTTTTTCGCAATTTTGTTTAATGGATTAGATGCTTTCTTTTTTGCCAATAAACGTCGCCTATTGGAGGCGAATACTCCAGCGTCGGTTACTCCTGAGCATATCCATCAAGAATTAAAAGAACAAAATAAACATTTAGTGAAGTTAATCTCTGGCATGAGTGGTAGCGAAGAGGGTTCCATTGTTGCCCAAATAAAACTACTGCGTAATGAAATCAGTGATGCCTCCCGGGCACAAATATCTAACCATTCTAATTTCAGTAATAAGCTCTGGGAACAATTACAGCAATTTGCAGACCTGATGGCAAAAGGAGCAACCGAACAAATTATCGATGCCCTTAGGCAAGTTATTATTGATTTCAACAATAATTTAACTGAACAATTCGGTGAGAATTTCAAAGCACTTGATACTTCTGTAAAAAAACTTGTCGACTGGCAGGAAAACTATAAAAACCAAGTTGAGCAGATGGGTGAGCAATACCAACAAAGTGTTGAATCTTTAGTCGAAACCAGAAAAGCTGTCGCAGGGATCTGGGAAGAATGCAAAGAGATTCCTCTTGCGATGGCTGAGCTTCGTGACGTGCTGCAAGTGAATCAGCACCAAATTGGTGAACTCTCCCGTCATCTGGAAACCTTTGTCGCCATACGCGATAAGGCAACTGATGTTTTACCTGAAATTCAAACAAAAATGTCTGAAGTGGGTGAACTCTTAAAATTAGGTGCCGCGAATGTCAGCGCGTCTCTTGAACAAACCAGTCAGCAGATACTTATCAATGCTGATTCGATGCGAGTTGCCCTTGATGAAGGCACTGAAGGTTTCAGACAGTCAGTGACTCAGACACAGCAAGCTTTTGCATCAATGGCGCATGATGTCAGCAATTCCTCTGAAACTCTTACCAGCACGCTAGGAGACACTATTACGGAGATGAAACAAAGTGGTGATGAGTTCCTGAAATCTCTGGAAACACACTCAAGAGAATTGCATCGAAATATGGAACAAAACACTACTAATGTTATTGATATGTTCAGTAAGACAGGTGAGAAATTTAATCAACAATTATCCAGCAATGCCGATAACATGTTTGGTTCAATGCAATCTTCGTTTGATAAAGCAAGCGCGGGACTGACATCTCAGGTGAAAGAGTCAATTGAGAAATTTGGTAGTTCAATTAACGAGCAGCTACATGCTTTTGAGCAAGCAACAGAGCGCGAAATGAATCGTGAGATGCAATCACTAGGGAATGCTCTGCTCTCAATCAGCAAAGGTTTTGTCGGTAACTACGAGCGACTACTCAAAGAGTATCAAGCTGTCATGGGACAACTGCAAACATTAATTTCTGCTAATCAAAAACGAGGATAATTGCTAATGGATAAAATCCTTGGCAAGCAGGCCCCTAAAAAAGATCAAGATAATGAACATTGGGTTTCAATGTCAGATTTAATGGCAGGTCTGATGATGGTATTTATGTTTATTTCTATCGCCTACATGCACTATGTGCGTATTGAAAAAGAAAAAATTAAAGAAGTGGCTGTCGCCTATGAAAATGCTCAACTTCAACTCTATAATGCACTAGAAACTGAGTTTACAAAGGATTTGCCAGCTTGGGATGCTGAAATTGACAAACAAACTCTTGAGGTCCGTTTTAAATCACCCGATGTCTTATTTGGTTTAGGTAGCACAGAGCTTAAGCCAAAATTTAAACAGATCCTTGATAATTTCTTCCCTCGCTACCTTAAAGTTCTTGATAACTACCAGGAACATATTACTGAAGTACGCATTGAGGGACATACAAGTACTGACTGGACTGGAGCGTCCAATTCTGACATGGCCTATTTTAATAACATGGAACTCTCGCAAGGGCGAACACGAGCAGTACTGCAGTATGTCTATGGTTTAAAAGAAAGCGCAGCACACCAGAAGTGGGTAAAAAGTAAATTTGCTGCCGTTGGATATTCTTCCGCACACCCTATTCTTGATAAATCTGGTAAAGAAGATCCCAATCGCTCTCGCCGAGTAACATTTAAAGTTGTAACAAATGCCGAGTTGCAGATTAGAAAAATAATTCAGGAGTAAGAGATGCAATTATCTATCGACATTTCTGAACTTATTCAGTTAGGAAGAAAAATGTTGCCGGAAGGCGTTGATTTTTTCCTTGACGAAACGCCTGTAGTTTTTGATCCAATTGATATCGAACTTTCTGCAGGTAAAGAAGTTAGAATTGAAGATCTTGATCCCGGCAGTGGTCTTATTTCCTACCAAGGGAGACAGGTTCTTTTGTATATTAGAGACCATACCGGACGTTATGATGCGGCTATTGAAGATGGAGAGAAAGGGAAGCGATTTCATATTGCCTGGTGTAGAACATTAGATGACATGCGCCAAAAAAATCGATTTGAACGGTATCATGCAACAAATCGTGTTGATGGCTTATTTGAAATTGATGATGGGCTCGGTCGGAGCCAAGATGTCGCTCTTAAAGTTTGTATGAACTGCCTCGAACGCCTTAATTACAAAGGAAGTATAGATAAACAACAGAAAAGAGTAATATTTAAATCATTTTCTTTGAATGAATTTTTTTCAGATTATAGTACCTGCTTTCGCCATATGCCTAAAGGAATCTATGATAAATCAAATAGCGGCTATGTAGAAAATTGGAAGGATATATCCAGAACTACTCGAGAACAAGCTAACTACAAATGTAATGATTGTGGTGTGAATTTAATGTCCATGAAAAGTCTATGCGATGTTCACCACAAAAATGGTATTAAATATGATAACTCAGCTGAAAATCTACTCGTCTTGTGTAAAGATTGCCATCGAAAGCAACCTTTGCACGAAGGAATATTTGTCACTCAGGCTGACATGGCAATCATTCAACGCTTACGTTCCCAACAAGGGCTTTTGAAGGCTGAATCCTGGAAGGATATTTACGATCTGACAGATCCATCGATTCATGGTGATATAAACATTATGCAACACAAAGGATACCCGCCACCAGTTCCGGGATTAGACTTACAAAACGCGGAGCATGAAATTATTGCTACCGTAGAAGCTGCCTGGCCGGTTTCAAAAATTGCAGTAAATTTAACACCGGTAAAAGTCGATGGTTGGAAAGTATTCTCCGTGGGAGAACTCGTTAAAGAAATACAATCTGGGGTTATTTTCTAATTATACAACCCAAGTCTGAACAAACAGCAGTTGATTATTAATACTAATCTCTGTAAATTTTGACTTGGGTTCTCTTAATAATTCATATTTATCTATCGTCAAAAGACTGTTTGTAAATCTTAGAATAATCAAATGGTGAAGTCTGCTTCTCCCGATTCGCATCCAGATAATCCGCCCACCACTGCAGCATCAACCTACGTTCTCCCAGATGTTCCGCCTTATGGATGTAAGCAGCCCGTACAGAACTACGCTCCTGGTGGCTCATCTGTCGCTCTACTGCATCCCTCGACCACAATCCCGATTCAATCAAAGAACTACACGCCATCGTCCTGAAACCATGCCCACACACTTCTGTTTTCGTGTCATAGCCCATCACTCGCAAAGCCTTGTTCACCGTATTCTCACTCATGGGTTTGCGCGGATCGTGATCGCCAACGAAGATCAGCTCACGGTTCCCATTCATGCTTTTGATCTTTTCCAGAATAGCTAAGGCCTGACGCGATAAGGGAACAAGATGGGGCGTTCGCATCTTCGAACCACGCTGCGAATACTTAACTCCTTCCAGCGGTTCACGCTCACCTGGAATCGTCCACATGCCCGTTTCAAAATCGACTTCTGACCAGCGGGAAAACCGCAGTTCACTTGAACGGATAAAGACTAACAAGGTAAGTTCGACAGTAAGTCGAGTTAATGGTCTGCCAGAATAGTGATCTATGCGATGAAGTAATTCTGGAATACGGTTCAGTTCAAGAGCAGCACGATGCTGTCTTTTCGCCGTAGCAACCGCACCGGCAATTTCTTGGGCAGGATTGTAGTCGATTAAACCGCTCTGCACAGCAAAGCGCATAATTGCGGTAGTTCGCTGTTGTAAACGGGCGGCAACTTCGAGTCGTCCGGATGATTCCACAGCCTTAATGGGTACAAGCAAATCTCGTGTCTTCAGCTCCGCAATGTTCCGCTTACCGATAGCAGCAAAAAGATTATCTTCCAGGCTTTTCAATACACGAGCGCTATGCGATGCAGACCACTTCTGATTGCTGGCATGCCAGTCTCTGGCGACCACTTCAAACGTTATTGCCTCTTGCTCCTGCTCTACCTTAACGGCTTTCTTGTTCTCACTGGGATCGACGCCATTAGCTAACAGCTTACGGGCTTCATCCCGACGTGCCCTGGCATCCGCCAGCGAGACTTCGGGGTATTTCCCCAATGCCAGCATCTTCTCCTTACCACCAAAGCGATAGCGAAGTCGCCAGTATTTGGAGCCGTTAGGGTGAACCAGCAAAACCATACCGTCGCCGTCAGTAAGTTTATAGGCTTTTGCTTCAGGCTTAGCCGAACGAACTTTCACATCACTCAGAGCCATGATGAGTATCCTTTCAAGGGTTCTGTGTGGGTACAAACATTATCGAACCGGGATATACCCGCAGTTGTACCCGCATCAGTAAGTTGATGTAGATTGAATCAGGTTGACTTAGGTTGAGTGAAAAAGCGAGGAAAGCCTTGCGGATACTGGATTTCAGGCACAAAAAAAGACGTCCGTTGACGTCTATTGATGTTCCGATGGTGCCGAAGGCCGGACTCGAACCGGCACGTATTTCTACGGTTGATTTTGAATCAACTGCGTCTACCGATTTCGCCACTTCGGCACTGAAGGGGATGCGGAAACGTTCTGGATTATACCTGTCGGCGGCGGTCATGCAAGCGACAGCGTGACGTCATTGCGCTAAGTGTCGAAAAAAACAGCGCTATCCTGCGCGGCGTCACCTTTTACTGTAGTTCCATAGCGCGACGGCCACCAGCAACCCTTCTCTCACCCTCCCGCAAACCCAACTCCACCTGCCAGCCACTCCCCTTTCTCCTTTCCCCCTTTCCCCCTTGCTCCCCCCAGACCCCACTCAAATTCATCTCAAATTTTTCTCACATAATTCTCTCCCACATCACTCAACCCAACCCAACGCTCCCCACCCATCCCCAATATCCACTCCCCAACTATTCCCCCAATCCCAACCTCCACCATTCCCATATATTCCAGAAAGTTTTAGCCAATGCTTTTTTGTTATTCATCCGCTCCGCGGCAAAACATTAATTTCATCAATATTTTTATAACTTTACATTAATGAAAAGTTTTCTTTTTGCCGTTTATTCCAGGATTTTCCTCAGGCGTGAAGGGTTCCGGTAAACACTATTTTTACTAGTCGCTGTACGAGTCTTGATGGACATATTCACTCGATGAATTAACTCAGGAGAATACTTGTGACGACGTTAAAACCTTTGCTGGCCCGCAACCGCAGCTGGGCGCTGCAGAAGTGTCAGCATGACCCGGACTATTTCGAAAAATGGATCGACGGGCAGCGGCCCCACTCGCTGTGGATCGGCTGCTCCGACAGCCGCGTGCCCGCCGAGGTGCTCACCGGCAGCCAGCCCGGCGAGCTCTTTGTCCACCGCAATATCGCCAACATGCTCGATCCTGCCGACGACAACGTCATGAGCGTCCTGCAGTATGCCCTCCACTACCTTGAGGTGGAGCGGGTGGTGCTCTGCGGCCACTACGGCTGCGGCGGCGTGCAGGCGGCGCTCTCCCTGCCCACTCTGCCGCTGGCGCAGGAATCCTCGGCGCTGGCTCGCCGCATCGGCCAGTTGCGCCGCACCCTGCATCACGAAATTGCGCAGATCGCCGATGGGTGTGGTGTTGAGGCCTCCCCCGGCGCCAGCGCCAGTTCCGACGCGGAGCCCTCTCGCCGTGCCCTTGATGCCCTGGTGGAAGCCAACGTTCGCGCCCAGTTCGCCCGTCTGCTGGAGAGTGAGCCGGTGCAAACGGTGCTCGCCAGCGGGCGGCCCCTCAGCCTGCACGGCTGCGTCTACGACCTGGCTTCCGGCCACTTAACCACCCTCGTCGAACACCTCTCACCGCAGGAGCACGCCCCATGAATACGTTTCGTCAGGACTCTCTCGCCGGCATCGTCGTCTTCCTTGTCGCCCTGCCGCTGTGCCTCGGCATCGCCCAGGCCAGCGGCTTACCGCCCTTCGTCGGCCTGCTGACCGGCATCATCGGCGGCCTGGTCGTCACCGCCCTCAGCCCCTCCCGCTTCGCCGTCAGCGGCCCCGCCGCCGGACTGGTCACCATCGTCGTCGCCGCCATTGAATCCCTGGGTTCCTTCTCCCTCTTCCTGATGGCGCTGGTGCTGGCCGGCGTGCTGCAGCTGCTGTTCGGGATCCTGCGCGCCGGGCGCTTTATCTCCCTCGTTCCCGCCAGCGTCATCAAAGGCATGCTGGCGGCGATCGGCATCCTGCTGATTATGCAGCAGATCCCCGTCGTGCTCGGCACGGCGGAAGAGACCGGACTTACCGAAGTGGTTCAGGGCAACGCCGCTTTCTCCGTCACTGCGATTGCCGTCGGCGCGGGCGGCCTGCTCGTGCTCTGGCTGTGGGGCTCGCCGCTTATCCGCCGGGTGAAGAGCCTGCGCTGGATCCCCGGGCCGCTGATCGCCGTCCTGCTCGGCTGCGTGACCACCCTGCTGCTGACCCATTTTGCGCCGCAGCAGCTGGCCGCTCTGCCGCGTATTACCCTGCCGGCGTTCGGCAGCCTCGGCGATCTGCTGGGCGAGCTGGAATCTCCGGCGTGGAGCGCGTGGCGCAATCCGTCGGTGTGGGTGGTGGCGGTAACCCTGGCGCTGGTCGCCAGCCTCGAAACCTTGCTCAGCCAGGAGGCGCTGAAAAAGCTGCGTCCGCAAAATCCGCCGCCTTCGCCGAACCGCGAAATGGTCGCCCAGGGCGTCGGCAATCTGCTCTCCGGCGTGCTGGGGGCGATGCCGATCACCGCGGTGATCGTCCGCAGCTCGGTGAACGTCAGCAATGGCGCGCAGAGCAAGCTGTCGATCTTTATCCACGGCGTCCTGCTGTTAATCTGCGGGCTGTGGTTCAGCGGCCTGCTGACCTTAATCCCGCTCGCCAGCCTCGCCGCCGTGCTGCTCTATACCGGCTATAAGCTGGCGACGCCGCGGCTGTTCATCGAGCAGTTCCGCCAGGGTGCGGCGCAGTACGTTCCGTTCCTCGCCACCATCGGCGGGATTATCGCCTGCGGCATGCTGGCGGGGATCGGGATTGGTCTTGCCACCCAGATGGCGTTCAGCCTCTGGCGCAGCCATCGCCACTCGCTGCAGCTGGCGCGCTACGATGACCACTACGTGCTGCGCATCCAGCAGAATCTGACCTTTATGCACAATCCGCATCTGCTGGCCCTGCTGGCGAAGATTCCGGAAAAGAGCGTGGTGATCGTCGAGCACGACAGCGTCGGCTACCTCGACCCGGACGTGCGGGCGGTGCTGGATGATTTTGCCGAGAACGCCCCGCAGCGCGGCATCCGCCTTAATCAGTGGCCGCTGGCCAGCCGCTGACCTTAACGGGCGGCTGGTCCGCCCGCTGCGCGACCCCTCCGATTGCCAAGCGCCGGGGAATACCATGCTCTACACTTTCTGGGTTATCACGCCAACCCCAAGGAAATGAACATGACCATCATTAAAAGCTACGCCGCCAAAGAAGCGGGCGCCGATCTGTCGCTGTGGGAATACGATGCCGGCGAGCTACAGCCGGAAGATGTCGAAGTTGAAGTGGAATACTGCGGGATCTGCCATTCAGACCTGTCGATGATCGACAACGAATGGGGGATGTCGAGCTACCCGCTGGTGGCCGGTCACGAGGTGATTGGCCGGGTGGCGGCGCTGGGCAGCGCGGCGCAGGATAAAGGGCTGAAGATTGGCCAGAAGGTCGGCATCGGCTGGACGGCGCGCAGCTGCGGCCATTGCGACGCCTGCATCAGCGGCAACCAGATCAACTGTCTGGAAGGCTCGGTGCCGACCATTCTCAACCGCGGCGGCTTCGCCAATAAGCTGCGCGCCGACTGGCAGTGGGTGATCCCCCTGCCGGAGAGCATCGATCTGGCGTCCGCCGGCCCGATGCTGTGCGGCGGCATCACCGTCTTTAAACCGCTGCTGACCCACCACGTCACCGCCACCAGCCGCGTCGGGGTGATCGGCATCGGCGGCCTCGGCCATATCGCTATTAAGCTGCTGCGGGCGATGGGCGCGGAAGTGACCGCCTTCAGCTCCAACCCGGCGAAAGAGCAGGAAGTGCTGGCGATGGGCGCCGATCGCGTGGTGAACAGCCGCGATCCGGAAGCCTTAAAAGCGCTGGCCGGTCAGTTCGACCTGATCATCAACACCGTGGCGGTGGACCTCGACTGGCAGCCGTACTTCGAAGCCCTGGCTTACGGCGGCAACTTCCATACCGTCGGCGCGGTGATGAAGCCGTTCCCGGTGCCGGCCTTTACCCTGATCGGCGGCGACCGCAGCATCTCCGGCTCGGCGACCGGTAATCCGTCCGAACTGCGCACGCTGATGAAGTTTGCCGGGCGCAGCAAAGTGGCCCCGACCACCGAGCTGTTCCCGATGTCGCAGATTAACGAAGCGCTGAAGCACGTTCGTGAAGGCAAAGCCCGCTACCGCGCGGTGCTGAAAGCCGACTTCTGATGGTTCTCTCCCGCCGGGCAGCCCGTTCGCCCGGCGTTTTCCCCGTCGCTTCATCAAACCGTCATCTCCCCGCCATGCCTCTGTAGTTATTTCTTCCCACAATCCGGGCTTCGATAAATGGCTGAACGAGATGCGCGTCACCATGAGAAAGACCTGGCTTCCCTGGCTGATCCTGTCGCCTTCCCTGCTGTTTTTACTGCTGTTTACCTGGTTCCCGCTAGGGCGTTCGGTGTATGACAGCCTGTTTGATACCCGCATGGCCAGCGACGGCGCGCAGTACGTCGGACTGGATAACTTCGCCCGCCTGTTTGCCGACGGCGTTTTCTGGCAGTCGCTGGTCAATAATCTGCTCTATATCCTGCTGACGGTGGTGCCCGGGGTGACCCTCGCCCTGCTGCTGGCGGTCGCCCTGAGCGAGAACCATCGCGTCAACCGCTGGCTGCGCACCGCCTTTTTCTTCCCGATGATTATCCCGATGGTCAGCGCCGCTGCACTGTGGCTGTTTATCTTTATGCCCGGCCTCGGCCTGCTCGACCACTATCTGGCGAAGCTGTTCGGGCCGATGAACAACAACTGGCTGGGACGCAGCAACAGCGCGCTGCTGGCCCTGGCGCTGATCGGCGTGTGGAAGTTCGCCGGCTACTACATGCTGTTTTTCCTCGCCGGGCTGCAGAGCATTCCGGCCTCGACGCGGGAAGCGGCGCTGATGGAGGGGGCTACCCGCACGCAGGTCTTTTTTAAGGTCACGCTACCGCTGCTGCGCCCGACCCTGAGCTTTGTGATCACCACCGCGCTGATCTACTCCATCACCCAGATAGACCACGTGGCGGTGATGACCCGCGGCGGGCCGGATAACGCCACCACCGTGCTGCTCTATTACATCCAGAATCTCGCCTGGGATACCCACGACCTCGGTAAAGCCTCCGCCGCCACCTTCCTCACCCTGGCAGGGCTGTTCGCCTTCTCGCTGATTAACCTGAAACTGCTGGAGAAAGGAGCCCACTATGAGCGCTGAAATCTCGCCGCTGCTGGTCCGCACGCCCGCCGCCGCCCGTCCGCTGTGGCTGCGCCTGCGCCGCTCGTCGCCCTTTACGCTCACAGTATTAATGTGCTGCATGGCGCTGCTGTGGGTCAGCCCGTTTATCTGGATGCTGGCGACCTCGTTCAGCGCCACCACCTTCGGCGACGATATGGCGTCGCTGCTGCCGCGCCTGCCGCTGACCCTCGATAACTTCCGCGACGCCTGGCAGAGCGCCGACTGGCTGAGCCTGTACGCCAACACCCTTATCTTCACCTTCGGCACCTTCTTCGTGCAGCTGTTGACCATCACCACCGCCGGGTACGTCTTCGCCTGTCACGAGTTTCGCGGCAAGCAGACGCTGTTTCTCCTGTTCCTGGTGCAGCTGATGATCATGCCGGTGGTGATGATGGTGCCGAACATGCTGACCCTGAAAACCTTCGGCCTGCTCAACACCCTCACCGGGGTGATGATGCCCTACTTCACCTCGGCGTTCGGCGTGTTCCTGATGCGTCAGGCGTTCCTCGCCATTCCGAAAGAGCTGGAGGAGGCCGCGCTGATGGAGGGCTGCCGCTGGTGGCAGGTGCTGTTCCGCGTGCTGCTGCCGATGTCCTGGCCGTCGGTGTTGGCCTTCGCCACCGTCAGCATTACCTACCACTGGAACGAGTACCTGTGGCCGCTGATGATGCTCAACGATCCCGATAAGCAGGTGCTGACCGTCGGGCTGGTCTCCTTCGCCATGGGCGCCGAATCCGGCGGCCAGTGGGGCACCATCGGCGCCGGGACGCTGATGGTCTGCCTGCCGCTGATGCTGGCGTTCATCCTTTTTCAGAAACAGTTCCTGCGGAGCTTCGGCTTCTCCGGGATCAAATAAGGAGTGATTCATGCTGTTAGCGCACATTTCCGATACCCATTTCCGCAGCCGCGGCGAGAAGCTGTACGGCTTTATCGACGTCAATGCCGCCAACGCCGACGTGGTCTCCCAGCTTAACGCGCTGCGCGAGCGCCCGGACGCGGTGGTGGTGAGCGGGGATATCGTCAACTGCGGCCGCCCGGAGGAGTATCAGGTGGCCCGCCAGATCCTCGGCAGCCTGAACTATCCGCTGTATCTGATCCCCGGCAACCACGACGACAAAGCCCATTTTCTCGAGCATCTTCACCCGCTGTGCCCGCAGCTGGGCAACGATCCGCAAAATATGCGCTATGCGGTGGATGACTTCGCCACCCGCCTGCTGTTTATCGACTCCAGTCATGCCGGCACGTCAAAAGGCTGGCTGACCGACGAGACCATCGGCTGGCTGGAGGCCCAGCTGTTCGAGGGCGGCGACAAACCGGCAACGATCTTTATGCACCACCCGCCGCTGCCGCTGGGCAATGCGCAGATGGACCCGATCGCCTGCGAAAACGGCCACCGTCTGCTGGCGCTGGTGGAGCGTTTCCCGTCGCTGACACGCATCTTCTGCGGCCATAACCACAGCCTGACCATGACCCAGTATCGCCAGGCGCTGATCTCCACCATTCCCGGCACCGTTCATCAGGTGCCGTACTGCCACGAAGACACCCGGCCCTATTACGACCTCTCTCCGGCCTCGTGCCTGATGCACCGTCAGGTCGGCGAGCAGTGGGTGAGCTACCAGCACTCGCTGGCCCACTACGCCGGGCCGTGGCTGTACGACGAAAACATCAGTTGCCCAACGGAAGAGCGCTAACCGCCATGCTCAGTCTGCAAAACATCAGTAAACGTTTCGACGGCAAACCGGCGCTCAGCGCCCTGTCGCTGGATATTCACGAAGGCGAATTCGTGGTGCTGGTCGGCCCGTCGGGCTGCGGGAAAAGCACCCTGCTGCGCCTGCTCGCCGGGCTGGAGCCGGTCAGCGAAGGACAAATCTGGCTGCATGATGAGAACATCACCGCCACCACGCCGCGCGAGCGCAACTTCGCGATGATCTTCCAGAACTATGCCCTGTTCCCCCATCTGTCGGTGCGCGACAACATCACCTTCGGCATGAAGGTGCGCAAGGAAGAGAAAAGCAGCTGGCAGCCGCGGGTGGATAAAGTGGCGCAGATGCTGCAGCTGGAGGCGCTGCTCGACCGCAAACCGGCGAAGCTCTCCGGCGGCCAGCGCCAGCGGGTGGCGATGGCCCGGGCGATTGTGCGCAATCCGCGGCTGTTCCTGATGGACGAGCCGCTCTCCAACCTCGACGCCCGCCTGCGCAGCGAAGTGCGCGACAGCATTATGGCGCTCCACCAGCAGCTGAAAACCAGCACCATCTATGTGACCCACGATCAGACCGAGGCGATGTCGATGGCCGACCGCATCGTGGTGATGAACGGCGGCCACGTGCAGCAGGTCGGGCGCCCGGAGTATCTGTACGCCAATCCGGCCAATCTGTTCGTGGCCGGATTTATCGGTTCACCGGCAATGAATCTGCTATCGCTCCCCTGCGTTGACGGCAACGTTCAGCTTGGCGAACAACGCCATCCGCTGCCGCCGCGCCACCGGGATCAGACCCGCGTCTGGCTGGGCGTTCGCCCGGAACATATTACCGACCGCGTGGAGGAGGGCCATCTGCGCCTCCCGGCCACCGTTCTGCAACGAGAACTGATGGGGGCCGATTACCTGCTCCACGTCAGCACCCCGATCGGCACCCTGCGCTTTAGCCGCCGCCACCGCGGCACGGTGCCGGAGAAAGGCGAGTCGCTACTGGTCGGCTTCTCACCTGCCGATGTGCATCTTTTTCATGCTGAGACCCAGCATAATTTGTTGATGGAGTGTAATCATGTTTAAACCTTTTACGCTAGTCGCGGTTGGCCTCAGCCTTGCCCTGAGCGGCGCGGCGCTGGCAAAAGAGAAAATAGACTTCATGTTCCCGGCGCCGGTGGACGGCAAGCTGACCATGGAGATGACCCGCGTCATTAAGCAATTCAACGACTCGCAGCAGGATGTCGAAGTGCGCGGCATCTTCACCGGCAACTACGACACCACCAAGATCAAAGCCGAATCGGCGCAGAAGGCCGGCCAGCCGCCGGCGCTGGTGATCATGTCCGCTAACTTCACCACCGATCTGGCGCTGAAGGATGAGATCCTGCCGATGGACGAGCTGTTTAAATATGGCGATCAAAAGGCTGGCGATTTTCTGCACAAGGAATTCTGGCCCGCGATGCATAAGAACGCCCAGGTGATGGGCACCACCTATGCGATCCCGTTCCATAACTCGACGCCGATCCTCTACTACAACAAGACGATGTTCGATCGGGCCGGGATCAAACAGCCGCCGCAGACCTGGGCCGAGCTGCTGGCCGATGCCAAAAAGCTGACCGACGAGAGCAAAGGCCAGTGGGGGATCATGCTGCCGTCGACCAACGACGACTACGGCGGCTGGATCTTCTCGGCGCTGGTGCGCGCCAACGGCGGGAAATACTTTAACGAAGACTATCCGGGCGAGGTCTATTACAACTCGCCGACCGCCATCGGCGCTCTACGCTTCTGGCAGGATCTGATCTACAAGGACAAGGTGATGCCGTCCGGGGTCTTGAACTCGAAGCAGATCAGCGCCGCGTTCTTCTCCGGCAAGCTCGGGATGGCGATGCTCAGCACTGGCGCGCTGGGCTTTATGCGCGAGAACAGCAAAGACTTTGAGCTTGGGGTGGCGATGCTGCCGGCCAAAGAGCAGCGCGCGGTGCCGATCGGCGGCGCCAGCCTGGTGAGTTTTAAAGGCATCAGCGAGGCGCAGAAGAAAGCGGCGTATCAGTTCCTGACCTATCTGGTGAGCCCCGACGTGAACGGCGCGTGGAGCCGCTTCACCGGCTACTTCTCGCCGCGCAAGGCGTCATACGATACGCCGGAGATGAAGGCCTATCTGCAGCAGGATCCGCGGGCGGCGATCGCCCTTGAGCAGCTGAAGTACGCCCATCCATGGTACTCCACCTGGGAGACCGTGGCGGTGCGTAAGGCGATGGAGAACCAGCTGGCGGCGGTGGTCAATGATGCCAAAGTGACGCCGGAAGCGGCGGTGCAGGCGGCGCAGAAGGAAGCCGACGCGCTGATGAAACCGTATGTGGATAAGACCGCGCTGGCGGAAGTGACGCTTTACCCGTCATCCTCACCCTGGCCCTCTCCCTGAGGGAGAGGGAACTGTCCGGCGCTGTGGTTAAGCCCTGAGTCCGGTTGTGAAAGGAAAAAAGCAGGCCATACCCGGTATGGCCTGAAAATGTCACAACGATTAGATCCCTGCCGTTTCGCGGATATATTTGCGCGCTTTGACGGCGTATTCGAAAGGATTGGCCAGAGCAGGATCCTGCTCGGCTTCCACTACCATCCAGCCTTTATAGCCAAAGTCGTCCAGCAGCTTGAACACCGGACGGAAATCGATCACCCCGTCGCCCGGGACGGTGAAGGTGCCTTTTTTCACGCCGTCGAGGAACGACAGGCCGTCGCGGCGCACCTGGTCAATCACCGGCGGGCGGACGTCTTTCAGGTGAACGTGGTTGATGCGCGGCAGATACTTTTTGAGGATCGCCAGCATCGGCGCTTCGCCGCCTTCGGAATACCAGGCGTGGCCGGTGTCGAACAGCAGGAAGACGCGCTCGTCCACCAGCGACATAAATTTGTCGATTTCCGCGGTGGTCTGAATGCCGGTGCCCATGTGGTGGTGCAGACAGACCTGCATCCCCTTCTCCGCCGCCAGGCGGCCGAGGGTGTTGTAGCCTTCCGCCACCCTCTGCCACTCTTCGTCGCTGAAGCACGGCTTCGCATCGCCGAGGATCGGTTTATCCAGCCCCTGGATGCTACCGCTCTGCTCGGAGCAGCCAATCACTTTCGCCCCCATCGCATGAAGGAAGTTCATGTGATTGACGAATTCATCAATGGTTTTTTCCCGCTGGCCGTTGGCGAAAAAGGTGCTGAACCAGGCGTTGCAGATCTGAATGCCGCGGATATCCAGCATCGGCTTGAGAACCGCCGGGTCGCGCGGATATTTGCTGCCGACTTCGCTGCCGGTAAAGCCGGCCAGCGCCATTTCGCTGACGATCTGCTGGAAGGTGTTTTCGCTGCCGAGCTCCGGCATATCATCGTTAGTCCAGCCGATTGGGGCGATAGCCAGTTTGACGTTATCTTTGTTCATAGTAGGGCTCCTGCCGCTGCGCCTTAGCGGCGCAGCAATTCACGTTCAATAAGTTCACGGGTTTCCACTGCCTGGTATTTCATTTTTTCCGGGTAGCCAAACAGCGAGGTGGCGACAATCGGCTCCCCGCCGACCTTGAAGGTCTGCTCGGCGAATTTCATTTCGCGCAGGGTGCGGAATAGCGCGTCGAAATCCACATCCCCTTCCCCGACGCCTACGTGCTGGTGCACCACGGCATCCACGCCCGGCGGGTTAACGATATAGCGGCAATGTTTCGTATGATTGCGGGTGTCCGCAATCAGGACATGGGAGAGATCGCTCCCGGCATAGCGCAGCATGCTCGCCACGTCGCCGACGCCTTTGTCGTAAAAAAAGGTGTGCGGCACGCTGTAGACGTACTTCACGTTATCGCTGCGGAACGACTTCACGATATCGACGGTTTCATTGTTCTCTTCGCAGAAATCCCAGGGATGCGCCTGGATCTCCACGCGGATGCCTTCCCGCTCAAAAATCGGCAACAGCTCTTCCATTGAGCGATAGAACATTTCATCGCAGATCTCAGGCTGATTCGGATCGCCGGAGAACTCGGTGTTGATCACCTGAACGCCCATCTCCACCGCAATTTCCACCAGCCGTTTCCAGTTTTTCACCGCCGCCTGACGGCGCAGTTCGTCCGGGCCGGACCAGCGGTAGACGCAGATAAACGACGACAGCTCAAGGCCGGTATCGCGCAGCGCCTGCTTGTACTCCGCCATGATCTCCCGGCTGGCGCGCGGGTGCTTGTAGAACGGGTTAATCTGCGGGTGCGGCGACTGTTCAATGTACTTGTAGCCCCACTCCGCTACCTGATGGACCATGCGGGTGATCCCGAGGTCCTTAATGACATCCACATCAAAAGCAATTTTCATCGTCGTTACCTGTGCAAAGAAGTTCCGTCAGCAAAACGTGCTTAACGTTTGTAGAATGCCGGGCACTCAGGCAGCGTCACTTCAACCGGCTCGCTGGTTCCCTGCGCTTTAATGCAGGCGTCCGCCGCCACCGACGCCGCGTAGCCGTCCCAGGCCGACGGGCCGTGCAGCTGGCCGGCTTTGACGTCGTTGATAAAGGCCTGCAGCTCGACGTCGTAGGCTTTGATAAAGCGGTCTTTCCAGTCGGTGAGAATGGCGGTCGACAGGCTGGCGGACTTGCGCATCTGGACGGCCGACGGCTCCGGCAGACGGGCAATCCCGGTTTCGCCGACCACTTCGCACTGGATGTCATACCCGTACTGGCAGTTCACGAACACTTCGACGTCGATCAGGGTGCCTTTTTTGGTTTCAAAGGAGACGATCTGCGGATCTTTCAGGCGCGCATGGGTGTGCGAGGTGGAGCGCGGGAAGCGCACCTGCACGGAACGGTAGTCATCGTTCAGCAGCCAGCGCAGCACGTCCAGCTCGTGGATCAGGGTGTTGGTGATCGCCATATCGGTGGTGTAGTTCTCGCCGACCGACTGGTTGCGGTGGGCGCAGCGCAGCATCAGCGGTGCGCCGATATCGCCATCGTCGATCACTTTTTTCAGCGCCAGATAGCCTTCGTCGTACGGGCGCATAAAGCCAACCTGCACCAGGCGACGGCCGGCCTTCATTTCGGCATCGACGATGCGGCGGCAGCCTTCCGCGGTCATCGCCAGCGGTTTTTCGCAGAATACCGGCTTACCGGCGGCGATGGCGGCCAGAGTGTACTCTTCGTGGGTCGGGTCCCAGGAGGTGACCAGGATGGCATCGACATCGCTGGCGTTAATCACGTCGTGGCCGTCGGCGTAGACTTCCGCCTGCACGCCCGGCAGCGCGACCGCCGCGCGGGCGTTGTCGGCATTGATATCAGACACCGCCACAACGGTGGCGCCCTGCAGAACCTGGGTGCAGCGACGGATGTGTTCTTTACCGATAGCGCCAGCGCCGATGACACCTAATTTGAGCGACATAATGGTTTTCTCCGTAAGTCTGTAGGATTCAGAGTGGATGTTCGTTTTAGTAATCACGCGCCTGGGCGCGCTTTTCATTAATCATTTGCGCCACCTTGCGGATCCGCTCAGAGAGCGCCGTCTGGGCGACCCCAACGTTCCACCAGCTGCCGTATTTGTGCACCATGGTCTTCGGCAGCACTTTAATATCAATCAGGGTGCTGACCGTTTCGCGACGGGCGGCGTCCAGCGCATGGCGCAGTTCGTCCAGAGTAGTGACGCGCCAGGTTTTGCAGCCGTAGCCGGCGGCGATGGTGGCGAAGTCCACCGGCACCAGGCCGCCCTGCAGCTGGCCGGTTTCCGGCTGACGGTAGCGGAACTCGGTGCCGAAGCTGTCCATCCCGTGCTCCATCTGCAGGTTGTTGATGCAGCCGTTGGCCATGTTGTCGAACAGCACGACGTTGATCTTCGCCCGCTCCTGCAGGGAGGTGACCAGCTCAGAGTGGAGCATCATGAACGAGCCATCGCCGACCAGGGAGTAGACTTCGCTCTGCGGCTGCGCCAGCTTCACGCCCAGCGCCGCGTTGACTTCGTATCCCATGCAGGAGTAGCCGTACTCCACGTGGTAGGTGTTTTCCGCGCGGTTGCGCCAGACGCGCTGCAGATCGCCTGGCAGGCTGCCCGCCGCCGCGACGATCACCGCCTCGGCCGGCAGCGTTTCATTCAGTACCCCAAGTACGCTGCTCTGGGTCAGGGTGGAGTCGGTGATCTGGCGGAACTCGCGATACACCGATTCACGATCGAGGTGATCGTCGATCTCCGGCACAAAGGATTTTTCCTGCCACACCGCCTGGTAGACGCGCTGGGTCTCTTTTAACTGACGGCTCTGCACGCTCTCGATCTGCGCGCCCCAGCCGGCCTGCCAGCCGCTGTCCGCCAGCGCCGCGTCGAGAGCGGTCATCGCTTCCCGGGCGTCCGCCAGCATGGCAATGCCGTCCAGCTTCCAGGCGTCGAAGTTGCTGACGTTAATATTCAGGAAACGCACCTCCGGGTGCTGGAAAATCCATTTCGAGGCGGTGGTAAAATCGCTGAAGCGGGTGCCGACGCCGATCACCAGGTCGGCCTCTTTCGCCAGCAGGTTCGCCGCCAGGCAGCCCGTTTCGCCGACGCCGCCGACGTTCAGGGGGTGAGACGAGACCACCGTCCCCTTCCCGGCCTGGGTTTCGGCGAAGGGCACCCCGTAGCGCTCGGCGAAACGGGACAGCGCTTCGCCCGCGCCGGAGTATTTCACCCCGCCGCCGCAGACGATCAGCGGTTTACGGCTGGCTTTGATGGCCGCCACGGCGTCCGCCAGCTGCGCGGCGCTGGCCGGGCGGCGGTCGAGACGGTGCACGCGGCGCGCAAAGAAGGATTCCGGGTAATCCCAGGCTTCGCCCTGCACGTCCTGCGGCAGGCATAGCGTCACCGCGCCGGTTTCCGCCGGGTCGGTCAGGACGCGCATGGCGTTGATGCAGGCGCTCATCAGCTGTTCCGGGCGGGTAATACGGTCCCAGTATTTGCTGACTGCGCGGAAAGCGTCATTGGTGCTGATGCTGAGATCGTAGCTCTGTTCAATCTGCTGGAGCACCGGATCCGGCTGGCGGGTGGCGAAGACATCGCCCGGCAGCAGCAGCAGTGGGATGCGGTTGGCGCTGGCGGTGCCGGCGGCGGTGATCATGTTGGCCGCTCCCGGACCGATGGAGGAGGTGCAGGCGATAATCTGCCGGCGCAGGGCCTGGCGGGCAAAACCGGTGGCCGCGTGGGCCATCCCCTGCTCGTTACGCCCCTGATAGACGCGCATATCGCCGCTGTCCTGCTCCAGCGCCTGCCCCAGCCCCAGGACGTTGCCATGGCCGAAAATCGCGAAAATGCCTTTCACGAACTTCAGCTCTACGCCATCCACTTCCAGGTACTGGTTATCGAGGAACTTCACCAGCGCCTGCGCCGTTGTCAGTCTCAGTTTGCCCATGATGCACAATCCTTATTGTTCAGTATTTGTGTGTGGCGTCGCGCCGATGCCGCCGGGGCCGTCGTTCACGTCACTGGAATACCTGTGGATTATAGGCAAACATTTTTTTCATTAAATACAAATACAGAAGAAATATTTCATTTTGCGAGAAGGATCAAACTCTCTACCCATTTCATACGTTTCACTTACATTCCAGACACGTTTTCGGGCCCTTTTTTGCCGCACCAGACGGCAATATCCCCTTAAAAATCATAGGTAAATGGATGCTATTTGGCGTTTCATTTTCCCCCGGGTCGACAGAGGGGGCGATCCGTGCTCGCGCGAGGCTCAGTGCGGCAGAGTGGTAGATCCCTCACACTTTTGGTTTTTTAATTTCGAACGAGTTTGCAAATGAAATATTTATTTCTCAAACTAAGGGTAACCAATAACCCTCAGGCTGTTCACGGAGTCGACGTCGGGATCCCGACCCTTCCAGGCAGCAGACACCAAAAAGGAAATCCTAGCTATGAATGCAGCAGTAAAGCGGCTCGACGTCATCTGTATAGGTCGGGTGGCCGTCGACCTCTATGCCCAGCAGATTGGTTCGCGGCTAGAAGACGTTGCCAGTTTCGCGAAATATCTGGGCGGCTCCTCCGGCAACGTGGCCTTTGGCACCGCGATTCAGGGGCTGAAATCGGCCATGCTGGCGCGCGTTGGCGATGAACACAACGGCCGTTTCCTGCGCGAAACGCTCAACCGCGCCGGGGTGGATACCGAGTATCTGATTACCGACAAATCTCGCCTGACCGCGCTGGTGATGCTGGGGATTAAGGATCAGGAGACCTTCCCCCTGATTTTCTACCGCGATAACTGCGCCGATATGGCCTTAACGCCTGACGACATTAGCGAGGAGTACATTGCCTCCTCGCGGGCGCTGGCGGTGACTGGCACCCACCTGTCGCACGCCAACACCCGCGCCGCGGTGCTGAAGGCGCTGGAGTACGCCCGCCGTCACGGCCTGCGTACCGCGCTGGATATCGATTACCGTCCGGTGCTGTGGGGGCTCACCTCGCTCGGCGATGGCGAAACCCGTTTCATTGAGTCCGGACCGGTCACCAGCCAGCTGCAGGAAGTGCTGCATCTGTTCGATTTGGTGGTGGGAACCGAAGAAGAGTTTCATATTGCCGGAGGCAGCACCGATACCCTGACCGCGCTGAAAAATGTGCGCAATGCCACCAAAGCCACCCTCGTCTGCAAGCGCGGGCCGATGGGCTGCGTGGTGCTGGAAGGCGACATCCCGGACAGCTGGGACCAGGTGCCGCTGCAGCAGGGCGTGCGCGTGGAGGTTCTCAACGTGCTGGGCGCCGGGGATGCCTTTATGTCGGGTCTGCTGCGCGGCTGGCTCAACGACGAAGGCTGGGAGCAGGCTTGCCGTTACGCCAACGCCTGCGGGGCGCTGGTGGTCTCCCGCCACGGCTGCGCGCCGGCGATGCCGACCAAAGTCGAACTCGATGACTACCTGCAGCGCGCCGAATCGGTGCCGCGCCCGGACGTCGACGAGCGCCTCAACCACCTGCACCGGGTCACCAGCCGCCGTCAGCAGTGGCCGGAGCTGTGCATTTTCGCCTTTGACCATCGTAAACAGCTGGCCGATCTGGCGCGGGAGACCGGGCGCGACGAAGCCTGCATTCCGCAGCTCAAGCTGCTGTTGTTGGCCGCGGCCGAAGCGGCGGCGCAGGAGGCAGGTCTCGATCAGCGCAGCGGCATTCTGGCCGACGGCACCTACGGCCAGCGTGCGCTCAACGCCATTACCGGCAAGGGCTGGTGGATCGGCCGCCCTATCGAACTGCCCAGCTCGCGACCGCTGCGTCTGGAGCATGGCAACATCGGCTCGCAGCTGATCGACTGGCCGCTGGAGCATGTCGTCAAATGCCTGGTCTTCTATCACCCGGACGACCCGGCGGCGCTGCGTGCAGAGCAGGACGCCCTGCTGCTCGAGGTCTGGCAGGCCTGTAACAAGTCAGGCCATGAACTGCTGCTGGAGGTGATCCTGCCGGAAAATGGCCCGGACAAAGACGAGCGCCATTACCACACTATGCTGGAACACTTTTATCAGCTGGGGATCAAACCGGACTGGTGGAAGCTGCCGCCGCTCTCCAGCGCCAGCTGGCAGCAGATCACCGCGCTTATCGAGCGTGAAGATCCGTGGAGCCGCGGGATCCTGATCCTCGGGCTTGACGCGCCTTCCGACAAACTGCGCGCCGGTTTCGCCGAGGCGGCCGCACACCCGATGATCAAAGGTTTCGCCGTCGGGCGCACCATCTTTGGCCAGCCGTCGCGGCGCTGGATGCAGGGTGAGCTCAGCGATGAGGCCCTGATAGAGGAAGTGAAACGCAACTACCTGACGCTTATTGGCTACTGGCGCGAAGCCCGCCGCTGATCCCCCGACGCCCGTCTCCGTCACCTTGCGGAGCGGGCGTTTTTCTGTTTCTTCGTGAAATGAATCGCGTATTTCGTCGCAATAAATGAAAAATTCGCTTCATTTGGTACACTGGAAGCCATATTCCTTCCATTTTCTCAGAGCGCACTCTATGGCCAATAACCCAACACAGCTGACCATCCTGCAGGATGAAATCAGGCGTCGCTACGATACGTTAAGCAAACGCCTGAAACAGGTCGCCCGCTATATCCTTGATAACAGCAATAGCGTGGCTTTCGATACCGTGGCCTCCATTGCGCAACAGGCGGATGTTCCCCCTTCCACGTTGATTCGTTTTGCCAACGCCTTCGGCTTCAGCGGCTTTAACGAAATGAAACAGATGTTCAAGCAACATTTGATGGAAGAGACAGCCAACTATACCGAGCGCGCCCGTCTGTTCCGCCAGACCACCAGCGATGAGTCCAGCCCGCCGGAAACGCCGACGGAAATCCTCAATATGTTCACGATGGTGAACAACCAGGCGTTGCAGCAGCTGGCGATGCAGACCTCCAGCGATGATCTGGAGCGCGCGGTGGCCCTGCTGGGCGAGGCGGAAAATATTTACGTCATTGGTCTGCGCCGGTCGTTTAGCGTCGCCTCCTATCTGACCTATGCGCTGCGTCACCTCGATCGCAAAGCCTTTCTGATCGACGGCCTCGGCGGCATGTTCACCGAGCAGCTGAGCCTGGTCGGTCCGAAAGACGTGGTAGTGGCGGTGAGCTTCTCGCCGTACGCCCGGGAAGTGGTCGAGCTGGTGGAGCTGGGCGCGCAGCGCAAAGCGCGGCAGATCGCCATTACCGACAGCCAGGTCAGCCCGCTGGCGGCTTTCAGCGATGTCTGCTTTGTGGTGCGTGAAGCGCAGGTGGATGGCTTCCGTTCGCAGGTTGCTTCCCTGTGTCTGGCCCAGACGCTGGCGGTTTCGCTGGCGCTGAACAGCAGCCAGGAGTCCGAGGCCAAGCAGAAGGCGTGAGATAGGCTGCCTGGCGTTTGTTACTCGGCGGCGCAGTATAGGCTTACGGGAGGATGCCGTAGGCCGGATAAGCGTAGCGCCATCCGGCACAAAGGCGGGTATGGCGCCGGTGGTGTCCTCCCCGGCGGCGCTGCGCTTGCCGGGCCTGGGGTATATGGGCCTGCGGGGTGCCGGAGATAATGTTATTGGTATGCAACTCTATTAATCCGGGAAAAGCGTTTGTCGCATGTGATTTCAGCGCACATTGCGCTCCCGGTTAATCTTCTGCGTTATGCCTGTCATGGCGCAGGGAGCGCACAGGGGGCGGCCAGTCGCCG
>OGKM01000112.1_pt1 | contig 65865 bp, 76 predicted proteins | sample 1572501 | NCBI WGS metagenome assembly OGKM01 (sample SAMEA2582154, study PRJEB24529) | metagenome | biome: Human gut stool | place: China | collected 2011
GGCACTATTGCCTGTCAAGTATACAGTTTAAATAGAAAAATTATTTATGCGGCTTGAGCGCGGAACTTTTCTGCGCTCAAGCCGTTTTTTGATGCATAAGCTCGTTCGGTATTGAAATATTTAATGGCCTGCTGGATAGATTGTTCCAATTCTGCCATGCTTTTTGGACGAACCCGTTTAGCTAACCAAACCAGTTTGAAATCATTCCACCAACGCTCCATTGGTGAATTCTCCCATGGATGACCGGGGTGAGACATACTATGGATGCAGTTTTGCTCAGCTAAGTAATCATTGAAAGCCATTGAGCAGTAAGCTGCGCCACGATCCGTATGGATCATTAGCTGAGCGTCTGGTTCTACTTTGAAGGCACGCTTAAAGGCTTCGATCGCTGATGCGGCCGTTTCAGTAGCCGAAATGTTGTAGCTCAAAACATAGCGACCATATAGATCCATCACTACATGCACGCGCGCCTTCCTTACCTGCTCATTACCATACACAACTTCGGTAGTATCAGTCACCCAAACCTCATTCTTACTCTGACGATCAAATTGCTCATTAAGTAAGTTGTCATTGATGTATTCCTCGTGACGTTTAATCCGATTATGCTTCTTCTTAAGGATATTTGCCTTGATCCCGTGATTTCGCATGCAGTTAGTAACTCGCTTTAAGCCGGCCTTGAAATCCAATTTATTTTCAAAAGCTAGTTGCGTCGTCATGCCTAAATAACCCAAGGTCCACTTATGCTTTTTTCCAATTCCAAAATGGCTTTAAGTAATTCTGCTTGTTCATCATCATGGATATTGGCCTTTCGATGAATCCACTTGTAGTAAGCATCTCGAGTAATACCTGCGATCTCGCTTAAAGTGCTGATTGGCCACCCGTACTCTTCATTTAGTTCTTTGATGGCTTGTTGTTTGAAGAACTTTTCGCCTCCCGATTGCGAATTTCTATTAATTTTTTTGCGAAAGCGACCTCCATCTCATTCCGTTTCACTTCGGCCTTCAATAGCCGATTCTCCGCTCTTAATTTATCTAGTTCTGTCCACTCGGCTTTGGGCTTAGCCTTACCCCGCCGATCACGAAGTGATTGCGGGTCATTACCACTCTTACGATATTTCTGATACCAGCCATAGACTTGTTGGTAACTCACGTGATACTTATCTACAGCCCAACTGTAATTAACATCGTGCTTGATTAAGTCTTCAATAATCGATAATCGTTCTTCAAAAGTAGTTTTGCGTCCTGGCATAATTGAATCTCGCTTTCTCGGCGTATAAGCCTTCAGTTTTGATTCATTATACTGGATAATCCATTGTGATAATTGCCAATCGGATTTTAAACCATGCTTTAAAGCAAATTTTTCTAAGGTATCCGTTGAATGCTCAAATTCCACAACTAATTTGCGCTTAAACTCAACGGAATAAACTTTATTATGGTGAGCACTTTCAAGTCCTCTCATTCCCTGGTATTTGTACATTCTCTTCCATCTTCTGATGGTGTGTGCGTTGACGCAATATTCCTGAGCTAATCTTTCAATAGATTCTGTTTGAGCTTTCTTGATAATAATTAATTTTTGCTGAACTGAAAATTTGGCTCGTCTTCCCATAATTAAAAACACCCTCCAAGTATCAGACGAATTTTCTATTTCATCTGTATACTTAGAGGGCATTATAGCCAATTTGGTACACTTTCCATCACTTATAAATGCCATTATAACGCGATTTGTAGGCTATTTTTCTGTACGTTCAAGCACAGTAATGCTCTCAACATGCCACGAGCTGAGTTGATCAATTACACATTCCGAATTAATCGCTATGCTACCCCATTATCTTTGCTTAACTCAAAACATTGTGTTAGTTAACTCGCTTGCATAATGCCAAATATTGCCTTGATTTTGAGATGAACAGCAAGTACCAAATTATTACTGGTTTGTGGGAACACATACATTCTAAAAAAGTAATTTAAGATGTTTGTGAAAAACTAAATGCCAAGTTTCATTTTAAATATTAACCCCATAATTGTAATTGCTACATCCGCCCCTTTATCTAGCACAAATGAAATAATGGGTTTTACCTTTTTCCATTTTTCATTTAAGAAATCAGCTTCCATTACTATACTATTCTCTAATCTCTAACATTCATAATAATTACGATTGCTAGTAACAAAAATCAGATAAATAGCTTGAATTTATACTATTCTTGATTTATTCTAGTGGTTACTAGGATGAATACGGATGTGAAAAATATGAGATATATTGGTTCCAAAAGATTATTATTAAGAAATATTGATAATGTATTAAGCAAACATATTGACGGTACTGAGAAAACTTTTCTCGATTTATTTGCCGGTACAAATGTGGTAGGAAGATATTTCAAAAGTCGATATACAATTATTAGTAATGACATATTATTTTTTAGCTTTGTTAATTCAAAAGCAACAATTGAAAATAATGATAAGTTGACATTTAATGGGTTAAAAAAAATCGGTATTAACGATCCGTTCGAGTACTTTAATGATGACAAAAACATAAGTCATACTGATTATTACTACGAAAAAGCCTACTCTCCTACTGGTCAAACAATGTACTTTACTAAGGATAATGCACAGCGAATTGATTTTATAAGGAATTCTATTGATGATTGGTTAAACAAAAAATTACTATCAAAGAACGAATACTATTACTTAGTTTCATCTTTAATTGAGTCTATCCCATACATTAGTAACATCACTGGAACATATGGTTCCTATCTTAAAAAATGGGATAATCGTGCTCTTAATAAGTTATACGTTAGGCCTCTAGATGTAATTGATAATGGACGTGTAAATAAATCATACAATGTTGATGCCAATGAATTAATTAAAAGTATTAAACCAGATATAACATATATTGACACTCCATATAATAATCGACAATATGCTTCAAATTACCATGTGTTGGAAAATATTGCACGAAATAACAAACCAGAATTAAAAGGTAAAACTAGTATTTTTGATTGGAAAGCATTACATAGTGACTATTCTATGAAAAAGCGCGCAGTAAATGCAATGGAAGACTTAATAAAAAACATTCATAGTCGACATGTAATCCTTAGTTATAGTAACGAAGGTATCATACCAGAAGCCGAATTAGTCAATATTATAAATAAATATAGTACTGTAGACGCCGAAGTTTATCACATAGATTACCGAAAATACAAATCTAAGATTAAATCTAAAACAAGTGGATTAAATGAAATACTAATCTATTTTAGCAAATCAAAGTCCAGGAATTTCAAAAATAACGAAATCTCCAATTCTATAAAAAAAACAAGTACATGGAAACCGAGGTTAAAAGGTTCCTATATCAAAAGCCCACTCAATTATATTGGTGGTAAATACAAACTCCTGCCACAAATTATTCCACTGTTTCCAAATAAAATCCATACATTTGTAGATTTATTTTCGGGCGGTGCAAATGTTGGGATAAATGTTAAAGCTGACAAATACTATTTTAATGATATGAATTACCGTATCAATGATTTATTTAGATTCTTCGACATGCATTCTGCCGATGAACTCGTAGATATGATCCGCAATAGAATAAATGAGTATGGATTAAGTAAAACGAATAAGGAAGCTTATCTAAATTTTAGAAAGGCTTACAATAGTAACCCCAACCCATTAGACTTATATGTGTTAGTTTCGTATTCATATAATTATCAATTTAGGTTTAACAATTCTATGAAATTTAATAATCCATTTGGCAAAAATCGAAGTAGTTTTAGCAAAAATATGGAAGAACACCTTAGAACGTTTGTTAACAAGTTGCATACTATTGATGCAGTATTCACTGACAAATTATTTGATCAGTTTGACACTTCTATTTTATCGTCAAAGGATTTTGTTTACATGGATCCTCCATACTTGATTACAACAGGCAATTACAATGATGGAAATCGCGGTTTTTTGAATTGGGGAGTAAAGCAAGAAAAATCTATGTACCAACTTATGGATAATTTAACCTCTCGGCATATTAAGTTTGCTTTAAGTAACGTTCTTAATCACAAAGGACGTAGTAATGATTTATTAAAAGAATATATTAATGCGCGTAACTATATTACTGTTACTCATTTAAATTATACTTACCGAAATTCTTCGTACAATACAAAAAACGAAGAATCTGATGAAGTTGTAATAACAAATTACAACCCTAAAACGTATCAAGTGGATACATTATTTTAAAAAGTAAAAGAACTGTGGTGAACGTATAATCATCACAGTTCTTTTACTTTGTTAAACTAATTGAATAACATTATTATGCATATAAGTTGGCAGCTTATTGACATTTAATGCACCTTTCATAACTGCATCAGCTCCTAATAACAGTTGTGAAACTTCTAACCCACCTCCATCAATACCAGTTCTATAATGTGTTTGCTTCAATTGTTCATTAAACTTTGGCAAGAATTTCCCAGAGACCCATAAATAGTAAAATTCATTTTCAGGAATATTATCACCAAAATTATTCCACCACTCATTTGGTTGACGTATTCTATCACGCCGTTTGTTGTCCTCAATATAACGACACATTTCATCTATTTGGTTAATATGCATACCATAGCCCTTTTCATAGGCCTTCGTATCTAAAATAATTCCAAATTGACTATTAAATACTACACCATCAGGTTTATTTTGTCCGCCCAGATGTATGGACGACAATCCGTAGCAGTCTTTAAAAAGTCCTGCGGTTATGATTTCAAAATCCTGATGACGGTGATGATCAAATGCAATATCCAATAATTCAATATACTTCTCTGGAAGATTTGTAATTTTACGATAATGATTCTTTATTCTCTCAGAATCAAGATCTGCCTCTGCTGGTGTAAATGTTTGGTTTGGAATATCAATTCCAACCACATTATCTTGAAGAGTAATCGAGTTTCCGTTTTGCTTTATACGGAGTCCAAATGAAATAAGCTTTTTAATTTCACTATTAAGCAAAGGTTCATCTACTTCAATACCTTCATGGCTTAGAAAATCAATTAGTGCAGAAATAGTATGATGGTGACTAAGTCCAACTATTATTTTTGCACGCCTGGTCCTTATAAAATCTCGTGTTTGTTCATTATCCTGTTTTCCAGCAATTGCTAAAAATTCCCATAAAACGTATTTAGGCTTAGTTGAGTTTTTTGATGAGCCATTTGCTTTTTTTATTGCGTGCAGCCCCTGTCCAGTGATGGAATAAGTTTGGAAACCAGAAATAGTTTGCCCATCATCAAGCTCATATTTGTTGGCATGCTTTTTTACAAATTTCAGCTTTGACAGCCAACCTGCTATCATGCGGGCATACTTATCTGAAGTACCTTCAACATCAGATCTTATCTTATCATGTTCTTTTTTCGTTGTTGCAGATTTTAACCAATCAATCATTAAATCTTCGTTATAAGATGTAAACCCCTTTTCACCAACGAACCCCAGTCTATTTCCAATAGCGAATTTCGTTAGTGGTTGTTTACTCTCAGCCAACAGAGACATTATCCTGGTAGCAGGTGGATAAGACAGCATGGCATCTTGAAGAACTTCCATCTCTTCTACTGATCCATCAGCTGTTTGTGACAATTTTTCCCCAAGTTCCGTTATTTTAAATAGATCTTTTTTTCTATTATATGAAACAAACCCTAAGCTTACTGCCCAACGAAGGAATCCATCAGCTGTCCAGTTATCTGTATAAAGCTTTCCTTTAGTGTTAGCAGACTGCGGTAGTATGGTAACCTGGAGCAAAGAGTTAGCAATTGCATCCCTTCGCTTCTTAGGAGATTTCCCCGCTTTATTACGACTAGTACCTACTAAATCCCCATAAGTAAACTCTGATACTTTATTATCAAGTTCGTCTTGTAATCTTTCTTTATCGCTATCAAAATAGATCACATTGTTAATTGTATGCTTTTCCAACTCTTCATATTGTTTAGATTGTGGATCAAATACCTGAACTGTCTTTTTTAACTTTGTAAAATCAGAAGGATTTTGAACCCAACCAAATGTTCTAAATGCCATTAATAAAGTCACCTTTCATTTTTAAATGACGTAACATCGCTAATATGGCAAAGTACTTTTCTTTACATCAGCACATAATCTATGTTTCTTAATAATTGCCCTAACTTCTTTCTCACTCTTATCACATGTTGGCGATATGGTAACCGATTGTATGTACTCAGGAATAAACTCACAGTTAATATAAGGAACTCCATTTATTTGTAATTCTGGAGAAACTGTACCGTCATTTTTTCGTAACGACACGAATCTAAACTCCTCTTCATGAGATAGCTTAGGATTTTTGAAAGTCATATTAAATAACGCAATGTTCTTTGAGCAAAGAGTAAGAATTTCTTTCATATCATCAGGGTCTGTTTTTAATCCCCTATACGCATCCAACCATTCTTGAACTAGTGGCTCTGTATAACTTTTTTGTTTTTGTGCATCGTATAACACATTTAACGGAAAAGTATAAGCATCACCTAAACCAAATTGATCTAAATTATCTTTGCCGTGGGAGTTATGTGTGGCCAACATATTCATTAAATCTTTTTCGCCTAATTCAAGAGCAATCCCTTCATTTCCACCATACACATGAAACAGTGTTTCAGAATCATTGTTCTTTGAAAATGACCAGATATAAGCATCATGGAAAGGATGATTCTTGATCATTTGTTTGAATTGTTTTATTTCTTCAACAGTAGCACCATATTTTTTCAAATATGTAATGGCTAATTCGCTTGCCCACTGGAATTCATCAGGATCGTTCATAAAATTGGCCTGTTTTATTCTAAAATAGCCTGACTCTAAAATACTATTCAGTGCATTCACAGTGGTGTAATGAAATAACGATGTGTTTTCTTCTGCGTTTTCTCCAAATGTGTGTATATTTATTACTATGTCTGCATGCTTATGAAACTTTGAATACGGATTATGATAATTAACAATGGCTCGTTTACCACAATCGTTTAAATTAGCTATCATTAATCTAGTAGCCCTTGGCACATCATCAGTAAGTAAGCTGTTCAAATAAGAATTTATGTATTTCTGATCACGCATATAATATCGTCCTAATCTTTTATTATTTCCATAATATCATTAATATTACAGTTTAAAGCTGTGCAAATTTCCACCAATACCACAGTTGTTCCATTACCATTTTTGCCCAACTTAGCAATAATGCACTACTAACACCGCTCAATTTGCTAAGATCTTTTTCATTGGTATAAATTTATTATGCTTCATTTACCATCATATTAAAATGTTGTTCTTGCCCCATACACTTGAAAATCAACTTAAAAATTTTTCTATACTGGTCTATATTTCCATCTAAATTATCGTCAACAAAAAGCAGGTCATCAGAAATTCCAAACCTAGCAGCCGACATATGAGCCAGCATTGACGATACCAGTTGATATTGTCCTGTACTATCATCTTTGTCTGCAAATTCATCCCTATGGTCTATCAAAACTCTTCGTCGTATATCATCACCGGTATAGCCACATATTTGTAGAAAATAGTATTCTAAAATACGTCGAATAACATTCATTAATGAAAGACAACTTTTTGTTTCTTTATACTCCTGCCATAAAGCAGTATAGGAATTTGTGACAGGATTAAAATTCAATTTTTGAGTAGGACAATTTGGATTGATTTTTTCACATAACTTAATTTCCGAGCAATTATCATGCTTTGTAATCAAATAAAATGAAACATACTGATATTCCTTTGTTCGAAGAGAAGTTACATCTCTTTGAAAGAATGCATTATGTGTAAAAATAAAGATTTGTTTAATTAAATTGCCCGAAGCTAAGTTATCCCGATTATCAACATTATTTCGACAAATTTCGATTAGTTTACGTATCTCGGCTCCGATAATGAACATAGTTCCACTATCCATACTGGTTACTGGATCATCAATGATTATTATCTTCTTTTTAACCTCTTCGGATGTACTATTATTACCATACACCTGCTGTAAAAAGTATAAAAAGGCAATAAAGTTTCGTTCACCCTCACTAAGATTTTTAGCAACATGCCCGGAGTCATTTCTTACAATTTCATAGTTGCGTATTAATGTCCCTGGCATTTCCTGTTTAGGAATAAGATGGAATCCCTGTAATCCCGAACTTTTAAGCATTAAATTAATATTATTCATTGCTGTTTCAGTTTCAACTGTTTGCTTATTAAGTTGTCTGATTTTCTTTTTAAAGCCATTTATATTATCAGATGCTGCTTGCCTAACTTTATTTTTACTTTGAATTTCTTCATTAATGTCTTTATTTGCTGAATCAAACTCTTCTATATCGATTTTTAATATGTTTGCCAAGTATTCGAAAGTCTTTTGCTGGCATTCTTCACGCTTTTGATTGAGAGAAGTTACTATTTCATTATTCTCAATTATTGATTTATTGAATTTTGTTATTAAATGTGAAAGTTCATCCAGCAACGGCCCAATTTTTTCTAAAACGACAACTCTTGTGGGCTCATCGATTTTTGATTGTATTTTATCAATATTCGACGTAATTAATGACTTAATCAGTCGAAGCTTATCATTATATTCTTCCATATTAATATCCGGATATAGTGGATCAGGTTTTTGTACCAAAGACAAAAATAACTTATTTGCGGAATCCCGATATTTTTTCAAAAATTCATTTAGCTCATGTCTGTTACTTTCATACTGGTCGTCAAAACTTCTTATAAATTCTGATTCAAAATCTGGGTTTAGTAGTTGAGAACAATATGGACATCTACCATTTGTTCTTTCATGAAATTTATCATACCCCTGTCGTGCCCATTCCGTAGCACCTATTTGCTTTAAAAAAATCGCCAAATTGGTGTCAGCAGAATTTACAATTTTCTTTGACAATATTTTGCTACCAGAAACATTATCTAAAACATTAATTGCTCGAATCTCGTTAAACAATGGATATTGCCTTGCAGATCTAGAATATGCGATCGAATACAAATTATCCAATTGCTTAATATCATGTTCTTTGGCATCATGTCTTCTTACCTCATCAAAAAATTTTTTCTTTGAACTGCGGTATCCGTTTTGCGTTTTAACAAATTGCATACGAATTGATTTTGTCTTTTTCCAGCATTTCGATTTAATGTGTTCTTCTAAAGTATTTTGACGATTTTCTAATGCTTCTATACTCGAAGTTGCCTCATTAATTTTCTCCCAAGATTGTTCTTCACTTTCTAATAATGACGCAATTTCTTTTTCAATCTCTGCATTCTTTTTATTTACAGTGAAAACCCCTGGCAACCCATCATGTTCTTTGACGTTTTCATCTATATAATTCTGGTCGTATAGTAAAATCTCATAATCATTTAGATTGTCGCCATTCTTAAACATTACCCCATCGCCAGACTTTATAGTTTTAGCAATAGTAGATTTCCCTGTACCATTGTTGCCAAAAAAATAATTAATAAACGTTGGGTGAATTGTTGGTGAGTTTTTCTTAAAGGTAGCATCACTTACAACTACACTTGTGATTTCCGATTTTAGTTTTTCCATATTGTAGCTCCAAATAATTTAATTAGGGTTGTGGCATTCCAGATATGCCAGCTTTGTCGAAAGCGTTAAAAATATTTATCTTGTGCACATACCATCCAGGTAAATTTAAGTCTGTCAACATACAATCTATATTAATACCAAAGAAAGAAGCGTTTTGCTGGTAACCGAGTTTATTTTGTTCAAATGCCCCCAATGGATGAAAGAACACTCTTATTATACTTTTTTCTATCACTACGTCCGTTATACGGCAATACCATGCCGATTGCGATGGACTTGTTTTGCCATAAAATTCTGTATTCTTTTGACAAATAATTGCAGGAATAGTTTTTAGCTTTTCTATTCCACGGTCTGAAAGCTCCGAACATGAGCTAAATATTTCAATAGGGACCATATTAGGTAGTAGCGAACGATTAGCGGGAATTATTGCAGAGCCACCAACCAATACATTCGTCACTAATAATTGATAGTACACTTTACTAAACGTTTGGATAGCCATTAAATCTTCAGCTTCATGGCCTATAGAATGAGAATTATTAAAATTAAGGTTAACAGTTCCACCTTGATTATTTGTAATGTTGACGTTATGGTCACCATTTTGTTCTAACTGCTTTATCGATGGGCCACTTATCTTGTTCGATGGCACATTTTCATTCCGATTTATATTATTATTCAATTTTTCCATTCCTTATAAATTGAGATTCATTGTTCCATTATTTGTTATGTTGACGTTATGGTCACCATTTTGGACTATGTTCGTTTGATGATTAATCATCGTCTGCTTCTTTTCACCCTTAGAATTATCATTTTGTGAATCTTGAGCTTGCATTTTTATTACATTAGCTTCCATGGAATCCTCCGTGGAGGCTTTTTTATTTTGTCTAGTTTTTTCTTTAACTAAGTGTGCATCTCCATGCCATTCAGTAACAATAATGTTCTCAGCTCTAGATTGGCCAACCTTAGATTCAAAATTTCTCGGTTTTCTTGCTTTTTTCTCACCCAGCAGATTTAAAGTCGCCTTTCCATTCTGATTTTTTCCCCGCCTTTCCGTCAAAATAAAAAGAAGTATTCCAACTAAAAATGGTTCTAGCTCAAATTTGTCAGTTTCCAGCAGCTGACTCTTAGATAATTCGTTGCCGTCGCTTTTCACATAAAATGGGCAATTATTTGCAATAGTATCGTCACAGCTAATGATATCTAGTATTGCCCCCACGAGCCACTCACTAACATCACGATTTAAATGCTCGCTCACAAATTTTTTCATTCTAGACAAGGTCAATAAGTGGTTTTTACTAATAAGGGCTTTAAAAGCATTTATTATCGCCCCATCGTTGAAAGGAAGATTTACTGTCCCCTCAGTTTTTCCTTCCTTATATTGTGAAGTGTCCTTAACAGTTCCAAAGTCATTTCTACCTGTAAATGTGTAAATTAGGTCCTTCATAACGATAGAGTCCGAATGTTTATCATGACCTCCGGCCCTATGAGATCTAGCAGTTTCATTTGGTTTTACAGCTTGTAATAGCAAAAAGAAAAATACGCATCCGCACAAGTACATATGATCATAAGTCACTTTTTCCATTTATCTCTACCTTCGATTCCAAAAATAGTAACAAAAGTAAAGGAAGTAAAGCAATATTCCTGTTGACATCGACTAAAGAAACGACAGGTTAGAAGACGTAAAGAAATACAACTTCTTTACTACAGTTACATAGAGCAGTATCAAAAAATATTGAAACTCGTATATTACGCTTTTTTATTATATCAAGTTTTTAATTATTTATCCGTATGTACTCGTTACCCTATTGTAGCTGAACAGCATGTGTTGCTCGATCAACAACTTTTACTAGCATGCACCTAACTGAATAACATCCTGTAACCAGCCACTAGTAAGGCAAGTTGCAGTACCCAAGCGATTTATCGTTTAGGTCTGTTTCTTATTGCCTTGTTAGTGGCTTTTAATATGCCTTCGATTCCTTCGCTTGGGAGATCCAAGAGGAGGAATTTTTTATGAAGAAATACTACGACGACCGTCACCAGCTCAACATGGAGATATCAGACACTAAAGATGGCAGTATGCACATTAAGCTACATCAACCAACTGGGATCAAAGAAATCACGGTCACAGAAGCTAAAGGCAAAGAAATCATCGAACTTAATCGTATTGAATACAACGATAACCACCGTGAAACCCGTCGCCATGTTTCACTCGAAGCTTATGACCCATATGGCGTCTTAGTAAAAGACGATGCTGATCCGTTGCAAGAGGTAATTAATAAGGAAGAAATGGATCAACTCCATCAGAGTATCAGTCAACTTACACCAGCACAGCGAAAGTTACTCATGAAGAAGTTCTGGGATGACTTGAAACAGATCGACATTGCCAAAGACGAAGGCGTCAGCAAAATGGCAATTACTAAGCGTTTGCAAACCATCAAGCGGCGCCTCAAAAAAATTCTTCAAAAATAATCGTTTACTTTTCCGCTTTCCATGGCCTGTAAGTGTAAGGCAATTATTTCTTACCAAATTTAACTAAGAAAGGATAAACGACATGGCTACTAAAATTTCAATTTTAGTAGCTAAGCATCCCCGCCAAGATGGCGTCGTCAGTATGCGCAACGTCACGATCCGTGAACGACTGCTACGTTTACTACTCGGTAAACCGCATCACTTGATGGTGATCGCACCTGGCAAGGATGTTCAACAGTTACAGATTAACGAAGTAAAGGAGGATTCCTATGAGCGCAATGAATAATCTTGATTTAAAACTCAAGGAAGCTGAGAACCTAATCGATCAAACTAAAGAAGCTATTCTGTCCCTTCATGAATTGCTATCAAGCAATCAAAATGGAGAGCAATGTAATGATGAGCAGCCAAATCGCGATCCAGTTGAAGATAAAGTAACTGTCCGCAAAATGCTAGCAAAGAAGAGTGCCGAAGGATACACCCCTCAAGTGAAAGCCTTGCTTCATAAGTTTGGTGCCGAAAAGTTATCCGACGTAGACCCCAAGGATTACGAGGACCTCTACTATAGTGCGGAGAGATTAGGACAATGAGTTCACCAAAACACCATGCTTTACTATCCGCTTCCAGTGCCAACCGTTGGCTAAGTGCTCCGCCACTACCGCGATTAGAACAATACTTTCCGCACTCCACTTCAAGTGCTGCCGCTGAAGGAACTGCTGCTCATGCGTTGGGTGAATACAAAATTCATCGATTGCTCGGTGACAAGTTTAAGCGTCCTATTTCTGATTACCAATCTGATGAAATGGAAGGCTTGACTGATGATTATGCCAGTTATGTTATGGAGCAATATAGTCAAGCTAAGGAATATGCTCCTGATGCCATCATCAGTGTGGAACAAAAACTGGACTTCTCCAAATATGTCCCAGAAGGCTTTGGAACTGGCGACTGTGTAATTGTTTCCGATCACCTGCTACACATCATCGATTTCAAATATGGCAAAGGTGTCCGAGTGGAAGCCAAGAACAACCCACAAATGAAGCTCTATGCCATTGGTGCCTTAGAAATGTTCGGAAACCTGTACAACGTCGATGAAGTTGAAACCACAATTTTTCAACCTCGCATGGCCAATATCAGTACTTGGACGATCAATGCCAAACAGCTCATGCACTGGGCTAACACCGAACTCAAGCAAAAAGCTGAATTAGCTTTTGCTGGCAAAGGTACTATTCGTTATGGCCCCTGGTGCCAATTCTCTGCTTGCAATACTGTACTACGAGCCCGTTATAACTACCATCACAAACTTACTCGTTTCCAACTTTGCTCTCCCAATCTGTTAACAGACAAAGAAGTTACTGAGGTTCTGGAACAAATTGATGATTTAAACTGCTGGGCTCACGAAGTTAAAGATTACGCTGCTGATTTAGCCATCAACCATGGCAAGCAGTGGCCAGGTTACAAAATTGTCGAAGGACGATCCGTTCGACACTATAAGGATGAAGCAACTGTAGCTAAGATTGCTGAAGCCCATGGTTATCACAATATCTATCAGAAAAAACTACTGCCAATCACGAAACTAGAAAAACAGCTCGGTAAGAAAAAGTTTACCGAACTGTTTAGTCAGGAAATTATTAAACCCGCGGGTAGGCCAACCTTGGTGCCAAATTCAGATCGACGCCAGAGTATTGGAAAATCAAACCCAAAGGATGAATTTAAGGAGGAAAAATAGCATGTCACAACAAACTAAGGTCGTTACTGGTATTAACACTCGTCTTTCTTACGCCAACATCTGGGAACCAAAGTCCATTAATGGTGGCAAAGAAAAATACTCAGTCAGTCTGATTATCCCCAAGTCAGATCAGAAGACTGTAGCCGCAATTGAGAAAGCTATCGATGCTGCCATCCAAGAAGGCATTGGAAAGTTTGGTGGCAAGAAGCCTAACAAGGCTACTCTGAAGCTTCCACTTCGTGATGGTGACGTTGAACGTGATGATGCTGCCTACCAAGATAGTTACTTTATCAACGCTAATTCAATTACAGCTCCCCAGATTGTAGACAAGCATGTCCAACTAATTCTTGATCGCAACGAAGTTTACAGTGGCTGCTACGCCCGCGTGTCCATTAACTTCTATGCTTTTAACACCAACGGTAACCGTGGTATCGCCTGTGGTCTTGGTAACATTCAAAAGATTCGTGATGGTGAACCACTAGGTGGACACGCTAGTGCTAGCGATGACTTCACAGCTATTGATGATAGTAGCGACGATGATTTCTTAGCTTAAATCAGAAAACGGGTAGTCACTTTGGCTATCCATTTTTTGTAGAAAGGATTCCTAATGAAGCAAATCTCGATTGATATCGAAACTTATTCTAGTACCGACCTGAATCAAACTGGTGTTTATCGCTATGCTGATAGCGACGATTTTGAACTTTTACTCTTTGGTTATGCCACCGACTTTGGTTCAGTCAAGGTGGTGGACTTAACCCAGGGCGAAAAGATTCCGGCACAGATTATTAACGCCTTAGATGATCCCGACATTATTAAAAGTGCTTTTAATGCTCAATTTGAACGAGTTTGCCTATCACGTTTCGTTGGGCATCGCTTAAAACCCACCGGTTGGCACTGCTCACGAGTCTGGTCCGCTACCCTTGGCCTCCCCTTATCGTTACGCGACGTGGGCACTGTTTTAGGACTTCCTCGTCAGAAAATTACGGCTGGAAAAGAACTCGTGCACTTCTTCTGTACTCCCTGCAAGCCAACCAAATCTAATCAAAATCACACTCGCAACTTTCCCTATCATGCGCCTGACAAATGGCAGCAATTCAAGCAATACAATCAGCGTGACGTCGAGGTTGAAATGGAAATCACCCAAAAGCTCGAACGCTTTCCCGTCCCACAGAATGAATGGGAAAACTACTGGATGGATCAAGACATTAATGATTGCGGTATCCGGATTGACCAACAATTAGTCAACCAGGCCATCAAGTGTCAGGGGGAGTTTCACGACCAATACCTGAAAAAGTCTCAACAACTAACTGGTTTGGATAATCCGAACTCGCCCCTGCAACTGAAAGAATGGCTTCAACGGCAAGGTGTGAAAACTGACTCACTTTCTAAAGCGTCAGTAGCTCAGCTGCTAGAAACAACTACCGGCACGGTTCATCAAGTATTAGCTCTCCGTCAGTTACTCTCCAAATCAAGTGTCAAAAAGTACCAGGCTATGCAAAAAGCAATGTGCCAAGATGGACGCGTCCATGGACTCTTACAGTTCTATGGGGCAAACCGTACCGGTCGCTGGGCCGGCAGATTAGTACAAGTTCAAAATCTCCCCCGTAATTCAATGCCCGACTTAGAAGAAGCGCGTGCGCTGGTCAAGCAAGAAAACACAACGGCACTAGCAATGCTTTACGATTCGGTCCCAGAGGTCTTATCCCAGTTAATCCGGACTGCCTTTATTCCAAGTGAAAGTCATCATTTTTACGTTGCTGACTTTTCAGCTGTAGAAGCGCGGGTCATCGCCTGGCTTTCTGGTGAACAGTGGCGCCAAAAGGCCTTCGCTAATAACGAGGATATCTACTGTGCATCCGCTAGTCAGATGTTTGGTGTTCCAGTCGTGAAATACGGGATTAATGGTGAACTCCGTCAAAAAGGTAAAATTGCGGAACTCGCCCTGGGCTATGGCGGTTCTATTGGTGCGCTCAAAGCCATGGGTGCCACTAAACTTGGCCTAACCGATGATGAATTACCACCACTGGTTCAAATGTGGCGTAATGCTAGTCCTCACATTGTGCAGTTTTGGTGGGACGTTGATAAAGCAGCTAAAGAATGTATTAAAACGCACCTCCCGCAAACTACCCACGGAATGAAGTTTATTTACCGGAGTGGCTGCATGTTTCTTCGTTTACGGTCGGGACGTTATCTTTGCTACCCCCAACCTAAAATTGGTATTAACCGGTTTGGTTCTGAATCGATTACCTTCATGGGGATCAACACCGTGAAAAAATGGGATCGAATTGAAACCTATGGGGCCAAGCTGGTAGAAAACATTGTCCAAGCAACTAGTCGTGACTTGCTTGCTGAAGCAATGCGCCGATTAGAAGCTACTGGGAATACGGTGGTAATGCATATTCACGATGAAGCCGTAATTGACGCCCCTTTCAATCGGTCACTTGACACCATGGTTCAGCTCATGACCAAGGTTCCCGACTGGGCCAATGGTTTAATCCTCAACGCTGCTGGTTTTGTTAGCGACTTTTACAAAAAAGATTAATTTTAATGGTTTACTTTCTGCCCTCATCTGGCTTATTGGTGAGGGCTTTTCTAGTTCTCTAATTTAATGAAAGGATCTGAATCTATGTCAGAAGCAACTATAGCAATTACCAAGCTGCGCCAAGACAAACCGAATCCACACTACCGACCAATGATCTTTGTCATTGCGCCGTTTACAGAAGTAGTAAAGAGCGATGCCGAAAGTATCAGGACAGTGCGCTCCAACTGCCGTTTTGTCTATCAACATGGTGGCATCCCCGTTTGTCCACAGCTTTACCTACCTCAATTTATTAACCTGCACCATTCGCGAGAATTTCAAGTAGCCGCCTTTATTAACATTGTGCTACTAACTAAATGCGCCGAAGCCTGGTCATTTGGTAAGCCAACACATGATATGCGCTACTTCATCCGCTTAGCCAAACGTAAAAATAAAAATATCCGCTACTTTAATAACGAAATGGAGGCCAACTAAAGATGCATTTTACTTTATCGACGGCAGTTAATTCCGGTCAGGCTAGCAACACGATCTATCCTCATCAACAAACTATCACTAACGCACAGGAATTAGAACAGGCTGCCCATTATGACCATGTCTGCGGTCAATTTAAAAATAACCAACGCGCTATTGCCAACTTCATCAAAGCTGACTGCCTGATCATGGACTGCGATAACGATCATTCTGACGATCCGACTACTTGGATCAAACCTGCAAACATTGCTAACTATTTCGATGATGTTTCCTACGCCATTACTTTCTCACGAAACAATATGAAGGCTAAACATCACAAAGCTCCACGACCGAAGTTTCATATCTACTTTCCAATTACTGAGATCACGAATGCTAAAACCTACGCCGAACTAAAACACGAAATCCAAGAATACTTTCCCTATTTTGATGACAATGCTCTTGATGCGGCCCGTTTTGTCTTTGGTGTGTCTAGTACTAAAGCCATCTGGCATGATGGTAGCCAAAATGTGGACCAGTTCATGGTGGCCCAACGTTACTTTGAACAACAAGGAGTGGGAGCAATCCATGAAGGTCAACGTAATGCAACCCTCTCACATTTTGCCGGTCGCATCATTATGCGTCTTGGCAATACTGATGAAGCCCGTCAGGCATTTCAGGAGGAAGCCGCTAAGTGCAATCCGCCACTAAGCAAGCAGGAGTTAAAAAACATCTGGCACAGTGCCACCAAATTTGGTCAGCGCATGGCTAGTCAAAAAGGTTATATTCCGCCTGAAGAATACAATCAGCCCAATGACGATCTACAACCGGATGATTACTCGGATACTGGTGAATCTTATGTCTTTGTCAACAACTGCAAAGAGCGGGTTTGCTATACCAACCAATCAGGTTTTATGTGGTTCGATGGGAAGGTTTGGCAGGAATCGGAACCTTTAGCTCTCGGTGAAGTCCAGCGCTTTACCGATAAACAATTAACTGATGCTCAGCTTCGTGTCACTAATAGTTATAAGAAGATTCAGCAAAATGGTGTGACATCCGCTTTGCAAGCAATGGGTAAAACAAAAGCTAGTCGTACTTTTAATGATGAACAACTAGCCGCATTCAAGGATTACGAAAATGCTAAAGCTTACGAAGCCTTTATTCTCAAGGAACGCAGCACTCGAGGTATTAACGGGATCTTAACCAACTCCCGACCAAAGCTCGTCAAAGAGATTAATGAGTTTGATGCTAATCCATTTCTGCTGAATACCCCGACCGGTCCTTTCAATTTAAGGAAAGGGATGCATGGTCAGCAAGAAATTCAAGCTGATGAATTAATCACTAAATCCACATCCTGTGTTCCTGGTAGTCAAGGAACTTCACTCTGGCAAGAAGCACTCACTACTTTCTTCTGTGGTGACCAAGCGTTGATTAATTACGTCCAAGAAATTGTGGGTCTGGTGGCGATTGGTCAGGTTTACCTGGAAGCTCTGATTATTGCTTACGGCAGCGGGAGAAATGGTAAATCAACCTTCTGGAACACCATCGCTAATGTACTCGGTACCTATACCGGTCACCTCTCGGCTGATGCCTTAACAACTGGTGTCCGGCGAAACGTCAAACCAGAGATGGCCGAAGTCAAAGGCAAGCGGCTAATCATCTCCGCTGAACTAGAAGAAGGTAAGCGACTGAACACTTCCATCGTCAAGCAACTCTGTTCAACTGATGAAATCTATGCCGAAAAGAAATACATGAAACCTTTCTCCTTTACGCCCAGCCACACCATCGTGTTGTACACCAACTACCTGCCTCACGTGGGTGGGAATGATGAAGGAATCTGGCGGAGGTTAATTGTAATCCCCTTTAAAGCCACGATTGCTAAACGCAATGATATTAAGAATTACGCCCAGTACCTAACCGAAAAAGCTGGGCCGGCAGTCTTGCAGTGGATCATTGAAGGCGCACAGCGAACCATTCAGCAAAATTACCAGTTAACCACCCCCGTTGCCGTAACCAAAGCGGTACGAGCCTACCACGCTGATAACGATTGGCTAGGACATTTTCTTAATGAGAATTGTGAACTTGACCCCAGTTATGAACAAAAGTCAGGCGATCTTTATCAAAAGTATCGCGAATATTGCCAAGGCATCGGTGAATATATCCGCAGCACAACTGACTTTTACACGGCCCTCAAAAATGCTGGCTTTCAACGTCAACACAAACAAAACGGTCGTTTCATCAAGGGACTGCGATTAAAAGTTGAGGCTGATGAATTCCTCAGTTGACTGTCATCGACTGTCACACTTTAAAACTCTAAAAGCTTGATACATCAGTGTTTACCAACCCTAATGACAGTCGTGACACTCTTTTACATTACTTGTATATAGGAATAAAAATAGAAAAAAAGAGTATAGAGAAGAGTAGTAAAACAACTGTCACGACCGTCATTAACCCTGACGAATCACCGATATATCAACGTTTAGGAAGGATTTTACAAATGTTAGAAAAACAAATCGAAACTGCTTTTGTCAAAGCAACTCACCAACGCGGAGGTCTTTGCCTAAAGTTCATCTCGCCATCTATGGCCGGAGTACCTGATCGATTGGTCCTCCTGCCTGATGGTCACATGGGCTTTGTGGAGATGAAGGCTCCTGGTAAACATCCCCGCCCGTTACAAGTGCAAAGACTCAACCAGTTAAAACAACTTGGTTTCCAAGTCTTTGTTTGCGATCAGCTTGATCAGATTGGAGGAATGCTTGATGCAATACAAACCGCATGAATATCAACAATATGCAACTCGGTTTATTTTGGACCATCCCGTAGCAGCCATCTTGCTTGATATGGGACTTGGCAAGAGTGTCGTTACCCTAACTGCTATTAAGCAGCTTATTCAGCAAGGTAAAGTTCAACGAGTATTAGTTGTCGCACCACTGCGCGTGGCAAAACAAACTTGGCCAGAAGAAATTAAAAAATGGGACCACTTAAAAGGCCTCACCTACTCGGTCGTCACTGGTTCTAGGCTACAACGCATTAAAGCATTACAACAAGATGTCGACATTTATATCATTAATCGGGAAAACTTGAAATGGCTAATTGAATCCTCTGGTAATTCCTTTGACTACGACATGTTGGTGATCGATGAACTCTCTAGTTTTAAGTCTTACCGCTCACAACGAACGCTTCAAAGCCCTCAAACGAGTACGACCTCTGATTAAACGCGTGGTTGGCTTAACAGGTACACCGTCGTCTAATGGCTTGATGGATCTGTGGGCGGAATTCCGCGTGCTGGACATGGGCCAACGACTTGGCCGCTTTATCTCATCTTACCGGATGAACTACTTTGACCCCGACAAGCGAAACATGTATCAAGTGTTTACCTACAAACCTAAGCCCGGTGCTGAACAAAGTATCTACCGCACCATTGATGACATCACCATTTCTATGAAGTCTAAGGACTACTTGAAGCTGCCACCATTAACTATGAACACCGTTCCGGTAAAAATGAGTGATAGTGAGCAGGCTATCTATGATGAGCTTAACGCCCAGCTAGTAGTTTCAACCCAGGGCAAACAAATCGATGCCTTGAATGCTGCTAGCTTGTCGAATAAGCTTTGCCAGATGGCCAATGGCTGTGTCTACGATGACCAGCAGCAGATTGTTCAAATCCACCAACGAAAACTCGATGCCCTTGAAGATTTAGTTGAAGCTGCTAATGGTAAACCTGTTCTGGTGGCTTACTGGTTCAAGCATGATCTAATCCAGATTAAAAGTCGTTTCAAGGTTCGTGAGATCAAAACACCCCGTGACATTCAGGACTGGAATGCCGGTAAGATTCCTTTAGCTTTGATCCACCCCGCTTCTGCTGGTCATGGTCTTAACCTGCAGGCTGGTGGTGCTACCTTAATCTGGTATGGATTAACTTGGAGTCTGGAACTTTACCAGCAAACTAACGCTCGACTCTGGCGGCAAGGGCAACGTCAACCAGTAGTTATCCACCACATCATCACTGAAGGCACCATTGACGAAAACATTCTGGCGGCCCTGAAACGCAAAGACAAAACCCAGTTAGCTTTGATTAACGCAGTGAAAGCCAACCTGAAAGGAAGTGTTATGGCATGAGTATCATGTGGAACTACTTAGACAAACGGCGAGCAACCGTTGCAGCCTTGAAAGATTACGATGGTATGAAGTTCATCATTGACTCTTACCAAGACGACCTGAAGCTAGCCAAGGAACAAATGATTGGTGTCAGTTCGCCACGCTACGGTTTCGTACCTGGCAGCAGTAAAAAAGATAACCCAACTGAGCATCGCCTGCTGCATGGCATCGATGAGACAACCAAGCTGAATGAACGCTACCAACAAGCCCAACTTTACTTCAAGTGGTTCGAGCCAGCCTGGCAAGAGTTATCTGAAGACGAGCGCTTTGTTCTAGATGTCTGCTATCGCACTCCAAACCAGTCAATGAACGAGGGACTAACCATCGTGATGGACAAGTACTTCATTGCGAAAACCACTGCTTACAATCGAAAGAACAAAGCACTCGATCACCTTACCCTTTTGCTTTATGGATCCCACCATTAGAAATGGTAAAACGCAGAACAAACAATCAGCTTATCCATGTTACGATGATAGTGTAGAAAATTAAGATAAGGCATTTGCTTTATAACACTGAAGCCTGGCAGCTTAGAACTGCTAGGCTTTTCTTATGCCCTCAGAAAGGAGGAGTGTCATGCCTTACTCACTCAAGAAACCTTGTCGTTACCCTGGCTGCCCGCGACTAACCCACAATACTTATTGTGACGTCCATGCTAAGCAAGTCAGTTCTCACTACAATCGTTACCAACGACCAAAACGTAGTCGTCCGCGCTATCATCGTGGCTGGCCAAAGATCAGACAAAGGTACCTACTCCACCATCCCTTCTGTGAGATGTGCCTGAGCCAAGGAAGGTATACCAAGGCTACCGAAGTCCATCACGTTCTGCCCTTAGAGCACGGTGGCACCAACGAGTTCAAAAACCTGATGGCATTATGCAAACCATGTCATTCCCGCATCACCGCTCAGATGGATGATCGTTGGCACAAAGCACCACGTCAATATCATTACTAAACCACGGAGGGGGCCATCGAATCCTTAAAAATTTTTCACGCGGGAGCGGGCCTGGGCCTTCGTGTACAAAAAATCAAAATCAAACAGGGTATTAACCCCTGCCGAAAGGAGGGAGAGATTTGGCTAAAGATGGTACAAATCGTGGCGGATTCCGGGTCGGCGCTGGGCGAAAATCTAAATCACTGCACGATAAGATCGAAGCTGGTCAAAAAGCAACTGTTATCGATTTGCCTGAACCAGCTAATCTGGAAGGACACGTGATGCCGCCAGTCAAAAAGTACCTCAAAGCCAAGCAGAAAAATGGTTTAGAGTTTGACGCCGCTGATATTTTTAAAGAAACCTGGGAATGGCTGGTCGAACGAGGCTGCGAGAAATTAGTCAATACCCAGTTAATCGAACAATACGCCGTTAGCGTCAGCCGATGGATTCAGTGTGAAGAATGTATCTCTAAGTTTGGTTTTCTGGCTCGTCACCCAACCACTGGTAATGCGATTGCCTCACCATACGTTTCGATGAGTCGTGACTATATGAAACAGTCCAGTCAGTTGTGGTTTCAAATTTTTCAGGTGGTTAAGGAAAATAATGCTGCTACTTACCAAGGATCTACACCACAAGATGATGTGATGGAGCGGCTCTTAAGAAGCCGGAAAGGAATGAACTAATGAAATTTATCAAGAAAAAAATTGCGGATCTAATTCCTGCCGATTACAATCCGCGTAAAGATCTCAAGCCTGGCGATCCTGATTACGAAAAGTTAAAACGTTCAATGAAAGAATTCGGTTATGTCGATCCAATCATCTGGAACCAACAAACTGGTCGCATAGTTGGAGGACACCAGCGGTTAAAGATTCTCCAGGATGAAGGGATCGAAGAAGCTGAGTGCGTTGTTGTTGACCTTAATGAAGAAAAAGAAAAAGCGTTGAATATTGCGCTCAACAAGATCAGTGGTGATTGGGATAAGGATAAGTTAGCCCTCCTAATGACTGACTTACAAGCCAGTGATTTAGATGTTTCATTAACGGGCTTTGACGAGAATGAGATCTCCGACCTTCTTGGCACGGCTGACGACACGCATGATGATGACTTTGACGTTGATAGTGAATTGAATAAACCAACCTTCTCTAAAGCAGAAGATCTTTGGCACCTAGGAAAGCACACATTGCTATGTGGTGATGCTACAAAAAAGGAAAGTTTCCATAAATTACTCAGCGATAATAAGGTTAACTTAGTTCTTACTGATCCACCATACAACGTTGATTACCAAAGTAAAGCCGGCAAGATTAAGAACGATCATCAGGATAATGATAAGTTCTATAAATTTTTATTAGCTGCTTTCCAAAACATGAATACTGCAATGGCTAACGACGCCAGCATCTATGTTTTCCATGCCGATACGGAAGGACTGAACTTCCGGCGAGCCTTTCAAGATGCTGGTTTTTATCTATCCGGTTGTTGTATCTGGAAAAAGCAATCACTGGTACTCGGTCGCTCCCCTTATCAATGGCAACATGAACCCGTGCTCTACGGCTGGAAGCACGATGGAAAGCACGAATGGTATACCGGTCGCAAGGAATCCACCATCTGGGAATTTGATCGACCAAAACAAAGTAAGGAACATCCAACAATGAAGCCTATTCCATTACTTGCTTACCCAATTATGAATTCGACAATGTCTAACTGTACGGTTCTTGATCCCTTTGGTGGTTCTGGATCTACCCTCATTGCTTGTGAGCAAACCAACCGGATTTGCTACATGATGGAACTGGATCCTAAATACTGTGATGTGATTGTTAATCGCTACATCAAACAAGTCGATTCGGATCAAGATATCAGTGTGGAAAGAGATGGTCATATAATTCCTTACAGTAATCTAAAGAAGCCGGCCTAAAGCGCGGGAAAGCCTTGCTATCTGTGCCTTTTAGAGTGATGTATACAGTGATCAAACAAGGAGGTACAGAATATGGAAATTAATTTTAATGTTCATGGTCAACAGCGTAAAAAGCTAGTCGAACAGATTGCTAACTATACTCAACAAAAAGCTAAATATCAGTACACACCAACCTACGCATACCAGATTGGCAAATACACTGTCAGTAAAGATGGGAACCTTTCATCCCCTGATGAGATTCCATCCAACCTAATCGACAAACTTAAAGAACTTGGTTTCCGGCCCGCTAACATTATCAAATTGCATCTTGCTTACCGTCGAGACGACTTTACCGATCAAGCCTTAGAAAACCTGCGTCACCTAATTTGGGCCAAGGGACAGCTAATCAAAGATGCTTGTCAGCTCGATTCGCTAAAACTAGACGTTGATGATCAACAGGTGACATTTAACTGGTTCAACAAGGTAAAGCTTGATGATGCCACAGCTTATCAACAATTTATCGACAAACTTGTGCAATATGCAAAAGATCATCAACGGATTGTGTCAGAACCTCATGAAGAAAGCAATGAGAAATATGCTTTTCGTTGTTTTCTACTACGCCTGGGTTTTATCGGTCCCGAATACAAAACACAACGGAAAGTACTGTTACGAAATTTAGCCGGATCAGCTGCTTTTAAGAATCAGGAGGCCTAATCATGAGCAGAATCAAAGATGAACTAGCTAGACGTGACCGCATTCGCCAGCAGGTCTTACAAATTCGCAATACTGGCGAAGTAAACATGTTTGATATCGAGAATGTTAAACGACTGGCCTACTATTACAACTGCCACGATTTGATCGATTACCTGACTACTGAACGGGCCGGCTATGTCAATTTGATTTTAACTGGTAAATTCAATTAATCATTAAGCATTGAGTTCATTCTCAGTGCTTTTTTAGTACTAATGAAAGGAAGTGATGTTTTCTTGAGAAAGTTAAAAGATTATAAACCAACTCGTTTTATGGCTAAGGATTCCACTTACAGCAAAGATGCAGCTGATTTTGCAGTTTCTTTCATTGAATGTCTCTGCCATACTAAGGGAACTTGGGCAGGAAAACCCTTTGACTTGATTGATTGGCAAGAAAAGATTATTCGTGACATCTTCGGTATTCTGAAGCCTGATGGCTACCGCCAATTCAATACTGCTTATGTTGAGATTCCAAAGAAACAAGGAAAATCAGAACTAGCGGCAGCAGTCGCTCTTTTGCTTTGTTGTGCAGATGGTGAGGAACGAGCCGAAGTGTATGGTTGTGCCGCTGATCGGCAACAAGCAGCGATTGTTTTCGACGTGGCCGCTGATATGGTACGAATGAACCCGGCTTTGAAGAAACGATGCAAAATTCTCGCTTCACAAAAACGGCTGATCTATGAACCCACTAATAGTTTCTATCAGGTTCTATCTGCTGACGCTTATTCTAAACATGGGTTCAATGTGTCCGGAGTTATCTTTGACGAACTGCATACCCAACCGAACCGGAAACTCTATGACGTTATGACGAAGGGATCAGGGGATGCCAGAACACAACCTCTTTACTTTCTAATAACCACTGCTGGTAATGATGAAAATTCAATCTGTTATCAAGTCCATCAAAAAGCAATTGATATCATGAAAGGTCGCAAACATGATCCCCGCTTTTATCCGGTAATTTATGGTGCTGGTCGGGATGAAGATTGGTCGAGCCCTGAAGTCTGGAAAAAAGCTAATCCTTCTTTAGGAATTACAGTCAAAATGGAGAAAGTAAAAGATGCCTATAATTCAGCCAAAGAAAATCCTGCTGAAGAAAACACCTTCCGTCAACTCCGTTTAAATCAGTGGGTTAAACAAGATGTCCGATGGATGCCGATGGATAAATGGGATGCTTGTGCTTTCCCAGTTGATCCTAATGAACTACGGGGACGAGATTGTTACGGTGGACTCGACCTGTCGTCGACTACTGATATCACTGCTTTTGTTCTAGTGTTTCCACCAAGGGATGATTCTGAAGGTTATACCCTTCTACCCTATTTCTGGATTCCCGAAGATAATGTTGACTTACGAGTTCGGCGTGATCATGTTCCATACGATATTTGGAAACAACAAGGTTATCTGCAAACAACAGAAGGTAATGTAGTTCACTACGGATTCATCGAACACTTTATTGATGATCTGGGAAAGAAATATCACATCCGTGAAATTGCCTTCGACCGGTGGGGAGCTGTCGAAATGGTTCAAAATCTTGAAGGTATGGGATTCACCGTGGTCCCGTTTGGCCAGGGATTTAAGGACATGACGCCTCCAACTAAAGAACTAATGCGATTAACTCTGGAAAAGAAGATCGCTCATAGTGGTCATCCGGTCTTACGCTGGATGATGGACAACATCTATATCCGCACTGACCCAGCCGGAAATATTAAACCTGACAAGGCTAAGTCAACCGAAAAAATTGATGGCGTAGTGGCCACCATTATGGGACTGGATCGTGCTATCCGAAATGAGGATAATGGTGATTCTGTTTATGATGGTCGAGGTCTATTAATGTTGTAATTACGAAGAACTAAAAGGAGTTGATGCCATGAGTCTGTTTAATAAATTGTTCCATACCAATAAAGCTTCACCCAAAAACACCCTATCCAGCACCATGTCATTTTTCTTTGGTAGTTCGATGGCTGGCCAAAATGTGACCGAACGCACCGCAATGCAGAATACAGCAGTTTATGCTTGTGTGCGAGTCTTGGCTGAAGGATTAGCTGAACTGCCACTCCATATTTATCAATACACCAACGATGGTGGTAAACAGCGGGCAATTAACCACCCGCTTTATTTTTTGCTTCATGATGCGCCAAATCCAGAAATGACCAGTTTTATCTTTCGTGAAACCATGATGAACCATTTATTACTGTGGGGTAACGCCTATGCACAAATCATTCGAAACGGTCAAGGCGAGATCACTGGGCTCTATCCTTTGATGCCTGATCGAATGGACGTTAACCGTGCTGCCAACGGTGAAATCTACTACACCTATACTCGCAACTACGATGATTACCAGGCAAAGAATAAATCAAAGCAAGTAATCCTCTTGTCCGATGAAGTCCTTCATATCGCAGGGTTAGGATTTGATGGTTTGATCGGCTACAGCCCTATCGCTATGGCTAAGAATGCGATTGGATTATCTATGGCCGCCGAACAATATGGAGCCACCTTCTTCAAAAATGATGCCACGCCTGGTGGTGTTCTCGAGCATCCTAATGTAGTCAAAGACCCTGAACGACTTCGGAAAAGTTGGCAGTCACAATTTTCGGGATCTAATAATCATAGCATTGCTGTCTTGGAAGAAGGAATGACTTTTCATCAACTTTCCATTCCACCTGACCAAGCGCAATTTCTTGATACCCGAAAATTCCAACTCGACGAAATTGCCAGAATTTTTCGTGTACCACCGCATATGGTTGGTGACCTAGACCGTTCAACTTTCTCAAATATCGAGCAACAATCACTAGAATTTGTAAAGTACACCCTGAACCCTTGGTGCATTCGCTGGGAACAAGCTATGAATCAACAGCTACTTTCTGCTGATGATCAACGAAAGTTCTTCGTCAAATTCAATGTTGATGGACTACTACGTGGCGATTACGAAAGCCGAATGAATGGCTATGCCATCGGGCGCCAAAATGGTTGGCTGTCTGCAAATGATATTCGGGAACTTGAAGATCTTAACCGCATCCCCGCTAATGAAGGTGGTGACGAATACTTAGTAAATGGCAATATGCTGCCACTCAACCAAGCTGGTAATTTCTACAGTTCTCAACTATCTAAAGAAAGTGAGGAAACAAAAGAATGAAACGTTTCTGGGACTGGAGCGGTCCTCTAAATCAACGTGTCTTAACTATCAACGGTACGATTGCTGAAGATAGCTGGGTTGATGATGAAGTCACTCCCCAAGTATTTCAAGATGAACTAAACCAAGGTAAAGGGCCTATTGATATCTGGTTAAATTCACCCGGTGGTGACTGTGTCGCTGCCAGTCACATTTATACAATGCTAATGAATTACCCCGATGATGTGAACGTCAAGATTGATGGTATCGCTGCTTCAGCAGCATCAGTTATCGCCATGGCAGGAACAAAAGTTTCTATGGCTCCAACCGCAATGATCATGATCCATAATCCATTAACTATTGTTGGTGGACAAAAAGAAGATCTTGATCAAGCTGCACAAATGCTAGCGGAAACAAAAGAATCAATCATTAATGCCTATGAGCTTAAAACAAACCTTCCTCGTGAAAAAATCTCATCCATGATGGATGACGAAACCTGGATGAATGTCAATAAAGCGATTGAGTTGGGATTTGCTGACAATATGCTAGGCCACGATAAAGATGTCACAAATTGTTACTCGTATTCAGATAAGCAATCTGAATTGGTTCTATTGAATAAGCTAAAGCCACAAACAAAATCTAATATCTCTGTAAAGTCGCTGCAAAAGCGGCTTTCTTTGTTATCACACTAATTTTTAGGAGGACTTATCAATGAGTAAGATTACTGAATTACAAGAAAAGCGTGCCCGTATTTGGAAGCAAGCAAAGGATTTCCTGGATGCTAAGCAAAAGGAGTCGGATGTACTATCAGCCGAAGACAATGCCCACTATGAAAAGATGGAGCAAGAAGTTGTCGACTTAGGTAAGGAAATCGATCGAAGGCACAAGCAGGCAGAAATTGAAGTGATACTGAACCAACCCACCAGTAAGGCCCTTACTAATTCCCCAACTGCTGATCAGCTACCAAAGAGCCAGGATGCTTATGCAAAAGATTTCTGGCAAATGATGCGTGGACATGCCGTCGTGGATGCTCTTAAGGAAGGTGCGGACCCCGATGGTGGTTTCCTAGTGCCCGACGAATTTGAAAACCAACTTATCCAAAAGTTGCAAGAAGCAAATGTGCTGCGAACTATCAGTCATGTCATCCAAACCAATAGCGGAGAACACAAAATTCCAGTGGTGGCCAGTGAGGGTACTGCAGCCTGGCTCGAAGAAGAAGCAGCCTACACAGAGTCCAACACGCAATTTAGTCAGGTGTCACTAGGTGCCCATAAGTTAGGAACCCTAATCAAAGTATCGGAAGAATTACTAAACGATTCCGCATTTGATTTGATGTCCTATCTCTCTGATGAATTTGGCCGCCGACTCGGTAATGCTGAAGAACAGGCCTTTTTAACCGGTACTGGTACTGGTCAACCTACTGGTATCCTAACCGACACTAATGGTGCTTCCGCCGGATCCACAGCTGCCAAGGCTGATACGTTAACTTTTGATGATTTAATTGATCTCTTCTATTCCTTAAAGGCGCCATATCGTCAAAACGCTGTCTTTTTGATGAACGATGATACCGTGAAAGCCATCCGCAAAATGAAAGACAAGAACGACCAATACATTTGGCAACCTTCCGTTCAGGCGGGCCAACCAGACCGAATTCTTAACTGTCCGGTTTACACTAGTCCATTCATGCCGACATTGGCTGCCGCCAATAAGCCGGTGCTTTTCGGTGACTTTAACTACTACTGGATTGCAGATCGACAAGGCCGAACTTTCAAACGTCTTAATGAGCTTTACGCCGTAACTGGTCAAGTTGGCTTCTTAGGCTCACAACGAGTTGATGGCAAAGTCGTTCTACCAGAAGCAATTAAAACCTTGTCCATGGCTGCTAAGTAGAAAGGACTGATGAAATGTGGCTGCTATTACTTTGGACGAAGCAAAAGCCTACCTGAGGGTTGATAACACTGTTGAAGATGACCTCATCACAAAGTTGATTGGATCAGCAACTGCTACCGTAGAAAATGTCCTTCGTCAGTCTCTATCAGCATTTGATCCCCTCCCTGATGATATTCATACCGCGATTCTCTATACCGTGGCTTACCTTTATGAATATCGGGAAACGGCTGATTTTGATGCCATGATCAAGTTTCTCCGGGCCATCTTGTCCCCTTACCGGAAGGAGGAATTTTAATGCAACAGCAAAACAAACGTCTCAGTAAGATTGCTGATATTGGTGAACTAGATCGCCGCATTACGCTGATGAAAAAGAAATATGTCGGTGAAAATCCTAATACTGGAATGTCGATGTACAAGGATGTTCGCCTGGGCGATGTCTGGGCAAAAGTTTCTGCCCTACACGGTCAAGAGTATTACACGGCGGTTAGTGTGAAGTTGGAAAAGCAATTGTCCTTTATTATCCGATATCGCGATGATGTTGACGAAGAAACCAACATTTGGTTTGAAGGCCGTGGCTATAACATTGGTTTTATTGATGACGTCAAGTATAACCATGAGTACCTGGAAATTAAGGCTGAATATTCGAGAGGAGTTGATAATCCCGATGAAAACGACTAGTTTAACAATAATTAATACTTGTTTTGGCGCAATTGGTGCCTTTCTTGGCTGGTTCCTAGGAGGACTCGACGGTTTCTTATATGTTCTCCTGATTTTTATGGTCGTGGACTACATCACTGGAGTCCTTTGCGCAGTTAATGAACATAAATTATCCAGTGAGATTGGTTTTCGCGGGCTTACTCGCAAAATTCTAATTCTACTGTTGGTTGGCATTGCACACTGCCTTGATATTTACCTATTAAAGAACAGTTCTGCTATCCGCACTGCTACAATTTTCTTCTATATCTCTAATGAAGGCATTTCATTACTAGAAAATACCAGCCGCTTAAGATTACCCGTGCCCGATAAGTTAAAAAGTGTCCTCCAACAATTACATGATAAGGATGGTGATAAATCATGATTCCCGGGATCGATATTTCTGAATGGCAAGGCCATGTGGATTTCAATGCTGTCAAAGCAAGTGGTGTTAAATTTGTTCTCATTCGAGCTGGTTATGGCAGGTCAGCAAGACAAGAGGACCGTTACTTTGCAGAACACTACGCCCAAGCCAAAGAAGCTGGTTTACAAGTTGGTGCCTATTGGTATTCCTACGCTATCTCACCTGCCGATGCAGCTATTGAAGCCCGGGCCTGTTTAACCGTCCTTGGCAACCGCCATTTTTATTTTCCAATCTACTTTGATTTAGAAGAAAAGTGGCAGTTTGCCAATGGTCGTAACTTCTGTGATAGCTTAGTAAAAAGCTTTTGTGGTATTTTGGAACAGAACGGTTGCTATGCCGGACTGTATATTTCGCGATCACCATTGCAGAATTATATCTCGCCCGCCATCGCTCATCGCTATGCTGTCTGGGTGGCTGAATACGGACCACGTTGTAACTACGGTGGTAATTATGGAATTTGGCAACATTCATCTACTGATTTTGTTCCAGGTGTCAACGGTAACTGTGATCTGGATTATGCCTACATTGACTATGCGGCAGTTATCGACAAAAAACAGTCGGTTACCAGGAAGAATCCTGATGAGCTAGCTTTCGAAGTCTTAAATGGTCAATGGGGTAATGGAGTGGAGCGTCAAAAAAGGTTATCCGCTGCCGGTTATGACTATGCGGTGGTCCAAGAAAAAGTTAACCGTCTATTGAACCGTAAGCCAGTCGACCAAATTGCACATGAAGTTATCAGTGGTTCCTGGGGAAATGGTAATGAGCGAATCAACCGCTTGAAGCAAGCTGGCTATGACCCCACCCAAATTCAAAAACGAGTTAATCAACTATTGTAACTTTCGCCTGTGGACTCCGGTCTGCAGGCTTTTTCTTTTGCCATGGTTTACTTTTCCGCTTGTTCTGGCTTATCAGTGGAGGTAATTAAATATGGTAAAGAAAGTACAACCAGTAACCCATCAATCACTAATAACAACAAATAAGAATATTAGTTCCGAGCAATTATTGAACGATTTACACTATCAACAATCCAAACAGATTATTCAAAGTCTGCTCAACAAGGGGTTAATCTCGACCACTGAATTTGAAGACATTGATACCTTAAATAAACAAACATTTCCGTCATTATTGGGGCCCGGAAGCGTTGATACATCAAAGTTCTAGAGCTAACATACCACACTGACGAAAGGAGGGTTACCATGTCGACCATTACTAAAATTCAAAGCTACCAACGTGATGTTAAACAACTCCGGGTGGCAGCCTACTGTCGGGTTTCAACGGACAACATTGAACAGTTGGAAAGTCTTGAAAATCAACGTATTCATTACCAAGAATACATCAGTAATCATTCAGACTGGCAATTAGCTAAGGTCTATTACGATGAAGGAATCTCAGGCACCCAACTAACGAAGCGTGATGCTTTAAAAGAACTACTGGCAGACTGTCATAATCACCGAATTGACCTCGTGATTACAAAGTCAGTCAGCCGCTTATCACGGAATACTACCGACTGTTTACAAATAGTTCGAGAACTGCAGCAGTTGAACATTCCAATTATCTTTGAAAAGGAACACATTAATACTGGAGCAATGGCTAGCGAATTATTTCTATCGATTCTCAGCAGTATCGCTCAGGATGAATCTCATTCCACTGCAGGAAATTTACGCTGGGCAATCAGGCAACGTTTCGCTAGTGGCAAATTTCGAGTATCTTCAGCCCCCTACGGATATTCAATTGAAGATGGCAACTTAGTCATCAATCGGGCTGAAGCCAGGATTGTGCGAGAAATCTTTCAACAATTTTCAAAGGGAATGTCAGCTAGTCAAATTGCTAAAGAATTGAGTCATAAACACATACCAACAAAGCGTGGTGGACAATGGCGAAGTAACACCGTGATTAACATCTTACGAAACAGTAATTACACCGGTGATATGCTCTGTCAAAAGACTTATCGTGATGATCAATATCACCGTCATTTTAACCAAGGTGAACTCACCCAGTACTTAATTGAGGACCATCATCCTAGTTTGGTTAACCACGAAACTTTTAACCGGATTCAAGCTTTGCTTAAGGCTCAAAAACGCCATATCGAAACTGATAGCCATAAGTATCAACATCACTACCTATTTTCTGGAAAAATCATCTGTGGTAATTGTGGAACTACTTTTAAGCGGCAAACACGCCCAAATAGAATCTGCTGGGCTTGTCAAAGGCATCTAAAATCGGCTAAACAATGCCCAATTAAGGCAGTTCCCGAAGCAAGTCTAGAAGTGGCTTTCTGTAATATGATGAATAAACTCGTTTACAGCAGGAAGTTCTTATTACAACCACTGTTAGAAAACTTGCAAGTGCAGGCTAACAGTCACACCCACGGTCGACTAAATTCTTTAACCGAACGGATCAAAGCAAATAACCATAAAGCTGAAACGTTAACCGAACTGATGCAATCAGGACTGATAGATAAGTCTATCTACGTAAACCAAACGGCTCAGCTCGAACAGGATACCTACCAGTGCCGTGAAAAGGTCAAGCAGCTCCACAGTAGAAATACTGATTCGGCTAACAGTTTTGAAGATGTACGATCCTTACTACATTGGTGCCAACAAGATCAAGAACTATCAGGATTTGATAAAACTCCGTTTCAGGATTTTGTTCAACAGATTGTAGTACATAGTTCAAGCGTAGTTTTTAAGCTAAAGTGCGGGCTGAAGTTAACAGAGAAGTTAACCAAGGCTGTCACTATTGACGACCACTTCTATCGCAATATCATCAGGCAGCGTTTCAACGAGCCCATCAAGCAAGCCGAATATTTATACAGCATTATCGAAAGTGAAGGTGATTTAATTGGGTAAAGTACGTATTATTCCTGCCCATCAGCAAAAAGGAAACAGTGTCCATCATCAACGTAGTCCACAACCTTTTGAAAAGCTCCGGGTAGCTGCTTATTGCCGGGTTTCAACCGACTATGATGAGCAGGCTAGCTCCTACGAAACTCAGGTAGCTCACTACAAAGAGCTAATTCAAAAGGAACCCACCTGGGAATTTGCAGGTATCTATGCTGATGATGGAATCTCCGGAACCAACACCAAGAAACGGGAACAATTCAATAAAATGATTGCAGCCTGTAAAGCCGGTAAAATAGACTTAATTGTCACCAAGTCAATTAGCCGATTTGCTCGAAATACTATTGATTGCCTGAAGTATATCAGAGACTTAAAAGCCATCAATGTTGCAATCTTCTTTGAAAAAGAAAATATCAATACCATGGATGCCAAAGGTGAAGTTCTGATTACCATCATGGCTTCCCTTGCTCAACAAGAAAGTGAATCCTTATCGCAAAACGTCAAAATGGGGATTCAATACCGTTACCAACAAGGTAAAGTGTTTGTCAATCATAATCACTTCCTCGGTTACACCAAAGATGCTCAGGGAAATCTAGTAATTGAACCAGAGGAAGCCAAGGTCATTAAACGGATCTTCTATAGCTACCTAAACGGAATGACTATGAAACAAATCGCCGATTCGCTCAAAGCTGATGGTATCTTGACCGGTGGCAAAACAAAAAATTGGCGCTCTAGCAGCGTGGCCAAAATCCTAAAGAATGAAAAATACATGGGTGATGCCCTTTTACAGAAGACTTACACCGTTGATTTTCTTAATAAAAAACGGGTGAAGAATGAAGGCATCATGCCACAATACTACGTGGAGAATGATCACCCGGCGATTATTCCCAAGTCTGTTTTCATGCAAGTACAGCAGATCATTAAACAGCGGCGTAACGGGATTACCACTAAAAACGGGAAACATCGGCGACTTAACGGCAAATATTGCTTCTCTCAAAAAGTATTTTGTGGGAAGTGCGGTGATATCTTACAACGGAACATGTGGTATCGACCAGAGAAAGTAGCAGTCTGGCGTTGCGCCAGTCGGATAAAGAGAAGCAAAACTGGCCGGCGGTGTATGATTAGGAATGTCAAAGAACCATTGCTGAAGGAAGCCACCGTTGAAGCATTCAACCAGCTCATTGAAGGGCATGAGCTGGCCAGCAAACAAATCAAAGCTAACATCATGAAAGTCATTAAAAACTCCAAAGGTCCAACACTTGATCAAATCGACCAACAGCTGGAAGAAGTGCAAATGAAGTTGATTCAAGCTGCCAACCAGCATCAAGACTGCGACGCGCTAACCCAGCAAATCATGGACCTTAGGAAGCAAAAAGAAAAAGTGCAGATTCGAGAAACCAATCAACAAGCTAAACTACATAGCATGGACGAAATTAATGAGTTGGTCGATCTACACAAATATGGATTAGTTGATTTTGATGCACAACTGGTCCGTCGTTTGGTAGAAAAAATCACCATCTTCCAACGCTACATGGAGTTCACGTTTAAAGATGGTGAAGTAATTAGAGTTAATATGTGAGTTTTAGATTATTCAGCACTCAGCTATTTTGGCTGGGTGCTGTTTTTACACTCAATCTCAAATACAGCTAAAGAATAAATAGCAGCCACCATAAGAAATTAGAATAAATTATTTATCTTCTCTATCCTTATCTATCCGACTAGCAGTTAAGGGATATTTTAAATCTAGCTTTGGATCAATCCACTTGAGGGTAATTAACTTTTTTAACTGTCCCATCAACATCCAGCCGCCAATCCAAAGAACTCCCATGATGGCTGACCAAGCGTCACTATGAAGGAAATCAAAGCATACTCCCCACAACATCATAACAATTATATAGCATGTTAAATAGATATGCTTAAAGGTCTTAAATTCATCATGCCGACTTTTAAGCTGGTATTGGAGATTTTCTTCTGCATTTCTTATCTTGTTCTTTTGAGCTGGTGAGTCATCAAAAAGTTCTTTAACTGATACACCCAAAGCTCCCGCAACAAGGTTCAATGTCTCAATGCTAGCATCATCCCCGGCCTCCATCCGTTGAATTGTCCTAACCGAGACTTTTGCCTTTTCAGCTAATTGCTCCTGAGATAAATTCTTGCTAAGTCTAAGTTGCTTAATTTTATTGTTGACCATTTTAAAAATCTCCTCTCAATCTAAGTCTACTTTTATTATAACTTTTCCCGGAAAATATGAACACGACATCAGCATGACAACAAGGCGCCAAGTAGGCGACATTAAAACCAATTTACTATTCGTTTTTAACCATGGACTGCCTAGTCGTAAATATTTCTGAATTAACTCTTTATTTGAATCTGCTAATAGTAGCAACTTCCAGTGCTCACTAGTCGTCCTATTAACCTGTTCTATTTCAAAATGGTTTATTCTATTCTCACTAACTATAAATGCTGGTATATCAACCTTTATTCCTACCCTCACTATCCTAATCAACACGACCTGCCAAACTGGACCTTCGTCTACTCAACTATCGAAATAGGACATTGAACACTGGACCCTCCAGCCCCAAATCGAAAAAGTGTACTAATTCCAATCATTAAAATCAGAATTAGTACACTTTCAATCAGCCACAAATACCGTCACACCGGCGTTTACTGACTATTTTTCTGTACGTTCCAGGACAGTAACAGATTCGACATGCGGGGTCTGAGGAAACTGATCAACTGGCTGGATTGGCTTGACGACATGGTAGCCGACAGAGGCAAAGCGCTGCAGGTCGCGGACCAAAGTGGCAGGATTACAGCTGACATAGATAATCTTAGCTGGCGCCATCTTGCCGGCAGCATCGATCAAGGATTCATCAAGACCTTTACGTGGCGGGTCAACGATCAAGACATCGGGCTTCAAGCCTTCTTTTTGCCATTTCGCCATCTGTTCTTCGGCCTTACCCACTACAAATTCGGCATTATCGATCTGGTTGACCTTGGCATTTTGCTTGGCATCTTCAATCGCGGCTGGAACGATTTCAACCCCGTAGACCTTTTTGGCATGCTTGGCCACCGCCAAAGAAATCGTGCCAATGCCACAATAGGCGTCAATCACAGTCTGTGTACCATCCAGTCCAGCTGCTTCAATTGCCGTTTGATAAAGTTTTTCGGTCTGTTGCGGATTAACCTGGTAAAACGACAGCGGCGAAATCGTAAAGTCAATGCCCAAGAGCTGATCATGAATCGTATCGCTGCCCCAGAGCGTATGATTCTCCAATCCTAAGAGCTTGTTCGTCCGCTTGGTGTTGACGTTTTGCACGATGCTCTTAACCTCGGGCACCCCGCTGACGATCCCGGCTGTAATTTCTTCGGCATACGGCAGCTGTTTGGTATTGGTAACCAGCACCACCATGATCTCATGACTGTAGTAGCCGCGCCGGATCATAACCGTTCGAATGCAGCCGCGGCCAGTTCTTTCATCATAGGCACGAATGTTGTATTTCCGCAGCAGATCACGGACGACCAGAATCGCCTTATCGATTTTCGGATCTTGAATATAGAAATCCTCAATCGGTACCAGATCATGGCTGCCCCGCTTATAAAATCCGGTCTGCAGCTGGCCCCGCATATACTTGACCGGTACCTGCGCCTTGTTGCGGTAGTGATATGGCTGGTCCATCCCCATTGTTGGCGCCACCTTCAATTCATCCAAGTGAGCCTTTTTGAGCAGTTCTTCAATCTGATGCTGCTTAAATTTCAGCTGCGCCGGATAGCTGAGAATTCCCAAGGGGGCGATGCCGGTTTTCAAATAACGGGCATCATTGATCTCAACGCGGTCCGGACTTTTGGTCAACAGCTGCTGCAGCTCTCCCCAGGCAAATTTAGCTGTCACTTTGGTAATCTTGATTGCGGCCTGTTCACCGGGCAAGACATACGGCACGAAAACCGGATAATTATCAACCTTGACGACGCCATTGCCTTCATAGGTCAGATCAGCTACCGTTGCCGTCAAGACCTCGCCTTTATGAACCGGTACAGTGATTTTTGCCATGTTTTTCTCCTTTAGCAAACACAGGGACTGCTGACAAGATTGCCCGCAGCCCCTGTTTGATTTCAATTATTTTTGAGATGCTTCATCATCGTGAATATTGTCGACTTCACGTACAAAGTCATCTTCCACGCGCTTCATATCCGGTGATACGGTAATTGCATCATTCGGAATCTCATCAAGGTTGGCAACTACTTCTAAATGCTGCTTGAGGTTGCGGAAATGCATCGGCGCATCGCCACCATATTCGCCATCCAGATTGATCATCACGCGATCTTCTGAATTGACGGGTGTTACGTCAATCTCGCTGGCCTTGGCGTAAATAATGCCAGGATCGCCAATATGCTTACCTTGCAGTGCCTTGGCCATCAAGCGCATCATGCCGATCAGATTGCTCTCCTTGACGATGATCATCGTGAACTTGCCATCATCAAGCGCGGCATCCGGCACGATCTGTTCAAAACCGCCGACGGAATTGGTCAGCGCGATCAGAATCGTGGAAGCCTGGCCACGGTATTCATGACCATCGTACTTGATGTCCATTTCAACTGGCTTGATTCTTGGCAGCAGTTCGGCCCCTTTCGCCAGATATGCCAAATAGCCAAACAGCGACTTCATCTGTGAAGGCACCTCATAGGTCAGTTCCGTCAAGGTCCCCCCGGCCGCAATGTTCATAAAGTAGTTGTCGCCAGCCTGACCAATATCGATCTTGAACTTTTTGTTTTTGCGCAAGATCAGCTTGGCCGCAGCGATCGGATCATCACGCGGAATCCGCAGGGCACGCGCATAGTCGTTGGTCGTCCCCGCCGGAATAATCGCCAGGGCAGGACGATGCTCAAGTCCGGCAATTCCGTTGACGACCTCGCTTAACGTCCCATCGCCACCTGCAGCTACGATCAGGTCAAAGCCTTCCTTAGCCGCGCGCGTTGCTTCGTTCTTAGCCGAATTAGGCGCCGGCGTCGTAGCAAACGCACTGGTTTCATAGCCCGCCTGTTCATAGACCGCTAAGATGTCAACCAGGTCGTTGCGCATGGCTTCACGCCCCGACGTCGGGTTATAGATAATCCGTGCTCGTTTTCGCATAGTTTCCTCCGCCATCAAATCAGTTTACTTTTCGTTCAAGGCCTTCATCAAAAGCTTATTGACCACGCCTGGATTAGCCTTACCGCGCGTCTGCTTCATAATCTGACCAACTAAGAAGCCGACAGCCCGATCCTTACCATTCTTGTAGTCTTCAATCGACTGTTGGTTGTTGGCCAAAACTTCATCAACGATTGGCTGCAGCTTGGCTGGGTCGGAAAGCTGTACCAGACCATTCTTTTCCGCGTAGGCAGCTGGTTCTTGACCATCCAGAATTCCTTTAAAGACTTTCTTAGCCATCTTAGAAGAAATCGTGCCGTCATCGATCAGCTTGATCATCCCTGCCAGGTTGGCCGGCGTCAGCTTGGTATCCTGCAGATCAACCTGCTTGTCGTTTAAGTAGCTGTTGACGTCGTTCATCAGATAGTTGGCAGCTTTCTTTGGATCAGCTCCCAAGGCAATCGTAGCCTCAAAGAAGTCAGACATTTCCTTGGTCTGCGTTAATACCATGGCGTCGTATTCGCTCAAGCCCAGATCGTTGGTGTAGCGAGCGCGCCGTTCACCAGGCATTTCTGGCATGGCATCTTGAATTTCTTGGATCCATTCATCGCTGACTTCCAGAGGTGGAATATCAGGTTCTGGGAAGTAACGATAGTCGTCGCTTCCTTCCTTGGTCCGCATTGAGATCGTTTCGCCGGTTGCCTCATCAAAGCGCCGCGTTTCTTGAGCAATCGTGCCGCCAGCCATGATGACCTTTTCATGCCGCTGCTGTTCAAAGTTCAGTGCCTTCTTGACGAAATTGAAACTGTTGATGTTCTTCATTTCCGTCTTGGTACCATACTTGTCGGAGCCGATTGGACGAATCGAGATGTTGGTGTCGACCCGCATCGAGCCTTCTTCCATCTTAACGTCAGAGATCCCAGTAAACTGAATCCGCTGCCGCAAAGCTTCCAAGTAGGCCACCGCTTCTTCTGGCGAGGCAATGTCTGGCTTGGAGACGATTTCGATCAAAGGCGTGCCCTGCCGGTTCAAGTCCACGTAAGAGTAGTTGCTCGTGTGGGTGTTCTTGCCGGCATCTTCTTCAATGTGCATTTCTTTGATCCCGATTTTTTTCTTCTTACCATTAACCTCAATTTCAATCCAGCCATCATGTGCGATTGGCGTTTCGGATTGGGTTACCTGGTAGGCCTTAGGGTTGTCAGGATAGAAGTAGTTCTTCCGGTCAAAGTGCATGTGCTTTGAGATTTGGGCGTGCAGTGCCAGACCAGCCATGATCCCATCCCGCACGACGCCTTTGTTCAGCGTTGGCAGCGTGCCTGGGTAGGCCCAGTCGATAACATTGGTGTTGGCGTTGGGCTCGTCACCAAATTCTACTGGCGTTGGACTGTAGATTTTAGAGTGGGTCTTCAATTCCACGTGGACTTCAAGCCCAATGGTCGTTTCAAAGTTCATCTTAGTCTTGACCCCCTAACTTTGGCATTTGTTTGTGGAAGTCGGTCGTCTGTTCAAAGACATAACCGGCATTGTAGATCGTTTGTTCATCAAAGGCCTTACCGATGATGTGCAGACCAACTGGCAGACCATTGTCAAAGCCAGCTGGCAGAGACATTGCCGGCAAGCCAGCCATGTTAACGGGAACGGTCAGGATATCGTTCATGTACATCGTCTTTGGATCGGCAATCTCAGAACCGATTTCAAAAGCTGGGTTAGCGCCGGTTGGTCCCATGATCAGATCATGGTCCTTCAAAACGTTGGCAAAGTCTTGCGCAATCAGCGTCCGAATCTTAGCAGCCTTGTTGAAGTAGGCATCGTAGAAACCAGCGGAAAGCGAGAACGTCCCCAGCATGATCCGACGCTTGACTTCATCACCAAAGCCCTGCGTCCGTGACTTGACGTAGACTTCTTCCAGCGTTTTGGCATCTGGAGCTCGGAAACCATAGCGAATTCCGTCATAACGCTGCAGGTTGGATGAAGCTTCTGATGAGGCCAGGATGTAGTAGGCTGGCACGCCGTATTTGGTATGCGGCATCGAAACATCCGTATCAATGATGGCACCCAGTTCTTCAAAGTGCTTTAAGGCGTTATTGATTACCGCACGCACGCCTGGCTGAATTCCTTCGTCCAGATATTCTTTTGGCACGGCAATTCTAAGCCCCTTGACATTCGTGTTTTCGTTCAGGCTGGCAGCCCAGTTTGGCACTTGACGATCTGAAGAAGTCATATCGTGATCGTCTTGTCCACTGATGATTTCCGTCAGCAGCGCGTTGTTCTTAACGCTGTTGGTGATCCAGCCAATCTGGTCAAAGCTGGAGCCAAACGCAATTGCCCCCCAGCGTGAGACCCGACCATAAGTTGGCTTCAAGCCGACCACGTTGTTGTATGATGATGGCATTCGAATTGAGCCACCCGTATCAGTCCCCAAAGCACCAATGACATCACCCGCCGCAACGGCAGCCGCCGAACCACCTGAAGAACCACCAGGAACCCGCGTCAGATCCCAAGGGTTGTGGGTCGTAAAGAAGGCCGAGTTTTCCGTTGAGCCACCCATGGCAAACTCATCCAGGTTGGTCTTACCAACATTAATGAAGTCTTGGGCATTCAGCTTTTCAATTACCGTGGCATCATAGATTGGCGTAAAGTTTTCCAGCATCTTGGAGGCCGCCGTCGTCTTTAAGCCCTTGGTTACGATGTTGTCCTTGACTGCCAGTGGCACCCCAGCCAGCAGCTTGTCCGCCGCGATTCCTTCATTGTCGATTGCTTCGGCACGCTTTAAAGCTTCATCTTCATTCAGCGTGATAAAGGCCTTGACGTCATCATCAGTTTCCTTGATCCGGTCAAAGGCTGCCTTGGTCAGTTCCTTGGCGCTGATTTTTTTGGTCTGCAGGTCTTCATGCAGCTGAGTCAAGTCGGTTTCATTGAACTTCATTATTCGCCGTCCTCACTTTCATCATCCATGATTGCTGGCACCTTAATCAAGCCGCCTTCCGTGTCGGGAGCATTTTTAAGCAGGGCTTCTCGCTCGTTGCTCTTGACTGCAACGTCTTCACGCATAACGTTGACGCGATCCGTTGGCGAATACATTGGTTCCACGCCATCAGTATTCTGCGCCTGCAGTTCTTCAAACATATCGATGATGCTGCCCAGTTGTGGGGTGAACTTAGCAAGCTCGGCATCATTGAATTCTAGTTTGGCCAATTCGGCAACGTGCTTAACCTGCTGCTGATCGATCTGACTAGCCATTCTTTCTCCTCTTTTCCTTAAGTTAGGTATTGCATACGTTCATCTATTTTATCACACAAAGCCCGCTGTTTTTAGCAAAAACGCCACCGCAAGCGCGATGACGTTTAAATTTTATTAATATGAGCTGAAGACATGGGTTCGGAAAGTATTTGAACCAGAATCACGGTAGACGACCGCCTGCATTTCGGAAGACGATTGAATCTTGATATCGATTGGAATTCCGTTTGGCAGATACTTCTTGGCCGCGCGTGCAATATATTGCGTAAAGCTCTGCACTTCAGACTGGCTGTAGAACTGCGTCGTAACCGTAATGTGCATCCCCGAAAGCGTGCCATTCTGATATTGGGCCTGAGCCGTCACGCCGCTAAGGTTCGGGAAGAAGCTTTGAATCTGACTCTTGAAGTTGGAGAAGCTCGTGTTGTCAGTCTCATTGTCGCTGTTGGTTGAAGTAGCGTCACTGGCTTTTGGCAGCACCTTGGTTGAGTAGTTCAATTTCTTCCAGCTCTTGATGGTATTGCCGTTGTTCTTGCTATAGGCAAAGAAGCTGCCCCCTACCAGGCTGTCATTGGGCGCCTGCTTGTACAATGCAATAACGATCGGCACGTTTTTAAGCGCGGACTTTTTGCGCAGCCGCGTTAAGATCTTTTGAGCAGCAATCTTACCCTGCTTTTGAATTTCAGCATCCGAAAGCTTCTTTTGGTAGGTAGGACCGTCCGTCGTCTTTTGGTAGTAGTAGACCGAGTTGATCCCAATCCCAATGGTAATTCCCTTTAAGGTCAGCGAATTGCCGTTTTGCTGCATGAAGTCTTGTTCTTCAATCTGCTGAACATATTCTGGGTTCGGGTCGCTCTTTTTACCCTGAGCGGCGTTTAAACCGGTTGGATTGCTCTTGGTTTTGCGTCCCAGCCAGTTTTCAATCGTATCCGTACTCAGATACTGGCCTTCTTGGAAAATATAGCTCTTAGTCGAAAAGACCTTTTTGGAAACTTCCGTCAAGCCGGTTTCAAAACTCTTTAGGTTGTAGCTGTTTTCGTTTTGGTTGATATTAACACCACGCGCCTTGCTGACCTTGTAATGGCCATTTTGAATGACGCCTTGATACTGACCACTGGCAGTCCCTGTCGTTGTAAGCTTGCTGGATGACGAAGAGGTTTTCTTTCCAATGCCGCATGAGGCCAAAAGTACCGTGCTCATCAACACGACTACCGTCAGCGTCAGCTTTTTTAGCTTCTGTAGTTTCACGTTAATCCTCCTTCATCGCTTGAGCAAATCGGCTCTCATTCCAGACCTCGACTCCCAGATCCTGGGCCTTGGTAAGCTTGGAGCCAGCCTTTTCTCCAGCGATGACCAAATCTGTTTTTTTCGACACGCTGCCGGTTACGCTGGCACCGCGTTCTTCCAACCATTGCTTGGCTTGATCGCGCGTCATTTCATTGAGCTTGCCCGTCAAGACCACGCGCTTGCCCTGCCACTCTTTGGCCGCTGCGCTGTCTTGAGCGATCGGCGCTGGTCCATGGTATTCCAGATTGACACCGGCCGCCTGCAGCTCTTGAATCAATTCCTGCACCTGCTCGTTGGCAAAATAATTTTTCAGACTGTCGGCAATCGTTGGCCCAATCGTGTTGATCTCGGCAATCGATTCCTCATCGGCTGCTATTATTGCTGCCAGAGAGCCAAAATGCTGGGCTAAGATGCGAGCCGCCTTGGCACCGACATGACGAATGCCCAAGCCAAACAATAGACGCTCAACAGAATTATTGCGACTGTTGGCAATCGATGTCAATAGGTTATTAGCCGATTTGGGCCCAAATTTATCTAATGTTAATAATTGGTCATAGGTTAAACGATACAGATCGGCAACATCATGAACCAAATGACGATCCCAGAGCTGCTCAATTACTCTTGGTCCCAGATGGTCGATATTCATGGCATTGCGTGAGGCAAAATGAACCAGACCTTCTTTTACCTGTGCCGGACACATTGGATTGATGCAGCGCAGCGCTACCTCATCATCCAGGTGAACCAGTTTGGATTGACAGACCGGACAAAGCGTTGGAATCTCATATGGCTGACTGTCAACCGGACGCTTATTTAAGATAACGCGTGAGATCTCAGGGATGATATCACCGGCCTTATGCAATAGAACCGTATCACCCAGGCGAATGTCCTTGTCTTTTAGATAGTCGGGATTATGCAGAGAAGCCCGGCTAACCGTCGTCCCAGCCAGCTGAACCGGATCCATCACTGCAGTCGGCGTGACGTTACCCGTTCGACCAACCGTCCACTCAATATCTCTGACTACGGTAGCCTGTTCTTCAGGTGGGAACTTATAGGCAATCTCCCAGCGCGGTACTTTAACCGTCGCGCCCAGTGCCTCTTCAACGGCGAGATCGTTGACTTTTTCGACAATCCCGTCAATTCCATATGGCAGATCATCGCGCTTGGCCGTGTACTCATCGATATAGGCCTTGATTTCTGCTTCATTATGCACGACACGATTGAATTCATTGACGTGAAATCCTAATTGCCGCATCTTATCCAAAGCCTGGGCCTGAGTCTTGACGCCCAGCTTTTCATATTCGGGAATGTAGTACATGAAAGTATCCAGTTCTCGTTTGGCGGTAACTTTGGCATCCAGCTGCCGCAGACTGCCAGCCGCTGCGTTTCTTGGGTTGGCAAACGTTGGCAGTCCATTGGCTTCGCGTTCCTCGTTTAATTTAGCAAACGCGGCTTTTGGCATGAAGCACTCACCACGAAATTCCAGTGACAAGGGCTCGGTAAGCTTTTGCGGAATCGATTTGATGGTTTTGACGTTTTCGGTGACGTCCTCGCCAATCATCCCGTTACCCCGTGTTGAACCCTGCACGAGACGACCATTTTCATAAACCAGTGACAAAGAAAGACCGTCAATCTTTAATTCCAGATTATATTCTGTCGTCCCGGTAAAATTAGGATTATCCTGCTGGCGAGCATTAAAGTCCATTAATTCGGCGACGGAAAAGACATCCCCCATCGAAAGCATTGGAATGGCATGTTCGACTTTGGTCAAGACGGTTTCCGCTGCGCCCCCGACTTTTTGCGTTGGCGAATCAGGCATGATCAGTTCAGGGAAACGATTCTCAATGTCAACCAGCCGCTGATAATTACGGTCATAAACATAGTCCTCAACGGTAGGCGCATCCTGTTCATAATATTCCTTGCCCCACTGCAGCAGCTGGGCTTTCAACGGACCGATTTCTGCCGTGGCTTCTTTGAGCGTCAAGTCATTGACTGATTTTTGTTCTGTCATTGCAGACCTCGCTTTTAATTAACCTTGGTAATTGGCGCAAACTGAGCTAGCAAGCGTTTAACGCCCTCGTTTGGAAAGGCAATATCCAATTCCATGTCGTTGCCTGAGCCATTAACGGAAACGACCATGCCTTGTCCCCATTTCTTATGCTGAACCTTGTCGCCGACTTTCCAGGCCTGCTTATCAGCCCCAGTTCCCGTACTTTCCTGCTTAGCTGAGTGCTTCAGGCCATGTGCGCGCCGCTGAGCCGTAAAGGTTGTTGCCTGAGCAGCTGCCTTGGCAAACGGCGTGTTCATACTCTTTGCCTTGCCCGAGCCGTCCGCGTTTTCAAATTTGATCAGATCATCATTGATTTCTTCGACGAACTGCGAAGGCTGATTGCGCTGCACGCGACCATAGAGCATCCGTGAGTAGGCATTGGTCAGATACAGCTTGCGTTTGGCCCGCGTAATGCCGACATATGCCAGCCGACGTTCTTCTTCCAATTCCTTTTCATTGCTTAAGGAACGATAGAGCGGGAAAATGCCTTCTTCCATTCCAACCAAAAAGATCACCGGAAATTCCAGACCCTTAGCAGCATGCAAGGTCATCAAGGTTACCCTAGGCGCTTCTTCATCAACGTCATCCTGATCAGAAACCAGTGCCAGATCAGACAGGAAGTTCATAAGCTTTTGCCGATTATCGCCTTCATCTTCGCCATGCTTTTGATCATATTCTTGAGTTACCGATTTGAATTCTTCCAGGTTTTCCTGCCGGGTTTGCGCCTGCAGATCATTTTCGGCTTTCAGCATCTGCAGATAGCCGCTCTTGGTCAAAATCTCATCGGTCAGTTCAGTGATGGTCAGATAATCGGCTTCTTTGGTCAGATCAGCCATCAAACGGCCAAAGTCTTCTATTTTAGCTCGAATCCGCGCACTGATCGCATTGGCCAGCGTGACGTTTTGAGCGGCTTCTAATAGCGACCAGCCATTCTCATTGGCAAACTGCCGCAATTTGTCGATACTGCCTGGGCCAATCCCACGTTTAGGCGTATTGACGACCCGCTCAAAGCTCATGGCATCGCGAGGGTTGACAATCAAAGTCAGATAAGCCAGAATGTCACGAATTTCTTTACGATCATAGAACTTATGGCCACCAACCATGGTATATGGTACGGTTGACTTCATAAACGTTTCTTCGATCATCCGTGACTGGGCGTTGGTCCGGTATAAAACGGCAAAATCGTTATAGTGGTAACCATGCTCTTTAATCTCAGCTTGAATCTTGCTGACGACAAACTGGGACTCATCATGTTCATTTTGGGCCCGATAATAAGAAATCTTTTCGCCAGTACCGTTTTCCGTCCACAGATTCTTTTCCTTACGAACCAGGTTGTTGGCAATCACTTCGTTGGCTGCTTTTAGAATCGTCTGGGTTGAGCGGTAGTTTTGCTCCAACATGACTGTATGTGCTTCTGGATAATCGCGTTCAAAATTCAGAATGTTGTTCATGTTGGCACCCCGCCAGCCGTAGATTGACTGGTCCGCATCCCCAACTACGCACAGATTCTTGTATTTAGCCGCCAGCAGCGTAACCAGTTGATACTGTGCGTCATTGGTGTCTTGATACTCGTCAACGTGAATATAGTGGAACTTATTTTGATAATATTCCAGCGTTTCTGGATCCTTTTCAAACAGCTCAATAGTTTTCATGATCAAATCATCAAAATCCAGCGCCTGACTGTCTTCCAGTTCCTTTTGATAAAGCACGTAAGCCTTGGCCACGATTTGATTGAGCGGATTATTGGCATGACTGTTAAGCGCTGCATAGTCTGTTGCCGTCTGCATAGCGTTTTTGGCATTGGAGATTGCACTCAGAATTGCCCGTGGATCATATTTCTTAGTATCAACGTTCAGCTCACTGCAAATCCGCTTCATCAAGGTTCGCTGCTCGCTGGTATCGGCAATCGTAAAGGCACGGTTATAGCCAAGCTTGTCAATATCGCGCCGCAGAATTCGCACACACAGCGCATGAAAAGTCGAAACCCAGATATCACGAGCGCTTTCGCCTAACAGCTTGCCCACCCGTTCCTGCATTTCACGGGCAGCCTTGTTGGTAAAGGTAATTGCCAGGATATTCCAAGGGTTGACCCCCTGCTCTTCAATTAAGTAGGCTACTCGATGCGTCAGAACTCGGGTTTTACCTGAACCGGCACCAGCCATGACCAAAAGCGGCCCTTCCGTAGTTAAAACGGCTTCTGCCTGCTTATCATTCATTCCTTGCAGTAATTGACTTGTCACGCCGTATTTCCATCCTCTCTTAAAATTATCGTAGACTTTATTATAGCAAATTCCCGTGGCTCATTAAAAAACGAGCAACGATTGCTCAGCGCTGCTCGCATAAAGGTTATTGCTGATCAGGAGCCGGGTTTGAATCGGTTGATGCTTTTTCATTCCAAACCTCGGTATCCTCGATTTGATGCTGTAGTTCTTCCAGGCTGGACTTACCGACTGCCCAGACGAATCCAGCTACTGCTTGCGGATCCTCCCGCACTTCGGTAAAGAAACGATAGTGCCAGTTGTCTTTTAACAGCCATTGCCGCTGCAGGGCTGCGCGTTGTGCTACCCGTGCCAGCATCATCACGGTCGGCTGCAGCGTCTGAACCTCAAAAAGCGGCATTCCGGCAATTGCCCGCAAAAGCTGCTCAGTTTGCGAAACATTAGTGGCATAGTCAAAAACACTGCCATAAGTCGACAGCCCCGGCTCAATTCCATGGACATACAGATTGCCAGTTGCCGTTACGTAGAAGTCGACACGAAAGACGCCACGGTACTGCAGGTTTTCAGCTACACTGGTTACGATCCGTTCCATTTCCCGGGAAATATCCGCGCTCAGATTAGCTGGCGTCTTGACTCCCAGTAGCTGCTCATCGGCATTCAGCATCAGTTCAATCGCAGGAAACACCTGAACGTTTTCGCCATCGGTAGCTGCCAGCATCGTATATTCAGCAGTGTGATCAATCCAGGATTCCAAAAGATAGGTTCCCGCATTGATAAAATCAGCTGCACGGGTAATATCAGACTGTTTAACGATTCTCATCGACTGTTCGCCAATCCCTCTTTGAATTGGTTTTAAGATTGCTGGATAGCCGATTGAGTCAATGGACTGATAGACGTCATCCAAGCTGATTACCGTAACGTATGGTGCTACATTGACGTTGATCTGGTCCAAAAATGCCCGCTCCATCAAACGGTCCTGGACAATTTCCAACGCGCTGACTCCTTGTGGCAGATAGGCATCACGGCTTAGATAGCGCAAGACGCTGGAGTCGATCAAGTCGTTGGCATAGATAATAGCATCACACGTCTGGGCAAACATCGTCAGTTTTTCCTGGTTATTGTAGGCCCCACTGATCGTAAAATCTGCCTGTTTGGTTAAACCGGGCTGTGCATGATCGACATAAACGCCAACGTTAAAGCCAGCCCGCTTAGCAGCAGTAATCAGGGTGCTGCCGTTGCGGTCCAAGCCGATAATGCCCAGCGTCGCTCCTGGATATAATGCATTTGTACTGCTCATTAGCCCACCCCCATTAGCAGTTAGTCTTCAAATTCAGCTTTGCCATTGGCTAATGAGCTGACCTTAGCCAATGATTCGATGCGCAGTCCCTGTTTCCGCAGTTCCTGACCGCCTTTTTGGAACGTCTTTTCAATTACGATGCCAGCACCAGCAACTTCAACGCCTGCTGCTTGAGCAATCTGGAGCATTCCTTCCAGTGCCTGACCATTTGCCAAAAAGTCGTCAATCAGCAAAACCTTGTCAGTTGGGCTGACGTATTTTTTGGAGATTGAGATCTGATTGGTCGTTTCCTTAGTGTATGAATAAACGCTGGCCGTATACAGATCATCTTTTAAAGTCAGACTTTTATGCTTACGGGCAAAAATCACCGGAACATTCATTGCCAGCCCAGTCATTACGGCCGGTGCAATTCCAGAAGACTCAACCGTCCAAATCTTGGTAACGCCCGCGTCCTTATAAAGCTTGGCAAATTCTTCACCCATGTGTTTCATTAGGACTGGGTCAACCTGATGATTCAAAAAGGCATCAACTTTTAAAACATTGCCAGGTAAAACCGTACCATACTCTTTAATTTTTTCCTGCAGTTCTTTCATGGAGTCCTCCTTAACGGCTTATTTATCATAATTGTACAACTTATAGGTCTGAATTACTGAAATTAATTTTTGGGCGTAATCCGGATCGGTTGCATAATGGGCCTCTTGCAGCGCCTTAGCAGCTTCTTTGTAGTCGGAAGCTTGGGTAACGGCTTGATAATTTTGACTGTTGTAGTCCGTCCCATTAATCATCAGCTTGGTGTGATCCTTGATTGACTCGCTCCAGCTGGAATAAACCTTAAAACGGCCCTTAGTCGTGATCCATTTACCATTTACGTATTCTTTGGTCGTCAGAACCTGGGAGTTTTCGCCGGTTCCTTTGATGCCAAACAGGTTGTGGTATTTAGCCGCCAACTTGCTGCTGCCCCAGTCGGATTCCAGGATTGCCTGGGCAATGGTAATTGAAGCTGGAACGTTGTATTTTTTCTGCATTGCCTGAGCTTCAGGAGCAACCTGCTTGATAAACAGACGCTTGGCATTTTGTTGACGTTCGATAATCTGCTGCTGCTGGTAGCGTTGATAGAAATGATGACCAACGTAGGCACCCAAAAAGAGCACAATGACCGTTAAAATACCAATCAGCCAGCGATGTTGAAACAGCTTTTTTGAGTGCCGCATTTTTGAGCGGCGTTTCTTTGCCACAAATAATTCCCCCTGTTTGTTTAACGTAATTTAAAGTTCTATTTTGCATTTTACCAGACTAAAATCATTTAAAAAACTGTGAAATGCTAAATTTGCAAAAATATAAAAAAAAAGCACCAGCTGGATGCTGATGCTTGATTTTTTTGATCGCAAATGATTTGTGACCATTCCAAATCTCTGAAGTGTTGATATTAAGCCGTTTCCGGTAAAAAATATTAACGCTTGGAGAATTGTGAAGCCTTACGAGCCTTCTTCAGACCTGGCTTCTTCCGTTCCTTCATCCGAGGGTCACGAGTCAACAGACCGGCCTTCTTCAGAGCATCCCGGAAATCTGGGTCGACGCTCAGCAGGGCACGAGCAATCCCGTGACGAACTGCGCCGGCTTGACCAGAGAAGCCACCACCGCGAACGTTGACCAGAACGTCGTATTGACCTTCCGTCTTCGTTGCAGCAAATGGTTGGTTGACGATAGCACGCAGGTTGGCAAACGGAATGTATTCTTCGATTGCCTTGCCGTTCATCGTAATGTTACCAGAACCTGGTACCAGACGAACCCGTGCGGTAGCATCCTTGCGGCGACCAGTACCACTGTATTGAACTTGTTGAGCCAATTCCGTTCCCTCCTTAGATTAAGTTCGTGATGTCAAGCACTTCTGGTTGTTGAGCAGCGTGCTTGTGATCTTCACCAGCATAAACATGCAGCTTCATACCCATCTTGCGACCAAGAGGAGTGTGTGGCAGCATGCCCTTGATGGAATCTTCCACCAGCTTTTCTGGTTCGTTGGCGCGACGTTCGCCCGCCGTCTTTTGCTTCAGACCACCAGGGTAGTCAGAGTGACGGTAGTAGATCTTGTCAGCAGCCTTCTTACCAGTCAACTTAACTTCGGCAGCGTTGATAACGATGACATTGTCACCAGTGTCAACGTGTGGGGTGTAGGTTGGCTTGTTCTTGCCCTTCAGAATGGAAGCAACAACGGATGCCAGACGACCCAGGGAGATACCCTTGGCGTCGACAATGTACCATTTGCGGTCAACTTCACCAGGTTTTGCCATGTATGTCGTTCTCACGATTAAGTCCTCCAATTTTTGTCTTTCTTTTACAAATAATTGTGTACCGAGTAATTAGATGGAAAAGAAATACCATTCGTTATTTTACTTGATAGATTCCGATTCGTCAATGGTTTTGTTATTCTGATCACCATAATCAACGCTGACCAGATAAAGGCCGCTGGCTGGCGCTGTCATGCGGGCCTGATTGCGATCCTTAGCAGCCAAAACCCTGATAACGTCATTGACCGGTCGTTGATTGCTGCCGATCTCTAATAAAAAGGCCACCATAATGCGAACCTGATTATATAAGAAGCCATTCCCGACAAAGTCAAAGACGATCTCATTATTGGCCTCATCACGATGCACATCTGCCTGATAGATCGTTCTGACATTGCTTAAAGCCTGACTTCCTGATGCCACGAAACTGGTAAAATCATGCTCGCCAACCAGGTCTTGTGCAGCTTTTTGCATTTTAGCCACGTCGACCGGATATTTGAAATGAGCCGTATAGTTGCGTTTAAACGGATTAACGAAATCACTCTGATCAACTCGATAGCGATAATGCTTTGAATGGGCATTAAAGCGAGCGTGAAAGTCCGGGCTGACCAATTCGGCTTTTTTAACAATGATATCCAGCGGCAAAAGACTGTTTAAGGCTTTACGCATTGAATCATTCCCCAGCTTATATGGGCAGTCAAAATGCGCCACTTGATTGAGCGCATGTACCCCCGCATCCGTACGACCGGAACCAATTACGGACAATGGCGGTTCTGGATTCTTGGCAATCTTGTTGACGGCATTTTTCAAGGTCTGCTCAACCGTACGTTTATTAGGCTGAATCTGAAAACCGGAAAAATTGGTTCCATCGTAAGCAAAAGTTATTTTGTAGCGATACACTTGATAATTCCTTTCAAATTAAAATAGCATTCCTGCTGACATCAGCCGCGTCGCCAGGAGAATAATGGTGGCTAATGTCAGGCCAATCATCGCCAGCGTGTCATTTCGATGCCAATGCAGCACCCGATATTTGGTCCGTGGCGCATCTGGATCATAGCCCCGGGCCTCCATTGCAGTTGCCAGCTCCTCAGCTCGTTTAAATGAGCCGACAAACAATGGAATCAAAAGCGGCTCCAGTCGTCTGGCACGCTCAATCAAACTGCCTTCGTCAAAGTTGACGCCTCTTGATTTCTGGGCATTCATCACTTTGGTTGTTTCATCCATGATGGTTGGGATAAAGCGCAAAACGATCATCAGCATGACGGCAATCTGATTAACTGGCACGTGCAGATAACGCAACGGCTTCATAAATGCTTCCATGGCCGCCGCTAATTGAAGCGTTGGCGTAGTGGCGGTCAAAACGGTTGAGATGGTGATGATCAGAATAAACCGCGCCAAAATAATTGCCGACTGATAAAAACCGCCACTGGTAATTGCCAACCAGCCCCACTGCCAATAAACGTGCCCACCGCTGCTGAACAGCAGTTGAATCGCCACTGTAAACAAAATGATCCAAAATAACGGCTTAATGCCGCGCCAATAAAGCTTCAATGGCAGTCTGCTCAATGCAATCAAAGTCCCCAGTACGATAAACAGCCACAGATATCCCAGCCAGTTTCTTGCCAAAAAGACAATCACCACGTACCAAAAACAGCTGAAAAGCTTAACGCGCGGATCAAGATGATGCAGCCACGAGCTTCCAGGTACGTACGCGCCCAGTATTACCTTGGCATTACCCATTTGCTCGTCCCCCTTGCTTAAGTCTAATCGTTAATTGATCCGCCAGTTTTTCAATCGTCAGCGGTACGCTATCCGTTAAGAACAGGCCATGACTTTGCAACTGTTGAGCAAACGCAACGCTGGCTGGTGGCATGATGCCAGCTTCATTAAGCAGAGCTGCATTGCTGAACAATTCATGCGGCGTCATAAAAGCAGCTTTTTGCCCATGGTTCATTACCAAAACATGATCGGCGAAACGAGCTGCCTGTTCCATCTGGTGTGTAATCATCAAAATAGTCGTGCCTTTTTGATGAAGCTCATCAACCAGATCTAGCAAGTCGGTGCTGGCTTGAGGGTCTAACCCTGCAGTCGGCTCATCCAAGATCAAGACGCTTGGATGCATGGCCAAAACGCCAGCAATCGCCACTCGCCGCATTTGCCCGCCCGAAAGTTCAAACGGTGATCGTTCATTGAGGTCACTAGGCAGTTTTAAAGCTTCTAAAGCCGTCAGTGCCTGTTCTTTAGCTTGAGCAGGTGAAACACCCAGATTTAGCGGACCAAACATAACGTCTTTTAAAACCGTTTCAGCAAACAGCTGGCTCTCGGGAAACTGGAACACATAGCCGACCCCTTGCCGCAGTCTTGCCAACGCCTTCTTATCAGCCCGATTGTCAATTACGACCTCGCCTACGCGCAGCTGACCATGCGTTGGCACCAATAATCCATCCAGCATGGCCATCAGCGTTGACTTGCCGCTACCAGTATGCCCGACAATTGCCGTAAAACTGCCAGCTTCAAGCTTTAAGGAAAAATCCTTGATTGCCCAGGCAGCCATTGGCGTATCGGCTTGGTAGATATAATCAACGTTTAAGAATTCAATTGCTGACATAGCCACTCCACCATCCGTTCTGAATCTAAATATTGTGCTGGCACATTGATCCCCCGTTTTTTCAACAGCAGCTGCAGTTGTTGAGCAAACGGCAATGCCAGATGCAGATCAGCCAGTTTAGCCGGATCTTGCAGTAAAGTCGTTGTTTCGCCCTGCATTGCGACCTTGCCATGATCCAAGACCACTGTGTAATCGCTAAGAGAAAGCTCCACTGGGTCATGCGTGATTGAAATTACAGTCATATCACGCTCAGCAATTAATTTTTTCAACAGTTTCAACAAGTCATGTCGCCCTTTTGGATCCAGCATGCTGGTAGCTTCATCTAAAATGATGACTCGTGGACCGATTGCTAAAATCCCAGCCAAGGCAACCCGCTGCTTTTGCCCACCAGAAAGCATGGCTGGCTCACTGTCAGCAAAGTCCTGCATTCCAACGGCTTTTAAGGATTCGTCAATACGAGCCTGCATCTGGTCATGTGGTATCTGATGGTTCTCAAGACCAAATGCAACATCATCGGCAACTGTAGTCCCAACAAACTGATTGTCAGGATTTTGAAACACCAAACCAATTTGCTGTCGCAGCTGCTGCAGATTTTTTTCATCTACCAACAGCTCATCAATCTTAATCGTACCGCTGCTTGGTATTAAAAGCCCATCAATCAGTCGCGCCAGAGTACTTTTGCCGCTGCCGTTATGTCCGATCACTGCCGTCCATTTTTTCATGGGCAGCTGTAAGGTTACATCATTTAACGCCGCCTGTGTGCGATCCGGATATTTAAACGAAAGGTGTTGAATATCAATCAATCACGTCACCCATTTCTTTTTGAACTCATTATTTTATTTTAACAGTGAAGCAGCCGATTTAAAAATATACAAAAAAATCACTTACAACTGGGGTGCACGAAGACATAAACGTCCCGCATTCGAGCTAGACTAGGAATTATGATTCCACCATCGTAGCGCTCTATACCACCAGCTGTAGTGATTCTTTATTACGTATTGAATTGACGAAAATGATTAGTCGACAAATTCCAGAACAACCATTTGTGCACCGTCACCACGGCGAGGCATGGTCTTCAGAATCCGCGTGTAACCACCCTTACGGTCGGCAAACTTTGGTGCCAGCTCTTCAAACAGGTATTGCAGAGCTGATTGTACGCGAACGTTGTCGCCATCTTCCTTAACGTCAGCAACGACATTGCGCAGGAAAGCAGCTGCTTGACGACGAGAAGCCAAGTCGCCACGCTTTGCCAGCGTAATCATCTTGTCAGCAGTCTTGCGAACTTCCTTAGCGCGAGCTTCGGTAGTCTTGATGCTGCCGTTGACGATCAGGTCAGTGGTCAAATCACGTAATAAAGCCTTACGTTGTGAACTAGTACGTCCTAATTTACGGTAACTCATGAAGTGGTTCCCTCCTTTTAATTGTTTTAATTAGTCTTCTTGGCGGAAGCCTACGCCCAAGTCGGCCAGCTTCAGCTTGATTTCTTCTAAGGACTTTTGACCCAGGTTGCGGACCTTCATCATATCAGCTTCAGTCCGTTCAGTCAGGTCCTTAACAGTTTGAATATCAGCACGCTTCAAGCAGTTGTAAGAACGAACCGACAGATCCAGTTCTTCAATCGTCTTGTCGAGTACCTTTTCTTGGTGAGTTTCTTCGCGTTCAACCATCACTTTGGCATCTTTTGCTTCTTCAGTCAGGTTGACAAACATCTCCAAGTGTTCAGTCAAGATCTTGGCAGCAAGACTAATAGCAGCCGTTGGGGTCAATGAACCATCCGTCCAGACATCCAACGTCAACTTGTCAAAGTCGTTGCTTTGGCCGACCCGCGTGTTTTCTACGGTGTAGTTGACCCGTTCGATAGGGGTGTAGATGGAGTCAATTGGCAAAGTTCCAATTTCAAGACCGCTCAAACGCAGCTTGTTTTGATCGGCTGGTACATAGCCACGACCCTTATCAGCCGTCATCATGATGTGCAGTTCAGCCCCATCGGCGACCGTTGCAATATGCAAGTCAGGGTTCAAGATCGTAACGTCGCCATCGCCTTGGATGTCACCGGCAGTTACTTCTGCAGGACCCTTGACATCCAATTCCAAATCTTTGGCATCTTCAGATTCAATCTTCAAAGAAACCTTCTTGAGATTCAAGATGATCTGCGTAACGTCTTCCGTAACGCCTTGAACGGTACTGAACTCATGAAGCACACCGTCGATTTGGATACTGGTAATTGCGGCACCTGGCAGAGAAGCCATCATTACACGACGAAGAGAATTCCCCAGAGTGGTCCCATAGCCACGCTCTAGTGGTTCGACAACAAACTTACCGTAGTTGTCAGTTTCTTCGACTTTGTGAATGTTTGGTTTTTCAAATTCGATCATTCTACTCTGTTTCCCCTTTCAAAACGTGGTCCGTAGATTGTTTAAAAGCACCTGGCCAATGATAATTTCGCCGTTGATGCGATTAGACACGACGACGCTTTGGAGGACGAGAACCATTGTGTGGCACTGGAGTTACGTCCCGGATGGCAGTAACTTCAAGACCAGTTGCTTGCAGAGCACGGATAGCTGATTCACGACCCGAACCAGGGCCCTTAACTTCAACTTCAACCGTCTTCATACCGTGTTCCATTGCTTGCTTGGCAGCAGCTTCAGAAGCCATTTGAGCAGCAAATGGAGTAGACTTACGAGAGCCCTTGAAGCCCAGCACACCGGCTGAGGACCAAGCAACGGCATTGCCTTGCACATCAGTGATCATGATCAACGTGTTGTTGAAAGTTGAGTGAATGTGTGCAACACCAGTTTCAACATTCTTTTTTGCACGACGCTTGCGTGAACCTTTTTTGGTTGCCATAAAACTAACTAACCTCCTTTATAGTATTGATTACTTCTTCTTGTTGGCGATAGCGACAGCCTTGCCCTTGCGAGTCCGTGCGTTGTTCTTAGTGTGTTGACCACGAACTGGCAGACCACGACGGTGACGCATGCCACGGTAAGAGCCGATTTCTTGCAGACGCTTGATGTTCAGGGAAACTTCACGACGAAGGTCACCTTCAACCTTGAGTTGGTCTACTTGACCACGGATCTTTTCTTCTTGTTCTGGCGTCAGGTCCTTGACACGAATGTCTTCAGAAACACCAGCAGCAGCCAGAACCTTCTTAGCAGTCGTGTTACCAATACCATAAATGTAAGTTAAGCCGATTACGATTCGCTTGTCACGAGGTAAGTCGACACCTGCGATACGAGCCATTGAGTTACACCTCCAATTCTAAAATATAATTACTTGCCTTGACGTTGTTTGTGCTTTGGGTTAGGGCAAATTACCATTACCCGACCATTGCGCTTGACGATCTTGCACTTTTCGCACATCCGCTTTACTGATGGTCGTACTTTCATTGTAAATAATCCTCCTAAAAATGATTTTAGACTAAAGACTTATTTGAAGCGGAAAGTAATCCGGCCTTTGGTCAGATCATATGGGGACATTTCAACCTTTACACGATCACCAGGCAGGATCTTGATGTAGTGCATCCGGATCTTGCCTGAGACATGTGCCAGGATTTCAACCCCATTTTCCAATTCAACTTTAAACATTGCGTTAGGCAGGGTTTCGGTAACCTTACCTTCGACTTCGATAACATCGGCCTTTGCCACTGAACGGTTCCTCCTTGCCGGTAAAATTACGTAAAAACGGTGGAAAGCGGCAGGCGCCTTCCACTGCAAGCTAGATAAACCTTGCGTAGTATACCATAGAGTACACAATTACGCAAGGATTCAACTAACAATGAGTCTTAAAGGCTAGTCAGAACTTCCTTAACGGCTTGATAAACCTTATCGATGTCTTGTTCACCATCGATCTCATGGAGAATCCCCATTTGCTTGTAAAAGTCGATCAGTGGCGTGTTCAGTTTAATGTTGACGTCTAACCGGTTCTTAACGGTTGCGGGCTTATCATCATCACGTTGGTAGAAGTCGTGGGAACCACAGACATCACAAGTACCTTCAACCTTTGGCGGGTTGGAAAGCGTGTTGTAGGTCGTACCACACTTCCGGCAAATGATTCGGCTGCTCAGACGCTTAACCAGCACTTCAGGGTTAACATCAATGTCGATTACTGCATCCAACTTACGGCCATCATCAGCCAACATCTTGTTGAGGGCTTCGGCTTGCGCCAAGTTGCGAGGGAAGCCATCCAACATGAAACCTTGTTTGGTGTCATCTTGAGCCAAACGTTCCTTCACAATGCCATTCGTAACTTCGTCAGGGACCAATTCGCCTTTATCGATATATTTTTTGGCTTCCAGACCCATTGGCGTTTCGTTCTTGATTGCTGCCCGGAAGATATCACCAGTTGAAATATGCGGGATATCAAAGTCCTTGACGATTTCTTGGGCTTGCGTACCTTTACCGGCACCAGGCAGACCCATCAAAACGAGGTTCATCGTACTCATTTGCCAATTCCTCCTATTTTATTCGCGGATAAATCCAATATACTCACGCTTCATCGTTAAACTACGCATCTGCCGAACAACGTCCAAGGCAATTTGAACGACAATCAACAAACTGGTACCACCTAAACCAATTGATTGGCTAAGGTTCCAGATGTTGCTGGCCAGCAGTGGAATCAATGAAATCAATCCCAAGAATAACGATCCAACCGTCGACAAACGCATCAACAGTCCTGAAACAAAGTCCTGCGTGCCTTTGCCCGGCCAAACGCCAGAGATGTAGCTGCCTTGCTTTTGCAAGTTTTCCGCGAGTTTTTCTGGATTAACTTGAACAAAGGCGTAGAAAAAGGTAAATACAACAATCAAAAATACATACAGCGCAATGCCTGGACCAGACTGCATATTAAAAATCGTTGTCATAACCTGATACCAGGTATCTTGACTATGATTTTGCTGAAAGGCCATTAAGATCGTTTGCGGCGTCGAGATAAACGAGCCGGCAAAGATCACTGGAATCACCCCAGAAACGTTGATCTTTAATGGAAGATAACTGTTTGACGGCGAAGTAGTTGTTCGCCGCGTGTATTGAATTGGCAAACGCCGTTCAGCCTGTTGAAACCAGGTAACGAACGTCACGATTGCCAATATCGCAACCACAACTAGGGCAATAAAGCCAATTCCCATCCAGAGGTTTGCGCCAGATTCACCAGTGATCTGATCGTTCCATAACTGCTTGATCCCACTTGGCATTTCAGCGATGATCCCAGCAAAAATCAGCATTGAAACACCATTACCGAGACCGCGCTCGGTAATCATGTCCCCTAACCAAGTAGCAAACATGGTTCCGGCAGTTAAGATCAGACCAATCGTGATATAGGTTTCCACCCCCGGATTGTTAACCAGTTTAATCGTGCTTAATGCATTAAAGCCCGCGGTGATCCCAATCGATTGGATAAAACCAAGAACAATCGTTAACCATCGCGTAGCCTGATTAAGCTTTCGTCGACCAACTTCCCCTTGTTTGCTCCATTCGACAAACTTAGGAACGATATCCATTTGAAGAAGTTGGACTACGATTTGAGCCGTGATGTACGGGGAAACCCCCATCGCAAATAATGAGTAGTTATCCAAACCGCCACCACTGAAAGTGTTCAAGATTGATGCCAAGCCGGTACTAGAGATCTGCTCTAAGGCAGCAGCATTTACACCGGGTACTGTAATAGAGGCACCTAACCGGTAAACAATCAGTACAAACAAGGTGAATAGAATCTTCTTACGAATATCCTTAACCTTGAATGCATTTTTGACGGTTGTGAACAATTACATCACCTCAGTTTTACCACCAGCAGCTTCAATTGCCTTAACAGCTGAAGCAGAAAATTTGTTGGCTTTAACGGTCAGCTTCTTGGTCAACTTACCATTGCCCAGAATCTTAACACCGCTCTTAACGTTCTTGATCACGCCGTTTTCCAGCAGAACAGCTGGCGTAACTTCGGCACCATCATCAAAACGGTTCAGCGTCGTCAGGTTTACAATAGCGTATTCCTTACGGTTGATGTTGCTGAAACCACGCTTTGGCATTTGACGGTACAGAGGCATTTGGCCCCCTTCAAAGCCCAGACGAGTCTTACCATGAGCCTTTTGACCCTTAGTACCACGACCAGAAGTGAAACCGTGACCAGATGACAGACCACGACCCTTACGCAGACGCTTGAAACGGGAACCAGCAGCTGGCTTCAATTCGTTTAATTTCATTAGGTAGGCACCTCCTTATTGTAGATTTTTAATTACTTGACTTCTTCAATGGAAACCAAGTGAGCAACCTTAAAGATTGCACCACGCGTTGCCGCGTTGTCTGGCAGGACATTGGAGCTGCCGATCTTGCCCAGACCCAATGCCTTAACCGTACGACGTTGAGTTGGCTTACGGTGGGCAACACTGTGGATCAAAGTAACTTTAACTTTAGCCATGATCTATGTCCTCCTTATTCTGCCAGGTGATCAACGGAGACGCCACGAAGTTGAGAAACTTCTTCGGCACTCTTCAGAGCCTTCAGACCTTCAAACGTTGCGCGAACAACGTTGATTGGCGTGTTGGAGCCCAAACGCTTGGAAGTAACGTCGGCAACGCCGGCCAGTTCCATAACGTTACGAACTGCACCACCGGCAGCAACCCCAGAACCTTCAACGGCTGGCTTGAGCATGATCTTGCCACCACCGAAAGTACCAATAACTTCGTGAGGAATGGTCGTACCAACGATTGGAACTTCAATCAGGTTCTTTTGAGCAGCTGCAGAAGCCTTACGGATAGCTTCTGGAACTTCTTGAGCCTTACCAGTACCAAAACCAACGTGACCCTTCTTGTCGCCGACAATTACCAAAGCGGCAAAGCGCAGACGACGACCACCCTTAACAACCTTGGTAACCCGGTTGATCGAAACGACTTGATCTTCCAGATCCAACTTGGATGGGTCAATGTAAGATTGTGATGCCATACAGGTTATTCCTCCTTTTCCTTAGAATTGCAGACCGTTTTCACGAGCTGCTTCAGCCAGGGCTTGTACACGACCATGGTACAGGTAACCACCACGGTCAAAAACAACGCTGCTGATGTTCTTTTCTACACCGCGCTTAGCGATCAGAGCACCAACACCGGCAGCTTGTTCCGTCTTAGTGTTGCCACTGACTTCACTGTCGAGAGTTGAGGCACTTGCGAGCGTCACACCCTTTACGTCATCAATCAATTGAGCGTAAATGTTTTTGTTAGAACGGTAAACACTTAAACGTGGGCGCTCTGCAGTACCAGAGATCTTACCGCGAACGCGCATGTGACGGCGTTGACGGATCTTGTTCTTATCTGGTTTAGAAATCACAACTGTCACCTCTTGATTCTTTTAATTTTGGTTTTAAATTATTTATGCAGCTAAGCTGCTAGACGATTACTTACCAGTCTTACCTTCCTTACGCAGGATGTATTCATCTTCGTAACGAATACCCTTACCCTTGTAAGGTTCTGGTGAACGAACGGCACGAACTTCGGCAGCAAATTGGCCAACGTGTTCTTTGTTGATACCGCTGATTTCAATCGTCGTGTTGTCTGGAACGTTAACTTCCAGATCTTCTGGCTTTTCCATTTCAACTGGGTTGGAGTAACCAACAGTCAGGATCAGCTTGCTACCCTTGGCTTGAGCACGGTAACCAACACCGACCAGCTTCAGAGTCTTCTTAAACCCGTTGACAACACCTTCGATCATGTTGTTAACATTAGCACGCGTAGTACCGTGGACCATCTTAGCCTTCTTGTCGTCATTTTCCCGTTCAAACGTTACTTCGCTGTCAGTAACGTTCATCTTGATCAATGGGGAGATTTCGCGACTCAGAGTACCCTTAGGCCCCTTAACAGTTACGACGTTGCCTGATTGAGAAACCTCTACTCCTTGTGGCAGTTCGATTGCCTTGTAACCAATACGACTCATGTGTACACCTCCGATCTTATTTTATTAATTACCAAATGTAGGCGATAACTTCGCCACCGATTTTCTTAGCACGGGCAACCTTGTCAGTCACAACCCCTTCAGAAGTTGAGATGATGGCAATACCCAAACCATTGAGAACCTTTGGCACAGCGTCAGCCTTAACGTAAGAACGCAGGCCAGGCTTTGAAATCCGCTTCAGACCAGAAATGACACGTTCGCCATCCTTGCCGTACTTCAGGAATACGCGGATGATGCCTTGCTTGTTGTCTTCAACGTATTCAACATCGCGAATGAAACCTTCTTGCTTCAAGATTTCAGCGATGTCCTTCTTCATCTTTGATGCAGGTACTTCTACAGAATCGTGGTGTGCCATGTTGGCATTGCGAATCCGAGTCAGAAAATCTGCAATTGGATCACTCATAGACATCGATATTTTCCTCCTTTGTCGGTGATTTGTTTACCAGCTAGCCTTCTTCATACCAGGAATTTGTCCTTCATGGGCAAGTTGACGCAAGCAAATCCGGCATAGGTGGAACTTACGGTAAACGGAGTGCGGACGGCCACAACGAACACAACGCGTGTAGGCACGCGTGGAGTACTTGGCTGGGCGGTTGCACTTAGCGATCATTGATTTTTTAGCCAATTTGTGGACCTCCTTAATTACTTAGCGAATGGCATGCCCATTTGAGCAAGCAATTCATGACCTTCTTCATCAGAGTTGGCAGTCGTAACGATAACAATGTCCAGACCGCGAACGTGGTTAACCTTGTCGTAGTCGATTTCTGGGAAGATCAGTTGTTCGCGAACACCCAACGTGTAGTTACCGTGACCATCAAATGACTTGTTTGATACACCATGGAAGTCACGAACACGTGGCAGTGAAACGTTGATCAGCTTGTCCAGGAAGTCGTACATACGAGTACCGCGCAGCGTAACCTTGGCACCGATGGACATACCTTCACGCAGACGGAAGCCGGCGATGGACTTCTTAGCCTTAGTGATCAGTGGCTTTTGACCAGCAATCAGACCCAGTTCTTCAACAGCTTCATCCAACAGCTTGGAGTTTTGAGTAGCGTCACCGACACCCATGTTCAAAACGATCTTGTCGATCTTAGGAACAGCCATTACAGAAGTGTAGTTGAACTTGTCAGTCAAAGCTGGACGTACTTCACTTTCGTACTTTGCTTTTAAACGGTTTTCCATGAGCAATAATTCCTCCTTCCCCTAATTTTTAGTCGATCGTCTTGCCAGACTTCTTGGCAACACGAACTTTTTTACCGTCAACGACCTTGAAACCAACACGAGTAGGTTCGTTGGTAGATGGGTCAATCAGCATAACGTTAGATGCTTGGATTGGTGCTTCTGCATCAATAATCCCACCGTTTGGGTTAGCGTTGTTTGGCTTTTGATGTTTCTTGATTTGGTTAACGCCTTCAACGATCACACGGTTTTCCTTGACCAGGACCTTCTTGATGGTACCTTCCTTGCCCTTGTCCTTACCGGCGATGACGCGAACCTTGTCACCTGTCTTTAAAAACATGTGGTGTGCACCTCCTTATTTTCGGTTAATCTTACAGAACTTCTGGAGCCAGGGAGATGATCTTCATAAAGTCATCATCACGCAGCTCACGAGCGATTGGGCCAAAAATACGGGTACCCTTAGGGCTCTTGTCGTTGTTGATCAGGACAGCAGCGTTTTCGTCAAACTTGATGTATGAACCGTCCTTACGGTGCAGACCATGCTTCGTCCGTACAACGACGGCCTTTACAACGTCACCCTTTTTGACAACGCCACCTGGTGTTGCTTGTTTTACAGTAGCGACAATAATGTCACCAATATTACCGGTCTTAACACGGGAACCACCCAAGATCTTGATTACCAAGATTTCGCGGGCACCTGAGTTGTCAGCGACCTTCAACCGACTTTCCTGTTGAATCACTGTTAGTGTCCTCCTTCCATCAGTAAGTAAGAATAATTAAGAATACGAAATCATCACAAAGCGGGATTAATCAGCTTTCTTAACGATCTTAACCAGACGGAAACGCTTCTTAGCAGACAGAGGCCGAGTTTCCATGATTTCAACCGTATCGCCGGACTTTGCTTCGTTGTTTTCATCGTGAGCGTAGTACTTCTTTGAGTACCGTACACGCTTGCCGTAAACTGGGGCACTCTTGTAAGTGTCGATTACGACAGTGATGGTCTTGTCCATCTTGTCGGAAACAACGCGGCCTTGGTAGACCTTACGTGCATTACGTTCATCACTCATGCGCTAATCCTCCTTTTCGTATTCTTATTTGTTTAATTCTTGTTGACGAAGAACTGTCTTAACCCGTGCAATGTTCTTGCGAACGCTCTTAAGGCTTGCAGTGTTTTCCAACTGGCCGGTTGCTAATTGGAAACGTAAGTTAAACAATTGTTCCTTCAATTCCTTTTCACGGTCAAGCAATTGCTCAGTGGTTAATCCATTCAGTTCTTGAACATAATCTTTAGTCTTCATTAGATTGTCCACCTTCCTCACGCTTTACGATCTTAGTGCGAACTGGCATCTTGCTGCCGGCCAAGCGCAGGGCTTCGCGGGCAACGTCTTCAGGCACGCCGGCAACTTCGTACAGAATCTTACCGCGCTTAACTGGGGCTACCCAGCCTTCAGGAGCACCCTTACCATTACCCATCCGGACACCAACACCCTTGCTAGTGTAGGAAAGGTGAGGGAAAATCTTGATCCAGACCTTACCACCACGCTTCATGTGACGCGTAATAGCAATACGGCCGGCTTCGATTTGACGGTTGGAGATCCAGTGGGAATCCAGAGCCTTCAGACCAAATTCACCAAACGTTACGTTCTTGCCACCCTTGGCTTCACCACGCATGTGGCCACGTTGAACCTTGCGGTGCTTTACTCGCTTAGGTACTAGCATGTTTTATTTCCCCTCCTTACTTAGTGTTTTTGTTTGCTTGCTTCTCTGGCAAAACTTCGCCACGGTAGATCCAGGTCTTGATACCCAGTGCACCGTACGTAGTCCGTGCTTCATCCCATGAGTAGTCGATGTCGGCACGCAGAGTGTGCAGTGGAACAGTGCCTTCGGAGTATGATTCAATCCGAGACATGTCGGCACCGTTCAGACGACCGGCAACTTGAATCTTGATACCCTTAGCACCGGCACGCATAGCACGTTGGATGGCACCACGCATAGCACGACGGAAAGCAACACGTGCTTCAAGTTGTTCAGCAACGCTTACACCTACCAGGTGTGCGTCTAAGTCTGGCTTCTTAATTTCAACCACGTTAATGTGGACGCGCTTGCCAGTCAAGGCGTTAAGTTCCTTGCGGAGTGCTTCAACTTCAGAGCCACCCTTACCGATAACCATACCTGGCTTGGCAGTGTGAATTGAAACGTTTACGCGGTTAGCAGCCCGTTCAATTTCGATAGTTGAAACAGAGGCGTCAGCAAGTCGCTTTTCAATGTACTTACGGATCCGAAGGTCTTCGCTCAGGTAAGCGGCGTAGTCTTTTTCGGCGTACCACTTAGCAGTCCAGTCGCGAATGACCCCAACACGGAAACCATTAGGATTAATCTTTTGACCCACTATTATCCCTCCTACTTTTCAGTTACAACAACCGTAATGTGGCTGGTCCGCTTGTTGATTGGAGAAGCTGAACCTTTGGCACGTGGACGGAACCGCTTCAGGGTTGGTCCTTCGTTGGCAAAGGCTTCGCTAACTACCAATGAAGCCCGATCCAAGTCAAAGTTGTTTTCGGCGTTAGCAACTGCAGATTTTAATACTTTTTCGACGTCTGAAGCAGCACCATTGGGAGTGAACTTCAGAATAGCAAATGCTTCGGCAACGCTCTTGTTGCGAATGGTGTCAAGAACCAGACGAACCTTGCGAGCGGAAACCCGGACCATCTTGGCCGTTGCCTTAGCTGACGTAATGTTTTCAGCCATTGATCAAATTTCCTCCTTACTTCTTGCCCGTCTTCTTGTCATCACCGGCGTGACCACGGAAAGTCCGCGTTGGTACGAATTCACCCAGCTTGTGGCCTACCATGTCTTCTTGTACGTAAACTGGCACGTGCTTGCGACCATCGTAAACGGCGAAAGTGTAACCAATGAAGCTTGGGTAAATCGTGGAACGGCGTGACCAGGTCTTAATAACCGTCTTCTTTTCGTTATCCTTTTGTGCGTCAACCTTCTTCAACAGAGAAGCGTCGGCGAAAGGTCCCTTCTTTAAACTACGACCCATTGTTGTACCTCCTCTCGGGTAATTAGCTATTTGTTACTCATTAACGAGTATGTGGACCACGCTTGCGACCACGAACGATGAACTTGTTCGAACGTGCCTTGTGTGAGCGAGTCTTCTTACCAACAGTCTTCTTACCCCATGGAGACAGAGGAGATGGCAAACCAACTGGAGCCTTACCTTCACCACCACCATGTGGGTGATCGTTAGGGTTCAT
>OGKM01000119.1_pt1 | contig 63435 bp, 53 predicted proteins | sample 1572501 | NCBI WGS metagenome assembly OGKM01 (sample SAMEA2582154, study PRJEB24529) | metagenome | biome: Human gut stool | place: China | collected 2011
AACGTAAAGCTGCTTAGCCATTATCTCAAATTTTAACGAACTATTGAAGTATAACATTGCCTAAAAATAACACATTCATTTATATTCTTTAACTAAAAGTTATGCAGTCATCAAGCCGTTTGTGTATCTATATCAAGATAGATAGTACGAAAAATCGCTCATGGCTTCAAATATAACAACATTAGTAGAAAAAGCGAAACAAGGTGACGCTGACGCTTTCAGCACATTATACCAAATGTATTATCCTAAGATGAAAGGGATATGCATCAATATTCTTAGAGAGGACAAGGCTGTCGTTGACGACCTTGTCCAAGATGCTTTTATACTTGCGTTTGTTTCATTGAAAGACTTGAAGAATATTCATAGGTTTAGTCAATGGCTTACAAGTATCACCACTAACCTTGTATTGAAATATCAGGAGCAAGGTAAGAGACACGATTTCATTTCCTTGTCTGATGTAGAGGAAGAATTCAGTACCGTATTGGAAGATGGCAACACTTCCAAGCAGTCAATTTCGTATGAGGAAATTATGTCAGCAATAGACAGTTTGCCTGAAGGGTATAAGAAAATATTCAATATGTCTGTTTTGGATGGCTTGTCCCATCAAGAAATCAGCGAATTACTTGATATTGCTCCACATAGTTCTTCCTCACAATTGTCAAGGGCAAAGACAATGTTGCGAAACATATTGTCTCCAAGAGCTATGCTTATCATCGTATTGGCGTTGATAGTCATCCCTGTATATAGATATTTTACTGTAAAGAAGAAACTCGTTTCTGAGAATGATGTGAATGTAGTTCGAACTCGAAAGCCTAATGAAGGCATTACGCCTATACAAAAGAAGCCTAATGTTTCTGTTATTAGAGCGCAAAATGCTATTTTGTGCTCTAATTATCGAAGTGTTCAACAGAGAAAGAACACGGTGATAACTGGTGGTGATTCTATTAAGACAGGTCAAAATGTCATAGTCGAAATAACCGATTCTTTACAGAAAAGCCAACAATTTTTGGTATATAACGAGCAAGATAGCATCACCACAAAAGATTCTATCTATACACCTATTCCAAACGAGGAAAGATGGATTGCGGATGATACAAGGACGCACAAGAAAAGTAAATGGCAGTTGCTTGCAGCTGGTTCTTTGGGTACTACTATTGCGCAAAATGTTTATAAGATTATAACAAGTAGCGGTGATGATATTACGAGTGAACAACCTTCAAAAAAGAGTTTTACTACATGGGAAGAGTATTCTGAATATCTACATCGCTTAACTCCAACTGACCCAACGGCGGAAAATATTGCAATGATGGATATTACCGATAACAACAAGGGCAAAATTGAAGAGGCAGAACATCATGACAAACCTATAATATTAGGATTGGCTGTAAACAAGAGCATAGGAAAGCATTGGAGCTTAGAAACAGGACTCCAATACTCTTACTTGAAGTCATATTTTACTTTGGGTACCGGCAATTATCGTGTTGACAAGGAACAAAAATTGCATTACATCGGTATCCCTGTCAAGCTCTCGTACCAATTCCTGGCGTACAAGAAACTGTCGGCTTACGGTTCTGCAGGAGCAAGCATTCAGATACCATTGTCTGGGAAGACATATGCAGACTATGTAGTAGGAGGAAAGTCTGGCTATACAACGGATTGGAAGACAACACCTTCTATACAGTGGACCGTAAACACTAACATCGGAATACAATATCAATTTGCACCAAAGTTGACATTGTTTGTTGAGCCAACGCTGAATTGGTACATTCCGAATGGAAGCGAAGTCAAGAATACTTGGACAGAACGTCCATTTACATTGACTGTGCCTTTCGGTATTAGGCTCTCTTGGTAAGAAAGTATCAAATTTCATGCAGTCTTTATGACTGATCTGTATCTATATATACAGAAAAGTCAAAAAATAAGATACATGCAAAAAAGACATACAGACAGGAAGATGTATTTCCGTGACTTGGAGATAACATCTAAGGAGTTTTACATCAGCTACTTGTCAGATTTTACGGAACTGACACCAAAGAGTAGAATCTTGGAGGTAGGCTGTGGTGAAGGAGGAAACTTAGTTCCCTTTGCACAGTTGGGCTGCAAAGTGACAGGTATAGATATTGCCGAGTGCAGAATTAAAGATGCCAAAGCATACTTTTCTGAAATCAGCAATCATGCCACATTTGTATGCAGTGATTTCATGCAATATCCTGTTCCATGTAATGAAGAGGATAAATATGACGTAATACTATTACATGATGTGATAGAACACGTTCCGACAAAAGAGCCATTTCTTGCACACCTAAGAAAGTTTCTGAAACCAAAAGGCGTGCTGTTTGTCGGATTCCCCGCATGGCAAATGCCTTTTGGAGGACATCAACAGATTTGCAGAAGCAAACTTTGCTCACATCTGCCATTCATTCACTTGTTGCCAAACCCTTTATACAAGTTGTTGCTAAAAACATGCAATGAAGAGAAAGGAACTATGAATGAACTTATGAGCATAAAAGAATGCCGAACAAGTATAGAGTTGTTTGAAAGACTCATACACCAATGCGGCTTCTCGGTAACAGACCAAAAACTTTGGTTCATCAACCCACATTACAAACAGAAGTTCCACCTTACCCCACGGCTCTTGCCACATTGTGTCTGGAAGGTGAAGTATATCAGAAATTTCTTCACCACTTCATGCTGGTATATATTGACTATAAGCCATAAATAGAACTTACGTTCTTTAGGCAACCATTAAATCTATGAAACATTAAATAAGATATACTTAACCATTTCGGAAAAGCAGACTCCAAAAATCAGTATTGGAATCTGCTTTTCTACTTGTATAAAAATGTAGGAAAACAGTATGATAGACAGCATTTCTATTTGTTCTTATAGAATAAAAGGGGATGATTGGCAATCACATCCTTTAAGGGAAGTTGTTTCAACCCTACACATCTAAAATATTATTGAATAACTTTGGTTGTCACATTTTGAGTTCGGTTGAAACGTTCCCATCCAAACACTATTTGGTAGTTTTTAATGTAAGCGAAAGTTAAATACGTTAAATTACTACCCTTTCGTATCTAAACAGAATCCACACAGTCACTTTTCTACCGTTTAAAGCGTATAATACTGATAATCAACTAATAATAGATACATATTATAAACCACTTAGGCAAGGGGTGTTGGTGATTCTACCGCAAAGGTAATTAATTCTGAGCAAATCACAACTGATTTAGTGAGTTTTTAAACGTGATATGACATTAGACTCATACCATACTGCAGCCTGCGCCATTACGTCCTTCAAGTCCTCGATGAACTGCATGTAGTTATTCTGAGTTATAGGGATATATCGCTCCGGGTGTTGTCCGTCGTGGTCGCCACTTGTCAAATGGATGATGCAGAATGTGCGGTCCGTATCGTGATGGGCTACCATGCCTCGCTTCTTGAGAACTGTCACTGTGCGGTCGAAGTCTGCCGGAGTGGTGGGTATCACCTGCAGCACGCTCCAGGGGTATTCCTGAGCCGTGAGGAGCGTCTGCCCCTCCTGCTGACTGAGCAGGAAGGAATGAATTGTTCTTGATGTTTTCATGCTACAAAGTTTAACGAGTTGGTGATTCTACCGCAAAGGTAGTTAATTCTGAGCAAATGTTTTAGCCTTTTATATGATCACCGCTGTGCCGCTGCATGTCACCATGAGCATCGATCCGCCCTGTCCTACGGTTTCGTAGTCGAGGTCGATGCCTACGATGGCGTTGCAGCCGAGGCTCTCGGCACGCTGCGCCATTTCGCGCATGGCTGAGTCTTTAGCTTCGCGCAGCACACCCTCGTATGCACCGCTGCGACCGCCGAAGAAGTCGCGCAAGCCTGCCATGAAGTCTTTGAAAACATTGGCACCGATGATGGTTTCGCCGGTTACTACGCCGCGATATTCGCGTATGGGGTGTCCTTCGAGTGTTGGTGTTGTTGAGAAAATCATAGTATTGTTCCTTTCTTTTTAATACGTTAAATAAACGCTATTGTGGGCGGTTTATTTTGTGAGTTAACAATAAATAATATAACTTTGTTCTTCATCACAGATTATTATAGAAATATATGACAAAGAAAGCGATAGTAATAGGTGCTACTTCTGGCATTGGGCTTGAAGTGGCTCGTCTTTTAGCCGTGCGTGGCTACAGCGTAGGCATAGCTGGCAGACGTGTGGAGCGGCTGCAGGAGATAGTGGCTACCACTGACGGCATAGTGGCGTGGCAGCAGATTGATGTGGACAGCGACGATGCCCCCGATGGCTTGCATGAGCTTATTGGCAAGATGGGCGGCATGGACTTGTACTTCCACAGCTCGGGAATAGGGTGGGAGAACTGCTCGCTCGATGCGGAGAAGGAGATGCGGACGGTGCAGACCAATGCCGTTGGTTTTACACGAATGGTGCTGGCGGCTTACCAGTGGCTTGCCGACAACAACCACCGAGGACGCATAGCTTGCATAACGTCGATAGCCCGCACACGCGGACTGGGTGCTGCGCCTGCCTATTCGGCTACAAAGCGTTTCCAGTCGCACTACCTCGAGTGTCTGGCGCAGCTCGCCAGTATGCGCCGCCTGCCAATCAGCATCACCGACATACGTCCGGGCTTTGTGGCTACCGACTTGATTGCTGGCAGCCATTTCCCGCTGCAACTCTCAGCGGAGCATGTGGCTGCGGACATCGTGAATGCGGTGGAGCGTGGCAAGAAGGTAGTGACCATCGATTGGCGCTATCGGTTGCTCGTGGCTGCGTGGCGCATGATACCGCGCTGGGCGTGGATCAGGCTGCGGTTCGTGAAGTAAAGTCCCACAGAATACTCTAAGGCGAATTATTATAGTATTACCAAATAGCATAAACTCATAAAAAACTTGGGAAAAGTTTTGTACATAACAAAAAAAATGATAAATTTGCGGTGATAATTGCTACCAGAGGGTTGCATGATTCATTTTTGAGGAATAAAAATTAGCGTTTGCTATTCGTCATGCGCGTTGGAACGTAGGAAATTTCAAAAGATGCATAGAATACGAAACAATAGCGAACGTCTGCGGTATCGTGGACGTTACTTGTCGTATTCTCAGCATTTCCTACGGCTGCAACGCGGACAGGTTTCGTCCACGTTTTGTATCCGTAGGGTAGCATGAAAACTTTGGCGACGCATTTTAAAATAACACATTGTCTAACTTTAAAATGCTTTTTATGGTGCATAAAAATTTTTCCAAAAGCGTTAGGGTACGATATGTACTTAACGGAGTACCGCAAGAAATTGATTTAGCTTGCGATGAAATACCAAAAGAACTTCATTATGAAGAGTTGTGCAATTTTGCCAAGAATGAATTATTGTCTACCCTTATGCTTAATCGCAACGAGGATATTCTGTCTGATATCCAAATAATTAGTCTTAACAAATAAACAAGGAACTACTATGCAAAAGAAATTATTCACTTTAGTGTTGATGCTCATTGTCGCCATTAACACATTTGCCTATGACTTTGAGTCAAACGGTATTTACTATAAGATTCTGTCTAAAAAAAAGTGTACATGTGCAGTTACGAACCAGTCTGAAACATCCAGTAAAAAATATGCAGGCAATATAGTTATTCCATCAACTGTGCAAGATAGTGATGGTGTGGATTACACTGTAAGTGCAATTAGCGATTTTGCTTTTCAAGATTGTGTAAAACTCCAAAATGTCGTTCTCCCAAATACGATACAGAGTGTAGGTCAGCAAGCCTTTGAAAATTGTGTTTTACTTCAAAGCATTGTATTACCCAAAAGTGTTACTACATTGGGATATTATAGTTTTAGAGGATGTATAAGTATAGAATCTATTGATTTCGGAAGTATAGAAAAAATAGAAGATCAATGTCTTGCAGGATGTTCAAGTATTGATAATCTCGTCATTCCCAACACGGTAACAGAAATTGGACAAGACGCTTTCAGTGGTTGTAGTTCTCTTTCTAATATAACATTCCAGAGTGGACATGAGAAACTATACTTATCGGATTACAATAACGAAGGTCCGTTATTTGCGGAGTGTAGTTTGGATTCGGTTTTTATAGGAAGAAATTTAACTAGCAAAACTGATGTGGCATATATAGAAAGTTCACCATTTTCTAAATCAAAAATGTTACGTAGCGTATATGTCTCTGACAGCGTTACATATATCGGCAAGTATTATTTTCGAGATTGTGAAAATTTAGAACATGTGTATGGAATGAACAAAGTAGACTCTATCGGAGAGTTGAGTTTTGCTGGTACAAAAATTAAAAAGTTCTGCGCACCAAGTCTAAGAACATTTGGAGAGTATGGATATGCATTTGACAAATGTCAGAATCTTGAAGAAATCGTTCTTGGAAAAATAGAGGATGTGACAAACTATTGCATTGGCGATTGTCCTAACCTAAGAAATATATATATAGGCACGGAATTAAGAAAAATAGGAAGTAAGCGGTTTTTTGAAAATTTCAGAGGAAAACTATATATATTCTCAGACAAATTATCTGAAGTTTACTACAAAGAAGCTTACGATCATAATTATACCCAATATGGACAATCTTTTACAACGCATTATCCAGCAGAATATGGAATACCATCTACTGTTGAAGCCGTTTATGTTGCAAACCCTGAAAGATACCAATCTCTTTTAGGAAAATTCTACAATGTGAAACCAATGCTTTCTTTTAAAGAGTCGGTTGTGGAATATTCAGGCAAAACACCAGAACTCACTTTTGTCAATAATGTTGACGGGTATGATGTAACATTTGACAAAAGTACTACACCTAAAGATGCAGGAACATACAAGACGAATTTGGATGTAATATTCTCTAATCACGACTGGAATGTTTCCGTCGCTATTCCATGTTCATATACAATAACTAAAGCACCGCTTACAATAATCCCTAATAGTATAAAACGAAACTATGGAGAAGAGAATCCTGAACTATCTTGTACTTATATTGGCTTCAAGAATAAAGAGACGTATGAAGTATTGGAAAAAGTACCCAATGTATATACAATAGCTACAAGTTCAAGTGATGTTGGTACCTATCCTATATATTGCTCTGATGCGGAAGCAAAGAATTATGCATTCGACTATAAACAAGGAATGCTAACAATAGATAAGGCAAAACAAGAGATAATATGGGAACAGGATTTTGCTAATGCAGAAATAGGTGAAACTATAGAATTAACAGCAACGTCTAATTCTGGTCTTTCAGTAAAATACCGCTCAACAGATCTGTCCACCGTTATGATATCCTCACAAGGGGGTAAACAATATGCTTCTATTCTCAAAGCAGGAACAGCTGTACTTACAGCATACCAAAACGGAGATACTAATTATGAAGAGGCTGATGAGGTGAATAAGATTATAAATATACAAAATACCAGCATTGATGCCATAAACAATGGAAATGAAAAGATTGCCGTTGAAAATGGTTCTATTACGATTAGTCAAATTAAAGAGAACGAAATCATCACCGTCACTAATTTGTCTGGCAGAACAATGTTCGTTGTTCATGCTGAAGATGAACAGATTTTGAAGACACCAACTTTAGCAAAAGGAATCTACATCTTGAGCATTGGAAGCAAAACTACAAGGTGGCAATTCCTTGAGAATAAATATAGCCAAAGAAAGATATATAGTTACAAAAGTCGGAAATTTTTATTTCCGACTTTTTATTTTGCAAATATCGTATTTGAAAAAATGTATAGCAGCTTGTTGCGGAGGCCGGAGACCTCCGCTACGGCTAACGACCTCCGCTTTAATCCGATAAATCCGTTGCTATTTTTACGCGCCATAAAAATCTGTGTGCATCAGTGTCATCTGTGGGAAAATATTACTGCAGAGGGCAGCGTGACTACGGCAAGGATGCCGTAGCCTCCTACATTAGTATCGTTGACCTTGGTGGTTCTGTTGGCTTGGTTGGTGCAGCTGAGACAGCTGCACCCCCTACCGTTTCCGTCCGCCGTCTGATTGGATTCCGTTCGCCGTCCAATCGGATTCCGTTCGCTGTCTGATTGGATTGCGTTCGGTGCACGATGACATAAGCGGAGAGTCTATGCATTTATTCTTTACATATTTTTAAGTAAAAACCCTCAACAATCCAATTATTATTGCTAACTTTGCAAACTGAAAATTGCAATTCGAATACTTAGCGGTATTCTACGTAGAAAAAGAAACAAATTGTTTTAAAAATTTTTATGGATTCTATTTTATTAATCACAGTCATCTTGACGGCTGTTGTATTGGTAGTAGGTGCGTACGTAGTTGCGAAACTCGTAGGTCCTCGTTCGTACAACCCGGTTAAGGGTCAGCCCTTTGAGTGTGGTATCCCTACACGCGGATCTTCTTGGATTCCGGTGCATGTAGGCTACTATCTCTTTGCTATCCTTTTCCTTATGTTCGACATTGAGACCCTCTTCCTCTACCCGTGGGCAGTAGTAGTCAAGCAGTTTGGAGCGATGGCGCTTGCGAGCGTTGGTTTCTTCATGCTGGTATTGGTATTTGGCCTTGCATACGCTTGGCGGAAAGGAGCGTTGGAATGGAAGTAAGAAAACCTGTCATCAAGAGTATTCCTTACGATGAGTTCAAGGACAACAAGGGCCTTGAGACAATCGTAGACGAGCTCCACGAGGGCGGCGTCAACGTAGTGGTTGGCTCACTCGACCAGGCTATCAACTGGGGTCGTTCCAACTCTTTGTGGTCATTAACATTCGGTACATCGTGCTGCGGTATTGAGTTCATGGCAGTAGGTTGTGCCCGTTACGACTTCTCTCGCTTCGGCTTCGAGGTGACACGTAACTCTCCTCGTCAGGCAGACCTTATCATGTGCGCCGGTACCATCACCAACAAGATGGCGCCCGTGTTCAAGCGTCTCTACGACGAGATGGCTGAGCCGAAGTACGTTGTTGCAGTGGGCGGTTGCGCCATCTCGGGCGGTCCGTTCAAGAACTCGTACAACGTAGTGCGCGGCATCTCAGAGATTGTGCCCGTAGACGTGTACGTGCCCGGCTGTCCTCCGCGTCCGGAGGCTATCCTCTACGGCATGATGCAGCTGCAGCGCAAGGTGAAGGTCGAGAAGTTCTTCGGCGGTGCAAACCACAAGATGACACATGAGGAGAAAGAACTCTCTATGTCGAAGGGTGGTCTGCACGGCTTGAGCAACGAGGCTCTCGCCAGCGAAGCAAAGCGCGAGACAATCGTAGTGAACGAGGTGCCGGAAGGCTTCGATGCAAAGAAAGGTCTAACTGATTAATATAATAAGGTATAAGATATGAAACTTGAAAACATAGAACTCTCATTCGACAATTTCGCGAGTGAGATGTCGAAACTGAAGAACCAGAAACATTTCGACTACCTTGTTACCATCATCGGCGAGGACTTCGGCGAGGAAGGCTTGGGATGTATCTACATTCTTGAGAACACCGACAACAACGAGCGCTGCTCCGTACGCACCATCGCAAAGAAGGTGGACGGCAGCGACGTGATTCCTACCGTCGTTGAGCTCTGGAAGGCAGCCGAGCTGCTCGAGCGTGAGGTGTACGACTTCGTAGGCATCAAGTTCCTCGGCCACCCCGACATGCGCCGTCTGTTCCTCCGCACCGACTTCAACGGCTATCCGTTGCGCAAGGACTTCGACATGAGCCCCGAGGCTAATCAGTTCCCGCTTACCGACGAGCCAGAGTCTGACTACACCGTTGTGTACAACCTCGACGCCGACGGCCACCTCGTAGCTACAAAGAAGCGCCTCTTCGAGGACACCGACTTCGTAGTGAACATCGGTCCGAACCACCCGTCTACACACGGTGTGCTCCGCTTGCAGACCGTTCTCGACGGCGAGAAGGTGAAGCGCATCTATCCGCACCTGGGCTATATCCACCGCGGTATCGAGAAGATGTGGGAAGGCATGACCTATCCGCAGACACTCGCTCTCACCGACCGACTCAACTATCTCTCGGCAATGATGCACCGCCACGCTCTCGTTGGCGTGATAGAGGAGGGTATGGGCATTGAGCTTACCGACCGCATCCACTACATCCGCACCATTATGGACGAGCTGCAGCGTATCGACTCCCACTTGCTCTACCTCGGCTGTACAGCACAGGACTTGGGCGCCCTCACAGCGTTCCTCTACTGTATGCGCGACCGCGAGCACGTGCTCAACGTGATGGAGGAGACCACCGGCGGACGACTCATCCAGAACTACTACCGCATCGGCGGTTGCCAGGCAGACATCGACCCGAAGTTCGTGGAGAACACAAAGAAGCTCTGCAAGTATCTGCGTCCGATGATTCAGGAGTATCTCGACGTGTTCGGAGACAACGTAATCACACACAACCGCTTGGTTGGCGTAGGTCCGATGGGACGCGAGGACTGTATCAACTACGCCGTGACAGGTCCGGCAGGACGTGCTGCAGGCTGGAAGAACGATACACGTAAGCGCCACCCGTACGACCTCTACGACAAGGTAGAGTGGGAGGAGATTACAATGACCGGTTGCGACTCTATGGACCGCTACTACTGTCACATCAAGGAGCTCTATCAGAGCCTTAACATCATCGAGCAGCTCATCGACAACATTCCGGAGGGCGACTTCTACGTTAAGCAGAAGCCAATCATCAAGGTGCCCGAGGGACAGTGGTACTTCTCTGTAGAGGGAGCCAGCGGCGAGTTCGGCGTATATCTCGACTCTAAGGGCGACAAGAGTCCTTACCGTATGAAGATGCGCCCGATGGGTCTGACACTGACCGGCGCTCTCGACCCGATGCTTCGCGGACAGAAGATTGCCGACCTCATCACAACCGGTGCAGCTATCGACTTCGTAATTCCTGACATCGACCGTTAAAAGGAATGTTGAATTTTGAATGTTGAATTTTGAATTGTCGGCTTCGCCGATTAGGAGTTAAGAATTTTGAATTGATATGGTAAATCGCAATTCAATAATTCAAAACTCACAACTCATAATTCAAAATTGTGGCTTGCCACAATAATTCAAAACTCAAAACTCAAAAATCAAAATTTAAACAAAATGTTTGACTTTAGTAACATAACAAGCTGGCTCCACAATCTCCTCTCAGTGACCTGCGGTCTTGGAGATTTCTGGACAATACTGATCGAGTGCATCCTGGTTGGTGTCTGCATCCTCGCAGGCTACGCCATCCTCGCCATCATCTTGATCTTCATGGAGCGCAAGGTGTGCGCATGGTTCCAGTGCCGTCTTGGCCCGATGCGCGTAGGCCCTTGGGGCATATTCCAGGTGTTCGCCGACGTGCTGAAGATGCTCATCAAGGAGATCTTCTCAGTTGACGGTGCCGACAAAGTGCTCTACTACATCGCTCCGTTCCTCGTGATTATAGCTTCCGTAGGCACCTTCTCGTTCCTCCCGTGGAATAATGGTGCTCAGGTGCTCGACTTCAATGTAGGTCTGTTCCTCATGTCGGCAATCTCAAGCATCGGCATCGTGGGCATCTTCATGGCAGGTTGGGGCTCTAACAACAAGTATTCGGTAGTTTCGGCTATGCGTGGCGCCGTGCAGCTCATCTCATACGAGATGTCGCTCGCCCTCTGCCTTATCACCGCCGTTGTGCTCACCGGCACAATGAAGGTATCGGGCATCGTAGATGCACAGACCGGTGCTTTCGGTTGGCTCATCTTCAAGGGACACATCCCGGCTATCATCGCCTTCCTCGTGTTCCTCGTAGCAGGCAACGCCGAGGCAAACCGTGGTCCGTTCGACTTGGCTGAGGCTGAGTCGGAGCTTACAGCTGGCTACCACACCGAGTATTCGGGTATGGGCTTCGGCTTCTACTACCTCGCTGAATACCTCAACCTTTTTGTAGTTTCAGGTATCGCTGCCACAGTATTCCTTGGCGGTTGGGCTCCGTTCAACATCGGTGTTGCCGGCGTTGACAGCGTGCTCGACATGATTCCGGGCATCGTGTGGTTCCTCGGCAAGACATTAGGCATAGTGTTCCTGCTTATGTGGGTGCGCTGGACATTCCCACGTCTGCGTGTCGATCAAATTCTGAAGCTCGAGTGGAAGTACTTGATGCCTTTGTGTCTTATCAACTTGATTCTCATGACTGTAGTTGTGGCATTCGGTTGGCACTTCTAAAAACACATCATTAAAACAATGGAAGAAAACAAAAAATCATATTTCGGAGAAATCGGGTCGGCTATGAAAACCCTCGCCATTGGTATGAAGACCACATGGAAGGAGCTCCTCACAAAGAAGAGCACAGAGCAGTATCCCGAGAACCGCAAGACCACACTGCACGTAGCAGCACGCCACCGCGGACGTCTGGTGATGAACCGCGACGAGAACGGCGTCGTGAAGTGTACAGCCTGTACACTCTGCGAGAAGGCTTGCCCGAACGGCACCATCAAGATCGTGTCGCAGATGGTTGAGAACCCGGAGACAGGCAAGAAGAAAAAGCAGCTCGTAGACTATCAGTACGACCTCGGCGACTGCATGTTCTGCGAACTCTGCGTGAACGCCTGCAACTTCGACGCAATCAAGTTTGTCAACGATTTCGAGAACTCGGTATTCGACCGCGAAGCACTCGTGCTTCACCTCGACAAGGAAGTGTACGAGGGCGGCTCGCTGCCCAACATCATCGACGGCGGCGCAGACTTCGAAATCGGAACGTTTAACACCAAAACAAAATAAGGAGTAAGAAAATATGGCAAGTATAGTAATGTTTTGCATCTTGGCAGCAGTAATCCTCGGATCGGCTGTCATGTGCGTGACCACAAAGCATATCATGCGTTCGGTCACATTCCTGCTTTTCGTACTCCTCGGAGTGGCAGGTCTCTACTTCCTGCTCGACTACACCTATCTCGGTGCAGCGCAGATCAGCGTCTACGCAGGCGGTATGGTGATGATGTACATCTTCGCCGTGCAGCTCGTCAGCAAGCGCACACTCCAGGGACTGGTAGAGCGCGTTAAGGGCTGCCGTGCCCTCTCTTACGCACTTATCTGCCTCGTAGGTTTGGCTACCGTAGCCGGCGTACAGCTCAAGAACGGTTTCCTCTCAGTCCTTGTTGAAGGCAAGGAGGTGCCTATGCAGACTATCGGTGAGGCTCTTCTCGGTTCGGAAAAGTATCAGTATGTATTGCCCTTTGAGTTCATCTCAGTGTTCCTGCTGGCATGTATCATTGGCGCAATCGTTGTAGCACGTAAAGAAAAGGAGGACAAGTAAATTATGGTACCAGTAGAATGTTATTTCGTGCTTAGCGCACTTCTGTTCTTCATCGGCGTTTACGGCTTCGTGACACGCCGCAACCTGATAGCCATGCTCGTCTCTATAGAGCTCGTGCTCAACGCCGTAGACCTGAACTTCGCGGCTTTCAACCGTCTGCTCTTCCCCGGCGAGTTCGAGGGCTTCTTCATGACCCTCTTCTCAATCGGCGTGAGCGCAGCAGAGAGCGCCGTAGCTATCGCGATTATTATTAACGTTTACCGCAATTTCCACAGCGATCAGGTGAACAGTATTGAAAACATGAAATATTAATTAGATTATGGATTTTACATATTCAATATGGATTCTTCTGTTGCCGCTGATCAGCTTCCTGGTTATCGGTCTGCCAGAATTCGTGAATAAGAAGTATTCCTGGTCGCACAAGACAGCCGGATTGATTGGCACCTGCTCTCTGGGCTTGGTGACAGCACTCAGCTACTACACAGCGTTCCAGTATTTCACAGCCGACCGTCTTGCCGACGGCACCTTCGCAACCTTCGTTCCCTACAACGTTACATGGTTGCCGCTGGGCCATCTGCACTTCGACCTCGGTGTGCTGCTCGACCCGATTTCGGTGATGATGCTCATCGTCATCTCAACGGTCAGCCTTATGGTGCACATCTACTCGTTCGGCTACATGCACGGCGAGAAGGGCTTCCAGCGCTACTACGCTTTCCTTTCTCTCTTCACGATGTCAATGCTCGGACTCGTGCTTGCTACCAACATCTTCCAGATGTACATGTTCTGGGAGCTTGTGGGTGTAAGCTCTTACCTCCTCATTGGCTTCTACTACACTCTGCACGCAGCCGTTCACGCTTCTAAGAAGGCGTTCATCGTGACACGCTTCGCCGATATGTTCTTCCTCATCGGTATCCTCATCTTCGGCTACTACACAGGAAGCTACAACTTCTCGTTTGCTGGTCATGTAGAGTATCTCAACGGAGCTGCTGCATTTACAACTGCTGACAGCGCACGCGCTCTTGCAGCAGGCGGCATGATTCTGCCTACAGCCCTCGTGCTTATGTTCATCGGTGGTGCTGGTAAGTCGGCAATGTTCCCGTTGCACATCTGGTTGCCGGACGCTATGGAAGGTCCGACACCGGTTTCTGCACTTATCCACGCCGCTACCATGGTCGTTGCAGGTGTGTTCCAGATTGCACGTCTCTTCCCGGTATGGATTGAGTACGCTCCGCAGGCTCTTGAGGTAGTCGTTATCGTAGGTGCTTTCACAGCCTTCTACGCAGCAGCCGTTGCTTGTGCTCAGAGCGACATCAAGCGTGTGCTTGCCTTCTCTACAATCTCTCAGATTGCGTTCATGATGGTAGCACTCGGCGTATGTCTGCCGGGTCACCACGGTGCGGCTCTCGACAACCACGCACAGCTTGGCTACATGGCTTCTATGTTCCACCTGTTCACACACGCCATGTTCAAGGCTTGTCTGTTCCTCGGAGCAGGTTGCATCATCCACGCTGTTCACTCTAACGAGATGTCTGCAATGGGCGGTCTGCGCAAGTACATGCCTATCACACACATCACATTCCTCATCTCTTGCCTCGCTATCGCAGGTATCCCGTTCTTCTCGGGCTTCAGCTCTAAGGACGAGATCATCACTGCTTGCTTCGAGTACTCACCGCTCTGCGGCTGGTGGATGACAGGCGTTGCCGCTATGACAGCGTTCTACATGTTCCGCCTCTACTACGGCATCTTCTGGGGTACAGAGAACAAGGAGCTGCACGCTCACCACACACCGCACGAGGCTCCGGTTACTATGACCTTCCCGCTCGTGTTCCTGAGCATCGTCACTGTAGGCGTAGGTGTTGTTACAACACTCGGCGGCTTCTGCGACTGGAGCTGGGCAAGCTTCGGCTCTATCGTGAGCGCAGCAGGCACAGCCTACACCGTTCACTTCGACCCGCAGGTAGCTGCCACCTCTACAGTGATCGCTATCCTCTCTATCGCCCTTGCCACATATATCTACAAGGGTGAGAAGCAGCCTATCGCCGACAAGCTGTACGCTACATTCCCGCGTCTGCATCGTTGGGCTTACAAGCGCTTCTACATGGACGAGGTTTACCAGTTCGTTACTCACAAGATTCTGTTCCGCTACGTCAGCCGTCCGGTACAGTGGATCGACGAGAAGATCATCAACGGTCTTATCGACTTCACTGCTTGGGGCGCTAACGAGGCAGGTGAGACCATCCGCCCATGGCAGAGCGGCGACGTTCGCCAGTATGCCGTTTGGTTCATCACAGGTACGGTAGCTTTAACATTATTATTACTTTGCTTATAATTAGAATATGAATATATTAAGTTTATTCGTAGTAATCCCTGCGTTGATGCTGCTCGGTCTGTGGATCGCACGCAACGTCAATCAGGTGCGTGGTGTGATGGTTGCCGGTTCATCTTGCCTCTTGGCAATGAGCATTTGGCTCACGCTCCACTTCATCAGCGAGCGCGCTGGCGGCAATACCGAGGAGATGATTCTCCATGCCTCTACTGCGTGGTTCCCGGCTTTGCACATCAACTATGAGGTTGGTGTAGACGGTATCTCTGTTGTGATGTTGCTGCTTTCGAGCATCATCGTCTTCACCGGTACATTCGCTTCATGGAAGCTCAAGCCCCTCACAAAGGAGTTCTTCATGTGGTTCACTCTGCTTTCGACAGGTGTTTACGGTTTCTTCATCTCGATCGACCTCTTCACCATGTTCATGTTCTACGAGGTGGCACTCATCCCGATGTACCTTCTCATTGGTTTCTGGGGTTCGGGTCGCAAGGAGTATGCAGCCATGAAGCTTACGTTGATGCTTATGGGCGGTTCTGCGCTCATCATCCTTGGCTTGGTAGGCATCTACTTCTTCAACGGTGCTTCTACAATGAGCATCCTTGAGATTGCGCACAACAACCACATCCCGGCAGCCGTTCAGAACGTGCTGTTCCCGTTTGTGTTCATCGGTTTCGGCGTGCTCGGTGCGTTGTTCCCGTTCCACACATGGTCTCCGATCGGTCATGGTTGCGCCCCGACATCAGTGTCTATGCTCCACGCAGGTGTGCTCATGAAGCTCGGCGGCTACGGCTGTTTCCGCATCGCAATGTTCCTCCTGCCTCAGGCAGCTAACGACTTGGCTTGGATATTCCTTATCCTCACAACCATCTCTGTCGTTTACGGTGCGTTCTCGGCTTGCGTACAGACCGACTTGAAGTTCATCAACGCCTACTCTTCAGTGTCTCACTGCGGCTTGGTGCTCTTCGCACTCTTGATGATGACCAAGGTGAGCTGCACGGGTGCTATCCTCCAGATGCTCTCTCACGGTTTGATGACAGCCCTCTTCTTCGCCCTCATCGGTATGATCTACGGTCGTACCCACACACGTGACATCCGTGAGCTTGGCGGTTTGATGAAGATTATGCCGTTCCTCTCTGTAGGCTACGTGATTGCAGGTTTGGCTAACCTCGGTTTGCCGGGCTTCTCAGGCTTCATCGCCGAGATGACTATCTTCAACGGTTCGTTCGAGAATGCCGACACATTCCACCGTTGCTGCACCGTCATCGCTATCACCTCAATCGTTGTGACCGCTGTGTACATCCTCCGTACCGTGGGCTTCATCCTCTTCGAGAAGGTGAAGAACCCGCACTTCGAGGAGCTCACCGACGCTACATGGGACGAGCGCTTCGCTGTATGCTGTCTCATCTTCTGCGTTGCAGGTCTCGGTTCGTTCCCGATCTGGGCAAGCCATGTTATCAGCGATGCCGTAGCGCCAATCCTCAGCGTAATTCCAACACTTTAATAACAGTTCAGCAGTAAAAAATGGATTATAGTCAGTTTTTTAATATGATACCCGAGGCTGGCCTCATGGCAGCCCTCGTGATAGTATTCCTCGCCGACCTCATCTTGAAGGGCGAGAAGAAACATACTACATTGAGCCTGCTGACAGGTCTGCTGTTGGTAGCTCAGATTGCAGTCTGCTTCACCGCAGAGCCTGCAGAGGCTTTCGCCGGACTCTACACTGCTACCGCAGCAGCGCAGGTGATGAAGGTTATCCTTACAGCCGGTGCGTTCATCGTGGTAGTGATGGCACAGTCGTGGCTCGAGCAGAAGGAAGTGCAGAACAAGGAGGGCGAGTTCTATGAGCTCATCATCTCTACCTTGCTCGGTATGTACATGATGATTTCGTCTGGCCACTTCCTCATGTTCTTCCTCGGCTTGGAGATGGCATCAGTGCCTATGGCATGTCTCGTTGCCTTCGACAAGTTCAAGAAGGAGTCGGCAGAGGGCGCAGCCAAGTTCGTGCTCACCGCTACATTCTCAAGCGGCGTGATGCTCTATGGAATCTCGTTCATCTACGGAGCATGCGGCACACTCTACTTCGACGACGTAATGGCGCAGATCACAGCAACACCGCTCACCATCATGGGCCTCGTGTTCTTCTTCAGCGGCCTCGGCTTCAAGATTTCGCTCGTGCCGTTCCACTTCTGGACAGCCGACACATACCAGGGTGCTCCTACAGCCGTTACCGGCTATCTGAGCGTAGTGTCTAAGGGCGCAGCAGCGTTCGCTTTGATGACAATCCTCACCAAGGTGTTCGCTCCGATGGTAGAGTACTGGGAGATGCTGATGTACATCGTCATCGTCCTCACCATCACCATCGCCAACCTCTTCGCACTCCGCCAGACAGAGCTCAAGCGATTCATGGCGTTCAGCTCTATCTCGCAGGCAGGCTACATCATGCTTGCTGCGGTAGGCAACGGCGCAATGGGTCTGCCGGCGCTCATGTACTACGTGCTCATCTACGTAGCAGCCAACATGGCAGTGTTCACCATCATCAACGTTGTTGAGACACGCGGCAAGGGCAACACCGAGATGTCTGTATTCGACGGCTTCTACACCACCAACCCGAAGCTCTCGTTCCTCATGACACTCGCTCTGTTCTCGCTCGCAGGCATCCCGCCGTTCGCAGGTATGTTCTGCAAGTTCTTCGTGTTCATGGCAGCAGCCGAGCAGGGCTCTAACATCGCATACGCAGTAGTGTTCCTCGCATTGATCAACACCGTACCGTCACTCTACTACTATCTGAAGATTGTAAAGTGCATGTACATCAACAAGACCGATGCTCCGCTCGCTCCGTTCAAGAGCGACTGCGCTACACGCACAGCCCTCGCACTCTGCACCGCTGGCGTACTCCTCTTCGGCGTATGCAGCTGCGTCTACGGATGGCTCGTAGCGGCTACAGCTATGTAGAATGTTGAATTTTGAGTTTTGAATTTTGAATTGTCGGCTACGCCGATTAGGAGTTGTTCAATGTTGAATTCATAATTCACAACTCATTAACTCAAAATTGCCGAAGGCAATAATTCAAAATTCAAAATTCAAAAATCAAAACTCAAAAAACGGTTGGCAACTCGTTAATATCGATTTGCCAACCGTTTTTTTCTTTGGTCGTTTTTTGTTTTATTGCCGTTTGATTAGTCAGTCAAACATTTTGCCGTTTGTATTTATTGTTGTAGATTTGCAGTGAGATAATCACATCTAGAACAAATAATTAGATCGTTATGGATTTGACACATAATATAATAGAATATGTAAACTGCTGTGTCGGAGCTTTTGCTAATCGCTTTAAATTGACATTGGCACAGTCGTATGCCTACTTGCGTAGGTTTAAAGGTATAGATTTCCTTATTGATTGTTATGCTGCAGAGCATACTCTTTCTATAGAGGATGCTGTGGAGGATATAATGTTGTTATGCCGAAAGAATGGAGGGCGTGTAGGATGCTAAATGTCAGCGAAGATATCAATGTTTTTTAAAAACCATTAAATTATGAAATCCAAAGTTTATGAAGAAATGCTCCTTGTGCTATTCCTTTTAACGACAGCACTTGCTGCCTGCACCGATGACGAGCCGAAAGACAGCGTCAAGGAAATCAGGATGACCGTTTTGCCCGAAACCGGCATCATGTACTCTCCGTTTGACGACAAGCAGGAGAACCCGATAGAATGCCTGCTCGTCAAGATCGATGACAATCCAAACCAGATAGAACGTTTAGGCATGAACCGCATCGAAGGCTTCACCTACGAGCGAGGTCACGAATACTATCTCTCCGTAAAGCGAACGATACTTGCCAACCCGCCCGCCGACGGTTACAATCGCACCTACAAGCTGATACACATACTTCAAGACCGACTCGTATCCGAACCCAGTACGAAGGTCGACAACGACATCAAGTCGGAGGCAGACATCGAGTACAACGACTTGTGCCCTTTCACGAAGTATTACATCAGCACCAAGTATCTCGTCAACGCCGACGGCACCATCTTTTACGCCGACGGACGCAAGCTGCCCTCCTACAAGTCGGCACGCATTTGGCTCAACAACATTCTTGACAAAGCCGATGCCAATTGGAATAAGTTCCAGTCGATACCCTATCAGGCGTACTATTCGTTCGTAGTCACTCCCTTCGCCGACCAGTTGCGTTTGGTATACAACAATTCCGACGGTCCGATGTTCAAGGACGTAGTGCCTGAAGAAGAATTCAGCAAAATCAAGTCGATGCAGCCCGGCGAGTCGGTGCGTTACTCGCTCGTCCTCGCTAACATTCACAAGAAAGGACTCCAGAAACTCGAGTTTGCTGTCGAAAAGCAATAAGATGGTTGGCAGATATTATCACCAACTCGTTTTTTATATAGCCGTCTGTCGAGAATCCAAACAGCAATAAATCTCCGAAAAGATTTTGCTGTTTGGATTTATGTGAGCTACTTAAGTTTATAATGTTTTATGTCAAAATAATGAGGGCGATATGTATGCAGTAATTATATCATATAGCCCAAAGAAATCATAAGTGAAGATGTTCAATTCATATCAGGATGGACTTGAGCTTGAGCCTCTGCGTCGTTACTGCATGGAACAAGGAGAAGTACGCTTATTGAAGCGTGGTGAGATATTTGAGGATGCAGGCAAGCCGTCAAAATATGTGGCTTATGTGGAGCGTGGATGCTTCAAGTATATGGTGAATAACGAAGAGGAAGGTAAGGACTACTGTACTGGTTTTGCCTTCGAAGGAGAGTTTGTGGCTGACTATCCGAATTGTCTTACTGGCAGAAAGTCAGAGTTGACTATTGTGGCTGGAACAACGTGTAAGATATTCCAAATATTAGGGAAAGAACTGGATAACTTATTGGATTCCTTAAATACGAAAGGACTCAAGCAGGCCATATCCGATAGCCTTTTTGCTCAAGTTTATGCACAATATCTTGATACCTATCGTATGACAACCAGAGAACGATATAAGTGTTTGCTAATTCGTTGCCCGGAATTAGTTCAAAGCATCAACTTGAAGGATATAGCCTCTTATCTGAAAGTTACACCAACAACTATAAGCAATATACGTAGGGAATTTACTTTTGGAGAGTAAACTCTCAAAACACTTTGAGAGTTTGCCCTTGTAATGTTTTATAGTCTTAGAACGCGTGCTGTTTTTAATGGGCAAGCATTAACTTTGCACAAAAAAATACAGTATGAATATTCTTATAATCGGAGCTACCTCTGGTATTGGTAAAGCTCTTTTTCTGAAGTATGCCAATGCAGATAATCGTATTGGCATTGTAGGTCGGCGAACAAACCTGCTTAATGAATTAAGTCAGCAGTATCCTTCCAAAACCATTGTTTCAAAAGCAGATGTCACAAACTTAAATGAGACAGAACAAGCGATAAATACTATTCTAAAAGAGTTCGGTCACTTAGACCTTGCTATTATGTGTGCAGGCGTTGGTGACATTAATGCCACGCTTGACTATGCGATTGAGCGTCCCGCCATTGATACAAATGTTGTTGGTTGGACATATGTTATTGATAGATTGTATTGCATTTTTGAACAACAAGGTTATGGTCATCTTGTAGCTATAACTTCTGCTGGTGGATTGCGAGGCGAACCGGCTGCACCAGCCTATAGCGCAACAAAAGCCTACCAAATTAATTATATGGAAGCAATACGCAAGAAGGCTTTCAGAAATGGTGGTTGCATAACCGTAACAGATATCAGACCAGGTCTTGTTGACACAGCTATGGCAAAGGGAGAAGGTTTGTTTTGGATGATGTCGGTAGAGAAAGTTGCTACTCAAATCATTTCAGCTATTAGCAGGAAGAAGTCAAAAGTATATGTCACCAAACGATGGCACATACTTGCTCTATTATACAGAATTCTGCCCTTTTATATTTTCAAACGATTGTAGCTTCTAACATTTCAAGGGCACGCGCTGGATATTGCTGAGAAACGGCAACGACATCTTTGATGCCAAATACAAGACAAGGCTTGACAATGTGCTGAACTTGGATGAACCGTTGATGATTGCATAATACTTGCATGGTATGACTACCCAATATCAAATGGTCCTACTGAAGGTATAAACAACAAGATAAAAGTGCTGAAAAGACAAATGTATGGATTCAGAAATGATGAGTTCTTCACGTTAAAGCTATACGCTCTACACGACAAGCGTCTACGCATTTAACGGAAGAACCTTTTATTCTAAGATCTTGATGCTAACTGCCTTGAGCTGTTGCCAACCAGACTTGTCGGTTACACGTACCATAAAGTGATAATTACCAGGATCTATGTCTTTAGGACAGGTAATGTCCACCTTTGCATCATACGATTTCAAACCCGAAGGAATAGGGTAGTCTTGGTTATATACCCAAGGACTTACAGGGTTCTTTTTAGGGTCGAGCGTACAGTCGCCAGCCGAAGTAGAATGGGTATGGTGGTCGAAGTTGTTGTGTATCTCTATGTTGAAATTGCCTAATTCTGCATTATCTGTAAAAGTATAACGGAAAGCGATAACATCGCCTCTATGATACTGCTGACAGTCGATGGGGTTGGGCAAGTCTCCATCCACAATCTTAGGCTTTTCCTGATCGTTGACCGTTGTGTCATCGGTGTCGTCACTTGAACAAGAGGTCAAGCTACCAGCTATCCCCATCACCGCTGCAGCAAAATATATATATAGCAAATAAATTGTACTTCTTTTCATCGTTCTTACGTATTAAAGCTTTCGTTTCTTGGCTTGGCACCAAAGTGCCAAAGCCAAGAAACTGTCATTTTATTTTTTATCTCATACCTGAAGCTTTATTCCTTGGTAATCTGAATGCCCTCGGCCTCTTCGGTCGTTGAATTGCCTGCAGCATCGGTTACGGTGAAGTGAATGTGGTATTCGCCGGCAGGAGCGTCTGTAGGAATCTGAGGATGCTCGTGAAAGAGAGCTGAGGTCTCGCCTACATATTTCTCGTCTGTATAGGTGAATACATGTTCGTAACCAGCTGCTGTGTTGTGGAATTCCACTTCTATCTTGGCTATTTTGTGAGGAGCCTCGATTTGTGCCTCCAAGTGCATCTTCTGGCCAATTACAGCCTTGTGGCTATCATCCTCGCCCACTTCCTTGAAAGTAATGGTTGGGGCTGTCTTGTCGAGTGCCTTGACTGTAAGGTCGGAAGTGAAGGTAGTGCTCTGACCCAACTTGTCGGTTACGACAAATGTTACAGTATAAGCACCAGGAGCAGCATCGGCAGGGATGTCAAGATGCTCGTGGAAGGTAGTGTTTCTCACACCGATGTATTTGCCCTCGGTATAAGATTGCTTGACGATGGTCTTGTTGCCGTCTTTTGCGGCGATAGTCACGTCAATGCGGGCAATCAAACCATCTGCCACCAAGTCGCCCTCCAAGTGGAGATCCTTGCCGGCGATGGCTTCCTTGGAGTTCTCCTTGCCTACCTCGGCAAGGGCTACAACTGGTTTTGCTACACTCTGCTTTGCATCATCATCATCGCTGCAAGATGACAACACTAAACTAAATACACAAAACAGCACTGAGGCTGCAATAAATATAATCTTTTTCATTGTTTCTAATCTTTTTTATTTACTTTTATATACTTACAGAAACGCTTTGTTGTACACCAGAAGCGCACTGTTCGTCCATCTTTGTCAAACTGACAGGAGGGCTTCCTTGCCGCTTGGCTATCATTCTTCCAAGAGAACTCCTTATTATTCGAGTTATGGTTCGAGGAAGGAATCAGAAGTTCCAGGAAACCATAGCCGAGAAGTTTCTTCCAGGTTCAGGCACTCCCATCAGTCTGTAATAACTGGTGTGGTCGTAGTATCGCTTGCCCAACAAGTTTTCTCCACGAAGGGTTATTTCCAACTGGTTTTCACCAAGTTTGAACTTCTTTCCGATGCTGGCATTCAAGAGCTGGTGCCCCTTGGTCTTCTCCTCGGGAGGAACGATTATATCTTGCGTTCCCACCACTTGCCATTCCAAAGCCACGAATCCCGACTTGGCAGGATTTTGTGTGGGCAATAGATAGCGTAACTCTGCGCGAGCCGACCATGGGGTGGAGAACGGAAGGCCATAACCTTTCTTCTCTCCACTGAGCTGGCGTGCGTAAAGGTACTCGCCGTCGGCATCCAATTTCAAGTATGGAAGAATCTTCCACGAAACGCTTGCCTCGAAGCCCCATCTCAGTACCTTGGCCTGTGTGTAATAGTAGAGCTGCAAGCCCTCCTTGTACTGAGGCGTAGGATTGAGATAGATATAGTTGGGGAAATAGTTGAGATAAGGAGTCAACTGCATCGAAAGCACACCCTTTTCGCATACGATGCCCGCATCCACCTGATAACTTTCCTCAGGCTTCAGACTGGTGTTGCCTTTCTCATAACGGAAGATATTGTAGTTCACGCCGTCCATTCCCAACTCCTTGGCTATCGGTATACGGAAGCTCTTGCCCACATTGAGTTTGAGCACCCAGTAGTCGCCCAGCATCCGATTCACGCCCACCGACCAAGTGAAGCTGTTGTAGCTACGTCTCAGATTGGCGGAACGCTCCATGTAAGTGGAATCTCCTTGCTGTACTGTACCTTGCAGCACAGTTCCATCCATGGGAGAATCGGAAGTTGATGCCTTCAACGGTGTCTTGTACCAATCGTGATAGCTGTGAATCCTCACGCTTCCACGGTCGAATCTCGCCCCGGCGGTCAAGCTGAGCTTGTCGCTCAAATTCCACTTGTCCATGGCGAAGACACCAAAGGTCAACTGCTCGAAGTCTGGTAAGATGAATCCCCATCCTCCCTGGCGGTTGCGTTGGTACTCTACGTTGCCCCCTGCCTGCAGGTCGTGTTTGCCCATCTGCTGCATCGCCTTCACGTTGGCGGAGAAGGTTTGCTTCGTAAAACTTCTCTCCAGGGTGTTCGTCGGTATCGGCATATAGCCATGCGACACTGGTTCGGCAAGTTCGCGCTGTCGGTTGTTTTGGTAGGCGAAATTACCTTCCAGCATGCCATCCGCCCAATTCCAGTCGGTATGATTTGATACCCAGAAGTGGTTGACGGTATGGTAAGGCAAGTCGATGTCGCGACGCGAACTGTCATAATCGATATCCGACAATCTCACCTCCAAACCGTGAGCGTTGGCAAAGAAACCAGCCTTTGCATTCACATCGGCAATGCGAAAAGAGGTGTTCCACCTGTCCCCAGCATATCCGAGCATCAGATTCCCATCCATTTCGCGTCCTGCCGTATTGCGAAGACGCTGGTCCTTGAGCTTAATCCAATAGGAGTAATACTCGATGCTGTCGGCAGGAACCTTGTAGTCGGCGTAATCCATCCATGTGGCATTCGCTTTATACCAGAACTTGCCATTTCTACCTGTCAGTCGAACCGATGAGCCTATCGACTCATTGTTGGTTCTGCCAAAGAGATTCACCTGTCCGGCAAACTTCTTCAGCGGCATCGTGTTACTCTTCAGATTGATGACACCACCGATGGCATCGGAGCCATAGGTGAGCGAGGCAGGCCCCTTGATGACCTCAGCTTGGTCGATGGCATACTGGTCTATCTCCAGACCATGGTCATCGCCCCATTGCTGTCCCTCATGCTTGATGCCATTTTCTGCCACCAACACACGGTTGAAGCCCAAGCCTCGAATTACAGGCTTCGACTCTCCCGAACCTACATTCATTGCCTGCACACCAGGCAATCGGCTCAGCGTCTGCATCAGCGAACCGCTGAAATTTTCCTCTATGAATTTTTGGTTTGCCCTCACCACATTGAGGGCTGACTTCATCTGTATTTCTTTATTGGAGCTTCCGCTTACTACAACTTCTTTTAGGGATACACCATCCCTCATCATCCGCTTGACACTGTCTGCCTGAGCCGAAATCCTCGCCGAATCTTTAGGTAAGGACATAGCCTTGGCACTTGCCGTAAGCGCATGAAACAAGTTGATGAAAAGAGGAAGCACAATATATACCAGCTTCTTATTTTTCATCATAAATCTTTGAAAATCAATCGGCTAAACCGACCATAAGGAAGCTAAATCGCCCGTCAGGATATAGCTATAGCCGATTTTGGTTTTGATTAATCATCAAAAAAACTACAAAGATAGGAATACAGGTGGAGCACGAGTAGAATGTATATCGCCTTGGCGGGTCTTGACAAATGGGCAAGAAATGACAACGGCGATATGAACCATAGCAATAAACACTGCTATGTGAACGATGTTTGGTACCACATATGGCAAACTGTGCAATTGGCAGAGTACGCACTCGTGCATGAAGTTCTGCTCGGCTGTGAGATGTCCATCGTGGTGGATGTGATGCGAACATTCATAACAATAAGATGTAACGGCACTACCCTCCGCCTCCGAGTGGTGGTGGAAGGTGAAGGCGAGCATCATTGGCAGATACACCAACATCAGCAGCCAGGCAAACCGCATTCTTCTATTGTTAATAATACGCATTATCCCAAACTTTTTATCTCGTTATTAGCATGAGTTTCTTAAGGCGAATGCTCATGTTACCTAACGGGTACAAAGATAACACTTGTTTTTCAAAACGCCATCAAACAACTCGTGGAATTATCACTTTTTAGCAATTTTTCCGTAGTATCAATAGTCCGTTAAATTTTTCTTCAAAGCAAGGGTATCCTATTGCTCACAGAAGGAGACGCTTACACATGGCATGGGAGATAGGCTGATGCACAGCGAGATATACCGATACTGGAAGATATGGCAGATATTTTCACCAACTCGATTTTTGTATAACAATCTGTCGAGAATCCAAACAGCAATAAATCTCCGAAAAGGTTTTGCTGTTTGGATTTAATATTGTAGATTTGCGGTGTTAAAATGTATGGAGGATTATTTATGAATACAATAACTATAGACAATAACATATTGTCAGATATGCTCAACAGAACAATATTAGTGTATCAGAAGCAGTTGTGACAGGATTGAATTCCTTTTTGGAGAAATTCAAGGAAAAGGTTTCTACGAAAGAAAAATATTACATATCTCCTGAAGTGAAAGCTTTGGAGGTTGGTTTTGAATGTCCTCAAGATTTGTCAGATGACTACAGAAAAGAGCGTGTGATTTAATATAGTTTTGTTGTATGAAAACCCTCCTCACTCATCGTCTCTCTCAATCTGAAATCATGCAATTGTGTGCCTTGACTCAAGGCGAGCATAACAATCATCTTAAGGAGGAACTGTATCAGTTGACGCTTGATGACGACCGCCGTGTGGCTGTCAATGCGCTTTGGACGTTCACACATTTCGCGGCGGCAGATAATGTTTGGTTGGTTGCCAAGCACGACCAGCTTATAGACCGCTGTCTGAAGGAGCAGGACACCACGAAGCTACGCCTTATTCTTAGTATTCTTCTTCGCCAACCTTTTGAAAAAGAAACCGTCCGCACCGACTTCATTGACTTTTGCCTTGCGCGTTTCACCGATGCCCGAGCGCCATATGCAATAAGGGCATTGTGCATCAAACTTGCCTACGAACAGATGAAGTATTGGTCCGAACTGCTTAACGAGCTGCGCCAAATGCTCGATTTGATTTCCAACGAGCCATTATCTCCTGGACTTCGTTCGGCTTGGAGACAAGTGATAAAGAAAATAAAAGCATAAAACCTATAAGTATGCGAAAAAATGTGTCAGAAGTGTCAGCAGACGCATAGTCCATTATAAATCAGAGAGTTGAGAGCTGATAGATAACTGTTCGGTCAGGGTTATCTGCCAGCCATCTATCAGCCTTCATCGTCCATCTACCAGTTTACTTCCTAAAACATAGGCAAAACCGAAGTAAAACTTTCCTAAAGCATAGGCAACAAACTGCGAAACTCCCGCACAACTGGAGTGTTGTTCCGGTGCTGCTTTTTGTTGTTCCGATGGCACCGGAGTTTTGTTCCGGTGCTGCCGGAGTTTTGTTCCGGTGCTACCGGAGTTTTATTCCGGCAGTGCGGGAATTAGTATTATTAGAAGTTTCCAAACATCATATCATTCACCACGTAGGTGCATATATCGTCAAAATCGGGCAGAGAGTCGGCCTTTGTCAATTTGATGTCGCATTTCTTGCAGAAATCACTGGAATGCTGCGTCAAGCATTGAGTCTGTTAGTATCATAAATTTCTGTTTTTGCTTACAAGTTTAGATAAAATTTCCGAATTATAAGCCAGTTGGGATAAAAACAGAAATTGATATCTCCGAGTGCTCGCTGATAGGCTGGGAGATAGGCTGGGAGATAAGTCGTTTCGGCGCTTATCTGCCAGCCTTTATTCTGTTGATACACAGCGAGATGTGTCGTTGCTGGAAGATATGGCAGATATTTTCACCAACTCGATTTTTGTATAACAATCTGTTGAGAATCCAAACAGCAATAATTCTCCGAAAAGATTTTGCCGTTTGGATTTAATGTTGTAGATTTGCAAATATAAAAACCCTCATCTCTCACCGTCTTTCTCAATCTGAAACCAAACAATTGCCTTGTGCGTCTCACCGATGCCCGAGCGCCGTATACAACCACATAAAATACAATTATGACAGACAAACACCAGCTATTTAAAGAGTTTGTGCAAGAGTGCAACAAAAACAATTTCTATATAGGACAGGGAAATCCTGATTCTAAGATTTTGTTTATTGGTTGTGAATCATCAAACGAACTGAAAAAGATTAATGACGAGCATACATTTGAGTGCTTGAATGAGTTAAATGGCAAGAACTTCGATGATCTTTGGGATATCCGTCCGAAAGAGGGAGAGGGTTGTACATGGAGCAAGTATCAAAAGATAATCGATACTGTTTATACAAACAGAAAACATATTGCCGGAAAATTGGATTTTGAAGAAATGGCATTCTGTACGGAACTCAATAATGTTTGTGCTCGCCATTCTGCCGATGCCCCAAAGGACACTATAGAATCAAAACTTAAACTGTTCAAAGAATCAAAGTTCATACAATCTTTCCCCGTTGTTATTCTTGCTTGCGGCAGTTATATTGTCAACCAAGGAAACAACAGACAAATTGATGATACTTTTGGAGTGACTTTCCGTAAGACAGGTCTGCCTGATGCAGACCAAAAATATTGGATTCATTACGATGGACAAGTTTCCGAGAGTCCCCGAAAGTTAGTTATTCATACAAGACAATTGAGCGGTCCGATAACGAACGAACTTTTGTATTCCATAGGAAACTCTATAAAGAATTTTCTTGGCTCAAATTGTGACTTATAAAAATAGCCTATTCCATTTGTTTTTTCAAATGGAATAGGCTTTTAAAATGTTAAGTGCAGCTGCATACAATTATAGCGCCATTATCCCTCCCGTTTCTTTGTCAATCACATTTTTCTTTATACCTTTGCACCCGAAACATCAAGAGCAGTTTAAAATCTGCACCAACCGAGCACGACAGCCACGGTGGTCAAGATACGATGTGGAAATACGTTTAATTTCAAAAACAAGTCATTATGAACAATTCATTTTACAACGATTTCGCTGCGTGTTTCGCAGCTTGTACACTCACTTCACTTGTCGAATCATTTAACAGTCAGGTAGGAAATCGTGGCTTCAACTCCATGCGAGCAGCCCATGACAAGGCTCTTATCGACGAGCTTGTGCGTCGTGGCGTAGACGTATCGGCAGTATTCGACGGAACAACCCTTTCTTTTGCCCATCATGTTGTGTTGGACAACAATAGCTTGATAATCAAGAAATAGAATTACGTAGCAACACATAACCAGCCGATGATGCCGTCTGCTCTTGGTATCATCGTCTGGACAACAACCTTGCGGAACGACTCAACAGACACATATCATTATCTCTGAGGAACTCGCTTGTGATGACTTATTCAGTAAACATTAAGTAATGCTTAATTTGTTCGTATCCAATTAGATTGCATTAACCGTTTTAGAACATCACTAAAGTTATGCAATAATTTTTTGGCATCAGGACTACTAGTCTGATGCTCTTTGAATAAATTTATAAAATATTTAATATCAGCAATACATGCCTCTCCCCAAGTATAAGAAGGTGTAAGGAAGTATTTATAGGGCTTTTGTTGATACAATTCTACAGCCTTATCAATATTACCTTTCAATACTTGATAATCTGCTAAATTAACCTGAGTTATAGGAGATTCTAATTCCTTCTTTGGCATGATTTCTAGGATTTTATCTGCATTTTCAAAAAAGGCATTCCTATTATTGTTTTCATATATAGACATTATCAGTCTTGCAAAACTTCTTTCATATACCTCAGGACATAAATATACATGATCACAGTTCAGTACTATTAACTCTTCGAGTCGGTAATCAGTAGCAAACATTCTGAATTCCTGTCTATTCGAACAATACGCAAAAAAATGGGATAATGAGCTCAAGTCATACTTAGCACCATGGCCTAACCCGATATGAGGAGATTGTACATTAGGCTCCCTCCAACAATACACCAAATTACTTAAAAAACGTTTGCTATATCCAGAGTTATTAGAACGATAAGCGCACCATATCGGTTTACCATTTGCTATAGCATCAAAAAGAATTTCTCTCATTTTATGAAAGTCTTTTAAACACATACCATCATGTTTCTTCCATTTAATCTCAGAGAACAGTGTCTCCAATGGCACTAAATCAGCAATTTTGTCAATCGAAATCTCAAGATCGTAATTAAATGGACTCTTTCCTGTTATAAACTCATTACCATTTTTAGAAATAATTGTAATGTGTTTATCATAGATCCATTGATATCCATCCGTTTGAATTACTTTACAATAATCACATTTTGATTTGGCTATATCATTGATGATAGATACCCATTTAGATTCTTTTTTGGGGAGTAATATATCTTCATCAGGTTTTAAGAAAACATTTTTTCCTGTATTTGTAATTTTAGAAATATTGTTCGTTTGTATGTGTTTAGTAGAAACATCATCTAGCAAATCAAGATACTCTTCCCTTGTATTATCAGATGCCATTTGTTCTGCTTGATCATAAGACCATCTTTCTACAGAATTTAATGAATCCTCATCGAATTTTATACGTTCATCATTAGTCAACCATCTTAACAAACGTTTAATATAGTTGGTTACACCTTCTATATTATCGTGTACTTGTTGCTCAGTAAAACGAATCACACACCATCCATTTCTAATAAAATATCTATCACGCAAATTATCACCACTCTCTTTATAATGTATAGGTTTGCGACTTACAATATCATAAGGTTCATCTACTTCAATATCTATATATAGATTTTTTTCTTCCCAACAAAGACATATATCTGGCCTATACGAATAATTTCTATTCAATATTGGTAACTTTACGTTGTCTAAAATTTTAATGCAGCTAAGTTCTTCGCACATCTTGTGTAAACGACTAAACAACACAGGTTCCATAACACCTATGGTCGCTCCTGTTTTATCTGGTTGAGGAATAAGAATAGAAGTATTTTGTTGTGGAATCATTATAGAAGGGAAATTTGTATGGTCAAGTTCTCCTTGGAATTTGTCATAAGGGAAATTTCCGTTAAATACAAGTATATTCTCAGACAAATCTTGCTTATGAATAGTTCGTTCCCCTATATTCTGTTGCCCATAGTTATTAGAATCAATTTTCCCGTGGTCGGGCAGTGATCTTTTGTATACGCTATCTTCTAATGTGATTTTATTCTCAAGTGAACCATCATTTACAGAATGAATATCAACAACATTTAAACATAACTGCTTCTTGAAGTTCTTGTATGGTACAAATTTTACAGAATTTTTGGATAGTGATTTTTTGATTTTTCTTTCTCGAAAATCAAAATAAGTCTTTCCATGTCTTTTAACAACACTAAATGCGCCAAAATCTTTTAAAGAAATTCTATTTCCTTGTTTCAATTCTGAAATTATTGTATGCATACAGCATTTTATAACAATTGAAGAAAGACGAAGGGAAAAACCAGTTCTTTTTGCAACTTCTCTTATTATTTGTTTTTTATTCATATGCTAATCAGTGTCCACTGGATTAATAAATTGCCATGGAAGCAAAGCCGTGGACTCTATACTTTGCAATGGCATCTGTCCATAAATTGAGCCAAAATTCGAAAAGAGCAAGACAAAGTTCTCTGATGAACTTCATCACGTTCTTAACAAAGTAGCATATTCTTGTCCTGCATACTGCAGTTTGGGGATACTTGGCTCTTATGTAGGCTCGATAATTTTTTTTGTCTGTGCCGAAAGAGCATTTGGCTTCATTTCGTTCTCCGATGGCCTTAGTCATCTTTTCGAGATGTTCAAGACTTCTGGGTTCCTTGGGTAGTCGGCCTAATGGTTTACAACAGGTCTTTATCTTATATTCCTTGAGAATTTTCCGGCTTGCCTTGCTCATGTAGATTTTGTCTGCGAGAAAGCCCCATACGAAACTCGCAGTACGAACCACTGTTTGTTTTCGTTAGGCACATTCTCTACCGACACCCCACCTCTGTTCTTTGAGATGGAGGGCGTACAAGAGGTAAGTCTTGCACTTGAACACAACGAACCAGTGTCAGTAGGTTGCCCATTATACAATGAAGCGTTAGCCGTTAAAGGCTGTTTGGTGTTATCTTCCAATGTTATTGTTCAGAGGTTAGATTAAAATCAATAGACTTATTCTTTATAGAATTGTCATAATTTGACTGCAAAGATATGAAAACTAAACAAGACTAAAAAAGAAAATAAGAAAAATATTTGTGCTGTGAAGTTTTAAATTTATTAGGGCTATTTGTTGTCAATAGAAACGGCAAACAGTCATAATACAAGTAGTGTTTTGATGATATAAACAACTACTGTCGAAGCCGAACTTTTGTCATGTTGGATTAATTCAAATCGGGTACGACTATGTCACATTGCTTTTCAATCTACGCTGCACCCACAGAAATGCCGGAACGAGGAACAAGTCTGCCATGATCCAGGCTATGGGGTCGCCGAAGCAGACACCGGTCCAGGCGATAGCTGGCACGAGCCAAAGGCTGACACCGCAGCGTGCTATCATCTCCATCACGCCGCTGAGCATGGAGAGGTTGCTGAAGCCGAGTCCCTGGATGGAGTAGCGCAGAATGGTGAGCAGTCCGAGGGTGGGGTAGAAGTAGTTGTTGATGCGCATGTACTGCGCAGCGTTGCTCACCACGGCAGCCTCGCCGCTGTCTACGAAGAGCTGCATCATATAGTCGGCAGAGGGATATATCACGAGGAAGGTGAAGACGAAGTAGGCGAGCATGAGGCAGATGGCATCCTTCACGCCACGCGTTACGCGGTCCATGCGCTGTGCTCCGAGGTTCTGTCCGCAGTAGGTAGCCATTGCTACGCCGATGTTCTCGAAGACGCAGGTGAAGAGATACTTTATGCGGAGCGAGGCGGTGAAGGCTGCTACGCAGGTGGTGCCGAGAGCGTTGTTGGCACTCTGTAGCATGATGATGCCAATGCCGGTGATGGAGAACTGCAAGCCCATCGGCACACCGTTGTTGAGCAGTATGCTCGTGCGGCGGTTGTCGTAGCGACGTTCGTCGCCTTGCGGAATGAGCAGTTGCATGTGCTTGCGTATATACCATATACACAATGCTACGGATACAGCTTGCGAGAGCCATGTGGCTATGCCGGCTCCTGCTACGCCCATGCCACAGAAGAGTATGAGCACAACGTCAAGCAGGATGTTCACGAGGGCGGAAGTGATGAGGAAGTAGAACGGCTGGCGCGAGTTGCCGAGTGCGCGTATCTGACCGGAGAGGAGGTTGAAGCCGAACGTGAGCGGTATGGCTGCGAACTGCAGCATGAGGAATGTATAGGCATCGTGGAAGATGTCGGTCGGGGTGTTCACCATCTGCAGGATGCGGTGGCAGAACATCAGCGAGAGCACCATTATCACCGTGGCTATGACAGCCGACACTCTAACAGCGTTGGCTACGTAGATGCGCATCTTGCGGTAGTCCTTCGCCCCGAACGCCTGTGCCACGGGTATGGCGAAGCCTGCGCAGGCTCCGTTGCAGAAGCCCATAACGAGGAAGGTGATGGAGGTGGATGCGCCCACGGCTGCCAATGCTTCTACACCAATCCATCTGCCTACGATGACGGCATCGATGACGAGGTACATCTGCTGAAGGATGTAGCCAAGTATCAAGGGCAGTGCGAACTTCGTGATTTGGCGCAGTGGCGATCCGACGGTCATATCGCTCACCGATGCAGCCTTTGCTGTGGCGGAAGGTTCGTGTTCTTTGGTTGGTTGTGTTTTCATATGTTATCCTGTTTGTTTCCTTTTTTTTTCGATGCCTCTTTAAGCCTTACTATGCCTCTTTAAGTCTTACTATGCCCTCCCCGACGGGGAGGGTTGGGAGGGGCTCTGGGAGGGGCTTTGGCTGGTGCTACTCCTTTTCAGGCTATAGTATCCGAAGCGGCAGCGCAGACAGTCCTTTCGCTCGCAGTAGCGGTGCTGCAGCTGTATGAGAGCCTGCGTGTCGGCAGCGTTGCGTGCCTCCACGCCGCACTCCTTCCAGAGGCGTATGTAGGTGTTGTCCTCGGCAGGCAGCTCTTCGAGCCAGTCGAGCGCACGCTGCACGAGGCGTTCGTCGTCGCGGTAGCAGCCCCAGGCGTGCAGCATGGGCACGGCGGCGTTGATGGCGAGCAGGTTGAGCGAGGCGGTGGATAGTCGCTTCTCGTTGAGGCTACTCTCCTTGCCGAACGTGTAGTGCGTGCGCCAGTAGTCGCTCACGCTGGTCTGCAGCACGACGTGCAACTGCTTCACACTCTCGCACGCCGTTATCTCAGCCAAGCCGGCACGTCGCGAGCAGTAGAGCTGCGCCAGCTGCGACATGCGTATATACGGGAAGTTCTGCGGACGCAGACGCAGGAAACGCCACGCCTGACGCGCCATCGGTTCGAGCCGGAACTTGCGCGAGAGATAGCCGAACTCGCGCTTTAGGCTGAGGAAGTAGGGGTCGGCGAGGGCAGCCTCGCGCGTAGCGGGTGTCATCTGCGCCTCGTCGAGCAGTCCAGCCATGCCCATGAACATCGCCTCCACCTGAAACGGGTTGTCGCGGTGGTGGGCTATCTGCATCAGTGGCAGTCGCTCCGCCCACTGTTCAAACGCCTCGCTGTTCACGCCGAAGCCGAAGCTGCGTGCCATAGTGGCGAAGAACGCTGCCTCCCACGAGCCCTCGAACAGAGCTACGCGGCGGCGTATCGCCTCCGTCTTCTCGTTGAGGCGCTCGGCAACAAGCGCACTGAGCCACGAGCGTTTCTTGATGGCATCGAGCGGAATCACCGCCTCGCGACAAGGAGGATAGCGGTCGAAGGCGAGCAGACGGCGGTAGTTGCTGAGCACCTGCTGCGGCACTGCGAGCTGCACCTGCGGCAGGTGGTCGCCACGTTCGGTCACCACGTCGGCATCCACCACCGCTGCCACGTGCAAGACCACGTTGTTGTACGCCGCATCGGTGTCGTGCCCATGCAGAAACCAGTCGGCAGAGCGTTCGTGAATCTCCACATTGCCCACCCACATCACGCCGTCGATGCGCACCTTGGCGTTGAAGAAATCGGGTCCGGCGTGCATGTTCTGCAGCCCCGGGTCGATGACCTCCACGCTGCGACCGTCGGTGGTGCGCAGCTCGCTGAGCGGCAGTATGCGATGTTTCCAGATATAGTGTAGTAGCTTTTCCATAGACGTTCGGGATTTAACGACCTCAAAGTTACGTTTTTTTTACATCAAAAGTAGTTTTTATATTCAAAAAATAAGTAATTTTGTAGGCAGAACTTGTAAATATGTCAATCTGTAAAATTGTCAACCCGTTAACTTCTCAATTATAAAAGAATGAAACGCTATTTACTATCAGCTGCTGCGCTCTGTTTCGCAATGGCAATGAGCGCACAATCGCTCTTCGTGGGATCGTACAACATACGCTATCACAACAACGGCGACGACCGCAAAGGTAACGTGTGGACAACACGCTGCAAGGTGATTTGCGACCAGGTGAACTTCGAAGATCCCGACATCTTCGGAGCGCAGGAAGTGCTGCACGCGCAGCTCGACGACATGCTCGGCGCACTCGATGGCTACGACTATATCGGCGTGGGTCGCGACAACGGCAAGAAGAAGGGCGAATATGCAGCCATCTTCTACAAGAAAGACCGCATAAAACTGCTCAACAACGGCAACTTCTGGCTGAACGAGACCCCCGAGAAACCTAAGCTCGGATGGGATGCCGCCTGCATACGCATCTGCTCGTGGGGCGAGTTTGAGCAGGCAGCAACCGGTTTCCGCTTCTACTACTTCAACCTGCACATGGACCACGTGGGCGTGGTGGCGCGTCGCGAGGCAGCGAAGCTCGTCGTGAAGAAGATTGGCGAGATAGCCAAGGGTGCGCCAGTGGTGCTCACCGGCGACTTCAATGTCGACCAGAACGACGAGATATATGGCATCTTCGCTTCGTCGGGAATACTCAACGACTCGTACACACACGCTCGTCTGCGCTTCGCCGAGAACGGCACGTTCAACGACTTCAAGCCTGACGTGAAGACACAGTCGCGCATCGACCACGTCTTCGTGTCGCCGGAGTTCAACGTCGACCGCTACGGTATGCTCACTAATATGTACTGGACCGACGATGCTCCGACCGATAATCAGAAGAGCAACCAGGCTCCTACTCAGCTCGAGTTCCGCAAGATGACACTCCGCATACCAAGCGACCACTACCCAGTGTTCGTGAAGATTAATTACAAGAAATAAGTTGATGTGTTGAGGTGTGATGTTGAGGAATGATGTTGTTGTGTTGTTATGTTGAGATGTTGACATTAGTGCATATCTCACCACAACACCATCACACAACATATCTCAACACCTCACCATCTCACCACCTCAACACAACACCATAACACCATCATAACATGACCAATATTCATCCAGTAGGCGTCAACGACCGCCACAAAACACTCTTTGAAGGTCTCTGGCCTTTGCCTTACGGCGTGAGCTACAACTCATATATCATCGACGACGAGAAGGTAGCACTCGTCGACACAGTAGAAGTAGACTTCTTCTCGCAGTTCATAGACAACGTACGCCGCGTCATCGGCAACCGTCCTATCGACTATATCATCGTCAACCACATGGAGCCCGACCACAGCGGTTCGCTCGCACTCATCAAGAAGTACTACCCCGACGCAAAGATCGTGGGCAACAAGAAGACCTTCGACATGATGCGCGGCTACTACAACGTGGGCAACACGGAGGACGAGATAGTGGAAGTGGCGAACGGCGACACGCTCTCGCTCGGCACACACGAGCTGGTGTTCACCATGATTCCGATGGTACACTGGCCCGAGACAATGGTTACGCTCGATGTCACAGAGCACGTGCTCTTCTCGGGCGACGCCTTCGGATGCTTCGGTGCTCTGAACGGCGCATTCGTAGACAGCGAGATGAACTGCGACGTTTATTGGAACGAGATGCAGCGCTACTACTCGAACATCGTGGGCAAGTATGGCGTGCCCGTGCAGCAGGCACTGAAGAAGCTATCCGGCGTGCAGATCGACTATATCTGCCCTACGCACGGACCGATATGGCATGAGCACATCGCACGCGTCATCGGAGAGTACGACCGCATGAGCCGCTACGCTACAGAGCCGGGACTCGTCATCTGCTACGGCTCGATGTACGGCAACACAGAGCGTGCTGCCGAGAAGATAGCCAGCGCAGCAAGCCGTGCCGGCGTGAAGAACATCGTGCTGCACGACGTGTCGCGCGAGAACCACTCGTTCATACTCAGCGACATCTTCAAGTACAGCGGTCTCATCCTCGGTGCACCTACATATAACAACGGTATCTATCCGGGAATGGAGATGCTGCTCTCCGAACTCGCCGGACGCTGCATCAAGAACCATTACCTCGGCATCTTCGGCTCGTTCACATGGGCAGGCCAGGTGGTGAAGAAGATTACGGAGTGGAACGAAACACAGATGAAGTTCGAACTCGTCGGCACACCGGTCGAGATAAAGCAGAGCCTCAGCGCAGAGACCGAAGCAGCCTGCGAGGCACTCGGCAAGGCTATGGCAGAGCGACTGAAGTAAGAAGGTGTAATGCAATAAATACATACGTATATAAACCAATAAACGCCCGTGTTTTACACGGGCGTTTATTTTGCTATATAATTGATTCAATTAACGTATTACAATACGTTGAATGTTACCGGTTCCTCTCCGGTTCGCGTCTTGTAGTCATCGTAAAGCATTTCACGCATCTTTTCTACCATAGCCTTTTTCTGTTCTTTGGCAGAATTCCAGCGTCTCAATGCTTCTGCTTTAGTTATTTTCTCCATTTTGAAAAATCTTTATATTATTCTATCATTTGCAAAAATACACTTTTTATTTCTATTCCTCAAAATCTTTTTTTGGTTTTTTTCTTTATAAAAGTTCATTTGTTTCGCTTAATCGGATTTTTGCTGTAACTTTTAATAAGTTACGCTGCATCTCAACAATAAAAATGAATGAATTCATTTTGTATTGTCTTCGATTTGCAGTAACTTTGCACCCGAATTCAGGATTTATATTTTACGGGAAGCTGCCCAAATGTCTTCAATCAATTTCTTATTCGCTAAAGATACGACGTTGTGACATGGCTGGGGAAGACACCGAGCAGCTACAGATTAGAGTTAAGTCCACCCCTTTTTAGTATTAAGAAGCTCTGCGAAGCCCCAGGCTTACGAGCATTAACGAACAACATCACATTGAAGACATTTGAAGAATTGGGCGTAAGCGAAGAGATTCGCCGCGCTATTGAGGAACTCGGCTTCGAACATCCGATGCCGGTTCAGGAGGAAGTTATACCGTTTTTGTTGGGTAATGGTAACGACGTAATTGCGCTCGCGCAGACCGGAACGGGCAAGACAGCCGCGTTCGGCATTCCATTGTTGCAGCGTACCGACCCGACAGACCGCACTACGCAGGCTATCGTCATCTCGCCCACACGCGAGCTTTGCCTTCAGATAGCCGACGACCTGAAGTCATTCTCAAAGTATATTAAAGGTATTAACATTGTTGCCGTGTACGGCGGTACGTCTATCGTTGACCAGATGCGTGCCCTGAAGCACGGAGCGCAGATTATCGTGGCTACACCGGGCAGACTCATCGACCTCATGCACCGCGGAGCCGCTAAGCTCGAGGCTGTGCAGAACGTGGTGCTCGACGAGGCTGACGAGATGCTCAACATGGGCTTCTCCGACAGCATCAACGAGATATTCGACAACGTACCGGCTGACCGCAATACGCTGCTCTTCTCGGCTACGATGAGCAAGGAGATTGAGAAGATTGCACTCAACTATCTGCACGACCACAAGGAGATTGTAGTAGGCTCGCGCAACGAGGGTGCGGAGAGCGTAAACCACGTCTACTACATGGTGAACGCCAAGGATAAGTACCTCGCATTGAAGCGCATCGTCGACTTTTATCCGCGCATCTACGGCATCGTGTTCTGTCGCACCAAGGCAGAAACGCAGGAGGTGGCTGACAAACTCATACGCGACGGATACAACGCCGAACCGCTGCACGGCGACCTTTCGCAGCAGCAGCGCGACATAACGATGCAGAAGTTCCGCCAGCACATCACACAGTTGCTCGTGGCTACCGACGTGGCAGCACGCGGACTGGACGTGGACGACCTCACGCACGTCATCAACTACGGTATGCCGGGCGATACCGAGAGCTACACCCACCGCTCTGGTCGTACGGGTCGTGCGGGCAAGAAGGGCACATCAATCTCTATCATCCACACCAAGGAGCGCGGACGTGTGCGCGAAGTGGAGCGCGTGATAGGCAAGGAGTTCGTTGACGGCACGCTGCCTACGCCGCAGGAGATTTGCTCGAAGCAGCTCTTTAAGGCTATCGACGAGATTGAGAAGGTGGACGTGGACGATGAGCAGATAGCACCGTTCATGGAGGACATCAACCGCCACTTCGAATACTTCGACAAGGAGGACATTCTGAAGAAGATTGTGTCGCTGGAGTTCGGCAAGTTCCTGAAGTACTACGCCAACGCCCCGGAGATACAGAAGCCGTCTACAAGCCGCGACCGCAAGGAGCGTGGTGAGGGTCGCGACGGCAGAAAGCGCGAGAAACGTGCGCCGGAGGCAGGCTATCGCCGTCTGTTCATCAACCTCGGTAAGGACGACGGATTCTATCCGGGCGAGGTGATGCAGTTCCTCAACCGCAACGTGCATGGCCGCCAGGAGGTGGGACACATCGATCTGCTTGCCCGCATCTCGTACATAGAGGTGCCAGAGCAGGATGCCGAGAAGGTGATGCGCGCGCTGAACGGAGCCACATACCGCAACCGCACCGTGCGCTGCAACGATGCCGACGACACGGCTGCTGCAAGTGGCGACGGAAAGCGTGGCTCGCGCCGCTCTTCCGACCGCGACGGTGGTCGCACATCGCGCCGTAAGGACGCAGCGAACGATGCTAACCCATACGAGAAACGCTCCAAGCGCCGCAACGAGATGGAGGGACGCAACCGCTCGCAGCGTGGTCAGCGCGGACAGTCGCGATACGAGAGCGGACGCAAGGACGACTGGCGACAGTTCATCAACAATCCCGACATTCAGCTCAAAGGCGATGAGCCAGACTTCTCTGAAGAAGGATGGGCACGCCGTAAGCCGAGAAAGAAGAAGTAAAGAATAGACAGCAATAATAAAATAAGGGGAGTCATCGCAAGTTAGTACGACGTGCTAACCAGCGGTGACTCCCCTTATAATGTTTAACTATATGCACTGAAGCATTCGGTTCTTACTTCAGTAATATTCGTTTACGCTTTGTACTATTTCGAGTGGGCATCTTATGCCAACTTCTTCTCCAAGCGTTCGCGGATGGCAGCGATGAAGCCGGCAGAGTTCTTGGTCTGCGGAGTAACGCCTTCCATGAGTCCTGCGAGGTCCTTCGTTACGATACCCTCGTTGAGAGTGTCGAAGCAAGCAGCCTCAAGAGCATCAGCGTAGCGCACGAGTTCGGGCAGGTTATCCATCTCGCCACGTTTGCGCAGAGCGCCGCTCCAAGCGAAGATAGTAGCCATTGGGTTGGTAGATGTCTCCTCGCCCTTCAGATACTTGTAGTAGTGGCGTGTAACGGTGCCGTGAGCAGCCTCGTACTCGTACTTGCCGTCAGGAGAAACGAGCACAGAAGTCATCATTGCCAACGAGCCGAATGCCGTGGAAACCATGTCGGACATAACGTCGCCGTCGTAGTTCTTGCAAGCCCAGATGAAGCCGCCCTTAGAGCGGATAACGCGTGCCACTGCGTCGTCGATGAGGGTGTAGAAGAACTCTAAGCCGCGCTTCTCGAATTCCTCCTTGTACTCCTCGAATACCTCGTAGAAGATAATCTTGAACTGTGCGTCGTACTTCTTCGAGATGGTGTCCTTTGTAGAGAACCATAGACTCTGATTGGTGTCGAGCGCGAACTTGAAGCAAGAGTGTGCGAACGAACGTATCGACTTGTCGGTGTTGTGCATTGCCTGGAGCACACCAGCACCCTTGAATGTGTGAACCACAACCTCCTCGTGCTTGCCGCTCTCGCCGTCGAAGACGAGCTTAGCTACGCCCGGCTCGTCGGCACGAATCTCAACGCTCTTGTAAACGTCGCCGTAAGCGTGACGAGCGATGGTGATAGGCTTCTCCCAGTTCTTCACTGCCGGATGGATGCTCGGGATGGTGATAGGTGTGCGGAATACTGTGCCGTCGAGGATAGAGCGGATGGTACCGTTAGGGCTCTTCCACATCTGATGGAGCTTGTACTCGTCCATGCGCTGGTGGTTAGGTGTGATGGTAGCACACTTAACGGCTACGCCCAAGCGCTTTGTAGCCTCGGCTGCGTCCTTTGTTATCTGGTCGCCAGTCTCGTCGCGTTTAACGAGTCCCAGGTCGTAATACTCTGTCTTGAGGTCAACGAACGGAAGAATAAGTTCGTCCTTGATCATCTGCCACAAAATACGGGTCATCTCGTCACCATCCATCTCTACGAGTGGAGTGGTCATCTGAATTTTTTCGGTCATAGTTATTTTGATTTAAGAGTTTATTTCTTGTTCTTATAATAGTTCATCAAGCAACCGTCTGCCAAAATCTGACGCTCGTCGGCGGTGAGGTTCTGGAAGAAGAGGTGGATAGGTTTAACGCCGTCGCGTGCGATAATCTGCGCGTCGATTTCCTCCTTACCGTTGAGGATAACCTCGCGGATGCCCGGTACGAAGAGCTTGTCGCCCGGCTCGAAGTTGAACTCAACGTCCTTAGCGATTGTGAACGGCACGATACCCCAGTTGATGCAGTTGGAACGATAGCGCTTTGTAGCGTACTCGTAGCAAACGTTAGCGTCGCCGCCGAGCACCTTCTGGCAAGAAGCAGCCTGCTCGCGAGCCGAGCCGTCGCCTGGGCGGTTAGCGAATACGCATGAACCGAACGATGTGTCCTCAGCCTTTGCGCCCACCTTAGCGAGAGCCTCTGCGATGTTTGCACTCACCTCACCTGCACGGCGTGCGAGGTCCTGCTTCTGAATCTCCTTGCTCAGACCAACGTACTCAGGCACGCGGCGAGAGAGGGCGAACTCAGAAAGCTTCAATGGGTTAGAACGGTAAGAACTTGTCTCGCCAGACGGGATGAGCTCGTCGGTAGTTGTAACCGGGTCGTGGATAACGGCTGCCAACTCGAGCAGCATGTTCTCCTGCATTGCATACATTTTAGGCCAGTCCTTGATGTTCGGACCATAGCGCAACTCGGTCTCAGGACGCGGTCTGCCGTAGCCGTTGTAAACGCGGCACTTGTATATCTTCTCGTCGTAAGCGTATGGTTTGTGAGTGTTCTCGTACTCTACGTCTGTCGCAGCCGTGATTGCGCCACCGTTAGCTGCTGTAGCAGCGATAGAGCGTGCGTCCATAAGTGCCACGAGCGAGAGCTGTCCCTGACCCGGCTTAGAACCCTCGCGGTTGGGGAAGTTGCGTGTGGTGTGGCGGATAGACAGACCATTGTTAGACGGAACGTCGCCTGCACCGAAGCACGGACCGCAGAATGCAGGCTTCATAACAACGCCAGCCTCGATGAGGTCGGCAGTGATGCCTTCGCGTGTTACAGCCATTGATACCGGAGTAGACTGCGGATAAGCCGAAGCCGTGAAGTAGTCGTTGCCGATACTCTTGCCCTTGAGGATAGCTCCAGCCTCTGCGAGGTTGTCGTATGTGCCGCCCGAGCAGCCTGCGATGATGCCCTGGTCAGCGTAAACCTTACCGTCGACAACCTTGTCAACAAGATGTACGTCCACCTTGTCGCCGAAACGCTTCTTAGCGTCTTCCTCGATGCGTGTGAGGATGCCCACAGGGTCAGCCTGAAGCTCATGGATTGTGACTGCGTTCGACGGGTGGAACGGCAGAGCAATCATAGCCTCCTGCGAAGAGAGGTCGATGCGAATCATCATGTCGTAGTAAGCAACGTCGCCCGGCTTCAGTTCCTTGAAGTCCTGCGGACGCTCATGTATCTCGTAGTGGTGCTTCACCTCTTCGTCTGTAATCCAGATAGAGCTCAAGCAGGTGGTCTCGGTAGTCATAATGTCGATGCCGTTACGGAAGTCGATAGGCAACTCCTTCACGCCAGGGCCTGCGAACTCGAGCACCTTGTTCTTAACAACGCCGCTCTCGAATGTAGCCTTCACGAGCGAGATAGCCACGTCGTGCGGACCTACGCCCTTCTTCGGTTTGCCCTCGAGCCATACGAGCACCACTTCCGGTGCGTTGATGTCCCATGTGTTCTTGAGCAACTGCTTCACGAGCTCGCCACCGCCTTCGCCAACACCCATGTTACCGAGTGAGCCGTAGCGTGTGTGAGAGTCTGAACCGAGAATCATATTGCCGCACTTCACCATCATCTCGCGTGCATACTGGTGGATGACAGCCTGGTTTGCAGGCACGTAGATGCCACCATATTTCTTTGCTGCCGACAGACCGAAAACGTGGTCGTCCTCGTTGATAGTGCCACCAACGGCACAGAGTGAGTTGTGGCAGTTGGTCATTGCGTAAGGCAACGGGAACTCCTCCAAGCCGCTTGCGCGTGCTGTCTGTATAATTCCTACGTAAGTGATGTCGTGCGACATCATAGCGTCGAAGCGGATGCGCATCTTCTTACCCTTCGATCCGTCCACGTCGTGCGAGCGGAGGATGCCGTAAGTGATAGTGTTTTCGCGAGCTTCGTCAGGTGTCAAACCTTCATAATTGTCGCAAACTTTGGTACCATTGAGGAGATAGACTCCGTGATTAATAAGTTCTACCATAATGTCAAGGTTTTTAGTTATTAGATTGTTAGAATTGTATTCTTGTTTGTAGGTTGGTGCACTTGCTACTTAGCATTCTTGTTAGCAGGTTGGTGCACTTGCTACTTAGCATTCTTTTTAGCAGGTTGATGCACTTGCAACTTAGCATTCTTGTTAGCAGGTTGGTGCACTTGAGACAAGTGCACCCCCTATGTTTGTGTGCTTCCAATGAATATGGTGAGCGATAGCATGTCAGCAGCTCCGCCTGGTGATATATTGCGTGCGGTGTAGCGTTTGTCCATGTCTTTCAGCGCAAGGAGCTCGGCAGCTATACGCTTCTCTTTGTCTTCGGCGGTGTGTGCCTTCGAGAAGCTGTCGAGCAAAGCTCGGGCTTCCTGCTTCACCTCCTCGGCTGTGGCTAAGTCGGTGCGATAGATGACATTGGTGTCGTCGAGGTCGCACATGATGCGCAGCAGTGTCTTGTGCAGCGTGTGCGCATCGCGTTCCTTTCTGCGTTCGATGTAGAACGGAAGCCACTCTGCGAACAGCATCTCGTAGCCTTCTCGAGCGTTGTCGAGTGCTCCTTTTATTGCTGTTGTGCCCTTTGAGAGCAGTTTCGCCTTGCTGCCGTGCGTGCCACTGGTGTCGGGGAAGCTGGCAGCGAGTGCTTTTATTGTGGTTTGTAAGGAGACGAGAACATCTTCTCCTCCGTTTCTTTCTTTCAGTATTTGTTCTTCGTTGGCAGCTATTTTTCTCTCCTCGTGAGCAGCTGCTACAACCGCCAGTCCCATTGAGAAAAGTGCCCCTTTGTGGGTGTTCACGCCGTTGGTGGCGCTGAGCATAGCCTTTTCGGCTTCAATGCCTATATCCCTTATGGAGGTGTGAGATGGGAGAGTGTCGGCGAAACCGAGCAGTGCGAGCTGCACGAAGTAGGGGTGTAGCGTGTCGATGCTGCGTTGCATCAGCGCATAGTCCATGTCGCGGTGCGCTCCGTTGTTGTCCTTGTCTACGAGTCCGGGCTTCGGCGTGGTATCAAGCTCAGCCTGCAGTGCTTGTGTAGCGAGGTGTGCTATTATATAGGGTAGGGTGGTGGGTGGTACGAGTTGTCTTATTGTGCTCATATCACCTTGCTCCATTGCCTTGCGCACTCGCGATGCGCTTACAACGTTGCCCTTCTTCTCCAGTCGGGCTGTCTCTCTGACATCGGCGAGTACCTCATGCATCAGTTGGTTGTATCGGCGTGTGAGCCGGTCGGTCGGCTCTGTGCCTACGAAGCGGACGGTTGCACCGAGTGCGGGCGCTATGTGTCGGCGGAAGAGGTCGAGGTCGAGCAGCATCTGCGTGTCGGCTGCGTCGTCAAGACGTTTGAGAAAGTACGTGGGGAACGTAGCCTGACTGATGGCGTACTCGCTTCCGTCTATCACCGTGACGTTCTCAAGATGTGCCACGCCTTGCTCCACCATTGCCTTACGCTCTGCGTAGGCGAAGAGTGAGCAGTCCTCTCTCACTACCATCACGAACAACCGTTCCACTTGCTTTGCTGCCTGTTCTATCAAGTAGCGGTGACCGAGTGTGAAGGGGTTGCAGTTCATTACCACAACGCCTCGGAGAGGCGTTGTGGTGGTGAGGGGTTGAGAGGGTGAGGGGTTGAGATGTTGTGGTGTTGAGGTGTTGAGATTTGTTTTTTCTTCCTCTTTACATTCTTCACTATTTTCTTTACACTCCTTACTGTCCTCTTTACACTCTTTATTGTATTCTTTATACTTTTCTGATTCCTCTTTTATCTTTTTCAGTTGCTCAACCATATTATTGATTCCTCCGATGCCCGTCTCCATAAGTACGGCTTCGGGTGCTTCGGCGAGCAGTCGGAACGACAGACTCTCGAAGAGTTGTCTGTTCTTGGGTTTTGTGAACAACATGACGTTGCTATGTCCCTCCTCGTTAGCGTGTGCTATGAGGTGTGAGATGAGTGTGTTGGCGATGGCTTCGCCCTTATGCGCATCGTCCACAGCCACACACTTTATTACGTTACCCTTCAGTCCGCCACCAGCTATCATTTCTCCGTCGTCGTCTGTTACGGCAGCATAGTAGTGCATGTCGTCGAAGCGTAAGCCGTTGCGTTTGAGGAACGCCTCTATGCGTTGTCGTTGACGGGGTGTTGTGGGGTTAAGGGTTTGTATCTCCATAGATTGTTTAAGGTCGTTTGTTATGTTTGTCTTGCCTTAGTGTAAAGGTCTACCATCTCGTTTATCTTCGCCCATATCTCCTCCTGCGTGTGCCAGCGCATCCTCATGCAGTAGCGTGCTTCGTGTTCGCAGACGAGACAGCGGCGCGGTTTTTCTCCGATATCGTTTCTTGCGACAGGTATGCCGTCGGTGTTTATTACGTCTATATCGAAGAGTCTGCCCAACGGGTGCGTGTCCTCTATCGTTACCGCTATGCGCTTGGCTTCGAGCAGTGGCAGCGGTGTGATGAGATAAGCCTCGTAGCCCGTGTTGAGGTCGCGCTCGGTGAGCACAGCCTCGCGTTCTGCGTCGCTCATGTCGTTGAGATGGAACGCCTCACGTATAGCCTCTACGGCAGCGTGTGCCGCACAGAGCGACTGATGATTGCGCTTCACGCTTCCTGGCATGACAACGGTGAGGCACACCAGTGTCTTTCCCGGGTGTTCAGCCAGCAGCTTCTGCTGTGTGGCATGGCGTGCGTCGCGGCTCGCCAGAAGTTCGTGAAGCGTAATCATTCTTTGAATTTTGAATTTTGAGTTTTGAGTTTTGAATTGTGCGCTTCGCGCATTTTGAGTTTTGAATTTTTGAATTGTGAATTCAACATTGAATAATTCAACATTGCCGTAGGCAACAATTCAAAATTCAAAACTCAAAATTCAAAACTTAGTCAACGATGTTCTTGATGACATCCATCACCGATCCGTCGCGGTTCATCACCACGCCCACCACCTTGTCGCCGAACGGCAGCGGTGCCGGGTTGCCGATTACGGAGAGTGCGCGGTCGCGAAGCTCATCGAGCGTTACGATCTTCAGTCCGGCAGCCTTCAGGCGTTCGGCTATCTCCGGTCGGGCCGGGTTGACAGCGATGCCATACTCAGTGACAACAACGTCTACGGTGCGACCCGGAGTGATGAGCGTTGTCACTTCGTTCACCACGCACGGTATTCTGCCACGGAGCAACGGGCAGACGATGATAGAGAGTGCTGAGTCTTCGGCTGTGTCGGGATGCCCGCCGATAGCACCGCGTATGATGCCGTCGCTACCTACGAGCACGTTGACGTTGAAGTTGACATCCACCTCAAGAGCCGAAAGTATCACGATGTCGAGATAGTGCGTAGCCGCACCCTGCTCGTGCATACTTGCATACTCGCAAGCCGACACCTCCTTGTGCTTCGGGTCGTTCTTGAGCGACTCTGCAGCCACCTTGTCGAACGACTGCACGTCGATTAGACGCTCGATGAGTCCCTCCTCGTGCATCTTCACCATGTGAGCCGTGATGCCGCCGAGGGCGAACGAAGCCTTGATATCCTGGTCGATCATGCTCTGGCGGATGTACTTAACGGCAGCGAGCGAAGCACCACCCGAACCGGTCTGTATAGAGAAGCCGTTCTTGAAGTAGCCGCTGTTCACAATCACCTTCGCAGCCTGTTGAGCAAGCAGTATGTCGCGCGGGTTCTTGGTGTCGCGGATGGCACCCGAAGCAATCTTCGACGAGTCGCCTACCGACTCAACCTCCACCACGTAGTCGACGTCGTGCTCCGAGATAGAGTTCGGAGTGTTAGGATAGGGCACGAGGTCGTCGGTGAGGATGACCACCTTGTCGGCGTAGTGAGCGTCGGGCAGCGCGTAGCCGAGCGAGCCGCAGATGCTCTTTGCGTTCTCAGAGCGCGAGTAGCCGCAGGCGTTGCCGAGCGGGTCAGAAGAAGAAGCACCGAGGAACGCCACGTCGATATGCATCTCGCCCGAGGCGATAGCCTCGCCGCGTCCGCCATGCGAGCGGAACACCACCGGCTTCTCCATCAGTCCGTGCGAAATCTCCTTGGCCAGTTCGCCGCGCAGACCGGATGTCGAAATCTCCGTGATCACGCCGTTGCGAATGTGTTCGATGAGTGGTTCGTGTACGTCCTGCAAGCTTGAAGCTGCGAGGTGCAAATTCTTAAATCCCATCTCGGCGAGTTTATCCACAACCATATTCACCACCTTGTCGCCACCGCGGAAGTGGTGGTGGAACGATATTGTCATGCCGTCCTTCAGTCCCGAGTGGCGTATAGCCTCTTCGAGCGTCATGAGCTTGGGGCTCTTCTGCTGCAGTTCGAGGCGTGGAGTTATGTCCTTGTGTGCCTCTACATTATTATATACGCTCTTTCCCATAGCCTGAGCCACCTGCTCGGCGAGGGTATGTCTTTCGTTCAGTGTGCTCATGCTATGTCCTCCTGTTTAATTACGCCCGAAGCCAGTGCCAAGTCGATGACGCGCTGTGCGCGTATCACCACTGGTCGGTCAACCATTTTACCGTTCACGGCTATTACGCCCGAGCCTTTCTTCTCTGCCTCCTTGATGGCTGCGATAACGGCGAGAGCCTTGTCGATAGCCTTCTGTGTCGGTGTGAACACCTCGTTGATAATCTCTATCTGGCGCGGGTTGATAATCGACTTTCCGTCGAAACCCAACTGATGAATCAGTTCCACCTCCTTGCGGAATGTCTCCATGTCGTTGAGGTTAGAGTAGACGGTGTCGAGCGCGTCTATGCCTGCCGCGCGAGCTGCCACCACGATGGTCTGGCGTGCCATGAGCAGCTCCATGCCCTCGGGTGAGCGTTGTGTCTTCAGGTTGGCGCAGTAGTCCTCCGCGCCGAGCGCGATGCCCATCATGCGCTTAGAAGCGGTAGCTATGGCGTAGGCGTTGACAACGCCGAGCGTGCTCTCCAGTGCAGCCATGATCTGTGTGCGACCCACGCAACCCAGTTCCTGCTCCACCTTTTCAATCTCGCGCTCCACCTCGATCACCTCCTCTGCGGTCTCGGTCTTCGGCATACGTATCACGTCGACGCCAGCCTTAACCACAGCCTCGATGTCCTTCTTGCCATACGGCGTGTTCAGCGGATTGATGCGCACCACCATCTCCGTCGTGCCGTAGTCAATAGTCTTCAGCGCGTTGTAGACGAGCAGGCGTGCAGCGTCCTTCTCTGCCATTGTCACAGAGTCCTCAAGGTCGAGCATTATTGAGTCGGGATGATATATATAGGCATCCTGCATCATACCAGGGTTGTTTCCCGGTACGAACATCATAGTTCTTCTTAGTCGTTTCATAGGTCAAAAAGTTTAGGGGTTAGTCTTTCCACACGTCTTTGCCCGTAGCTCTCACGGCAGCCGCGGTGACGCGTGCGCGGATAGTGCAGTCGAGCGCGCCCTTGTCAGTGGCGTGCACCTCAGCACGGGTGATGCCGAGTCCTTCGAGTGTCTCAACAATCACCTTACGAATCTGGTCGCCAAACTGGTAGGCAACCGAACTTTGCAAATCAATATTCAGACCCTCTTTCTCGCAGGGGGCAATCTGAATCATGATGTCGCCGGACTCCATTGTGCCGGCAGTAGCTTGTTTTAGTTCCATAGGTGTAGTATTTTAAAGTTTATGGTCTTCTTTGAGGGGCAACCTGCGGTGCTTTAGCGAAGAGGGAGCGAGGAATTGTGTAGAAACGTAATAAAACAAAAATCGCGTAAATACAACAACACTTCCTCCGTCAAGAACACCGAAGAGAACCGAGTTATACTTACGCTCGCGCGAGCAGTATATAGGGAATATATAATGTCTGTGTACGCACAAAACTTATTCAGTGTGCGGTTTCTAAATTCACGGGGTAAAGATACGTATTTATTATGAAACGACCAAGTGTTTTTGCTATATTTTTTTCGCTTTAACAACGTTGCGCCCGTGTTACTATGAGCATCCGCGTCGGTCGGTGCGGACATCTGCGTCGGTCGGTGCAGACATCTGCATCGGTCGGTGCGCGTCGCGCAAACGCCTCTTTAAGACGATTGCTGTTGCAAGTAAAACACGTCAAAATGTCCGCCTGGACTGACTATTTGTCGTCAAACTGCCAATATTGCTTACTGTTTATTGTTTTTACGGGCGATTTCGGCATTGGTACGTAAGTTGCATTATGAATAGTGCAAGCCGATGGACGGAAGCCCAAAGGCAAGCAAACGATAAACGTAAAAATTAAAATATAAATAGGAGGTATTTGATATGTTACCAGTAATGAGAAATTCATGGATGCCAGAAGTTTTCAACGACTTTTTTGATACCGACTTTATGCCGCGTACTAACGCAACCGCCCCAGCTATAAATGTTAAAGAGACAGAACACGATTATACTGTAGAGCTTGCAGCAGCCGGAATGAAGAAGGACGACTTCAACATCAACATCGATGCCGACGGCAATCTGCACATCAAGATGGAGAAGAAGAACGAGAAGAAGGATGAGGATAAGAAGGAGCATTATCTGCGCCGCGAGTTCTCTTACACCAAGTTCGAGCAGACACTTCTCTTGCCTGATGATGTCGACAAGGAGAAGATTGCAGCCAACGTCAGCGATGGTGTGCTCACAATCGACCTTCCGAAGGTTGAGCAGAACGTGCAGAAGGCAGCTCGCCAGATTGAGGTTAAATAACCGTTGATTTTGGTTAGTACTAAATGAAACAAATTGTTGTTGATATAAATTTTTGATTAGGTCTAAATGAGAAAGCCCTGCTCCGCACGAATGCGAAGCAGGGCTTTCTTCATGATTTATAATTTATAATTAATAATTATTAATTATTAATTAATAATTACCTATACTCGTGTACCGGCAGTTCGCCGTTCAATGCTCCTAAGGCGTTGAACGCTAACGACTCCATCTCGCCTTCGCCTGGCATCACGATGACCGGAGCGAGGAAGTCCACCTGCTTCTTTATCTCCTCAACGCAGTACTTGCTGTAGGCGATGCCGCCGGTGAGGATGATAGCGTCCGCCTTGCCCCACAGCGCAACCGCCATGGCACCGATCTGCTTAGACACGGTGTAGAGCATAGCCTCGAGCACTTCGTGGAACGGCTCCTCGCCTGCCTCTGCGCGGCGCGATATCTCCTTCATGTCCTTCATGCCGAGTAGTGCCTGGCAGCCACCGTTGCCTGCTAACATCTTCATAATCTCTGCCTGGGTATGCTTGCCCGAGAAGCAGAGTCGCACGAGCTGGTCGGCAGGCAGGGTTCCGGCACGTTCCGGCGCGATAGGACCCTCACCGTTGAGCGCGTTGTTCACGTCGATCACCTTGCCCTCGTGGTGAGCCGATACGCAGATGCCGCCACCGAGGTGAGCCACTACGAGGTTCATCTCCTCATACTTGCGTCCGATGCTGCGCGCATAGCGGCGCGAGGCTGCCTTGGCGTTGAGCGCATGGAAGATAGACTCGCGCTTCATGAACGGCAGACCCGTATAGCGTGCACGTGTCATAAACTCGTCTACCACCACAGGGTCAGCCATGTAGGCTGGGCAGTGGCACATCTGTGCGATGTCGTCGGCAAGAATCGAACCGAGGTTGCACACATGCTTGTGCTTGGCATTTATGAGGTCCTGCTTCATCTGCTCGTTAATGGCATACACACCGCCGTGCAACGGTTTCAGCAGACCGCCTCTACCGATTACGGCATCGAATTCCAAAGGTATTCCTGCCTCCTCTAATAGTTTCAGGATGAAATTCTTGCGGTACTCGTACTGCTCCATCTCGGTTGCGTACTTGTCCACTTCCTCCTGCGGATGCAGTCCGTCGGATGTCCATACAGCGTGTTCGTCTTCATACACAGCCACCTTTGTAGAGGTGCAGCCAGGGTTGATCACAAATATTTTTTTCATGAATATGTCTTGAGTTTACTGTTTGTTAATCGCTTTCAAGCAAGCAGTTGCTAAAGAGTAGAATTTGGAGTCGGCAGTGTCGGCGCGCGATGTCACCACCACGGGCGCTGTCGTGCCTACGAGCATACCAGCCACCGTAGCACCACCGAAGAGAGTTATTGTCTTGTAGAATGTGTTGCCTGCCTCTATGTCAGGGAAGATGAGGCAGTTGGCGTTGCCCACCACTGGCGATGCGATGCCCTTGATGGCTCCGCTCTCTGCGTCGCAAGCCGTCTTCACGTCCATCGGTCCGCCTATCTCCACCTCGCCGTAGGCTCCTGCGGCGGCGTTCGCCTTCAGCTCCTCGTAGCTGAGCGTGAGCGGGAACTTCTCCGATACCTTCTCCGTGCAGTGGATGAGTGCCACGCGTGGGCGGTCGCCACCCGTTATGCTGCGGTAGGTGTCGGTGATGTATCGTGTTATGGCATCGTATTGTTCGGTAGTGGGGTAGGGAATGACGGCTGCATCCGAGAAGAACAACAAATGGTTAAGGCTCGGCACATCAGCAACGGCGATGTGTGTGAGTACGCTGCCCTTGATGAGTATGCCCTCCTCTTTGTTGAGTACTGCGCGCAAGAGGTTGTCAGTGTTCAGTGAACCCTTCATTAGCACGTCGGCTCTGCCCTCGCGCACCTCCTTGACGGCATGGCGCGCCGCGTCGTCATCGTCGTCAGCCACGATGAGTGTAACCTTGTCGGGATAGTCGGCAGCCAATCGGCGTGCGATATCAGCCTTAGCCGTGTTGGCTACAAGGGTGAAGCGTGCGAACTGTTCCGCGATGCTTCGTTCGATAACTTCCTCTGTGTGAGAGTCGGCAGGACATGCCACTGCTACAGTTACGACTCGCTCGGCTGAGCGCAGACGTGCGGGTAGGATTGAAAAGTCAACAATAGGTTCCATACTTTAGGGTATTATGTTTAGGGGTTGCTCATTTTGTTGTCTTCTGTGCAACTTTTGCAAAGTTACAGTAAGTTTGTTATACTGCAAAGAAAATCGGTGAAATTTATTTACATTCATTCTGATGTAGTTATTTAATCGGCTAAATGTGTTAACTTTGCAGTCAAAAATAACAATGATATGGCTATGACTACTGCAGAATTTATACGCGAATATCGCGAACGTGATATCCGTCAGCTTGCGCTTCAAGCAAATCGCTTTCCGGATGTTGACATGCCCTACGCTCTCGATCAGATACAAGGCTGGCAGATAGCGCGTCGCAAGCTCCCCAAATGGGCTGCGTGCGATGGCGTAATATTTCCGCCACACCTCTCTATGGAGCAGTGCTCGTCAGAACCCACAGCGCAGTATAAGCTCAACTTGGCGACGGAGTGGACAACTCTCAACTCTGAACTCTCAACTCAAAATTGCCGCAGGCAACAATTCAAAACTCAAAACTCAAAATTCAAAACTTCCACCCGCATGACCGACCTGACTGGCGGCTTCGGTGTCGACTTCTCTTTCACCTCATGCGCCTTTGCTGCGGCTACGTATGTGGAGCGCAACGAGCAGCTCTGCCACATCGTTGAGCACAACCTTCCGTTGCTCGGCTTGAACAACGCCACGGTAGTGTGTGCAGATGCCGTGGAGTATCTCTCAACCGTTGAACCGCAGACTATGCTGTTCCTCGACCCGGCGCGTCGCGACGAGCACGGTGCCAAGACTGTTATGCTTGCCGACTGCACGCCCGATGTCGTGCAGCTTCTGCCCCAGCTGCTTGAGAAGTCGCGCTTCACGATGCTGAAGCTCTCGCCTATGCTCGATTGGCATAAGGCGGTGGACGACTTGCAGGGCACGGTGCGCGAGGTGCACATCGTGTCGGTGGGAGGCGAGTGCAAGGAGTTGCTGCTCGTACTTTCAACGGTGGTAGAGAGCGAACTGAAGGTGTATTGTGCAGATCTTTCTACCGCTTCAGCCCCTTCCTCCCTCTTTGTCTATACGCCAGGCTCCTCTTTCCCAGCCCCCAACTCAAAACTCAAAACTCAAAACTCAAAATTCTTACACGAGCCCAACGCCTCAATCATGAAGGCAGGCTGCTTCGACGAGTTGGCAGCAGCTTACGGCGTGTCGCCCGTGAGCCGCAATAGTCACCTCTTCCTCTCCGACGGACCCGTTGGAGGTTTTCCGGGCAGAAGCTTCGTTGTGGAGCGCGTGACGACGATGAACAAGGGCGAGCTGCGCAAGGCGTTGGTTGGCATAGAGAAAGCCAATATAGCTACGCGCAACTTTCCACTCACAGTCGCAGAACTGCGCAAACGCCTCAAAATTAAAGATGGCGGCGACGTGTATATCTTCGCCACAACCACCGCTGAAGGTGAACATCTGCTGCTAATTTCTCGTAAATATCGCTAAATGTTACCCAGTTTTTCGTTAGTTTAAGCATTTTTCCGTACTTTTGCATTTTTAAGGCTTTATTTATAAAGATGTATCGCTTGCCTAAAGAGGCAATCATACATGTGTATCAAACAAAAGTGAAAGAATAAAACTATTAAAATGTCAGCAATAGAGATTAAGAAAGTTGAGTCGCGCCGCGACCTGTGCAAGTTTATCGATTTCCACAACGAGCTCTATAAAGGTAATCCTTACCACGTGCCCAACCTCTACTTCGATGAGATGAACACTTTCCGTAAGGACAAGAATGCAGCCTTCGACTTCTGCGAGGCTGAGTACTTCATGGCATACCGCGACGGTAAGGCTGTGGGTCGTGTGGCTGCTATCATCAACCACAGTGCCAACAAGAAGTGGGAGCGCGAGTCGGTTCGCTTCGGCTGGATCGATTTCGTTGACGATATCGAAGTGTCTAAAGCACTCCTCAAGGCAGTAGAAGACTACGGCAAGTCGAAAGGTATGAAGGAGATTGTCGGTCCGCTCGGTTTCACCGATATGGACCCCGAGGGAATGCTCCTCTACGGTTACGACCAGCTTGGCACTCAGGCTACGGCATACAACTACCCCTACTATCCGGAGCACATGGATCGCATGGGCGGATGGGAGAAAGACAACGACTACGTGGAGTATAAGCTCTACGTGCCGGAGGAAATGCCGGAGAAGTATGCTACCATCGCAAAGATGATTCAGAAGCGCTACAACCTGCAGGTGAAGAAGTTGAAGCGCAATGAGATATACGGCGAGAACGGCTACGGCAGAAAGATATTCCAGGTAGTGAACGAGACCTTCAAGGACCTCTACGGCTACTCGAAGCTCACCGACCGCCAGATAGAGCAGTACGTGAAGATGTACCTGCCGATGGCTGACCTCGACCTTATCACCATCATCGAGGACTGGAACACACCCGACCACAAGGTGGTTGGCGTAGGCATCTCTATCCCGTCGCTCGCCCGCGCTTTGCAGAAGTGTGGTGGCAAGCTCTTCCCGTTCGGATGGTGGCACATCCTCCGCGCGCTGAAGTTCCACAAGACCGAGGTGGTCGACCTGCTCCTCATCGGCGTGTTGCCGGAGTATCGTCAGAAGGGTGCCAACGCATTGCTCTTCTACGACCTCATACCGCACTATCAGCGTCTCGGCTTCAAGTGGGGCGAGACCCACGTCGAGATGGAGACAAACATGAAGGTTCAGGGACAGTGGCAGTATCTCAACCGCGAGATACACAAGCGCCGCAGATGCTACAAGAAGGATATTTAAGTCGGATAGCATCCTTAAGATACGATGATAATACTCGGGATGCTGTAAGATATTAAGAAATAAAATGGAAGAAAACATTCAACCCACAGTTCAATATACCGACGACAACATACGCCATCTCTCCGACATGGAGCACGTGCGTACACGTCCAGGTATGTATATCGGTCGCTTGGGCGACGGACAGTTGCCCGAGGACGGTATCTATGTGCTTCTGAAGGAGGTCATCGACAACTCTATCGACGAGTTCAAGATGAACGCCGGCAAGCGCATAGAGGTAGACATCGACGACCGTCTGCGTGTGTCGGTGCGCGACTATGGTCGTGGCATACCGCAGGGCAAGCTCGTTGAGGCAGTCAGTGTGCTCAACACCGGCGGCAAGTACGACTCGAAGGCGTTCAAGAAGAGCGTGGGTCTGAACGGCGTGGGTGTGAAAGCTGTGAACGCACTCTCGGCACACTTCGAGGTGAAGTCGTATCGCGACGGCAAGGTGCGTGCGCTCAAGTTCGAGCGCGGCAATCTGACATCGGACATCACCGAGGACTCTGCCGACGAGAACGGCACCTACATCTTCTTCGAGCCCGACCCAACACTCTTCGTAGGTTATTCGTTCCATGACGACTTCGTGGAGACGATGCTGCGCAACTACACCTATCTCAACTCCGGACTCACCATCATGTACAACGGTCGGCGCATCCTCTCGCGCAACGGCTTGGCTGACCTGCTCACCGACACGATGACCACCGACCCGCTTTACCCCATCATACACGTGAAGGGGGAGGACATAGAGATAGCCTTTACGCACACCAACCAGTACGGCGAGGAGTATCACTCCTTCGTCAACGGACAGCACACCACGCAGGGCGGCACCCATCAGAGCGCATTCAAGGAGCACATCGCCCGCACCATCAAGGAGTTCTTCGGCAAGAACTACGAGTTCACCGACATACGCAACGGACTCGTGGCTGCCGTAGCGCTGAACGTAGAGGAGCCGATGTTCGAGAGCCAAACGAAGATTAAGCTCGGCTCGCTGCAGATGGCACCCGGAGGCGAGAGCATCAACAAGTACGTCGGCGACTTCGTGAAGCTCGAGGTAGACAACTTCCTGCACATACACGCCGACGTGGCGGAGGTGATGCAGCAGAAGATAACCGAGAGCGAGCGCGAGCGCAAGGCGATGGCTGGTGTCACCAAGCTGGCTCGCGAACGCGCCAAGAAGGCAAACCTCCACAACCGCAAGCTGCGCGACTGCCGCATCCACTACTCCGACGCGAAGAACGACCGCAAGGAAGAGTCGTCGATATTCATCACCGAGGGCGATTCTGCCAGCGGATCAATCACAAAGAGCCGCGATGTGAACACGCAAGCCGTATTCTCACTGCGTGGAAAACCGCTCAACTCCTACGGACTGACAAAGAAGGTGGTGTACGAGAACGAGGAGTTCAACCTTCTGCAGGCTGCTCTCGACATAGAGGACGGACTCGACACGCTTAGATATAATAAGGTGATAGTGGCGACCGATGCCGATGTCGACGGTATGCACATCCGCCTGCTCATCATCACGTTCTTCCTGCAGTTCTTCCCCGACCTCATCAAGAAGGGACACGTCTACGTGTTGCAGACACCGCTGTTCCGCGTGCGCAACCGTCGCACGAAGATAAAGGATAAGAAGGTTGTGACCGATGCCGACGCACGCCTCATCGGTAAGGAGAAGAAGAGCGACTTCATCACACGCTACTGCTACAGCGAGGACGAACGCCAGCAGGCGATACGCAACCTCGGACCCGACCCGGAGATAACCCGATTCAAAGGTTTGGGCGAAATCTCGCCGGAGGAGTTCGCACATTTCATCGGTCCGGAGATGCGACTCGAACAGGTGACGCTTCACAAGACCGACCAGGTGCAGAAGCTCCTCGAGTACTACATGGGCAAGAACACCATGGAGAGGCAGAACTTCATCATCGACAACCTCGTGGTTGAGGAAGACCTGCCCGACGAAGACTTGGCATAAAACAAACCCAGATAATGAAACGTATAAACAAACATAACACAACGCACCCGTTCTCATGGAAAATGGGAATGGGTGCAATGGTTTTACTGCTGCTGTGCGCAGCCGCTTTCGCGCAGCGTGTGAACCCACTCAAGAAGCTGCAGATAGCCGAACTGGCTGTCAGCAACCTCTATGTCGACTCGGTCGACGAGCAGAAACTCGTGGAGGATGCCATACGTGGTATGCTCGAGAAACTCGACCCCCACTCCTCGTACACCACAGCCAAGGAGACAAAGTCGCTGACCGAACCACTGCAAGGCTCGTTCGACGGTATCGGCGTGCAGTTCAATATGATTTCGGACACGCTGCTCGTCATACAGCCCGTGCGCAAGGGTCCGTCGGAGAAGGTGGGCATACTCGCCGGCGACCGCATCATCACCGTCAACGACACTACGATAGCAGGCGTTAAGATGGATCGTGCGGACATCATGCGTCGTCTGCGCGGACCGCGTAGCTCGAAGGTGAAGCTCGGCGTGCAGCGTCGTGGCGTGCCCGACCTGCTGCAGTTCACCGTTACGCGTGCCAAGATACCCGTACACACGCTTGATGCCTACTATATGATACGTCCGCGTGTGGGCTACGTGCGCATCGGCTCGTTCGGTGCCACCACCTACGGAGAATTTATGACTGCTGTCGACTCGCTGCAGAAGGCTGGTATGCGCGACCTCATCCTCGATCTTCAGGACAACGGCGGTGGCTATCTGCAGTCGGCGGTGCGCATCGTAGAGGAGTTCCTGCAGAAGGGCGACCTCGTGGTGTACACCGAGGGACGCGCTCAGAAACGTCAAGAGTACAAGGCAGGTGGAGGAGGCAGACTGCTGAAGGGCAAGGTCTACGTGCTCATCAACGAGTATTCGGCATCGGCTGCCGAAATCGTTACGGGCGCTATCCAGGATCAGGATCGTGGCACAGTGGTAGGTCGTCGCTCGTTCGGAAAGGGACTCGTGCAGCGTCCTATCGAGTTCGACGATGGTTCAATGATACGCCTCACCATCGCCCACTACTATACGCCATCCGGCCGCTGCATACAAAAGCCGTACGAGAAAGGCGAAAAGGAGGACTATGCGCAGGATATAGAGAAACGTTTCAAGCATGGCGAGCTCTACTCGGCTGACTCAATCCACTTCAACGACTCGCTGCGCTGCTACACTCTGCGCAAGCACCGCACCGTATATGGAGGTGGAGGCATCATGCCCGACGTGTTCGTGCCGCTCGACACCACTCAATATACAGCGTTCCACCGTCAGCTTGTTGCACGCTCACTCGTCATCAACGCCACCCTGCGCTATGTTGAGAACCATCGCGAGGAGCTGAAGGCGGAGTACACGAAGTTCGACGACTATATGAAGCACTTTGAAGTGCCGCAAGCCATGGTCGACAGCCTTTTTGCTGAGGCTGAACGCCAGAAGGTGAAACCGCGCGACGACGAAGAGCGCCGCAACACGCTGCCTATGCTTCGCGTACAACTGAAGGCACTCATCGCTCGCGACATCTGGGACATGAACGAGTACTTCCGACTGATGAACGAGCACAATCACACCGTAAGCAAAGCCGTTGAGCTGATTAGTGGCAAATAAATGCGGTTGAAACAAAAGCAACAAAACGCGGTTAGTATAAAAGCAACTAAAAGTTGTCTTTATTTCCTTGCAAGTGTTGACAGATATTAAATATTAAGGCAAATGGAAAACTTTTGTAATATAAAAGTTTTCACATTTGCCTTTTTTGTATATCTTTGTGCCGAATGATACGGCTTTTTGCTTGTTATTCATGTTTTTGTAGCACACAATATATAATCATAAGTATATGAAACATTTTATGTTCAAATCGTGCATTGTGACAATGCTTTGCGTTTTCTGTAGTCTTTCTGCAAATGCCGAAGGAAAGTTTGTCTTGTTCAAGTATGGCAATTTCGATACTTGGGTGACGCGTCAGATACATGAGTCGGCAGTAATCGGTGGTAGCAAGAAAACCCTTTATGAGATAGGCCCCAACAGAGCCCTCACGGGCAACAACCCATACGTAAACCTCGGCGGATCGCCGTGGGGTACGAGCAACGTGATGGCTAAGGTGTCGGGCATCACAAAGACCAACAACTCGGTGTATCGCGACAACCGCGGTTCGGGACATTGCGTCAAAATGACCACCCATATCGAGACCTGCAAGGTGCTTGGTCTTATTAATATTAAGGTGCTCGCCGCTGGCAGCATCTTCCTCGGCGACATGAAGGAGCCTATCACCGGCACAAAGGAAGGTCCGAAGGCACTCAACTTCGGTATCCCGTTCACCCTGCGTCCGAAGGCTCTGCGCTTCGACTATCGTGTGCAGGTGCCAGGCAACGCCAAGCGCATCCGTCAGACCGGCTTCTCGGCAGTGACCACTGTTCCGGGCAAGGACTACTGTGTGGCTCTGCTGCTCCTCCAGAAGCGCCATGAGGATGCTAAGGGAAACATCACAGCGCAGCGCGTGGGCACGGTGGTAGTGAAGTACGGCAAGTCGACCAACGGATGGGTTGAGGATGCCACTTATGAGATTCACTACGGCAACATCACCGGCAAACCGTTCTACGATGCGTCGATGATGGGACTGCGTTCTACCGACTACGTACGCAACTCTAAGGGAAAGAGCGTGCTGATGAAGGAGACCGGCTGGGCTGATGCCGACGCCAAACCGACGCACATCGTGCTGCAGTTCTCGTCGAGCCACGGCGGAGCCTATGTCGGCACCGTGGGCAACACCTTCTGGGTAGACAACGTAGGACTGGTGTATTAAGATGGTGAGATGGTGAGATGTTGAGATGTTGAGGTGTTGAGATGTTGAGGTGTTGAGATGTTGAGGTGTTGAGATGTTGAGGTGTTGATATATCCTTGTCAACTCTATTATTAATTAAAAAAAATGAGATTATGCGCCCCTTTAAAGCGATATTATTTCTGTTCTTAATAGCTCTGCAGCCCGTTGGGGCTACAGAGCCGTTCGGTTTTGATACCACTTTTGTAGCGAGTGCAGCAACCAGTGAGGTTGCTGCTGTTGCTGACACCATTGCTGCAAGACCGGCAAAGAAGAAAGACATCTTCAGTCGTTTCCTTGCCTACTTCAACGATGCCAACAAGGAGAAGAAGAACAAGCGTTTCGACTTCAGTGTCATCGGCGGACCGCACTACAGTTCCGACACCAAGTTCGGCATCGGACTCGTGGCTGCCGGACTCTATCGCTCCGATCCTACCGACTCGCTGTCGGCTCCGAGCAACGTGTCGCTCTTCGGCGACGTGTCTACCGTAGGCTTCTACATGCTCGGTGTGCGCGGCACGCATAAGTTCCCGCGCGACACCCACCGCCTCAACTACACCGTCTATTTCTATTCCTTCCCTTGCTACATCTGGGGATGGGGCTACGACATGGGCAATGTGGATGCCAACAAGAGTAAGATGAAGCGTTGGCAGGCGCAGTTCAAAGCCGACTGGCTAATACGCACCGCCGACAACCTCTTCATCGGTCCTACCGTCGACTTCGACTATGTGCGCGGCACGAAGTTCGACCGTGTCGACTTGCTTGGTGGCGAACGCACAGAGACGCTCAACTTCGGTGCCGGTATGACCGCCATATACGACACGCGCGACAACCTCACTGCGCCGAAGCGTGGCATGTACATACAGTTCATGCAGCTCATGCGCCCGAAGTTCATCGGCAACAAATACAACTCCTACACCACCGACTTCCGCATCGACGGCTACACGCATCTGTGGAAGGGTGCCACGCTTGCTGCCGACTTCCGTACGCAGTTCAACTTCGGCGATGTGGAGTGGTCGATGCTCGCGCAGCTCGGCGACAGCTACTCGATGCGCGGCTACTACCAGGGACGCTACCGCGACAACCATAAGATAGAGACGCAGGTGGAGCTGCGACAGCATGTGTGGAAACGCAACGGCGTGGTGGCGTGGGTAGGCGCTGGTACCATCTTCCCGAAGTTCAGCAAGATAGAGTGGAAGCACATACTGCCGAACATGGGCGTGGGCTACCGCTGGGAGTTCAAGAAGAATGTCAACGTGCGACTCGACTACGGCTTCGGTAAGTCGGGACAGCACAGCTTCATATTCAATATCAACGAAGCGTTTTAATTATGAAAAAGATATTAGCCCTCCTCACCTCTCCCCGTTTCCTCTTTATATACATAGTGCTCACGCTCGCCATTCCGAACGTGGCACTCTGCTTCACCGAGCACATGCCCGTGCTGGCTTGCATAGCCAACATCGTGCTGCCCGTGTCGCTCTATGCGTTCCTTATGACGCTGTCCGCGAAGACGGGTCGCCAGGTGTGGTGTATGTTTCTTATCATCTTCTTCGCAGCCTTCCAGATAGTGCTGCTCTACCTCTTCGGACGTGGCGTGATAGCCGTCGATATGTTCCTCAACCTCGTCACCACCAACCCCGGCGAGGCGATGGAGTTGCTCAACAACCTTGTGCCAGCCGTGGCTACCGTCTTCATCCTCTACCTGCCGCTGCTCGTGCTCGCCGCAATGTCGTGGGCACGCCACCGCACCGAGGACAAGGCGTTCCTGAAGCGCGTGCGCCGCTACTCCTGCTATGGCATGGCTGTGGGCACAGTGTTCATAGCGCTGAGCTATGTGGCTTATCCGAAGGACAGCGACTTCGACTATCGTGCCGAGGACCACGTCTATCCGGCCAACATATTCTATAATCTCTACCTCGCCTGCCACGAGAGCAGCCGCATAGCCGACTATCGCAACGATGTAGCCGACTTCCGCTTCAATGCACGTTCTGCGCACGCAGCCGACTCTGCCGAGGTGTACGTGCTCGTTATCGGCGAGACGGCACGTGCCGACAACTTCCAGCTCTACGGATACGAGCGCGAGACCAATCCGCTGCTCTCCAAGACCGACGGACTCAGCGTGTTCCGCCACGTGCTCTCGCAGTCGAACACCACGCACAAGAGTGTGCCGCTGCTCCTCGCCGCCGCTTCAGCCGAGGACCACGCGCGTCTGTACCGCGAGAAAAGTCTCATTACAGCGTTCCGCGAGGCTGGCTTCCACACCTCGTTCATCTCCAACCAGCAGCCCAACCACTCGTTCATCGACTTCTTTGGCGACGAGGCTGACGACTTCGTGTTCATCCGTTCGGCTGTGAGCGTTGTCACGGGCGACGTTACGGCGCAGACCAGCGACGAGCGTCTGCTGCCTTACGTGCAGAACATCCTCGCCAAGAAGCGCAAGAAGGAGCTGATAGTGCTGCACACCTACGGCTCGCACTTCAACTACCGCGACCGCTATCCGCGCCATCGCGCCCGGTTCATGCCCGACACGCCCACCGAGGCAGAAGCCAAGAACCGCCCGTCGCTGCTGAACGCTTACGACAACACCATACTGCAGACCGACTTCGTGCTGCACAGCATCATCACGATGCTCGGCAAGAGTGGGGCGCAGGCAGCCATGCTCTACACCTCCGACCACGGCGAGAACATCTTCGACGACTATCGCAAGCGTTTCCTCCACGCCTCGCCCACGCCCTCATGCCACGGCATACACGTGCCACTCATCGTCTGGACCTCCGCGTCGTACCGCGCCGAGTATCCTGAGGTGGTGTCGGCACTCAACGCCAACCGCGAGAAGGATGTGCAGTCGAGCGTATCGGTGTTCCCGACGATGCTATCCATCGCCGGCATCAGTGCGCAGTGCGTCGCCGACGTAATGCCACAGTCGCTTGCCAACCCTGCGTTCCGCAGCAGCAAGCGCCACTATCTCAACGACCACAACCGCTCCGTAACCTTGCAACAGGCAGGCTTCGCCGATATCGACTTCGAGCAGCTCAAGCACTGGGGCATAGCTCAGCATTAGTACTGCTGAAGCATAGTAAACGCAGTGTTATAGTTATACTTCTGCGGTCTGCGCCGACCGATGCGGATGTCTGCGCCGACCGATGCAGATGTCTGCGCCGACCGATGCGGATGTCTGCGCCGACCG
>OGKM01000122.1_pt1 | contig 62354 bp, 63 predicted proteins | sample 1572501 | NCBI WGS metagenome assembly OGKM01 (sample SAMEA2582154, study PRJEB24529) | metagenome | biome: Human gut stool | place: China | collected 2011
TCACCTGCCCCTCCTTGCGGTAGGTCAGGTGTTGCAACGATCACTAGAACCCGCCCTTATGATGATAAGCAAGCGGGGGGGGCAAGCTCTAACGGCCTGCTGACCCCGACCGGAATGGTCATCGCCACCACCGAAGAAGGTGGTGAGTGATGGGCGGAAACCGCGCATTGAACCGCGCCGCGAAGGCGCAGGAAGACGAGTTTTACACACAGCGAGGCGACATAGAAAAGGAACTCGCCCATTACACTGATAAGTTCCGAGGCAAGGTCGTGTATTGCAACTGCGACGACCCGAAGGAATCCGAGTTCTGGCAGTTTTTCGTCCGGAACTTCACAGCCTTTGGGCTTAAGAAACTCATGGCCACGCATTATGAACCGAGTGACAAAAACTACGCCTACAAGCTCGAAATCAACGGGGACGGAGACGGAGACGGACGTGTTGACGAGAACGACGTCACTCAAACCCCTATTCAATGCAATGGCGACTTCCGCAACCAAACGTCGATAGATCTGCTGGATGAAGCCGACATCGTTGTGACGAACCCGCCGTTTAGCCTGTTTCGCGAATACATCGCACAGCTCATCGAACACGGCAAGCAGTTTCTCGTCATCGGCAACCAAAACGCCATCGCCTACAAAGACATCTTCCAGCTCATCATGGAAGACAAAATCTGGCTCGGTTATTACGCCGGTGACATGGCATTCAAAGTCCCCGCAAGCTATGAGCCTCGGAAAACACGCTATTGGCAGGACGAATCGGGCCAAAAGTGGAGAAGCCTGGGAAACATCTGCTGGTTTACCAACATCGATATCCCAAAACGTCACGTTGACCTTGACCTGCGCGGCAACTATTACGATTCCGCGAAATACCCGAAATACGATGAGTACGATGCAATCAACGTAGACCGCTATGCGGAAATCCCATCCGACTTCGCAGGAGTGATGGGGGTCCCCATAACCTTCCTGAACCATTACAATCCCGAACAATTCGAGATTATCGGGTTGGACCGATACGTATCCGACAATCCGCATTACGGTCATCGTTTCAAGCTCGACGGCAAAGAGAAGTATGCGCGCGTCCTCATCCGCAACCGTCACACAAAGGAGAACAACAATGAAGATTGAGATGCGCCCCGTGACAATCCGGGAACTCATCGACCAGTACGTTGAAGACGAGGACACCGGGGAGGTTCGGGCCTATGGAGGCAAACTTGACGTTCGTCCGAAGTATCAACGAGAGTTCGTGTACGACACAAAGGACAGTGAGGCCGTGATACACACGGTGTTGAATGGATTCCCCCTCAACACCATGTACTGGGTCGAGCGCGAAGACGGCTCGTATGAAGTATTGGACGGACAGCAGAGGACAATCTCCATCTGCCGGTTCGCCACGAATACCGCATACTCCGTAAGACTCCCCGATCCAAGCGGCAAGGGCTACAACTCGGTCAACTACCCCAATCTCTTCGATAACCAACGAGAGGATTTTCTCAACTATCCACTGCAGGTCTATTTCTGCTCTGGTACGGAGAGGGAGAAGATGGATTGGTTCCAGACCATCAACATCGCAGGTAAAGCCCTGAAAAAGCAGGAAATACGCAACGCGGTGTACGCATCACCATGGCTTACCGACGCAAAAAGCGCGTTCAGCCGGAGGAACTGCGCTGCGCACAAGCAATACGGGAAATACCTCAGTGGAGAATGTCTGCGCCAGGACTATCTCGAAACAATTCTCGAATGGGCCGCGAGCAGGGATAACATCACGTCCGAAGATGTTGTCGGCACCTATATGCAGCAACACCGCAACGATGATAACGCGGACCCATTATGGGACTACTGCGAGAGAATCTTCGGCTGGGTGCGCAAGACCTTCGGGAACACAACCCGCAAGGAAATGAAAGGTCTGCCATGGGGCATTATGTACAACGAGCACCATGAGGACAAACTCGATCCAAAGGACGTGCAAAACGAGGTCGATAGACTCATGGCCGATGGCGAAGTGCAATCTAAGAAGGGTATCTACGAGTATGTTCTCGACGGCAAGGAGAAACACCTCAGCCTAAGGACATTCGACGATGCCGATAAGCGCACCGCGTATGAGAAACAACAAGGCATTTGCCCTCTCTGCCATAATCACTTCGAATACGAGGAAATGGCTGGCGACCACATCAAGCCATGGTCTAAGGGAGGCAAGACAATACCTGAGAACTGCCAGATGCTCTGCATTCCTTGCAATACAGGTAAAAGCAATCATTAGGCAGTAGCCGGTCCATGTAAAATCGGCTGGGAGACAATTCCAATATTGACTCCCAGCCGATTTTGTCAAAAACAACACTTTGGTCTAACAGACCCAAAAATAAACCCCGCGCCGTGCGGCCGCGGGGCTCTCGCATCGTTTCCTATTCCATCGCTTTCGGACGTCCGGGTCTGAGCTCGCGGGTCTGCGCCCATGCGCGAACCGCATCCTCGGAATAGAGGGGGCCCTGTGAGGTCTCTATCACCGGCTTGGGAAAGGATTCGATCCTAGGAAACGCGTACGCCCTCTGTCTGGTGACGCCGGTCATGCGCGCGATCTCGGCATAGCCCACCACCGGCGGGTATAGGGGCTCGCGGTTCCGCGCCACGGCGTCGGCCCACTCCCGCGCCTCGAGTCCGGTCACCGTCGCGCCGGGCATGTTCTTCTCAAGGAGCGTGAGGGCCTTATCCAGCGCCGTCTCCCCGTCCGGGGCGTCGACGGCGAGGGTCAGTCCGCCGCCCGTGTGCCCGGGGTCGACCGCCACCGAGGCCCCGTATCTTCCGAGGGCTTCCATGAGGTCGAACGCCGCGTCCTCGTCGAGTCTCGCCTTGAAGTCAAGGGAAACCTGCCATTCTCGTGCTCTCGTCATGTTTCACCTATCCGATGTATTGCATGGCGTGCGCCGGGAGATGCCTCCATGGGCGCACGCCATCCAGCCGCCCTAGCGGTCGAAGGTTGATGGGGGAACAGAGGGTGTGCTAATCTTGCGGTGACAAGCCTAGGAAACTTCGTCTCCGCAAGATTAGCGACCGCTCACTCTTGGAACCCGCCGCGTCTCAGGTATTTCAAGCAATTCTCATACCATCTGGCATCCGAAGGTGTCTTGTGTATGGGAACGCCCGGCTTCGACTTGTCGGGTGGGTAGCACATCCAGCCTTTCTTCTTGGCTTCGATGCGCCATCCCTGTTCCTTGAGCTTCTCAAGGAGCGGCTCTGTTCTTTTATCCTTTATCTGCGATAATCCTTCGACTATCAGCCGTCAGCAATATTTTTGCTGACGTTGACAACAATAACGTTGTTTATTGTCATTGTCAACATTTTGTTTTGGGGCTGCGGACACGAAGAAAGATCGGTCTTGCGCGGCGGAGGAATCCCCCGATATAGAAGGGGCCACGGGTGGCATGGGCGAAGGGGCCACAAGGCAGGGCCCCGGAGAGGCAAGGAGCCGCACATGCAGGACCACAGGACGGAAAGACCGGCCGGACGAGTGTCCGGAATCCCGGGCGGGACCGCACCGGAGGCGGGGACGCCATGGGCGTGACGGGTTTCTCGGACGCCGAGATGGCATTGCTGTCCGGACTGGACGCCGTGGCATGGGTCACCCGCACGCGCATCACCTACACGGACTCGTTCAAACGCGAGGCCATCGAACGCTACCGGCGGGGCGAAAGCCCCGTCAGGATCTTCCGCGAGGCGGGGCTCGACCCGCGCATCATCGGCAACAAACGCATCGAACGGTGCATCGCCCGGTGGAAGCGCGAACCGCCGGACGCCGGGACGACGCGCCCGCACGCCCCGGCCGCCGACGCCGGCAGGGAGGGAAGGCCCGCGCCGATGAGCGTGGTGCTCGCCCAGACCATGCGCATCAACGCACTCGAGGAACGGCTCAGACGGCTCGAACTGAGCATGGCGGACGGGACCGCCCGATGAGCGCGGACCCGAACCCCGTCGACCGGCTCGAACAGGCCGCCACGCAGTTCAAGAACCGCGGCGTGATCCAGCTTGCGGTCCAGGGACTCCTGCTCGAGGGAGTCGCCCGCGACCTGCGCCGGTGCGACGCGGCCACCGTCGGCTGCGTCGAACTGTCCGCCTGGCTGAACCGGGGGATACGGGAGCTCGAACGGCGCAAAAGGATCGTGGACGCGCAGATCACGCTCATCGGCACCCGCCACGGGGAATACACGAGATACACGAAGTACGGAAGGAACCTATGAACAACGACACCGGCGGCGACCACCCCATGCCGGGCACCCGCATGCGCAGGCTGTTCGACGAGAACCTGTCCATGATCGAGACCATGACGAGGATCGAGATCAGACGTCTGGGCCGCATGCCCCGCGGCACGCACCTCGGCCAGGACGACGGGAACCCCGTCACGGACCTCCTGCCCGACCGGTACCTCGACCGGTACGACCGCGAATTCCTCTACCGCATGCTCGGCTCCACGATACGCCTGCGCGCCCGCCTCGCCGACCCGAAGACTGACCATGCGGCCCACAGCGTCATCGAGGAGATCCTCATCAGCAGGGCCGTCAGGCTCGTCGCCGACGACGACAACGAGGAGGGCGGCGGACTCGAGGCATGGCTCGAGGACTGGCTCGGCGACCTCGACGTCGACCGCCTGTACGACCCGGCGGCCGACGAGGCCACACTCGCCTCGGACCCCGCCACCGGATCGGGCGACATGCGCTTCGACCACTGGTTCGAGGACCAATACTGGGCCGACGAGACGGACGGAGGGGAATGATGGACGACGAACGCCGCAAGGCCATCCTCCTCGCCCTCGCATGCCTCGCCATCCTCATCCTCCTGATCATCGAATGCGCGATCATGCCGCGGATGGGATGGCTGTGGATCGTCACCGCCGCCCTCGACCTCGTCCTGCTCGCCATGTGCGTCAGACACATCATCCGCGGAGGCCGCAAGTGAACCCCGTCACCGGGGCCGTGCCGCCCCTCATCAGGGGACACGGCATCCGCTTCGAGGTCGACCGGTGGACATGGAGGCGACTGGATGCGGCGAGGTTCGACGGGGAACGCCGCCACCTGCTCGCCACACGCGGCAGACCCTGGCACGCCGACCCCCGACGCGGCGGGGATACGGACGCGCTCGAGACCTGGCACCTGCTCGCCGGCCGCCACCAGGGCGGCGGCATGGGACTGACCGTCACCGGACCCGGCGGGAAGCTGGACGTCTCCTGGGAACCCGACGGGGCCATCCCACCGGACGGCAGGTTCTACCCGAACCCCGACCCGTCGGCCGCATACCCGCTGCTCGAACTCGAACGCGCCGGCATCATCCGCCCGGTCGAACCCGCCATCACCGCCTACGGACCCTACGGGCGGCCGACCCGCCTCATGGAAGTCACCGAACCATACCATAACCCCATGCTGCGCGCGCTGCGGATGAGATGAGAATGGGGCGAGGACGCCGCCTCAGGAAAGAGCGGGACCCCCGTCGCGCCACATGGGAACGGCGGAAGACTGGTCGGGCTCAGGCATCGGCCGCCCGAAACCCGGCGAGCCATACGGCGACGCCCATGCGGGCCCGGAGGGATCATACAGCCCGGTGACCGCCTGCGAGGCGTACTCGCGCCAGGAGAGGGATTCGACGGTGGCGACGAGCATTCGGGCCGGCAGGAACCTTCGCATCTCGTCCAGAAAGGCGTCCGAAGACAACACCGACGGGATCTCACGCAGCCGGCCTGCGCGCGCCTCCCATTCTCCGACCTCCCCGTATTCCCCAGCCTTGAGCGTGGCCATCCGGAACGCCCGAGACGCATCCACGTCGGCCCTGGACGACAGCCAGCACATGTCCCACAGGTCACGACGGCGGATATGGGAGGAGCATGCAAACGACAGAAGCTTGTCCGCGAGTATCTCGGTGGGGCTTTCCACCGCCAGGATGATGTCCCCGGCGATCGCCGACACGGAGGGATAATTGACCCTGACCGGCCTCGTCTGCGGCTCATGCGCCGGCACCGATGCGACCTCCAGCTTGATCGACTGGCTCGGCAGATCACGACGTTGCGCCGCCGTGCGGATGGATATGCGCCATCTCCTCACCAGGCCCTCGTCCCGGACCGGTTCGCGAACCTTCACCTGCACGTCCGGGGACATGCCGGCGAGGGAGGACCTGACGCATTCGCCCAACCCCCGAAGGTCATCGACGCCGAAACCCGTGCCGCCGGCGAAGTCGAGGTCCTCGCTGTAACGGGGGGACCCGTGGCACAGACGCAGGCTCGTGCCTCCTTGGAACACGATCGGGCCGAAGAAGCCGCCGTCCTGCATGGCGGAAAGTATCCGGTAATGCAGCAGTTCCTTCTCCACCACGGGAAGCAGGGCACCCATGCCTTCCGAACGCGCGATGCCCGCCGCGACCGCCTTGTAGTCGAACGCCATGTCACTCCCATCCATCGTCGTTCTCCAATTCATCCATGTCCACGAGATCCAGGTTACGGCCTGTGGCCTTCAGGTCCCGATACGCCCAACGTTTCGACGCGAGCGGCGTCATCCCACCGTCACGCGGCACGAGGTTGGGGAGTATCCTCGACCAGTCGAGCGCGCAGTGCGTGAACTCGATCGTCCCATATGGGGTCACGGCCAAGCCCTCACGGCCGGTGGTCATGAACGTGACGCGATCCACCGGGATCTGGCTGATCACGCCCCAACGGCTCAGCGCGCTCTCCAGGCTCTCCCACACCAGCTGTCGGGGGCGCAGCCGGCGTGCGACGGTATGCAGCGTCGCCTCCCCGAGATGCGCCGACCAGGCGAACGCGTACACGCCGCGCGCGGCGCGGACCAGCACGTTCGCCGCTACCAGGCTCGACAAGGTGCGGTCGAGCCTTTGTCCCGTTTCCCCGAGAACCAGCGCCAGATCCGGCTTGCGATACACGTGCACGCCGAAACCCGTGTCCATATCCCTCAGGCGGTTCATCGCCAACTCCCTACGCATGAACATAAGTATACGTGAATCATCAAAAAAACGCATATTCACGTATACCTATGACGTGGATCCGATTATCGCGGCCGGCGCGAGAGTCAGAGACCGTCCGCATAGCCGATCACATCCCGCTCCACCGCACGCACGGCATCGGCGCCGATCCGGGCCACGGGAACGCTCCACATCGTGTCCGACCGCGCGTTGTACAGGCCCAGACGCCGCACCCTGAGATACTCGGGATGCGTGGAATGCAGGCCGAGCCGCCAATAGACGAGCAGCTGCAGCGTGTACGTCGGGTTCGGCGGCCAACGGCTCACCTTCAGATCCCACAGGCCGTCGGCGGTGAGCAGGTCCCCGTCTCCGGACGTGACCCGGTCCGTGTAGCCGCCGTCGAACGTGAACCCCTCCCACACGACCGGCCCCACCCGGTCCATGAACCTCAACGTGCGCGCCACCATGCGCCGCACGTTATACACCGTGGCCGGCCCCGGATCGATGACCCTGCCCGCCCGCCACCTCGCCGGGCCCCGACGCGACGCCGCGTCGAACCCGCACAGCAGGCACGCGGCCCGCACCGAACGGTCGGAGAACCCGTCCACCATGGCGAGCAGCCGTTCCGCATCCGCAGACCGGCCCACCAGACGCGCCCCCGCCAACGGCACCCGGAACGCATCCCGCGCCGGCACGCCCCGCGCCACACGGGACAGGTAATCCACCGCGAGGCCCGTCACGTCCGCCGGGACGTCCTCGAACGCATACAACGGCACCGGATCGGCCAGACGAACCTCGTCGAACAGGGACAACGGCAGATACCCATCCGGCGGCTGCGCCACCCGACGGATACGCGACGTGACCGCCATACGAGGCGCATGCGCCGCCTCATCCGCCTCACGCCGCGCGTCATCCGCCTCCATCTCCGAAGGCGAACGCATGTCGAAACCACAACCGTCCGGACCGATCACCATGCCACCCCGCTTCCGCACCATACACCCGGGAATGCGCGCGGGGATGGCGATAGCCGGGAATGACACCCCAGCATAAGGCGATGAATATGCTATACTTGAGGGTATCAAACTTATGGGTGAAAAGAAGGGAAGCGGAATGGTCGGGAACGGGGATTACATGCTGGCCGCGCTGAAGCGCTATTTCGGGTTCGACTCGTTCCGCCCGGGCCAGGAGGAGGCCGTCGGGGCGGTCATCTCGGGCCGCGACGTCATGGCCGTGATGCCCACCGGCGGCGGCAAGTCCGTGTGCTACCAGCTCCCCGCCGCCAGGCCCGGCACGTTCACCCTCGTCGTCACACCATTGAGGGCGCTCATGCGCGACCAGGTGCGGCACCTGCGATCACGCGGCATACCCGCCGCGCTCATCGACTCCGGCCTGGACGAGAAGGAACGCGCCGAGGTGTACGGGCGCGCCCTGTCCGGCGAACTGCGCATCCTCTACGTCGCACCCGAACGCCTGCACGCGCCCGACTTCGCCGACTTCAGCCACCGCATCCGCATCAGCCTGCTCGCCGTCGACGAGGCGCACTGCGTGCTGCACTGGGGATCGGACTTCCGACCCAGCTACATGCGCATCGGCGAATTCATCGACTCCCTGTCCCCGCGCCCCGTGACCATGGCGCTGACCGCCACCGCAAGCCGGACGCAGGCCGGGGAGATCCGCGAACTCCTGCACCTGGCCGACCCCGTGACGGTCACGACCGACGCGGACCGGCCGAACCTGCGCCTCACGGTGGTCCGCGCCAGGCCCGGCGAACGCCTCGAGGCCATGATCGCCTGGGCGAAACGGCACAAGGGCAGCGGCATAATCTACAAGGAGAACCGGAAAGGCTGCGAACGGCTCGCCGAGACACTGCGCTCCGAAGGCATCGACGCCATGGCGTTCCACGCCGAAATGAGGGACGCGGACAAGAAACGGGTGCAGGACGGGTTCCTCGCCGGCCATCCGCGCGTCATCTGCGCCACCAGCGCGTTCGGCATGGGCGTCGACAAGCCCGACGTCAGATGGGTCCTCAACGACGGGCCGTGCAAAAGCCTCGAAGCCTACTGGCAGGAGGCCGGCCGAGCCGGCCGGGACGGCAAGACTGCCGACGCGGTCCTCTACTGGAGCCCCGGCGACTGGCGATGGCTGCGCCACGCCGCATGGGAGGCGAAAAGCCGCGCCGAGGAATCCGGCGACCCCTCACGCATCAGGGCCGCGCAGCTCATGGACTCCCGACTCGACGCCATGAGCGCATACTGCGAGACCCGCCGATGCCTGCGCCGGACCATCCTCGCCATGTTCGACCCGCCCGGCACCAGACGCGACGACTGCTCCGACTGCTCCAACTGCCAGGCTGACGGTAGGGAGATCGTGAAAAAACCGGCGTCGAACCCGTACCGCCGGCGGCGGATGGCACCGGAAACGGGGGAGGGACAGGGCGAGCCCATGGGCCGCGAATCGATCCGCATCGCCTGCCGGTACATCGCGAACATCCAACGCGAGCTCGGCCACGGCGTCAGACCGGGCGTGCTCGCCGCCGCCCTGCACGGATCCACCCGCCGCAGCGTCACCGAACAGGGACTCGAACTCATCGACGGGCACGGCGCGTTCTCCACGCGCAGCAGACCCGCAGTACGGAACATGATCGGCACCCTCGAGGCCATCCAGGCCATCGACACCCGCACCGGCCTCGTCGAACCCGGACCCCTGTTCGACATCTACCTGACAGGAGGCGACAGATGAGCGGCACCGGCAGGACCATACCCATCGGAGCGGCGGAACTACGCGCGATCAGGGAACGGGAAAGCGTCCTCGAACAGACCCTCGCACGGCTCACCGGCATCGATATGACGACCATCGAACGGATCGAGAAAGGCGAAACCCCGCTGACCACGCTCGAACCCGACCAGATCCGGCAATGGGCGAAGACCCTCGGCATCAACCCCGCCCGCCTCACCGGAGAGACGCCCCAAGAGGGAGAGGACGGGACCACCGTGATCCGGAGGATGCGCACGAAACGGGGATGGAGCTGCCCACAGCTCGCCGAACACGCGAACGTGCCATACCGCAGCCTGCGCCAATACGACTCCGGGGAACGCGACACCGCGAACATGGCCGCCGGGATCCTCGCCCGCGTCGCCATCGCGCTCGACACCAGCATGGAAAAGCTCTCCGGCCGGCCCGAACCGGACCATGCCACGGACGACCCGCCCGCCGGATGGACCGGCACCCGCCTCGCCTGGCACCGGACGCGACAAGGGCTCAGCCAGGCCGAACTCGCCATCCGGGCCGGACAGACCACGCAGACCATCGGAGGCATCGAGACCCGCCGGTGGGCCACCGGCAGCAAACGCAGCCGCATCATCCTCGACCTCGCCGCCGGCCTCGGCATCCAGGCGCTCGACCTCATGGACCAAACACCGGAAGGAAAACCACGCATGAACGACCCCAAGCCCGCGAAAACGGAACATTCGGCCACGGCCGACGACCTCGTCTACCGCAACCACGTGAACGCGGCCATCGACCAGCTCAGACTCGCCCTCCGGACCGCCGACACCGGCGAACGGATCCGACTGCTCACCGGAGCCCTGGCCAATACCGGCAACGCCATCGGACAGCTCGCCCAATTCGACTCGGACGGCAGAGCGCGCCCGCCGAGGAAATGAACGGCGGACCGACGAAAACACCCCGGGAAAGGCAAGGAGGCGGGGAGGACCATCCACGGTCCTCCCCGCCTCCCTCTTCTACGGGTATCCCGTTCACGCCGGGCGGAGCGGGATGAACATCCTGCCCGATCGTTCGATGTGGCGGAACCCGTAATGCTCGTAGAAGCGCGTGGCCCTGTCCGAGGCCGGTTCCACGAGCAACGCCTTGGCGCCGACGATCTCCGCCGCGCCCATCGCCCGCATGGCGGCGTCCCTGAGCAGCTGGGCTCCCACGTGCATGGTCTGGTAGCGCATGTCCACGCCGAGCATGCCCAGAAGAATCGCCGGAATCGGATCCGGGCTGTTCCTCCTGAGCCAGCCATTGGCCTCGGCATGGCTGATACTGTACGCGCTCAACGTGTAGAACCCGGCCAGCGCGCCGTCGCAGAACGTGGCATAGGCGACCGCCGTATGCTGCTTGCCGGCATTTCTCAACTGGTTCCGCAGCCAGTCATTGACAACCGGCAGGCCGCAGTCGAAACCGTCGGCGTCGTCCTTGGCGGTCAGACGCCGCGGCGGGGTGAAATCGGTCATTTCCAGATCGGCTCGCTCTCGAGCAGCCGGACCATCTCCTCCGGCATGGGCTCGTCCAGTGCCCGGACGAACGAATCCCACGCCTCGTCGTCCAAATGGAGGACATGAGACTCCCGGATGTCCCGGTCGGCGGCGACGAGCAGGTTGGTCAACGCCCATTGAGAGGTGCTGAGCCCCCGGATCGCGGCCGCCTGGTCGAGGCGTTCCTTCTGTGATGGCGTGAGCCGCATCTCGAAGCGGCTGGCCTTGTTGGTGGTTTCCGTCATGCCACAATTGTACGGCGTTTGTACGTAAGTGTCAATCGGGGGCCTGTCGGCGGATGCGGGCCTTGATTCCAAACCATGCAGTCGAATCATGGAAGTCAAATAACCCCTACGGTGTCCGTCACGCCTCGGGCTCCGCGTACGCGATCGCGACCGGCAGGCCCATGGCGTGCAGCCGGTCCGCGGCCAGGCGCGCCGCCGCGTTCTCGACCCTCCACATGCCCGCATCCCCGTCCGCCGGATGGGCCTTCGCCCACTGGGCCGCGTCCCGCCAGTACGCCAGCATGAGCGGCGCCGGCTCGACGCCGCGCTCCCGCGCCACCCGGGCCGCCGACGAGGCGATCTCCACCAGGCCGGCCGCCTTCCCGTCGGCCCGCCGCCACAGGCCCTCCACCAGGTCCCACGCCTCGCGCTTCGGCGGATAGAAATACCTCGGGCTCTCCCAGTTGCGGACGGTGCGCGCGTCCACGCCCACGCGCTTGGCGACCCACTCCTGCGGCAATCCCAGCAGCTCCCGCATCAGGCGGAAGTCCGCCTTCCCGCGCATCCGAGACAACGAACCGTCCATGATCCCTCCAGACCTCGATTTCCTACTATAGGAAACAATGATACCTGTTTTAGGAATCCCTGTCCAGTCGGATCCGGGTCGCCGCCGAAAACGGAGCTCGCCCCGAAGGGCTCGCGGATCCGCCGCCGCGCCCCGCCATCCGGCGGGAGCACGTCGAAAAGGGGTCCCGCCATCGAAGGCGGGACCCGGCCCGGCCGGCCGGCACACAGCATGACCGGACGTCCGGCGCGTCGCAAGCGTCCGCGTGTCTGCCGGCCGGTGCCGCCGCCGAAGGCGGTCCCGGCACCGGGCCGACCGGCCACGCGGCTTGCGCCGCGCCGCGGCCATCCGGTCCCGCCGCGCACCGTCCGGAAGACAAGACGACATAGGAGCGTGACAAATGACCGGAAACAACCATGACATCCAAAGGGACGACCGTCGGTGCGGGCACTGCGAACGCCAGTCGGGGGAGTGCGCCGTACGGTGCCACGACTGCGACGGATGGCTATGCGGGGACTGCGCGGGGACGGAAACCGTCGAATGCGGGTGCGGCAACACTGTATGCGACGACTGCGCGCGCACATGCAACGAATGCGGTTCGCGGATGTGCGGGGACTGCACATACTGCTGCGAGCACTGCGAGCACAGCCTGTGCGAGGACTGCGGGTACCGGTGCCGCATGTGCGACGACCGCCTGTGCTCGGACTGCCAGGAATACTGCGAGCAGTGCGACGAACGCTACTGCCCCTACTGCTACGAACGGCACGCCTGCGCGAACACGCAGGACCCCTGCTACCGGGACCCGTACGAGGGACGGCCCGTCCGCGAGCCGTTCACCTTCGGACTGGAAATCGAAGTGGACGGCAACCACGACACCGACATGCTCAGGAACCACAGGCTCATCGCCGGCTGGTGCCCGGACGGCAGCCTCCACCACGACGGCTCCCTCGAATACCAGAGCGAACCCATGACCATGAGCCAGCTCACGGAAATCCGCCGACTCGTCGAACGCATCGCCACCGACACCGACAACACGCTGTCGGGCGGGCACATGCACATCAGCCGCACCGGCCGGCAGACCCCGGCCCGCTGGTACTGGGCGCTGGAAGCGCTCGACGAGACCCAATGCGAGGCGCTGAACATGCGCCACATGACCTACACACGCTGGTGCGAGCTCATCCACGGCGACTACTGCGGCAAGGACACCGCCATCAACGACACGCACCGCCACACCATCGAATTCCGCACGTTCGGCCCGTGGCACCACGACACCGCCGGAAGACTCGACGCCGCCGTCCATTACATGCACGCCATGTGGCGGTTCTTCCAGAAGTTCCCCGTCCCCAAGCTCAAGACCCGCGACATCCGGGCCATGAGCCGCGTCGCCGCCACACAGGCCATCAACGACACGAACGCCACGACGGCGGGAAGGAGACGAATCTGATGTGCGTCATCGTCACCAGCCAGGCGGACACCATGCCAAGCCTCACCCAGCTCGCCCGGATGAGCGACGCCAACCCCGACGGGGCGGGCATCGCATGGCACGACGGCCAACGCCTCCACCGCTACCGCAACGAGGACAACATGAAGACGCTCGCGTTCATCATGGACCACTGGCAGAGCCTCGAAACCTCCCCGTTCCTCCTGCACTTCCGCCTCGCCACCCACGGCAGGGTGTGCACCGGGAACACGCACCCGTTCCGCTTCTCCAAAGGCGACCGCACCGGCTTCATCGCCCACAACGGCATCGCCCACTCGTACACGCGCGGCCGCCACGCGTCCGACAGCCGCAACGCGATACTCGCATGGCAGGCCGGGCAAGCCGACCTCGCGGACGGAAGCCAAGGCAGGTTCGCGCTCATCGACCAAAACGGCAGGCTCGAATGGCTCACCGCCGACCACGAGACCATCCCGGGCGGCACCGGGGCCATCGAAGTCAGCAACACCAACTGGGACACGGACGGCCTCATCGGATACGACCTGTGGGAGGAGGCGTACCGGCAGGGACTCGAAGCCGGATACGAAACCGCCATCGAGGAGACCGCCGACAGCGGATACGCGACGACGCTCGACTACACGCCACCGCGCCGCTGACGAGAGTCGCCGCCCGCGCCGGGCGGGCGGCGACGGCCCCCGGCAGGCCAAAGGGCTCAAACCGCCCTTTGGAAACCGGGCCGGCCCCCGGCCGCCGGAGCCCACCCAGGCGCCGCACCCCGCGACGCGGGGCGACGGCGAAGGGAAACGGAACCGGCGGGACCGCGCGGTCGCCGCCGCCCGGACGCGCACGGCCCCCCACGGGGCCCATGCCCGCGCGCCCGGCCGACCGCGCCGCGCGCCCGCCGGTCATGCCGCCGCATGGAGCCCGCCAAGGGCGGGCACGGCAAAAACACAGAGGTTTGGCCTTCTTCGGCCCATCGAAGCATACCCGCGTCGGCGAACCCGTCAACGCCGCCGCACACGCCGCAGGACGGCGGGGCGTCGCCTCATGACGGAACCGCCTTACGCGGGGTACGCATCCGCTGACCGAAGAAGGTCAAAAAACAAAAGACGCAAAAAGGAGAGGACACCATGACCGCCACAACCCGGAACATCATCGAGGAACTCAGGCGGGCCGCAACCGAACAGGGGGCGGGCGAAGCCGTCCGCACCATCGCCGGCCCCGCGCTCGAGACATGGATGCGAGCCCTCGACGGCAAGGATGCGGACCCGGAACGGCTCGACGACCTCGCCACGCTCATGACGGCCCGCCTGTCCATCAGGGACGCCGCACTCATCGCCGCCGTCGAACCCAAGCTCGACACGGCGACCGTCATCGACATGGCCGCCCGGCCCCACTCGTTCAACAACAAGACGCTGCTGACCGAAACGCTCAACGTCGGGTTCGGCGACCCCCACATCCGCCCCGACGAGACCCGCCTCGCCCGCGCGGTGCGGGAGGCGTGCGCGATGGCCGACCGCGCCAGGAAGCACGGCGGGCCCGTCGCCCAACCCTACGCCCTCGCCGCCTACCTCGCATGGTGGGACGGCGACGGGAAGGCCGCCACCCTCGCCGCCATCGCCGCACTGGACGACGACCCGGAAACCAGCCTCGCCATCATGGTCGCCGCCGTGGCCGCATCCGGCCGATACCCCGCATACCTGCGCTGACCGACAGAAAAAACAGCCGTGGCGTCCGACGGCACACGCCGTCGGACGCCACGACGGAAAGGACACGACACCATGCACGCGAACACCATCGAAACCACCGCCAATCAACAGGGCTGGACGCTCCACACCGGATTCGCCGGCGGGCAATGGCTCGAAACCAGCAGCCCCGCCGGGGAAGACCTCATCATAGACGTGCCTTCGGGCCGGCCCATCCCCGAAACGGTGCACGAACACGCCGAACAATTCGACCCCGACGAACACGTGCGAGCCCTCGTCAGGAGCCCGATGAAAGGACAACCCGGCACCATCGCGGAACTCCTCGAAGACGCCAAAGCCATACAAACCATGCTCGACCGGCTCGACGCCGCGCTGTCCGCCCCGCCGGACGACGACCCCCACTGGGAGCAATGGACGGCCGAAGCGCTCGACGAAATGCTCGACGACGTGGCGCACAAGGCCTCCAGCCTCGCCCAAACCGTCCTCTGGCACCACCACGCCGCCAACCACGGCATCGAAACACCGGAGAACACCCGCCGCCAATGCCTCGACACGCTCGACGACCTGCGCGACCTCATGAACCGGGACGCCAGCCGCCACCCCCTCACATGACGGAGAAGGAAAACGCCGACGGCAGGCCCGTCATCCGAAAGAGTCCCCGCCCGCATCAGGCAGGCGGACGGGGACGGCCCCCGGCGGGCAAAGGGGCTCACACCGCCCCTTTGCAAACCCCAGCCGGCCCACGCCGCCGGACCCCACCCAGACGCCGCGCCCCGCCAAGCGGGACGACGGCGAAACGGGCGAAGCCCTACCAGACGAAGGAGCCGCGCCGCCGGCATGTCCGCTCCCGGGATGCAAGGCCCCAAAAAGGGGCCATCATCGCATCCCGTCCGCGTCCACGCCGCGGACACGGCACGATTCCCCCGCACGGAACCCGCCCCAAGGGGCGGGCCGGCCCATTCCTTTTTCTTTTCGGCCGGTCGGCTTCGCCTCTGGATCATACCGGCGTCGCGGAACCCGTCAACGCGCCACGCAACGGGCTGCGCCCGGCGCGATCGCTAATGACGGAACCCGCTTTGGCCGGTAACGCTGCGCTTGACCAACCGGTCGAAAAGAAAAAACAAGGGACCACCAGACGGGAGCAAGCACCATGGCACGCAACATCATCAAAAGCATCGAACGCGGCGGATACCGGTACGACGTCGAGGAGACGGGCGACGGCGCACGCCCGTACGACGTGCACCAGCTCCACAAGGCCCAAGGCCATTGGGTCGACGCCGGCTACGGACGCTACTGCGCATCCATGGCCGAGGCCGACGCCTACATCGGCGGGCAAACGGCGTGACATGCCGGCCAAGGAAGGCCGGAAACAAACCCAGGACAAACCACAAGGAGTCCCAATGGACCTCATCCGTCAATACCTCGCAAGCCCGGAATTCGCCGAAGCCATCGGCAACGTCGTCGTCATAGCGATCATGGCCACGGCCGCCGGCATCGACTGGAAGATATACGGCCGCAAGACCAGACGGCGCACCCCGCCGAGCATCGACACCCCGCAACGCCGCCGCAGGGCGGCACAACGCAGGACCATCCCCGCCGGCCACATCGACGAATAACAGCAGCGTCCTCCCGCCCATGCGGGAGGACAGGCAAACCCCTGCAAGGAAAGGACCACCATCATGGACACCATCAAGACGCTCGTCATCGAACCTTTGCGCCGTCCGGAACTGCGCGACATCGACCCCAGCATCACGGCCATCGGGAAGACGATCGGCGGATACGCCGAACCATTGCCCCTCGACCGGCGGACCACGCTCTGGTGCGACGAAGAGGGAGCGATCAAGAACCTCAAGCCGAACCGCACCATCCGCCTCAGCCAGGACAGCCGCCTCGCGGACGCCGGCAAGCCCATCATCATCCGCGGCACGTTCGTCATCACGGGACCCCACCCGCAGGACGGCCCCCTCGGACTCGACGACGAGCAGATCGGACGCTACGCCGCCATGTTCGCCGACCCCGAAGCGCCCTGCAGGCTCCCCGACGGCAAAACGTTCATGATACCCGTCCACCCCATCGGCTGACCCACGGCCAAGGAGTCCCCGCCCGCGCCAACCAGGCGATCGGGGACGGCCTCCGGCGGCCGGGAAGGGCCACGCGCCCCTCCCGGACCTCCCCGCGCCGGCCCGAGCCGCCGGCCCCGACCGGCATCGGTCTCCCGCACACATGCGGGAAACACGATGGACGGGCAAGCCCTATCAGAAAAAGGAACGCCCCCAAAGGGGCGCGGCCCCAGGTTTCCCTTTTCGGCCTTTTCGGCTGAAGCCGAAACGATCATACCGGCACGCGGAACCCGTCAAATCGCCACGCAGACGGGCTGCGCCCGGCGCGATCGATTGGACGGAACCCGCTTTGGCCGGTAACGCTGCGCTTGACCGAAAGGCCAAAAAGAAAAAACGGGGGATAGCCGGACAGACGATCCACGACACAGGAAAGGACACCATCATGAGCCAGTACAGGATAACGGCCACCATCACCAGCCAGACACAGGCCACCGACTCCGGCGCATGGCAGATGGGCATCACCTGGAGGAAAAGCCTCACCCTCGACCCCGCCGAAACCCAGGAGGCCGCCGACCTCAGGAACCAGGCATGGGAACAGGCCGCGAACGGCATCGACGACGAGACCACCCGCCGCATCTGGCAACAAGTCGACACCGTCACCGCACGCGAAGCCGAACGCCTGCGCGCCCAGGTCAGAAAACTCATCGGCCTGCTCAACGCCGGCCGGCCCGCGCTCGACGAAAACGGCTACCCCATGTGGGACCACCTCATCGCCCTGTCCAACAGGCAATGCTGGCAATGGGAGATCGCCGCCGCCCACAGCGGCTGCCTCGCCGCCATCATGCAGGCCGCCGGCATCGACGACTGGCCGCCAGCCGACTCCATGCCCGACATCACCAACCCCGTCATCACCATCAACCTGTCCACCAACCAATGAGCCAGGCAGGCCGACGCTATCGCGCCGGCAACAGGTGACCCACACGGAAGACGGCACGGGCCGCCTCCCGAAAACAGAACAGCCATAACCCGCAAGGAAAGGAACACCATCATGGCGACCATCAACCAGGTCACGCTGACCATCAGCGGAAACACCGGCAGCATCGAATTCCACACCCGACAGGACGGCGGCATATGGGCCACGTTCGACGTCGCCCAGACCAGCCGCACCCAGAACCCGCAGACCGGCCAATGGGAGGACGGCGCCACCACATGGATCCGTTGCACCGCCAGCGGATACCTGGCCGAACACCTGCAGCGCAGCATGCTGCCGACCGGACCCGACGGCAAGCAGAAAGGCGTGCCCGTCATCGTCACCGGCAGCTACGTGCAAAGGGAATACACGAACCAGCAGGGAGCGAAACGAAGCATCCTCGAACTGCGCGCCACCGACCTCGCCGTCAGCCTGCGCGCCGGCACCGTCGCCTACAACAAGGCGCCGCGCGACAACGGGTTCGCGGGACGCACTCCACAGCCGAGCCAGCCCATGGCCCAGCCGCAGCCCCAGCAGCCGACGACGCCCGCCAGCGACCCGTGGAACGCCACGGGAGCCCAAACCAGGCAGCCCGCCTTCACCGACGGGTTCGCGCCCGCGGCACCCCAGCAGCCGGCGATCTGACGACGACCACACACGACCAAGGCCGGCCCACACATACGCCGGGCCGGCCCTCACCCGGAGAAGAGGCCAACATGCGGCGACATGCCATGGACGAATGGATCGACACCGGCGACGAGGAAGGAGCGGCGAAGGCGTTCGATGCGATGGACGAGCGGATCCGCCCGCCCATCGGCGCGCAGCCGCGCCAGATCATCCCCAGCAGGACGACCCTGGACGCATGCCAGCGGGCCGGCTGCCCCATCGAGGCCGGCGCCATCCACGCCTGGCTGTGCACATGGAGCGTCCGCAGCATCGACGGCACCGTGATCCGACGGGACATGCTCCTGATCGACGTGAAACGCGAAAACGAGATATGGGAGGCGACAAGCCGATACCGGCTCGACGGCATCCGCACGGGACGGCAGGCGCAGGCCGCGCTCCTGCTCGCCGCCACCGGGGCGCTGCGGCCCATCCAGGAACGATTCAAATAAACGGCATGGGCCGAGACATGGACGAACGGTATCGGTATCATTCCCGAATCAACACCAAGCAGATTATGATATTATATGGAAAACACATAAGGAGAAGGAGGCTTACCATGGCATTGATCCAGATCAACGTCCCCGACGACGTCAAAGCGCGTGCCGACGCCGCCTTCGCGCGCAACGGCATCACCACGCCCGCCGCCATGAAGATGATGGTCACCCAGGTCGCCCACGAGAACCGCACCCCGTTCGACGGAGTCTTCTCCTCCCCGGCCGCACGCGAACTCGGCGAGGACGTACGCCGCGACATGCTGCTCGCCGAGGCCCAGGAGTACGGGCTGGTCGCTGACGACGCCACCGACGCACGAACCATCCCCGACGACGTGCTCGGGGAACTCGGCCTCACCGCACAGGAGGTGGGGCAGTGAACTGGAGCGTCAAGGCCTCGCCGCATTTCTGGCGGACCGCGCTGCCCCTCAAGGAGAAATACACCCACGAACAGTTCGCGTCCATCATCCGATCCATAAGGGAGGCGATCTGCGAACTGGCGGCCAAGGGGCGCGTGGAGGAGAGCGGATGGCACGACCACCCGCTCGAGCGCAGCCCGTTCGGGGACGGAAACCACTTCGAGTTCCACACCTTCGATGACGACGTGCTCGTGGTCTACTTCAAGCGCGAGGCGAAACACACCATCCGCATGGTCGGCATCTACGACCATGACACCATACCCGACGACGAGTGATCGGAAAATCACAGGGAAGCAAAACGGGCGGGGCCATCCATAAGCCGGAGGCCCCGCCTTCGCGTTTCAGACAGGAACGGGTGACGTCCATCAAAGACGGCCGAACACCGAATCCATGTCCGCCAGAACCCCGGCAACGAGGCGACGGATGCCGGCCAAAGCCGTGGACGTGGAAACATACAGCCATCTCGATCCGGACAGTTCGACACGGGCGTCGACGTGCCCGCCATCCTCGAAGGGCCGACGAAACCGGTACGAGAAGCGATCGACATCAGCCGTCCCCATCATCCAGCCCTTCCGCATCCATATGCCGTCAACGACAACGCCATCCACGAACCGGGATGGAGACGGCATCCATCCAACCAAGCCGGGACGACGACGTGGCCCGGGTCCCGGCGTCCATCTTCGTTTTCCCTCCCGATCGGTTCCTTGGCGCACCATGCCACGGCGCACGCCGGGACGTCAACGGTCCACGCGACCCCTGCGGGGCCCCGCGCGTCCCATTGACGCCCCGACGCGCACCGCGGCAAAGAGCGGTCGTCACCAACCGGGAAGGAAAACGAAGATGAACACCAAGACCCTCGACAACACCGCAAACGACCCCTGGGCGGACATCGCACACTCCGACCTCGTCAACTACGTACGCAACACCGGACACTTCCCCGCCGACGGATACCAGACACCGAAGCCCCAGACCGGAATCGACCCCTGGGCGCCGACCAAGTGACCGGCATGGGATGGCGGGGCCGGACGGGCCCTGTCCTCCCCTGACCGACCAGCAAAACGTGAATGCAATTATCATCACGATAATAGCTTTTTATTGAATCGATTGGAGCAGGGCGAATGGCGGGAAACATCACATTGGACAACCTCGTTTCCGTGTCCGAACTCAGCCACGGAGGGGTCAGCAAGACGCTCAGCAGGGTGGGGAACAACAACCCCATCGTGGTCATGCGAAACAACAAGCCGGCCGCCGGCGTCATCAGCCCGGACGAGTACCGCCGACTCACCGAGGCCGAAGAGGACTTCGCCCTGTACCTCGAAGCCGAGGAACGGATGAAAAAGGGCGACGGGACAAGACTCGGCATGGACGACGTGCTCGGCAAGGAATACAAGCCCGTCGATGACGGCTATGTCCCGGAGTTCGAATGATGGTCTGGGACATCGAATTCACCGGGGCGCGACACGAAGAATAAAAAGGTCTTGGCGTAGTCGTCGCGTATCCGCCGTCGGCCGGACGGGCCGATCGGACGCGGAAGACGGCGTCAACCAGGACCATGGGCCATCCAAGACGGCCCGGTCCAAGATCAGGCCCCGCCGTGTGGGCCATGGGCGGAGTCCGGGACCTTGGACCAGGGGCCAAATGGACCACGTCGATGCAGGTGGGCCACCAACATGCCCTGCGCGCTTCCGGTCCACATCATGCGAATGGACCAATGGTCCACATGCCGGACCAATCATGCGGCCCACGCGAAGGACCATGTAAGGACGGACCGTCATCGTGGACCACCCTGACAGACCACGGTCCATTCGGCGGACCAAACACATGGCCCACGCGAGAAGGACCATGAGAGGACGGTCCCGCGAACCACCTGCCTGGTCCATGGACCAGGCAGGGACCAAATACGTGGTCCACGCGAAAGCCCATGCGGGGGCGGCGATGCCGGCCGCCCCTGGTCCATGGGCCGGACAGGGGACCGGGGACCATACCCATGCTAGAGGGAGCCCCTCCTCGTTTCGCAAAGCCGTGAACAAGGAATAAGCCGGCCATCCGGCCGGCAGGGTTTCGTCCATGCAGCGTCACGGCCGAACGCCGGCGATCGCGCAATCCCGCACCACGGAAAAGACCCGCGACCGGGAACAAACGGAACAGGAAACGAACGCCATAAGCAGCCTCCCAAGAAAACCATCCCGATCCAACCCACCCAAAAAAGAACGAATGCACCACTCCCAAGACAAGAAAAGCCATATCAAGCCACCATCAAAAAACAACCCAGAAAAAGAGAACCCCGACCCCAGTAATTCCGATATGGACTTCTTGCACCCACCGCCTCGCGGCGGCCGCCTATCGGCGGAACGGCAACGTTTTTGATGGTGTTTGCCGTCCGGGCGTCCGATATCGGGGTTCGGCGTTATCGACGGGACGGGAGACGCGGGCCGGGTGGGGGCGCCATGAACGATGGGAACATGATCCAGGAGCCGCCCGCATGCCCGGTGTGCGGGCTCGCGGTGGAGGAGCGGGACCCGCGCCGCGGGAAGCCGCTGTCGATCCACCGGGCATGCCGGAACCGGCGCCGGGAGGAGCTGAGGAAGGAACGGGAACGCGGACGCCGCATGTCGCAGGAGTCGCTCCTGATGGCATCCAGGAACGACGTCGCCGAGGCGGCCGCCGAACTGCGCCGGCGGGTGGCATGGCGCAACGAGGCCGTCGGCCCAGCCGACCACGGGACGGTCGAACTGTGCTACTGGTCGGTCAGATGCATGGCGGCGCTCATGCGGCTCGAACCGGAAACGCTCATGGCATACGAGGACCGGTGGGCCGTGGACCTGGCCCGGTCCATCGGCCGCAAGGGCATGGACCGGATCGCGGGCCTGACCGGCTGGAGGGGTCCACGCCCATGGACCATGGACCCGGCCATGACCGACACGGGCGAAGACCACACGCTCGAGGGCATGTGGCCCGAACCCGGGCCCGGGGTGGACGACGAATGGCGCGCCGACCTGGACCACGACGACGGCGCGGGCCCGCGGGCCGTCGGCATGGACCGGATCATCGAGGGCATATGGGCCGAGGACCATCGAGGACGCAACGGCGCGGACCACGGATGGTGGTCCCTCGACGAAGGGGCCAGGCCATGAGCGACCGCCCAGGGACCACAGGGGCCACAAGCGAATGGCCCAGACCCGGCCGATGCAGATGGGCCCGGTGCCCGCACCCCGAGACCCTGGTATGGGCGGACGGGTACTGCTCGGCCCGATGCCGGCGCCAGGCGCGCAAGGCGGAACCGGGACGGGTGCCGGCCGGCCACTGCCGCATGTGCGGCGAACCCGTGTACAAGCCCGCCCAGGGACCCGTGCCCGACTTCTGCTCCGACCGGTGCCGCAACAGGTGGAACCGGCTCACCCGCACCGGGACAAGTGCCCGCCCACGGCGATCGTGCCACGAATGCGGCGCACGGCTCGATACCGGCACGCGAGGCGAATACTGCGGCGACGCATGCCGCAAGGCACATGACTACAAGACGGCGCGCGATCGGCGCATGCTGCGCTCCGCCGCCAACGCCGGAACCATCGAAAGGCTCAGAATGAACGCCGACGACCTGCTGACGAGGGCGCACGCCATCGAACTGGACACCGAAACCATACGGCGACATGGCATCGAGACGCGCGCCCGCACCCACATCCTGCTCATGCGCATGCTCACGCTCGCCGCCGCCCACGACCCCCGGTCCCTCACGCAGGCGGGACCCGACGGCCAGATCGGCCGCATCATCGACGCATGCGACCGGACCGGCGAGGACGGGGACGCGGAACGACTCCTGCGCCGCCACGGACCGGCCCGCGGCGCCGCAGGAAAAGGAGAGGAGCACGCATGGCCATCAGCATGACCAAACTCAGCAGCGCCGACTACTACCTCGACCGCACGCGCGAGGCGCTCCAGGCCGACGGCGCCATACCCGACGAGGCCACGCCCGGACCGCTCACAGGCCCCGACCCAGCCGCCTACTACAACGCCGAAGGCAACCCGCCCGGCCGGTGGATCGGATCGGCCAGCCGGCTGCTCGGCGGCGAGACCGGACGGCAGGCCGGCGCCGAGACCGTGCGCATGCTCATCAACGAACGCCGAAACCCCGAAACCGGCCGCAGCCTCGACCAGGCCGGCATACGGGCCGACAACGACGGGCAGCCGCCCATCGCCGGATACGACCTGACCCAGACCGTGCCCAAAAGCGTGAGCATCCTCTGGGCGTTCGCCGACCAGGACACGCGCCGCGCCATCGACGAATGCCTCCACCAGGCGGCCGACATGACCATCGGCTACTTCGAAGCCGAATACGCGGCCACCCGGGCCGGGGCCGGCGGCGTCGCCAGCACGGCCTGCGACGGGGTCGCCGGCTTCGCCTTCGACCACTGGGACTCCAGGGACGGCGACCCCCACCCGCACACGCACCTGGTCATCTCCAACCGGGTGCGCCGCACCACGGACGGCCAATGGACCGCGCTCGACGGCCGCGCCGTCTACGGGGCCACCGTCGAACTGAGCGAATACAACGCCAACCTCGTCAAGGACCTGCTCACCCAACGACTCGGCTGGGCCTGGCACGAACCGGCCCGCGCCCGCGGACGCGGCACCAGGGCCGTGGCCGGCGAGGTCCAGGGAGTGCCCGAGGAGCTCATCGACGCGTTCAGCGGACGCGACAGGGAGATCGAAACCCGGCTCGCCGCCATCATCGACGAGGAGGAACGCCGCACCGGCCATACGATCGGATGGAAACGACGCGCCGAACTCCACAAACAGGTCTGGCTGGAAACCCGCAAGCCCAAGACCGACGCCCGACCCGGACTGGCAGAACTGACCCGACGATGGCACGGCAAACTGCGGGCCGAAGCCCCCGGCACCAGCATCGACGCCATGTGGCAGGCGGTCGACTCGCACCGGGACAGGACCATAGAACTGGGACAGACCGCCTCCCGGGCCGCGGGCATCCGCCTCGCCGGACAGCTCGCCGACCACCAGACACCCGGCCGGACGGAACTCGAACGGCTCGCCGACGCTGCCATGGCACACACCGAACGCACCCGCGCCACATGGACGCTCAGCAACATCCGGGCCGAAGCCGAACGCCTCCTCGCCGACATCCGGCTCGACCCCACGGCCCGCGCCGACACCGCCAACCAGGTCGCCGAACTCGCCATCCGCCGCTGCGTGAAAATAACCCCGACCCGCTACCGTGCAGGACAGGCCGGCGACGACCCCGCGCTCGTCAGCCGCGCCGGACGCAGCACGTTCGACGACCCCACACTCGACCGATACACCAGCCAGACGATCCTCGACATGGAAAAACGCGTCATGGCCACGTTCGGCCGGGCCGACCCTCTCGCCTGGGGACCCGGGGAGGGCACCCGGCTCATCCAGTCCATGCGGGCCGGCGGAAACCGGCTGAGCGACGACCAGGCGAAGGCCGCCGCATACCTGCTCGAGAACCCGCACGCGGCCAGCGCGCTCATCGGCCCCGCCGGCACCGGAAAGACGACCACCATGCGCGCCGTCGCCCGAGCATGGGAGACCCGGCACGGGAGGGGATCCGTGCTCGGCCTGACCCTGTCCGTCCGGGCCAGGGACGAGCTCGCCGACAGCATCGGCACCAACGCGATCACCATCGCCAAGCTCCTCGACAACGTGTCCGAACGGCACCGGGCGCAGATCGACGACCTGCGACGCGAATACCGGTGCCGGCTCGCCGCGGCGCGCACCCCCGCCGAACGCGACCGGATACGCCGCGCCATCAGCGAATCCGACGCCCGGGAACAGGCCGGCCTCATCCACCCCGGACAGCTCGTCATCGTAGACGAGGCGGGCATGGTCGGCACCCCGGAACTGGACGCCATCGCCGAACTGTGCGAACGGGCCGGAGCCAGGCTCGCGCTGACCGGCGACCCCATGCAGCTCGACGCGCCCGCCGCCCCGGGCGGCCTGCTCGCCTGGGCCGAACGGGAACACCGGTGCGCGACCCTCACCAGCCTGTGGCGTTTCCGCAGCGACCCCGGGCTCTGGGCGAACGACCCCGACGGCGGACGGGCCAGATGGGCAGGCGAGGGCGACGCCACGCTGCGCCTGCGCGCCGGCGGCGACCGCGCGAAACCGGACAGCGTCGAGGCATGCCGCCGGCTCGTCGCCGAATACGCGGCCCACCACCGTCTCCACTGGGGCGAGGACCGGGAATGCGAGGAGGAGGCGTACCGGATGACCCTGCAATGGCAGAAGACGGGCAAGACCACGCTCCTCGTCGCCGGCACCAACGAACAGGTGCGCGCCATGAACCAGCGCACCATCCTCGAACGGCGCGTGCTCGGCCTGTCCGACGGGGACCCGTCCCGCCTCGCCACGCTGTCCGACGGCCTGAAGATAGGAGCCGGGGACCGGATCGTGTCCCGCGCCAACGACCACCAGGTACGTGGCCCCGACGGACACCGCATCGAGAACAGCATGGCGTTCACCGTCACCCGCATCGACACGGACGCGATCGCATGCCGCGACGCGGACGGAAGGCAATGGACCATACCCCGGGACTGGGCGAAAGCGAACTGCGAGGCCGGATACGCGACCACCATCCACAAAAGCCAGGGCATGACCGTCGACCGGTGCGCCGCCATGTTCCCCTCCGACGCGCGCGTCCCATGCAACCTGCAATACGTGGCCGCCACACGAGGCCGCGAGGAGAACCACCTCCTCTACGCATGCAAGGACGAGAAGACCCGGCAGACGGAAGCCATGCTATCCGGATCGGACACCGACCCCGAAGCCATCGCCCGCCAACGCATGCTCTCCACGCTCCTGACGCGCCCCGACACGCGCACCGCCACCGAAACCCGCATCGACGAACACGAGGAGAGATACAGCCTGACACGACTCCTGCGCGAACACGACTACGCCGCCGGCCTCATCGCCGGCCCCCACCTCGAGGCCAAACTCCGCCAATGCCACAACCCGGGCATCGTGAGCATGATCACGAGGTCCCCGAACTGGGAATGGCTGCGCGCGCTATGGTCCCGCGCCTGGATGACCGACCCCAAGCGGGCCATGGCCATCGTCAGCCGCGACATCAGCCCCAAGGACGAGCACGGAAACCGGCAGGACCCCGCCGCCGTCATGGCCGGCCGGCTCAGCAGCGGCCTGCTCGACCGGCTCAACGGCGCGGTGCGCGACGACTGGACCGCCGGCATCATCCCGCCCATCAAGGCATCCAGAAACACCGCCGCCCTCGACCTGGTGCGCCAGAACGAACTCCTCATCACCCAACGGGCCGACGCCCTCGCCCGACAGGCCGCCACGGGCGAACAGCCCTGGTCGAGGACCGTCATGGAAACGGCGCGGAAACACGGCGACCACAACCTGCTGCGCGACGTGGCCGTCTACCGGGACATGTGGCACATCGACGACCCCGACCAGCCCATCGGGCAAAGGCCGCCGGGCCGGTCCGGCCGGCAGGAACAGCACTGGTGCAACCTCGACGCACGCATCACCGGACAAGGAAGCGGCGTCGTCAACCCCGGCAAAACCCGGAAGGCCAACCGTAATCGGCCGGAAAACCCGACGCCCCGCGTGGAGACGCCGAACCCCGCAGCCATGGAGGAAAGGAACCCGCAATGGAAGACACGGCAGGAACCATCATCGAACAACTCGCCCGATGGGCCGACGCAATGACCCGGACCCTGGACTCATGGGACACCGGCACCCTGATCGTCCTCGCCGTCACGCTCACGGTGCTCGCCGGCGTCACCGGCCGCGCCACCACCGGCGGCGGACTCATCAGGCAGATCCTGTGGATCACCGTCACCGCCATACTCATCCTCATCGCCGTCGCGACCGTCTGGACCATCGCGAGCCGATACCTGCCCATCCCCGAGCTCGAAACGCTCCTGCGAAACCTCGCCGGCCACCAGCCCCTCTTCCGGAGCCTGGACACGGCGGCACGCATACTACGATGGTGACGATGGGGAAACGGGATACGATGGAGTGACTGACACCGGAGCAAGGAGGGAAACGGACGTGGAACGACGGATAATCATGTGTCGCCGACATCCGGTGCTGGCCTTCGACTACGATCCTTCATCGGGAAAGGCCGTCGGCAGCGGCCGTATACTGGATTGTTCAAGGTTGCCTCTCGAGCTCATCTCCCACGGCAAACCCGCGATCTACGCGAAAAGCATCGATGCTTGGTGGAGAAGAAGGGCCATCCCACCCACTCGGGATGGGATACGCGGCATACTTGACTCGATGGGAATAAGATCGGCGGTGGAACTCCTCAACCGCTCGCATGGACTCAGCCTTTCCGACCAGTATTGGGTCAAGCCCGAATCATCCGACCTCGAATGGGATACCGTGAACTTCTTCACCAACCCGTTTGACGAGGAACTTGGACGAACCCTCCTGACTGCCCGTTCCTCCTCCCACAGGTTCAGCCTCAACGCACCCGACGCATCCACCGGCGGCGACCTTCCGAAACGATGGACCATTGCGGGCGACGGCACCAGGATACTGATCAAAGCCGGACGTACCGGACAGGAACCGGTCAACGAACTCATCGCATCGGACCTTTGCTCCAGGCTCGGCATACCAGCAGTCAGATATAATCTCGGCGAATACGACAACAGGCCAGTATCCACCTGTCCCGAAATGCTGACGGACACCGAGGAACTCGTATCCGCATGGCAGATTCTCGAATCGGTGAAGAGGGATAATCGCCTGAGCGCCAGGGACCAGTGGATCAGGGCGGCGCAACTGTTCGGCTGCGAAGGGGCGGCGGTGGTGCATGCGACCGACGATTGGCTACTCGTGGACTACCTCATGCGGAACATCGACCGCCATTACAATAACTTCGGTCTCATCCGCGACGTGGAGACACTGCGGGTCCGGCCCGCGCCGTTGTTCGACACCGGAGCCTCTCTGTGGTGCGGAGAGCTCGCCATAGACAACCGCGACTACAAGGCCAAACCGTTCTACGCGACTTATAAGACGCCGACAGCCCGCCGACAGCTGCGCCTCATATCCGACTGGACCAGATATGACCTTGGCAAGCTCGATGGGTGGGAGGAACAGGTGGGACACCGCCTGTCAGTCACGGGACTCGTACCTGAAACGCGAATCACGGCCATCGCGACCATGCTTTCCGCCCGTATCCGCGAAGTCCGCTCACTGGCGGAGTCCGCCGGCGATGACAGCACCCACAAAACGGTGGTCATGGGTGCCGAAACGGGAATAGGGACCGGCATGCTTCCGTGGCCATCGCCCATGGAACAGGTGGAAACGGGGAATCTCCACTGGCAGTCCACGACAAGCGGCCCGACATCGTTCTAGAACAACGGGTCCATGCCCTCGCCGGGGATACTGCGGCGTTTCGAGGCGCGGCGGGCAATCACCACCCACCTGCCATCACGGTTCTGCGCCTGGGCGTCCCACAACCCGTCCTCGAAGCCGCGACGCTCCCCATGCCGTATCTTCCAGGCCGCGGCCCACGCCGCACGTCGGTTCGCCGACTCCGCCACCACATGCCAGCCCGGATGGGCTTTCAGCCATGACGCCAGACCGGGCCCATTGCGCTTCACCGTGCCGATCGGCCGCGCGTCCTCGACCACGGCGTCCAGTCCCTCGCCGCGGCAACGCTCGAGAAACCCTTCCGCAGCCGTCGCATCATCGAACATGACCCTTATCACCGTCTTCGCCATAGGCAGGCATTTTACAGAACCGCACGCGACCGGAACCGGAGAGGGCTCCATGGAGAAGGAGATTCGGTCTGGAACTGACGATGAGACGGAAACGAGTGGCCGTGTTCGTCTCGGATGGGTTTCCCGGGAGCCGGCAGTCTGCCTGAGTGTGGGCCGGACCTAGACTCGAAAAACTGATCAGGGAAAAAGGAAACGGGAGAGTCGGGGGAATCCTGAGCCCGAGCGCGGCGTTTGAAATCCATTGGACAATAACTGACGGCATGCCGTTGACATGGGGTGATTCTCCGGTATGAGGCTGATGGTGGTAAGGCGCAATGAGATTCACCGGGGCGGCGTCAAGGTCTGGAATGATGCATGATTCGATATGCTGTCGTGTCCATCTCCAACGGGAACAGACGGAACAATGGACGGTTTTCTTGAGTCTGTTGGATCGCGGATTGCAGATGCTGCCGGATGGGTGCGCTCGACGACCTCATCGGGAGCATTCGGGCGGAACGTGCGGCGAGGTGGAACTGATCAACGAGGGTGATGATGGACACCACTGTGATGCTGTCCGCCATCATATTCCGTTCCGCCAACGCGGTAAGGACGATTGAGTTGGCGTCGGGACGTGACCATGGACTCGGCCGGCGTGAGGATAGGCAGCCCTTCCATCATCACGCCGACCGAGTTCGTGAGCGTGTTCTTATGACGTTCCCGCGCCGGCTCGAAGCAGAGTGGCGGTCTCAGCCGTGAGTCCGGCCGGCACGCAACATGCGGGCCTCATCGGTGTCGCGGATGCGCAGGTCGGTGACGGTGAACGCGAGGATGGGGCCGCCCTTCTCGGGCCGGTAGAGACGTGGCCTGCCGGCGAACTCGACGATCTGGCCGCCGGCGGCCCCGAGCATGCGGTTGTGGACCGCCCCGGTGGCGGGGATCAGGGCGACGGGGATGTCGGCGCCGTTTTCCCGGGTCACGCAGCGCAGCATGCGCACGCGTGTGCCGTCGGGCAATGTGATGCCTCGGATGCCGGCCGGCAGGATCTTCGCTATGCCGGGGCAGGAGCCGATGCCGAGACGGATGCCGGAACCGCTGTGCTCCCGCCGCGTGGTGTCCGCTGTCATTGTGCTTCCTTTCCGGTGTCGGGTATGGTGACCGATGGTCCGTCCTGCGGGAACAGGCGGTCGATCTGGTCGACGGTCATGTTGGCGGTGCATGCGCTGATCGATTTGGTGAGGGTCTGCTGCGCGGAGGTGAGCTTGTCGTAGTCGTCGGATCCGGCGTCGACCAACGTTCGCGCCTGTTTCGCGGCCTTGGCCAGACCCGTGCAGTCGTCCGGCGTGGGGCCGGGAAGCCTGTCCACGGCATGTTCCGCTTTGGGCAGACTGGATTTGAGATCGTCGAGCCGGTATCCGGCGGCCTTCGGCAACGCCTCGGCATACCATTCGTCGGCCAATGCACGGACAGTGGATTCCTTCTCCTGCCGGCCGATCGCGTCGAACAGGTCGGTCGCGTTGCCCAGGTCCTTGTCGCCGTGGCGGATGAGCGTCTGGCCGAACGTGTCGATGTTGCCGCCGTCCGGGGAGTTGAGGATCGACCGGACCTTGTTGGCGATGTCCTCCGTGGAACCGGTGAATCCCGATGGTTCCGAAGACGGGTCCGTCCGGGACTGGTTTTTCGTATCCTTGACGCCGTCCGTCGCCTGTTGGGCGGATTGAGGTTCTGGTTGATCGGATGTCGTGGACTGGAACGGGTTGAGCGCGATCGTGGCCGCCAATGCGATCGCGGCCGCGACGGCGAGCAGCAGCGCCTGCCGTTTCGGCTCCATCCGCTCGAACCGGTCTCTCGCTCGGCCGAGAAGGCCCTGACGTTCCCTGTGCTCGCCTTTGCGTGGTGTCTCGTCCGTCATGATGGTGCTCCTTTCGAATGGATGATGGGCTATAGTCCCGGATCGTTGCCGGGCAGGCCGTTGCCGTCGCTGGGGGCCGGCACGCTCCAGCCGTTGCCGGGCTGGGAGCCGGTTCCGCCCGATTGCCCCGACTGTCCCGACTGTCCCGACTGGTATTGGGGTATCCATTGCTGTTGCTGCTGTGGCGGCGTCGGGTCGGGGACGGTCTGCTGTTCGGACTGCCGTTCCCTCTCCTGGCGTTCCCGTGCCGCTTTCTCCTCGGCCGCGCGCTTGGCCTTCGCATGCTCCGCCTGCGTGGCGATGGCCTGTTCGAGGGTCTTCCTCGCCTGCTCGACCCGGGAGACCAGATCCTCGAGCTCCTTGACGGTGACGTCCTTGCCGGGCTCGGCGGCCCGTTCGAGGATCGTCGTCAGATCGTCGATGGCCGTGCCGGTGTCGTCGTCGCGCTTCGCGCCGTCCCGGAGCTTGGTGGCCTCGCCGACCGCCTTCGCGAGCGATTCGCGCGCGTCGGCCTCCTGTTTGATGGCGAGGGCCCTCCTCGCCGCCGACACCAGCGTGTTCGTGTCCTTATTGGCCTTGCCCGCGCGGTCCTTCAACGATCCAGCATCCCTGATGGACAGCCGGGCGGCGGGCTCGTCGAGTATCCTCGCGTTGTCCGAAATCCGCGCGTCCAGACGGCTCCATGCCTTCGCGTCGGCGAGGTCGGACGCCTTGTGGGCTTTGGCGAACCGAGTCGCAATCGTATTGGTCTCCCGCAGCACGGCCTGCGCCTGTTCCGCGCCGTGGCGGGCGGACGCGGTGACGGCGCCGGCGGCGATCACGCCGACGAGCGCCACGGCGGCGACCACGGCGAGCACCGTCAGTACGATCCGGCCGGCATGGACCGAACGGGCGGGCTCATCGGCATCCATATCGGTGCCGAATCCCGGGATCGCGTCCTGGTGCATGTCATCCAGGTCATCGGATGGCGACGTGTCGTCGGATGCCGGCAGGGGGATCGCATGCGCGCCGGAAGGCGGGGGAGCCGTCACATCGCCACCGGCCCCCGGTCCTGAGGCCTGCGGCGGGACAATCCTTTCCTCCTCTTGGGGAAGATCGGGCTCATGGCCGGTATCGGTGCCGTCGTCGCCGGCGGCCGGCGTGGGGGAGGGAGTCTCGTCCGGTTCCGAGAGCAGGCGGCGGATCCAATCGTCGCCGTTCTCGGCAGGGGAGTCGAGTTGTTCGAACAGGTCCGGCATGGTCATGGGCGCATGCCTCCCCTCGGGCCGATCGTCGCGCGTATCGTGGCCGTGAGCCGGTCGAGCTGTTCCAGGGAATCGAGATCCCGTTCACGGGCGATGCCTTCGAGCCGTTTCGCGAGCTTCAGCTCCTCGTCCGGGTCCCGGGGCCGGTACGAGTCGGGGTTCCAACGCGGGTCCCCGGCCTCGTCGAGCAGGGCGCGTCCCCGTGACGCCAGTGCGCGCGCCTCCTCGGCCTCCTCATGGGACAGGGGTGCCTTCCGGTCGTCGAGCCGTCGTTCGATGGAGGCGATGGCCTGGTCGAGCCGGTCGCGGGCCGCGAGCTCCATGGACCTCCAGTCGCGCCACCGGTCGGACAGTTCCCGCAGATCACCGCCGGTGTCCGCGGCGAGCTGGCGTGACAGGCGGTCGCGTTCCGGCCCGTCGGGCATGCGGCGGATGCCGTCGCGGGAACGCCGGTAGCCGTCCAGCCGCTCCTCGCAGCCCGCCAGCGTGGCCATGAGCACGTCGGCGGAGGGATCGTCATGCGAGGCGGGCGAGGGAGGCGTCCCGTAGGCAAGGAGCGTGGAGGAGACGAAATCCTCGCCGCCCCGCCAACGGCCGGTGAACGCCGGTTCCGTCTTCCATCCGCCGCGCCGGCGATACCACGACTCGTATTCGACCTCCCGGGCGCGTCGGCGCGAGGCATGCTGTTCGCCGTCCATGTGATGCGCGTGGGAGGATTCTCCCGTGCCGGCCGCCGTCAGGTATTCCTTGACCCGGGCGAGGGCCTGGTGGATGTCCTGCATGAGGGCCGGCATGTACATGCCGCCGTTGGGGGAGGCCGCGGCCAGGTCCGCATGGCATTTCAGGGCGAACACCTCAGCCACCACGTCGTCGTGCTCGATCCAGCAGGCGGGCAGCGTCTGCTCCCATGTGGGGAACGTGCGGCACAGCCATTCGCCGTAGCGGATCGCGTGCATCGTCATCAGGTCGATCTCCGTGCGCGAGGGCGCGCCGGTCCAGTCGATCGGCCGGGCCATGCCCATCGTCTCCCAGGAGCGTTGCGGCATCGCCGTCCACAGGCCCGGCCCGTATTCCGGCTCTTGCGGAGGCTCGCCGGTCAGGTTGCGCACGGTCTGCTCGATCTGCGCGGCCAGGCTGGCCGACGGGTCCTTGCCCTGATGCGCCCTGTACACGTCCGACAGGAGCACGGTCAGCCGCGCGGCCGACGCCGACGCGGCGTCGAGCCCCCGGGCCCAGTCCGCGGCCGGCGGCACGGGGGATGAGACGCCGCCGGCCGTACCGGTCCGGCCTCCCGTCATGCCGGCCAGGATCTCGTCCACCTCGTCACGGGTGTCGTCCATCACCTGTCTCCTTCCGCGTCATGCCACCATCCGCGTTCCATGAAATGCGGGGCGCGGACCAGGGCCGGCGCCTCGCGCACGGGCTGGACGACCATCCACCCGCGCGGCAGACGGCTCAGCTCCCACGGCAGCACCGTCTCCTCCGCGCCGCGGCGTTCCGTGACCCCTCCAAGCGGGCCCTGTCCCGGATTCCACGTGGACTCGAAACGGGTGACCTCATGCCGGCCGATCTGCATGCCCCACCATTCGAGGCTGTCCCGGTCGGTCACGCCGCCCAGCATGATCCGGTTGCAGTTGTTCCAAACGGTCTGCTCGGTCTCCCGGTCGTAGTCGCGCACCATCATGTCGCGCGACTGCTCGACCACGAGCAACTGATAGCCGTTGCCGCCGCCCTGCGTGATCGCGTTGCGCAGGCCGCCCCACGTCTCGATGTTGCTCAGCTCGTCGAGCACGAACCGGGCCGGCGGCTCGATCTTGCGCAGGTTGGGTCCCGACGCCTCGCGCGACAGGGCGAGATCCTGGCACGCCTCCTGGAACGTGTCCAGCAGGAGCACGGCGAACAGGCCCGCGTTCACGCCTCCGCCCGCCTGCGATTTCGGCCGGCTGAGCACGTACACGGTGTCATGATCCTCGACCATGCGCCTCGGATCGATCAGACGCGGGTCGCGCGGCGAGAAATCCATCGTCGAACGCACCTTCGGGTCCGCGAGGATCGCGAACGCGTTCCTCACGCCGAACCATTCGCTCGACCGTTGGCGCGTGTCCATGGTCTCCAGGCCACGGATCGTGTCCGCCCAGCGCAGCATCTCCCGCTCGCCCGTATGCTCGCGGATCAGGTCCGCGGCCTCGAGCGCCTTGCGGGGGCTGACCGACCACTCGTAGCATTTCGAGATCGGCAGGTTGCTGATCGCCGCCGCATACAGAAGCGCCTGGATATAGCCTCCCGCGCTCACGCCCCACTCCCTGTTGTTCGACCCCTGGCCCAATCCGCCCACACCCACCAGGGTCTGCGCGCGGCGCATCGCCGTGGTCGGGTCCTCGCACCCCTGCAACGGGGTCCAACGCATGTTGTGCCGGGTCAGCGGATCCGCCGCGCCCAACCCCTCCGGGTCGAAGATATGGACACGGCCACGGCCGCCGTACCGGGCCCCGTTCGACGGATCCGCCACACCCCTCTCCCGCAGGCGACGGGTCGCCGAGATGATGTCGCTGCGCGTCGACGTGGCCAGCACGAAGCCGGGCGCCTCCACCACCGCGGGGATCACGACCGTCACTGTCTTGCCGGACCTGGTCGGTCCCAGCACGTACGCGTGCATCTCCAACGACAGCCAGACACCGACGTGATGGCATTCGCCCACGTACATGGCCGCCTGCCAGGGCCTCGGCCACACCGGGTCGCCGCCCATGCGACGCTCCCGCATGGCCGCGGCCAGCATGGCCGGCAGCACGCTCGGCACCATCGTGCGCATCACCTCGCGCACCCCGCACGCGGCCGCGACCTGACGACGCGTGGCCATGCCCGGAGCCGACGACAGACGATCCACGAGCCGCTCCCCGGAATCACGGTACGCGTCCCAGAACGCCCACAGCACGGCGCACACGGCCAACGCGGCCATCCAGAAGGGCATGGACAGCAGCCCGCCGGCCACCGGATCGCCGCCCGCCGCCGCGAACAGCAGCAGCGTGAACGCCATCGCCACGAGCAGGACGCCCGCGGCCAGACGACGCACCAGCACCGACCCCTCACGCGACAGGGCGGCCAGAAGCCCCGTATGCTCCGCCAGCCACACGCCCGCACGCGAGTCCTCGAACCCACGCCACACGGCCATGACCCGACGGCGCGAATCGACACGCGACCCCTCCACGCCCCGGCCGGCATCGCCCTCCAGATCGGGCGCCAGCTCCTCATACCAGGGACGATCCCCGGACACATCCGCCATCAGCGGCCTCCTCACCAACGAATACGGAAAACGGATACAACAAAAACGATGCGGTTCAGGCCGCGGACCTCAGATCGCTCGTGTCGAACAGGGCCGACAGGGTCGGACCGGCCAGGGCACGCACCATACGCGGATGCTCCGCGCCGACCCTCCACACCCCCAGCCCCTGCGGCAGCGTGGGAATCACCCGCCGCTCGTCCTCGCTCAGATCCGGGACCAGCCGGCTGAGCATGTCGATGTTCGACCCGCCCTGACGGAAGATGATCTTCGTCTGCATCTGGTTGAGGATCTCCTCGACACGGCCACGCAGCTCGCTGCCCTCGCCGAACACATGCGTCATGTCGTTCACGCCATGCACGATCAGCCAGGTCGCGCATCCCCAATGGCCGGCGGACCGCTGCCTGGTCTGCAACGAGTCCACCAGACGCGCGTTCGACAGCAGGTCCCACGCCTCCTCGTCGACCACGATCCGCCGTCTCCCGTCTCGCCCCTGCAGCAGACGGTCGATCCACGAGCTCACCGCCGCCGTGAACACGCGCTTGAGCTGCTCGTTGTTCAACGCCGGACTCGACGTGTCGAACACGATCATCGGACTCGACGGGTCCAACCGGATCGTGGACTCCCTGTCGAACATGCCCGACAGGGTGCCGCCACGCACCATCGGCGCATACACGCGAGCCGCCGCGGCCGCCGCCGCACGCGCCAACGCCGGCTCATGCTCGAAACCCGTCATCGAGGGCGACTCCCCATCCACCCACGAACGGTCCGCGAGACGGTCCACCGCCGCCTCCAACGTCATCGGCCCAGTGCCGAACGACACCGCCACACGGTCCACGACCACCTGCATGTCGCGATCCAGCGGGAACGGGCCTCCATCCTCGCGCAATGCCTCCGCCAGGCTCATGAACGCCGCCTTGCGCCCGGAAAGCACCTCCTGACGCCACAGATCGTCCTCGCCGGCGGACGGACGGTCCGGCAACGCGAACGGGTTCAGATAATGGCCGCCGCCCGGCGAGACGACCTGGCCTCCCACATGATTGGCGACCCGGCCCCACTCGCCCTCGCGATCCGACTGGACGATCACATGACGGCCCGCCTCGATCTCGCGCAACGCCATCACCTTCGCCGCGAACGACTTGCCGTTGCCGCGCAGGCCGCAGATGAACACGTCCGGACTGGTCGTCATATGCGGGCCGTGAACGCCCGGCGCGTCATACGTCGCCCACGAATCGAACCGCCACAACTCACGCGACAGCACATCCACGCCGATGACCGGCCCGTCGATGCGAGGCGCCCCCGACCCCGCCACCAGCGTGGACAGGACCCCCGCACGCCCCGTGCTGGTCTGATGCCACGCCGTGACCGGCCGCACGCGGAAATCACGGGTCATCATGTCCACGGGGGAGGGCGAACCGAGGGGCAGACGCCCCTCCTCGTCAGCATCCACCATGCGCCGACGCCGTTTAGCATCCGCGGCCACCGCGCGCATCAGACCCGGGGCCACGCCCATCGCGTCCTCCACCGCATGCCGGTCGGCGCGACGGAACGCATGCGCGGGCATCGGCCCGGGCTCCACACCCGCCGTCAGACAACACTGCATCCACATCGCCTCACGCAGCGTCAACCCCGTCGCCACCGGCACCAGCCCCAGACAGAACACGCCGCGACGCATGCCCTCGCCCAACCGGTGTTCTCCCTCCAACACCGGAGCATCCCCAGTCGAACCAGACATCACACCAACCTCCGACGATCAGGCCCACACACAAGACGAAAGCCCGCCGGACACGCCGACGGGCCGGAAGCGAAACGACGACGGACGGTCACACCGAGCCGCCCATGCCGCCCACCAGCACGCCGACCAACACCATCGCGGCCACGCACAACACGCACAGCAGCACATTGCCCCAGAACGCGCGACGACGCTGGCGACGGCTCATCGCCACCACCTCGTCACGGAAACGGCTCCCCACATACCGGGACGACGGACGGGCCCGCAGCATCCAGAACGCGCGATACGCGAACGACGCCGCGGCCACCACCAGCAGCAACACCAGAACCGACAGCATGACACACTCTCCCAATCAGCCCGCCGACACCTGAACCGGAAAACGGAAGACGCGACGGACGGGCAAGCGGCCACGCCTCCACGGACACCACCAGCCCGACCGCCGATAACGGCCGGCGGCCACGGTGGCAGCCACGAGGACTCGGGCATGAACAGGAACGTGCCCGAGCCGGGAAACCCGGTTATCGTCGTAACCGGAACAGGGAAACGGTCCGGGAACCGGATCCGGGAAAACCGGCATGGGAACGACGAACGGAAGGAGCAAGGGCATGGAGCAGGAACATGGCACCGATGCCGCGGCGATATGCAAGGGAGTGCTGCTGCGCGTCGGGATGGCCGCCGCCATGGCGACGGCCGTGCTGGGATTCCTCTCCTACCACGTGCTGCCGCGCCTGAGGAAAACGGACTACCTGAGAATGGTCTCCGACGCGGACGCGCAAACCGCGCTGACCCTGGCACCGCTCGTCCTGCTGGCCATCTGCTGCCTGTGTGTGTACCCGCTGATCGGACACGGGAAAAGAAGCCGCGCGGACGTGGTGGCCGTGGCCTGCACCGTCGCCTCGTTCGTCCTCCTGGGAGCGGGCTTGGTGAATATGGCAGTCGAGAAAACGATGACCCCGCCACTGACGGTCTCCATATTCCTGTTCTGCCTCATGCTCGCCCACACGACAATCGCCGGCATGAAGGCGACGCTCGAATGGGTCGGCCACGGCGACAAGACGGACCCCGCACGACTCACGTTCATCTGGGGCGTGATCGTCTTCGTGGCGGGACTGATCGTTCACTAGAATCAGTAATGTGATCAGACAAATCCCCGTAGAAGAGAAAGCCACCATACTTGCATCCCTGGTCTACATCATCGCGCTGGCATTCTACAAGCACTGGCTGCATTCCCAGTACGATGTCATGAACGGATCTCTGATCGAACGGGCCTTCGCCACCGCCGGAAAACCCTGGTACTGGTTTTTCCTGCTGACCGGATTCGCATTCATAATCCTGCTGGTCTGCATGGGAGTGCATCTTTTCAGAAAGGACAAGTCCGTGCTGGGAAACCTTGTCGGCTTGATCTTGAACATCGTGCTGATCGTCATCCTCGTGACCGTCTTCTGGGACCCCATCTTCACCACATTCGTCGTGCTCGCGTTCGTGGCCGGCACAAGCGCCGCCGCGATGTCCTAATAAATTCAACAAAACACGTGAAAACGGATCATCACGGATATACGGTGGTTGAGACGGCTGATGGAAGGAAGGGAAGCCAATCATGAACTCAAACACATCGAATCCCGATGAAGCTAAAGAAGCCACGGACAAGAGCACGAAGAAAAATATTCCGGGATTGGCATTGCTGCTGCTGGACCTGGCCGTGGCTCTGGTGGGTTTCTACATAGGAACGCATGTTTTCTGGAAAGATCAGAATGAAGAAAGCGTCATAGTCGCTGGAGCCATGTCGGCAGCATGGGCGACCTTTTCATGGGCGGTATTCGGTCCCATGCTCGGCCGTGATAGGTCAACGAAATTCAAAAAGGGCATCTTTCTCATGTCCATGCTGGCGTCCTGGGATGCGGGGGTGGCAATGGCCTGCGTAAACTACGGTGGAAAGGGGACGTCCCTTTCGTGGTCAGGAACGTCGCTGTGGCTGCTTTCCGTGGGCTTCGTCTACTGCTGGTATGTGGCCTGTGCCATCATCGTAAGAGATGTCATGCCGTCAAAGTTTCGTCTGAAGATTGTCCCAATACCCTTGTTGATCGGGATGGGGCTATCCGGTCTCCTTTACTACGTAGAAGGGCCTATCCATACATTTATCAGGCTGATGTGCGTGGTCATGTTCTGGCTGTCCGCGCTATCCCTCGCATATTGCTGGCCCGATGGAAAAATCGGTTCCGGTCTTGCCGACTCCGCATCCCTGCTGGAATGGCGGTACGTGATTTCCTCGACCTTGTTTCTAAAGAACGAAATAACCGAATCGATCACATTCGACAACATCAAGGACTGGGATCCCCGCGTCAAACGATATCTTCCCGAATTCATCAGGAAAAACGACACCAAAGCCAAAGCAACGAATGCGGTGCTTGATTTAGGAGGGATCGTCCCCACTGCTGTGGCTGTATTTGGGTTCGGCCCATTGAAGGATATGAAGGGTGTGGATGGCGTCGTGTTATGGCTATGCACGTTTGTGCTGTCATTGGTGGCGGGACTGTTCGCAGCCTGGCGAAAGCGTTATTGGAACCGGCTCAGGAACTGCCAGCGAATCCTGTCAGAGAAAGCCGAGTCGACCGAAAACGTCGATAAGGTGGTACAGGCCGTTCCGTCCCATGTCATTCAGTAGTGGTCCTTCGCGGAGAGGATGCAGAGCCTGTCGTCGGCGACGGTGTAGATGATGCGGTTGGCTGAGTCGATGCGCCGCGACCATGCGCCGGACAGGCCCCATTTGAGGGGTTCGGGCTTGCCGATGCCTTCGAACGGGGTACGCTGCATATCCCGGATGAGCGTGTTGACGCGTTTGAGGGTCCTGCGGTCCTGGGATTGCCAGTACAGGTAGTCGGCCCAGGCGTCATCGGTCCAGCAGAGCAGCATCACGCGCCCGCTTCGACAAGGTCGTGGGCCATCGTCTGGCCCTGCCGGACCTGCGCCATGCCGCGCATCACCTTATCGCTCAGATACGGGTTCTGGTAGACGCGCAGCGTCTCCATGAGCGAATCGTAGTCGTCGGCGCTCATGACGACCACGTTGTCCTCCGGGTCCGCGTTGGTCACGAGAAGGGTGTCGGCGTCCTCGTTGACCCTGCGCATGTAGGTCTTGAGATTCGCCCTGAAATTGCTGTAGGCCACGGCCTGTGTCATCACGCACCTCCTGTTTGTACAATAAATTGTACCATGACATCGTCGGAATACGGGCCGGAGTCGCGGCGCGCCCCGCGTCGGTCGTAGCGTTCCCGCCGGGCGTCAAACGGGTGCATGTCCCCGCCTTAATAGAACATTTGTTCGAATGCTGGTTCGGTTCTTGTTTTCGGGAAGGCGGTAGGTCATGGCTTGGAGATTCGTCACGCACGCATGCGGGCACCAGGAGCGGATCAACGTGGACGGCCCGTACGTGGTCGTCGAACAGCGGGTGAGGAACGCGGAACGGGTGTCATGTCCCGCCTGCATCGGCATCGCGTCCCGGCAGCGCAACAGGCTCGACGGGTTCTGCGAACTGTGGGGCTCGAAATCCCAGTGCGACCGGGCGGAGCCGATACGACGCCGCACCCTAAGCCAGGTCGACGTGCTCGCCCGCCACGCGCGCATCGAGGACCGTGACGCGTTCGCCGAACTGCGCAGGCAGGTGCTGAGGATGAACGACGCGGCATGGTGGATCGAACACAAAAACGACGCGGCCACCATGCTCGCCCAGGACATCGAGCTCTAGGATTGCGGAAGAGGAGACGGTCATGTACGAGGAGCATGAGGACGGGTCGTTCACGCTGCACATGTGCGAATGGTACGAGCAAGGCAGGAGGCTCGTGGGCGAATACGAGACGCTGGGCGACGGATCCGGGTTCGCCGTCACCGACGAGTGGCCGGCCGGTCTCAAGGTCGTCGTCAACCATCCGTTGACACGTCCGGACGGCACCGTCATGCCCGGCATCAGCCGGCTGCGACGCTTCGACTGGAAGGTCGGGCCCGACGAGGGGCTGCACGCCGACGACTACGAGATCTGGGAGCGGGAACTGCGCGAACAAGCCGAACGCGACCGGTTCGACGGCGAGCTGCGATCCCTGGGAGCGTTGGGCGACGGGGAATCCATCTTCGGCCGACAGCCGGGCAACGGGCCGTCGTCTCCGGATGGCGATGATGGCGTGTCTGATTCATGAACGGACGAAAGGAAGTAGCATGATGACGGGATATGCCGGGCATCCGGCATGATTGGGGGATCAATGGATGGGCAGGGGCTGCGCATGTGCAGATTCACACGCGACGGGATCCCCGAACTGGGCGAATACCTGGAATCGGTGGACGGCACCGGCATCTGCAAGCTGACCGAGCTCGATGGCGGGGGAGAGGAGGTCGTCGTATGTCTGCCGGACGGGACCATGCCCGAGGGGATATCCGATCTGGAACTCGTCCGCGTCCCCACGCGCATCGAGGAAGGCGATGCGAAAACGGAAACCATGTCGGACGAGACGGCGGAACGGATGGCGAGGACCCGGTTCATCGTCGACGAATACACGATGGGCGTGCTCGACGAGCAGGAGGCCGGCGAGAGGCTCTTCCGCCACCTGTTCCCGCATTGGGGATGAGAAGGCCGGATCAGATCACTCCTCGGACGGATCGTCATCCTCGCCCGTGCTGATCTGGCTGCTTCCTCCCAAAGCCGCCAGAACCGCGCCGGTCAGGAAACAGCCGAGGACCGCCACGGCACCGATGACGGCGAACTTGAACCTCTTGGTCTCGGTGTCCTTGTCCGATTTCATCTTCAGCACGGCCATCATCCTGTCGATGAGCTCGTTCTTCTGCTCGAATGAAAGATCGTCGTTCTGCGACAGGGTCTCCAACAATCCGAGAACCATGTCGCAGGAGGCATTGAACGACTGCACGTTCTCCTGGTCCTCGGCCAGCGTCTGGGAGACCGTCTCCTTGTAGATTCGCATGATCTCCAGTGACGTGTCCGCGAAATGCGGCACCTGCTGCAATGCGGCAATGGCGACCTGAGGTTCCATCTGGGGCAACGCGGAGGTGAAGGACATGATCCTGTCCTTCGACAGATGCCTGAAATCAGGGATGCCAAGCATCTCCAAAACCTGTTTCTCGGACAATTGACGGCTCATCACGCACGCTCCTAATCGATGTCAGGGTCCTCGTCGGCCCGTTTCCGCCAGACTACACCTTTCAGTCTGTTTATGTGGCCCACGAGCGAGGCGGTGTCCGCCTATCAGTGTGGCGTTCTCGCCGACCGATCCGATATGCGCCAGAACAGGTAGATGGCCGCCCATGCGACCATGACAAATACGGATAGCCCGGACATCGCATACACGATGGTTACCATGATTCGTTCGAATGATCCCACGCCTGAATCTATCGACAGGGTCTTGGCGGTTGCGTCCGTATCGATCAATGTGACGGTCAACAGCACGCAGTGCAGGATGGACGCCAGTATCATGGTGGTCCTCGGCGTCTTCAACGCGTTCGTCAGGAACGGGGATTCATTGATGTCGCCCGCGAGGAACGCGGCACCCAGCTGGGTGATACCCACCGTCAGGAACAGGGACGCCGGCACGTGCGCGGACACGCCGGACCATGGGATGAAACCCCAGATGAGCGCAACGAGCGTCAGGAACATGATTTCCAGCAGCTCCGGAACGAGGAACCGGACCGTGGCCCGGAACTTCGGTATCACATAGCAGCGCAGATACGCGTCGCTACCGTCCGGCGAGCCATGCTCGCGGTGGACGGAAGAGAACAGCACGCCGTCGCTGAACTCCGCGTCGCTGCTTTCCAGCATGCCGCCAACGGTGCAGGCGTGCGCCGACCGGCAGTCCTTCGGGAACACGATCTTCAGGAACGTGGAATCCCTCAGCCACTGATACGAGTATTCGACGAGCGTGGCCCCGCAGAACGCGAGGAGCGCACGCTTGTACCATGATGAGCTGGGAGTATTGACCTCCCTGCCATACTCGGACCGCGCGACGCGCGTCTGGTAACGGCATATGCGGAACCGGAGGATCGTGCACCCCTCGGTCTTCGCCCGGACGTATGTGAGTACCGGGTAGTTCTCCTTCAAACGGTACAGGTCGTCCAGATATCGTTTACGCAGGCGCATCTGTTCATCGTCCTCGACATACTGCAGGAATTTGCTCGTCTCGCCGGATACGGCCTCGTATATTTCCTGTTGTTCGCCTATCAGATGTGTTGTCTCATCCTCCCGGTAATTCCCGCCGAAACGAAAAACAGGCATCCATCTTGCCTCGTACCAGGTCTTCAGTTCCTCTTGGTTTAGGGACTTGTTCCAGGCGGTCAATCCATATGTGGCCAGCATCGCCGCGAGACGCTGGTTGAAGGTGCGATGGCTGAAAAAACTGTGGGATCGCTGGAACATTCGAATTCGGTCTGAACGAACCGACGGAACCTGAACAACGGCAAGGGAACGATGTCTCCCTCTTTGATGGTGATGCCGCAATCCAGTGCGATGCGCCCCAAGGCGTGCCAGTCGACCTCGATATCATAGGTCTCGACTTGCTGGGACAGCTGAGTGATGTCGATCTGGCGCTTGTACTCGCGCTGCCAACGCATATCGGATGACAGGGAGTCGCCGGACGTGTGGATATGCATGCCGGAGAACAGTCGGTATATGAATTCGAGCTGGGGGTCGCATCGCCGGATCATCGATATGTTCCTGTCCGTGTCGGCGAGGGCGTCCTCGTCAACGAATTCGGCGAACGGGGTCCTTCCGCACGGTTGGTCCTTATCACATGGCAATGCGCGGCGAAGTTTCTTCAATATTCTCTTCTGCTCTGAATTAGGTGCATCTTCCCGATATAAATCGCAGTGGATATCAGTGGGGGATGTGGACGGAACGGTAGGGGGAGAAGCCGAACTTCAGTTCCTTGGTGCGTCTGCGGGTCTCCTCCTGATAGGCCTCGAGGTACTCCCGCCATTCCTTGGCGCTGGTGATGGGCCGGTTGGCCCATTCCCTCACCAGGGGCGGTTCAGATGCGGTGCATCCGTTTCCGGTCATTTCGCAATTCCTCTTTCGATTGGTTCTTGATGCAACTATACGACAAGAAGTGGTCGACCGGCAGCAAGGTCGTCGTCAACCATCCGTTGACGCGTCCGGACGGCACCGTCATCCTCAACTAGTACGGCAACCTGTACGACGAGATCGTCGACGTGAACCTCGTCGGGTTGTTCGGGCTTGATACGGAGCGTCGCGTCGACCGGCGTTATGCGCGGCTGTTCAACACGAAACAAAGAAAGGAATCGAATCTGGACGTCATCGGCACCGTACGCCTGTGGGACAGTCAGGGCGGCGGTGATTGGAAGGACGGCACGGCCCTGATGCTCAGCATCACCGTGTCCATATCGATGTCAGGCATCCATTTGACTGCTGAAGAGGAGACATTCTCAATCTCAATCAGACCTTGTTTGTTTTGTTCAATGTGTCCTTGCGGCTAATGGAGGAAGCTCCCGGCCATGCGAACATCTGGACCGGTTTGCCGTCGGCCGTGGCGGTCACGTTCTTCAGCTCGGCCGCGTACGCGCCGGCGTCCGGCAGGCCGGATCCGTCGTCGTACGCGAACGCCCATTCGAGTAACCGGTACATGAAGTCCGTGAATATGCTCGGGCGTGAACACCTGGCCCGCTTCGGATTTCGTCTTGTAATGGTTGAACTCGTTGAAGAAGATGCCCATGAACGCAAACCAATGGAAACAAGCCCTATTCAGCCACTCCGAGGGAGAGAACACAAGGACAAGCGCCAGCACAGAATATCCTCAGCAGTACAATGCGCGGCAGCGGAAAACGAATTGGCGGAATCGAGGCCGTCAAAGTGGGCATGGACGAAACTGGCGTTAGCGGATTCTTCTGCTCGTCATCGTTCTGATTGGACAGTGTCGCCGACCGTATTATCAATGAGGGCCGTCAGTCCGCTTTCGTTGAATTTGTCGTAGTTTTCAATGTCGTAATTCATCTGCAATTCCAGCCAGTATTCCGGTGACGTGTCCAACACGTAGGCGAGATGGTATGCGAGGCTTGTGGTGATGCGTCTTTTCCCGTGTATCAGGCCACTGATGGTGGTTTGTGGCAGGTTCATGGCTTTCGCCAGACGGTACATGGTGATGTTGTTTGGTTGCAGGTATTGGTGTAGCAGCACGTCGCCTGGGAGTGGCGCATGGCCCACATCGTTCATAGCCAGACCCTTTCACGCAATTCACTGACTTTTTTCTGATAGTAACAAAAGAAGCTACCGTTTTGCTTCGGTATGTGGGAATACGGTTTTGCCCGCCTCTCCCCTGTTTCGGGTCGAAGGCGGGCAAAACACGTTTGGTGCGGTGAGAATCAGTCCTCGACTGCATGCCATCCATCGGCATGCTTGGCGGAACGTACACGCACGAGCACGCAGCCAGCACCGGCGATGGTCATGATCGCCGCCAGCGTGGCGATTGCGGTGGTGTCCGATCCGGTGGAGGCCAGACCATTGTTCGTCACACCTGCAGCCTGCTTCTTGGCCTGTTCGGCCTTCTGCTTCTTGGCTTCGGCATCCTTCTTGGCTTGGTCGGCCTTCTTCTGGGCTTCCTGCTGCTTCTTGGCTTCCTCCTCGGCCTTCTTCTGGGCTTCGGCTTCGGCCTGCTTGGCGGCGGCGAGCTCCTTGTCGGACGCCTGCTTGTCGGCGAGCTTGGCATCATAGTCGGCCTTGGCTTTCTCGTATGCCTTGTCGGCCTCATCCTTGGCCTTGTTCGCCTCGTCCAGCTTGGACTGCGCTTCCGTCAGCTTCGCGTTCGCCTTCTTGAGGTTCTCCTCGGCGTTCTGCAGACGCTTGATGGTGTTCTGGGCGTCGTTGAGCTTGCCGGTGGCCGCGTTGAGGTCGTCCTTCGCCTTCGCGTATGCGGCCTTGGCGTCGGCGATGGCCTCGTCGGCGGCCTTGACCTGCTTGGCGGCGGCTTCAACCTTCGCGTCGGAAACGGTCTTGGCGTCGCGCGCGGCCTGCTTGGCCTTCTCGGCCTCGGCCTTGGCTGCCTTGGCGGCGGCCAGGTCGGCTGCGGCCTTCGTCTTGTCCGTGTTCGCCTGCTTGATCGCGGCTTCCGCATCCGTCTTGTTCTTGGCGGCGGTCTGGGCCAGCTTGTCGGCGGCATCGATCTTCGCCTGCGCGGCGGCGACTGCCGTGTTCGCCTTGTCCACCGCCGTCTGGGCTGCGGTCTGGGCGTCGGTGGCGGCGTCGGCTCCGGACCGGGCTTCCTTGGTGGCCTGCTGGGCGGCGGAATAAGCCGCGTTCTTATCGGCTTGATCCTTCCTGGCTTCCTCCAACGCCTTGGCCTTGTCCTCGTTCGCCTTCACGGCCTCGTCATACGCTTTCTGCGCCTCGTCGGCGGCGGTCTGCAAATCCTTGGCCTTCTGCGCGGCCTGCTGGGCTTCCTCGGCGGCCTTCCGTGCGGACTGCTGGGCGGCGGCCAGCGCCTTGGCCGCATCGGAAGCGTCCTGTGCGGCCTGCTTGCTCTTGGACAATGCGGTCTGGTATGCGGCGTCGGCTCCGGTCAGGGAATCACGGTAGGCAGTCAAATCAGTCAGGTATGCGTCAACGTCCATGATGCGGCCCGCGTCGGAGCCGATTCCGTTAGCGTTTTCGGTGAACAGCTGACTATGGGTGTTCCCGCCGATACCCGTGATGTTGCCGTTCTGGCTGACGCCGAAACCGGTGAGGGTCAAATCGGGGTTGACCAGCGTGGTGTAATGGCCATAAGCGCAGGGTTTGACGGGCTTGCCGTCCGAGGCCTTGCAATCCAGGACACCGTCGGACATGTCCTTCTCATACATGGACTTCTCCGTGTCGTACCAGCCCTTAAAGGGATCAGTGTAACCCCAGGCGAGGTTTTCGCTGGCGGGGAATTGAAGTGGATGGTTCACGTTGTTGTTGGCATAATCCGCATCCGCCATGGCCTGTGCCATCAGGGTGTCACTGACCTTGAGGGGCTGCAGGCCTTCCTTCGCGCGAAGCTGATTGGCTTCCTGGATGAACTTCAGGGCCTCGATCATGTTGTCCAACGTGGTCGCATCACCCTTGGCGCCATTATGAATGGCGTCAAGATACTCGGTGACGGTCGGATCGGTGAGAACCTTGACTGCCTGAGAGGCACCCTTGTCGCCGAAGTAGGCCACTGCGCCCTGAGACAGCTTGTCCTGAGCCTCGTCTGCCGCTTCCTTCTTGGCGTCGGCCTCGCTCTTGGCATCGGCGGCGGCCTGCTGCTTCGCCTCGGCGTTGGAAGAGGAGTCGGACACCGCCTTGTCGGCGTCCTTCTGCGCCTGTTCCGCCTTCTGCTGGGCGGTGGCGGCGTCGGCTGCGGCCTTCTTCGCCGCTTTGAGCTTCGCGGCCAGGTCGGAAAGACCTCCATCATCCTTGGACAATTGCTCGACCTTGGCATCGGCCTTCTGCTTGGCTTCAAGCGCCTTGGCCTCGGCCTGCCTGGCCGCATCCAGCTTGGCTTGCGCGACGTTCACCGCCTCGTCGGCCTTCGTCTTGTCGCCGGTCGCCGTGGCCTGCTGCTGCTTGGCCGCGGCCAGCTCCTTCTCGGCGGCGGCCTTGTCGGCCGCGGCCTTCTTTGCGTCCGCGTCGGCCCGGCCGGCCTTCTTCTGCGCATCACTGATGGCGGTATCTGCGTCATCGGCCTTCTTCTGCGCGTCCGTGGCCTGCTTGTCGGCCGCATCAATATCGGTCTGGGCCTTGTCGGCGTCCTTCTGATGGGAGGCGGATTCGGCCGTGGCCTCATCCTTCGCGGTCTGTGCGGCCTGCTTGTCGGTTTCGCCCTTCGACTGGTTGCTGGAGGCCTGCTGCATGGCCTTGTTGGCGTCGTTGATGGCGTTGGACGCGTCGTTCGCGGCCTGCTGGGCGGCGGCGATCTTGTCGGCCGTGCCGGTCGCATCCTGTGCGGCCTGCTGTTGGGCCTTGTTGGCGTCGTCGTAATTCTTCTGGGCCTGCTGCTGGTTGTTTGCGGCTGTCTGCTGCTGGGCGGCGGCGGCGTCGAGGTTCTGCTTGGCGGTGTCCAGTGCGGCTGCGGCGGCGTCGGCCTTGGCCTGTGCTTCGGTCACGCCGGTCGGGGATGCCTGTGCGATGGCCTGGTTGGCTTCGGTGGTGCTCTGCTGTGCCTGCTGGATGCTGTCTTGGGCCTGTGTGATTGCCTGATTGGTTTGGTCGCCGGTGGTTGTGGTTTCGTCGGCCATTGCGACTGCCGGAGCGGCAAGGGTTGCCATCACGGCGGTGGTTGCCACTGTGATCTTGGTGATGCCGTGTGTCATGGGGAGTTTCTTCTTTCTCGTGTATGTGTCTTCCTTTTCGGGTTTACCCCGATGTCGGGAGATTATGTGTTTTTGTTTCACAAACATATAGTAACACCTTTTTTTACTAACGCAAATTGTCACTATCATGTGTCTGTGGCAAACCTATATGATGACCCACGGCACGCCGACTGCGACAAAGCGAAAATCCGACAGCCAATATCCCCGTCACGGTGACGCCCGAAACAAAAGCCGCCTTTTTTACGTCCCCCGTGGCATCTCCGGGCAAGGGGGCCTGATCGGGCATGCTGTTGCGCTCCCCCGTGACAAGCAGTCGCAGCGTATTGCCCTGCCCCGTACAGGTGAGGAGCGTGACCTCGTCCTTCCCCTTATGGACACGCAACGATTTCGTGTCGGTAGGAGAGACGATGCGTTTGCTGGTGACTCGATAGGCGAGCGTGTTACCCATGACCTTGATATAGAACGGGTCGCCGTCTTCGAGTTCACCGAGCCGGGTGAACAGGGTGGCGCCCTTCAGGTTCGAATGGCCGGTGATCACCGCCCTCGTGTTTTTCCCTCCGACGGGCAGGCTGGTGCCGGCGAGATGGCCGGCGGCGTGTTCGAGCACGTCCTGGCCGGCGCCGTGCATGATGGGCATGTCGACGCTGATCTTCGGGACCAGGAGCTCGCCCATCGCATCCAGTCCGTTGACGGACAGTTGGCGCCGGTATTCGTCGTCGCCCTCGAAGTCGCCCTTGGTCTTGCCGTCGAACACGGGTTCGCCGATCTGCGGCTGGCCCGACTCGTAAAGTCGCTGGTTGTATTCGACCGCTGATCTGATCGCGCTCTGACGGCTACCCTCGGGAAACAGCGATGCGGCCTGGCTGACGGAACGCGCCTGAGCGTCGGTCGCCCTATCTCCGATGAGCTGCTGGATTCGGGGCATGCCAATGAGTATCAGCCCCAATGCCAGGCAGACGAGAGCGGCGGCGGTGTATATGCGGGAACGGCGGATGAGCAGGCGGGTCCGGTTGTCACGGGCCCGCCTGTCATCGACGGCGAGACGCATGGACTCCCACACGTCTCGCGATGTCGCTACGGCCATGCTCACCGGGAATGCCTTCCAATGGTCGGCGTTCCGGCGTGACGGCCTTTGCTACCGGCTCCCATGCGCATGCGTAGCATCGGCATCATCACGCCGAGCGCGATCAGCATGAGCGCGAATCCGGCGTACAGCCAGATGGTCGGCACCTGGGCCTGTCCGCCCGTGAACGGCAGGGTGGTCAGGCTCGGCTCCCACTGGGCGTACACGGTGGTGCTGCCTTCGGCGGGCAGTGTGACCTTGCCTTCGCCCGGCTGCAGGAAAGTGCTCCCTGCGGGCGGGTTCTTCTCCGTGCTCCATCCGACGAACCGGTAGCCGGGTCGGGTGATCTTCGGCTCCTTCGCGTCACCGGGGATGGTGACGGTGGAGAAGGCGTCGCCGGTCACGTCATCGACATGGCCGATGCCGCCGTTCGGGTTGAACTTCAGGCTGGCACCGTTGATTTTCCACTGCGCGTAGAGCACGGAGGTGTTCTTCGGCGTGGACTTGTCGTTGGCCGTCAGCACGTAGTCGGCTCCCGTGGCGTATGCCTTGCCCTTGCCGTCGGCCTGCGTGTTCCAGCCGGAGAATGTGTAACCAGGACGGTCGAACGGGTTCGTGATGGTCTTCACGGTCTGGTCGACAACACCGTCCACCGTCTTGGTTTCCGAGCCGACGGTTCCGATGTTGCTGTTGTACACCAGGTGTGCGGGGTCGGCCTTCCATTGGGCCCACACGGTGGTGGTTCTCGGTTCAAGCGTGTGTTTGTCGCCCGGTTGCAGGCTTGGGTCGCCGCGTTTGCTGGTGCTCCAGCCGGTGAACGTGTAGCCTGGACGGTCGAAGCTGTTCTGGCTGATGGTCACCGTGTCGCCGGTGTTGCCGGTGGTGTCGGGTGTGCTGCCTGTGGTGTTCGGCCAGTCGTTGCGGTACTGGATGGTTGCCGGGTTTGCCTTCCAGATGGCGTACAGGTCGTTGCCTGCTGGCTTCATCACGTACTGGCTGACGCCGTTCTTGCCTTCGCCGTATGCGGTGCCGGAACCGTCCTTGGCGGTGTCCCAACGAACGAACGTGTATCCGTCGCGGGTGAAACCATTGGCGTTTGTGGTCAGTTCGTCACCGGTCTTGCCGGATTGTGCCGCCGTGTTGCCTCCGGTTGCGCCGTTGCCGTGATAGGTGAGGGTTTGTGCGTTACCGGCCCAGCAGGCATATAGGGTGCTGGAACCACGCAACGTCCACTCGCTGTTAGGTTTCACTGCATTGCCCTTGCAGTCGGCCTGAGTGTTCCACGTGACGAACGTGTAGCCGTCGCGGGTGAATCCGTTGTCGCGCACGTTGATCTTCTCGTCGGTCTTGCCAGTCTGCGGGTCGGTCTTACCGCCGGTCGCCCCGTTGCCGTCGTAGGTGAGGCTGGCCTGGCCGGGCGTCCACTGCGCGTACAGGGTCAGCGTCCCGTTGGCCGTCCAACTGGCGCCCGGCGCGTACTTCGTGCCGCCGCCGTCCGGGCTGGTGGCCCAGCCGGCGAACGTGTACCCGTCGATCGTCCAGCCGTTCCCTCCGATGGTGGGCGTGTCGCCGGTGTGGCCGTCCCAGTTGGGGGTGCCGTTGCCTCCCGCGGTCTTGCCCGCGGGCGGGTTCGGATTGTAGCGGATGTGCGCCTCGTTGGCCGACCATTGGGCGACCATGGTGACGATCCCGTTCGGCTGCGTGGTCAGGTTCGTGACCCACTGGCCGTCGCCGTACGCCTGCTGGTTGTCGGCGCGCTTCCACCCGGTGAACGTGTACCCGTCGCGGACGAACCCGTTCCGGTGCAGGTTCTGGCCGATGTTGTATTGGAACGCCTGATCCGGGGTGCCGTCGCCGGTCGCCCCGTTGCCGGCGAATCTGACTGTGTACCCGTTGCCGACCCAGTGCGCGTACACGGTCACGTTGCCGGTGAGCGGCGTGTTGAAATCGTATTTGTTTCCGCCGTTCGGGGCCGTGTACCAGCCGTCGAACCGGTAGCCGGGAATCTTGCCCGTGTCGCCGGCCGCCCAACCGGATTTGTCGGCGGCGGCCGTGTTGTAGGGCACGGTCTGCGATGCGGGCGTGCCGGGCGCGTTGCTGCCGGCGGGCGTGTTCACGTTGTACGACAGGGTGGGGTTGATGGCCCACAATGCGTATACGGTCTTCGCCCTGGCGGGCATGACGATCTCCGTCCTGACGTTCGCGTTCAGCGTGTTCCGGTCCATGGTGTCGCCGACGGGCACGTCCCTGTCGTTGGCGTCCGTGTTCGCGCTCCAACCGTAGAACGTGCGGTTGGTCTTGCCGATCTGGCTGGAATCCCAGCAGTCGGAGTCGGCCTTCGCGGTCGCCAATGTGATCCTGGTGCCGGCCGGATAGTAGACCTGGCAGCCGGATACGGCGCCCGTGTCGGCGATCGTCTCCACGCGCACGCTGCCGTCGGATCGGGTGATCGTCCGCTGGCTGGTCCCGTCATCCTGTCTGGCGGTCGTGTCGGTCAGCACCCTGCGATCGTCCGCGATGGTTCCGGACTCCGGTCCGGCGCTCTTGTCGGCCGCAAGCCTGACCGTGCCATCCGTCCCGGATGCGGCGGTTTCGGTCCTGCCGACCTCGGTACGCGAGGGCACTTGGCCGGTTCCGCCGTTCCCGTCGTAGCCGAGCCTGTAGGCCTTGGTGAAGCTCAGATCGTCGAGGATGTTGCCGTTGACGTTGTTGCTGGAGCTTACCGACTTGAAGGTGAAGCGGGTGACCGTCCCGGTGGCGATGTACGTGCCGGTGTAGGTCTCCCACTGCCCGTCATGGTTACGGCTGGAATGGTTCGACTCATGGTTCGACTCGGCGTCGTTGCTCACCTTCGTGGAGATGACCTTGCCGACGTCGCCCGGCTGGTCGCCGTTGCCGTTGACGGTGGTTCGCCTCGCGTCCTGGGCGGATTCCTTGCCGGGTTCGCCGATCATGACGCTCATCCCGTCGAGGTGGTTCCTGTCGAGGCTGGCGTGCTTCAACGTCCAGCGGTAGGACACGCCCGGGATGGTGGCGATGTCCTGGTAGATGGCGGTGCCCGCCTGTCCCGCGACGAGTTCCGCGTACTGGTTGCCGGTCTTGGAGTCCTTCTGCAGTTCGACTCCCTGTGCGATCTGCTGCCAGTCGGTTCCCTTGGTCTGGGTCGACTTCCATGCGAATTTGGAGGCGTCCCATCCCGGGATTGGCGCCCAGGGGTCCTTATCGATGCCGATGTGCCGCGCGTATCTGCCGTTGATCGGGTCGACGACGGTCCAGTCGTCCCACGGGTATTTGGTGGAGACACCGGCGATCAGGCCGGCCGGATAGTCGAACGAGCCGTTGACCAGTTCGGTCGGCAGACTGTCGGTCTTGCCGGCGATGGTCTTCACCTTGCCATCGGTGGAGGCCTTGATCTGCGACGTGCTCTTCTTGGCCCCGCCGTTCGCGTCGTAGCTGAGCTTGTAGGCGAGGCGGAAGCTCAGGTCGTCGAGGATGCTGTCATTGGCGGAGGCAGTAAGAGTACCGTCCTTGGCGACGCCCCTGTAGGCGATCATCGTGCGGGATTGTCCGGCTGGGATAATGACCGTGCCCTCGTAGGATTCCCAGTCGTCGGAATGGTCCCACGGTTCGTGGCTGCCTTCCGTGGCGTCCATGGAATCGGAGTGCGTGTAGGCGACGGTTCCCACATCGCCGGTCTTGTCCCCGTACTTCTGGCCGGTCTTGGAGACCGTGGTGCGGGTCAGTTTGACCGGGGTGAGATGATCCTTGTCGGGGCCGGTGAGCAATGTCACGCCGCCCGCGTTGCCTTTGGAGCGGCCGGAGTGGCGGATGCCGAACGTGTAGGTGGCTCCCGGCGTCGTGGCGACGGTCTGGGCGACGGTACGCCCCGCATGCACGTCTGCGGCCGTGTTCCCGTCCCTCTCCCGGTGCAGTTCGAAGTTCTGGATGCTGCCGATGGCATCGAGATCCTGCCAGGCGAACGTGGCGGCGGTCAGGCCGCCGGACTTCACGCCCGTCTGTCCGGCCATGGCCTGCGCGTAGGAGCGGATCATGCCCTCATTGGGCGTCACATACACCCAGGGCAGGCCTTGCCCCTCCTTGGCGATCGTCCACTTCGGGGTGTCGAACCCGCCGTTCACGGCCAGCTCGTCGCCCGCGGCCCTGGAGGCGATGGTCTCCACCTTGGCGTCCGGAGCCTTGAACGCGGCCGGCTGCGTGGAATCCGCCTTCGAACTGGAGGGCACCTTGCCCTTGTCGTTCTTCTTCAGATCATGCACCGTCAGGCCGGAAGCGGTCTTGTCAGCCGCGAGTCCGACACTGCCGGTGGTCTTGGCCTTGGCGGGCTGCACGGTGTTCTCCTTGCCACGCTGGTTCGACGGAACCTGACCGGCGGCATCCGAAGAATTCTTGTCATAGGTCAACCTGTAAGAGAGGGAGAACTCGATGTCGTCCACGAGATTGCCGACGTTGTTGCCGGGCAGGGTCTCATCATCTTTGAACCCTTCGAGGCTCTTGAACATGAATACCGTGTTCTTCTGTCCTTCGGGCACCTGGTAATAGCCTTCGTACGTCTCCCACTGGCTGCCATGGTCTCGGGGATCGGTGTTGGATACCTTTGTGGTGATGGTCGTGGACTTCCCGCCCACCTTGTCGCCATGGCCGTTAGAGGTGACGCGGGTCATCTCCACAGGCGTCGCGTGGGCCGTGTCGGAGCCCACGAGGACCTGCATCCTGTCGGCATGGGAGGATTGGCGGCTGGCGTGCTTCAACCGGATCTTGTACAGTACTCCGCCGTTGCCGGTGGACACGTTCTGGTAGATGCTGGTGTTGTCCTGTTGGGCGACGATCTCCGCATACGTGTTCTTGGTGTTGCGATCCTGCTGCAATTCGACCCTTGAACCGTTCTCGGTACTGGACCATGCGAACCTGGAAGAGTCGAAACCGGGGATCTGCCCGATCTTTCCGTACTTGGAAAGATCGGTGACGGACATGTTGTACCAAAGCGTGCCGTCATCCGATTTGAGGAACGTGCGCAGATCGGCATAGGTTCCCTGCTCGTTCTCCTGAATGTCGGAGAACGAGGGGTAGGAGAAATCGCCATTAGCGAGGGAACCGTACCGGACGTTCTCGTCCGCGACTGTCTTCACGGTTCCCGTGGTCCTGGCCTTGGTCTGCCTGACGGTGTCGGCGGTCTCGTCGGACGGGACCTTGCCGGTCGCATCCGACGCGTTCTTGTCGTAGGACAGCTTGTAGGCGCGGGCGAAGGTCACATCATCCAGAAGATTGCCCTTGGTGGGGTCGAGATAGTTGACGGCCTTGAAACCGAACCGGGTAGTGGTCTGCCCGTCCGGGATGACGTAGTAGCCCTCATAGGTCTCCCACTGGTCGGAATGATGCCAGCGGTTCTCGTTCGTGACCCTCGTGCCGATGGTCTTGGACTTCTCGCCGACCTTGTCGCCGGCCTTGCCGTTCGCGGCCACTCGGGTCATCTCGATGGGTGTGCCGTTGATGACGACCTGCATCTGGTCGACGTTGTCCTTGCACAGGCTGGTGTGCTTCAACCGGATCTTGTACAGTGTGCCGGGGATGGTGGCGAGGTTCTGGTAGATGGTGCGTCCGGGTTCGGAGGCGACCATTTCCGCGTAGGTGTTGCCGTCCATGCTGTCCTGTTGGAGTTCGACCGCTTCCGCGCGGTCCTTCAATCCGCCTTGGTCGTGGCCGCCTTTCTGGTCGGTCTTCCATGCAAATTTGGACTGGTCGAAACCGGGCCAGTCCACCCAGGAGGCGAGATCGGCGTCGGAGTGTTTCGCGTTCCTCATGTACTGGCCGTTGTTCGGGTCGACGCTTGTGTATGCGTTCGTCATGTAGCTTGGCGCGTCAACGGTCTTCCATCCGCCGTCGGGCAGGTAGTCGAATCCGCCGTTGACGAGCTCCCTTGGATACGTCGTGGCGGCCGATGCCGTCAGGCTCGTGATGGTCTTGCCGATGTCGGGCATGCGGATCTCGTCCGCGTTCGCGGTGCCCGCAGTCAGGAGCCCGCCGCCCATCAGGGTGCCCGCCGACACGATGCCGGCGACCATCCGTTTCAGCCATGTGCGCATTATCGGTTTTCCTTCCCCCATCCCTCGCAATGTCTTCCGACGGATGGGCCAAGACCCGTACGAACCCCTCGTGGCGGGCCGGATAAAAAAGAATCATTCGGTGATGAGAGGCCGATAGGGGACGCGACCCCGCCCCCTATCGGCGGAACCCCGGCCTGGAGGGCCGGGACATGTGTCAGGCGGCCGGATTGCCGCCGTCATGCGTGAGCGTCAGCGCGTCGCGGCGGTTGCGCGCGCCGCGCACGGCCATCATGCCGCCGGTCGCGAGCAGGGGCATGGCGCAGGCCAGCCAGAACGCGAACGCGAGCACGCCGCCCGTCTGCGGCAGTTGGGTCAGGTTCGCGACGTTCTTCACCTGCACCGTGTTGTTGTCCAGTCTGCTGGTCAGGTTCGGCACGGTGCCCGTCCCCCTGTACTGGATGCTCGTGCCCGCGTCGTCGATGGTGACGGTGAATGTCGGTTTCGCGTAGCTGGCGTAGCCGGCCGGCTCCCGGGTCTCGGTGACCGTGTACGTGCCGTAGCCGAGCCCCTTGAACGCGATCAGGCCCCTCTGCCTCGCGTCGTCCCTGTTGTCGACCGTCCCGTCATGGTTTGAGTCGCCGGTGATGAACACGCTGGCGGAATCCTGGTCGGCCGCGTCCGACCATTTGCCGGTGTTCTGGTCGAGCTTCATCCATTTGCCGTTGCGCTGGATCTGGAACCGGGCGCCGTCGAGCAGCGTGTTCACGTTGCCCGCGTCCACCTTCTTCAACGTGAAGTCGTAGGCCTTGATGTCGACCTTGTCCTGGTCGGTGATCGTGGTGAACCGGATGCCGTCGGTGAACGTGCCGTACGTGTGGACGGTGTTGTTCGCCGGATCGGTGACGCTGGCCTTGTCGACGGTCATACGGTAGGTGATGACGATCGTCCTGTTGGAGTATTTGTCGAGAAGGTTCCTGCCGTCGATGCCCCAGCCGCCGGCCGGAATCGCGAGATCCGGGTCGGCCGGCCTGTTGTCCGCGGTCTTCAGGGTCGGGTCGCCGGGGATGCTTTTCGCGTTGTTCTGCGTGGTCCCGTCGTAGACGATCGCGCCGGCCGTGATGTCGGTCCGCGGCGCGTTCTTCAACCGGACGCTCAGCGAGCCCTTCACGTACGTCTGGCCCTTTGGCTGGTCGACCAGCTTGAACTTGACCGCGGAGGCGGCCTGCTTGTTCGGCACGGTCACCTCGACCGTGTTGGTGACGGTGTCGCCGACGGTCACGCCGACCGGATCGGAGGCGGTGCCGTCCTTGCCGACCGTCGCGCCGTTGCGCTGCACCTGGACCTTCTTGTCGACCCTCACGCTCTTCGCCTTGACGACCGCGACGCCGAGCGTACGCCACTGCGGGTCCTTCGCGTCGTTCTTCATGATGTTCGCGTTGCCGGATTTCGTGCCGACCATGATCGGGTTGCCCGCGCTGTCCGTGATGTAGTAGAGGCCCTCGGAGGGCACGTTGATCGTCAGCGTGGACTGGGTGGTCGTCAGGTTCGCGCCGCCCTGGATGGCGGCCGGCCGCCTCGAGGACTGGGCCAGGGCCTTGCTGATGTTGCGCAACTGCCTGGCCTGGGAGTCCATCTTGATGTTGGCGATGTTGCCCGCGTCATCATAGCCGTACACCTTGGCGATGTCGTCGGCCGTGCTTGGATCGTACGCGTTGGCGATGCCGATCGCGTCGGCCGCCCACGCGTTGGATGCCGTGTCGCCGCGCACGCCGAGGCTGCTGATCCGCGTGCCGTTCAGGATCTGGTCCGTGTACGTGCCGATCCGGTACACGTTGAACGTGTGGCCGGCCAGGCTTGCTCCGTCTGCGCCCTGCAATGTGATGGTCGCGCCGGCCGTCGTGCTCGCGGCCGCGGCGTCCGTGGCCGGCGCGGCCAGCGCCGCCGCGGGCAGCATGGCGGCCGGTCCGACCGCCAGGGCGACGCCCAACGCGATCGCGACGAACCGGTTCCGGCCGTCCGTGCCGGCGCCGATGCGGATGATGTTCCTCATATCGTGTCCTTCTCCTATGGGCGCGGCCGCATGCCGCGCCCGCCCCCTCCCCGACAGGGAGGGGAGTGATCGATGTCGTTGCATGGATGAGGGGCCGGCGTCCCGGTCGGGATGCCGGCCCCGGGAAAAGGGCCCTCCACGCGGCGACGCGCATGGGACGGGCCCCAGTGGGTCAGGCGGCGTGGCGCGGCATGAGGGCCGCGTCCGTGTCGTCATGCGCCGACTTGCGGCGGCGGACCATCACGACGGCGGCGCCGATGCCGGCCATGAGCAGCGCGCCCACGCCGACGGGCAGGATCGCGGAACCGGTCTCGCCCAGCAGCGACCGGCGGCCGTTCCAGTCGTCGGTGTTGGACTCGACGGGCGTGTCCTCGCACAGCGTGCGATTGCCGACGGTCATCTGCCTGGGACCGTCGCCGTCGCCGGCTTCGCCGCCTGTGGACGGCTTGCCGGAGGCGTCGCCGAACGGGTCCTTGTCCACCACGGGGCATTCGACCAACGGGGTGCCGGTGACCTTGGCGCGGTCGGTGTGCCTGTCCTTGGTGAATCCGGTGAGCGTGCCGGTCACCTCGACGCTCTGGCCGGGCTTGAGGACCAGCGTGGACCAGTTGTCCGGGTACTTGAGGTCCTTCACCTCGCCGTCGCCGACGATGGTGTGGTCCTCGAGCTTCAGGTCGCTGGCCTTGAACCATGCGCCGTGCCCGTCCTCGTCCTTGCTTGTGTTGGTGAGCGTGAACACGATCACGTCGCCGTCCTTCGCGCCGTCGAGCGCGTCCTTGGAGTCGTCGCGGTCGCCCTTCGGCCAGCCGCTCCTCCTGTCCCACTTCTCGAGCTTGATGCCCGGGGTCAGGTCAGGGGTGCGGGTCCACACGATGTTGCTGGTCAGGTCCTTGCCGTTCACGTGCTCGGTGAACACGTTCTCGTGGCGGTCGGTGACCTTCACTCGCGTGGCCTGGACGTAGGCGCGCCAGCCCTGCTCGTGCGCGTCGTCCGCGGACACGAGGTCCAGGTACGCCTGGGTGGCCTGGATGTCCACGAGGCCGGTGGAGGGGTCGATGTTCGCGGTGAACATGTCGCCGCCGAGCCTCGAGCTGTCGAAGCCGCTGCCGGCGATTCTCTCGCCCTTCTTGGCGATGGCCTCGCCGCCCCGGTACAGGTCGCGGGCCGCGTACACGGCCCACTGGCCGGTCGCCTTGTCGTACGCCGGGTCGAGCTGGTCGGTGATGCCCCAGTTCGCGATCTTCTGGTAGGCGCGGTCCGCGGGCAGGATGCTGGAATCCAGCTGGTAGAGGAACGTGCTGTTCAAATACACGCTCTTGCCGTCGACGCTCTGGCCGCCGACCTTCACGGTCACGTCCTTCTTCGGGTTGATCGGCTTCAACGGGTTGGAGACGGTGTTGGTCTTCTTCCTCACGTTGTTGACGATCTGGACCGCGGTGTTCTTCACCACGTAGCCGTCGGTGACCTTGACCACCGTGTAGGGCAGGGTGACCGCGTAGTGCTGGCCGAGCAGCGACTGGTCGATGGCCGGGTCCTTCAACGGGTCGTGGTCCTTGTCGGACTTCCCGGCGTAGGCCTTCAGATCGGTCGGCTGCGGGTCGCCCTTCACGGTCTCGCCGGTCGCGGGGATCTCGGTGTCCACGGTCTTCGCGTACGCGTAGGCGACGCCGTCCCTCACCTGGATGTTGAACGCGTTGGTGTAGTCCTTGCCGTCGTCGCCCGTGATCTCGATCCTCGACGGGTCGATGCTCACGTACTCGTCATCGAAATCATCCGTCAGGCCCAATCGCCATACCTTGTAGGCCTGGTCCTTCTGCGTGGCGTCGAGGTCGATCGTGTAGTGGCCGGTGTCGCCCAGCAGCATCGTCTTGCCGTCGATCGAGACGGTCGGGTCGCCCTGCTCCTTGGACTGGGTGTCCTTCTTCGAGGGGTTGAAGACGGGCGGCAGGTTGAACACCTCGTTCGACGGGGTCAGGCTGTTGTTCAGGGTCAGCACCCACTTGTTGCCGATCTTGTGGTCGGCGGGGGCATCCTCCCTGACGGTGCCCTCGAAGCGGATCTGGACGCGCGGGCTGGAGGAGGCGCGCCACTGGCCGATCAGCGACTGGTCCTTCACGGTCAGCTGGAACAGGTGCCTGCCTTCATCCCACCTGGTCGCGTACTTCGACTTCGGCACGACCTTGCCGGTGTTCAGGTCCATCATCTCGACGGTCTGCTTGTCCGGCACGAGGTTCTCGTCATAGGAGTCCGTGAACGCCACGCTCGTGACCATGGTGGCCAGGTCGGCGGGCAGCTTCGGCTCGGTGGTCAGCTGGTACTCGACCTTCTGGCCCGGGTGGACGACCTTGCCGTCCACGCTCTCCTGGCCGCCGCCCTGCGAGGATTCCGCGATCACGTCCTTCTTCACCGGAGGCACGTAGCCGCAGATCTTCGGCTTGTTGGTCGGCTCGGTCTGCCCGTTCACGGTCTGGCTGCCCTTGTTGGTCAGCTCCTTGCCGTCCGGCGAGGTGCAGAACGTGACCTCGTCGCCCGGCTTCCTGCCGAAGTCCTCGCGCACCCGGGCCGCGCCCTTGCCGTCCGCGAAGTTCACGGTGAACGGGACGAGCAGGGTCAGCTGCAGGCCCTTCCTCATGCCCTTCAGGGTCTTCAAATAGTCCGGTTTCGCGGTGGCGGTCGCCACGGTGCCCTCGACCTTGATGTCGAACATGTCGGTCACGTCGGTGCCCTTGTTCGCGATGTCCGCGACGCTGGTCTGCGTGTAGTGCTTCACCGTGGCGCCGTCGACCGTGTCGGTGCGGTCGGGCTCGGCCTCGGCCGCGAACACGCGGATCTTCGACGCGTCCTGCGGGTCGACCAGATAGTCGGCGGCCGCCCAGTCGTCGGTCAGCTCCAGCTTGGAGGGAGCCTCCTTCAGACCGGGGTCCACGGTGCCGTTCACCGCGGAGCCGACCGTGTCCCCGTCGAGGAACTTCATGTCGTCCGCGCCGGTCCTGTTCGTCTCGCCCGGATCCACGACCGCGAGCCACTTGCCGTCACGATAGAGGATCCAGCTCTTGTCCGGGTTCGGCCGCCAGGTCGGGAACCCGTGGCCGTCGGCCTTGCCCGTGCCCTTGTCGTTCCACGTGACGGACGGCGTGTCCGTGACCTTCGACGTGGAAGGCAGCGAGACCGTGATGGTCAGACGGTACTCGAATGTGTGCCTTTCCGGCAGGTCGCCGCCCTTCCACGTGGCCGTGGCCACATCGTTCGGGGCCGGCTGCCCGTCCGCCGTGTTGAACGTGAACTTCGCGGACACGTCCTGGCCGGTGGTCGTGTCCGTGACCTTCTGGCCCGTGACCTTGTACGCCATGCCGTTCGGATCGATCGCATCCTGGACGACCATCCTCTTGCCGCCCACGCCAGTGCCCGTCGAGATCACCGTCTCGTTCGACATGCCATCAGCGCTCGTGCCCTGCTCCACCTTCTTCGTCGGCGGGGCCGGAGGCGTCTCCGGCGGCTTCGGCTGGTACTTGTCCAGCACGATGATGATCAGGTTCGGCGTCGCGCCGGCCGCAGCCACGTTCGAATACGCGATCTTGTCCACGCTGTTCGACGGATCATCATCAAAGCCATCTGAGGTACGGTAGCTTTGTGTGCCGGCATAGTTATATGTATACGGTTTGATCTGCGAGTCCCAGGACGAGTACCACTCGGACGCCGAATAGCCGCCGGACCCGTTGTACACCCATCTGCCGCCCTGCTGGCTCGCGACCGAGCCCACGCCCACGACACGGCAGTCGCCGTCGCCCTCGCCCGGATGACGCTGACGGAACCCGGCCACGCACTTCGACAACGCGCCCCGCAACGTATCGCGGATCGCCCCCGGCCCGTCGTACACGCCGTCGTTCACCACACTCACGCCGGCACGCTTGTACGCGGCCTCCACCGACGCGATGCGCGGCGAGCCGTCCGCGTTCGCGGCCGGACCGAAGCTGCCGGACGCGTCGTCCTTGTACTGCCAGAACATGCCCGCGGGAAGGCCGCCGGTCGCGCCGCCCGGACGGTTGTCTCCCGCGCCGCCCGCATACGCGGTCGACGCCACCAGGCCGCCCGTGGCCAGCGTGGCCACGGCCACCAGGCCGGCAAGCACCGTGCGTGCCGGCCCCGCCCCATGCGCGCCACGCGCGAGCGGTTCATGACTCCGCCCGGCCGACGCCCTATCATGTGTGTTTTAGCAAGTTGGCGTCCGCTTTGTGAGCGGTGTTTTTCCGCAGTGTAGG